>Ga0126373_10003813_pt1 | contig 11374 bp, 10 predicted proteins | sample PanSoiMetPlot_11_FD_92545 | JGI IMG/M metagenome (GOLD analysis project Ga0126373, IMG submission 92545) | Tropical forest soil microbial communities from Panama - MetaG Plot_11 | ecosystem: Environmental > Terrestrial > Soil > Tropical forest > Bulk soil | place: Panama | collected 2016-02-17
GTATTAGATGAACTAGGAGCCATTCGGCCCACCGATTGGGTCTGGGATACGGTCGCCCACATTTTGAACACACGGTATAACGATTGCCGGACAACGATCATCACGACGAACTTGCCGAATCTTCCAGCGATTTCAAGGGAAGAGACGCTGAGACTTAACGATCCGCAGAAAGCAGCTCGGGTGCAAACCCTAGGCGACAGGATCGGAGATAGCATGCGGTCACGGCTCCACGAGATGTGCCTAGTTCTGGAGATGCAGGGTCAGGATTTCAGGCAGAAGGTAAAGAGGGCGAGCTTCGCCTAGCGCGCGGCGGCAGTTAAACCACAGTCATCAGCAGGGCGATTCCAGCGGTCATCGCGGCTATGCGATAGACATAATCCGCGGTGTTGGAGGCGTGCGGACCTTTGATCTCAGGGATTACCGACATGGGCGGCCCAGCCTTGTGAACGGGGATGATCGCTTTGGTGGTTGGGGAGCCCATCGAGCGTTCCTTTCCTGTACAGGTTTTGTACAAGCCCTTAATGTTTCTCGTACAAGGCTTTGATGTTGGTTAACTCGATATTGGTGCATGAAGTTCCGGTGTGGAATGAAAATCGCGATAACTTTTGCTCTGGTGTACTTTGCCCGGTTCGTTTCAGCGGAGATTTGATTGAGAAAAAAGAGTAGGCTCGGGGTATAAAATCCGGGCTTATGAGCGACATAGGGCGGCAGAACGTGGGCGGCAGCGACAAGAGACAGGGTGAACCGATCGAGACGCGGCAGAACTCTCCGCGACCAGTGCCCGACTTTGGGCCGAAGGCTCCGCAGGGTGGTGGGGTGCCTGCCGCGGCATGGCTCACCGCAGGTGTGGTGGTGCTGGCGCTTTTGGCGGTGCTGGTGATCGTTGGGAGGAAGAAGGCTGCGCCGCTGACCGGGATTCAGCCGTTGGCAGTCTATGCGGCGAATTTGCCGCTCTCGGGACTGGAGATGAGTGAGTCGACGAGTCTCTCTGGGGGAAAGTCGACCTTTGTCGATGGGCGGATTCGGAATACGGGGAACGAGACGGTGACGGGCACGACGGTCCAGGTGATCTTTCGCAATGACGAAGGGATGCCGCCGCAGGTGGAGACGGTTCCTCTGATGCTGATTCGGACGCGGGAGCCTTATGTAGATACGCAGACCGTGGGGTCTGCGCCGCTGAAACCGGGGGAAGAGCGGGAGTTTCGGCTTATTTTTGAGTCGATTCCGGCAAACTGGAACCAGCAGATGCCTGAGGTTCATGTGATTCAAGTCGAGGCGAAGTAGGTGCTAGACGGGCAATTTTTGGACGTGTCCGTAAAGGTTGCCTCCCATCCCCGGAAAAGGGTTGCCTGCCATCCGGTAAGAATTCGGCAATAGTTACCGGTTGACCGGAAGAAATTGCGTGAACGGCGCTTCATTTCCAGGCTGTGCAAATCTGCGGCTTTTCTCTAAGTCCCTTCTTTTCAAAGATTAAATCCGGCTTCTGACTTTGGCACACCATGTGCTCTATGCAATGGCGTGTGAGCGTCTGAACGTTGGGCGATCAGAAAATCAGGAGCAAGAAGATGACAAAGACGTCGGGCACATTTGGTCTCTCAGTTTTGGTTCTAGGAAGCGCTATGGGCGTGACGGCCTTGGCTCAATCGAGCCAGCCGGCGCAGACATCGGGTCAGGCAGTTTCGACTGCCCCCGCGGGTACGATGAGCCCCGATGATAAGTCGACCTATGCGACTGGGCAGCCGCTACAGAACCAGTCGAATGAAGGTTTTTGGGGCAAGGTGAATCCGTTCGCCCGCAAGAAGTGGGTGCATAGACAGGTTGATCCGATCAAGGATCGGACGAACGAGCTTGACCAACTCCAGGCGAAGAATGCCAATGACATCAAGGACGTAGATTCGCGGGCGACGGCCGGAATCAATAAGGCGATGCTGACCGCTAATACGGCCGACCAGCATGCGGCGGATGCGAGCAATCGCGCCAATGCGGCTCAGACCACTGCGACTAACGCCAGCAACCGTACAACTTCTCTGAACAACACGGTGAGCAACCTGGATCAGTACCAGCAGGTTTCGGCGGTCGAGGTTCCGTTCGCTTCAGGACGTACTTCGCTGGGACCTAAGGGTAAGGCTGATCTGGATGATGTTGCGGCGAAGTTGAGCGCGGAGAAGGGCTACATCGTCGAGGTAGAGGGATACAGCCGCGGCGGAGTGCAAAACTCGCAGGCGATGGCGGACTCGGTGGTTCGCTATCTCGTGACGGAGCACCAGGTTCCGGTGTACCGGATCTATCGCACGGGCATGGGTCGCAATACGGCGAAGTCCACCGACGGAGAGAAGGTCCTTACCAACGGAGTACGCGTGACGCTGCTGCATAACAGCCTCGCGACCATGGATTCAAACTCGGCGTCGAATGCGGTTCCGGCGCCCCCAACGACATCGAAGAAGGGTGTGAGCGCACCCCCAGACTCGAACTAGTTGCCCTCCCCCCAGGCAGGGCGGCACGGGCCCAACAGAGATGCTTGAGTGCCGCCCCAGAGATTAGTAGCAAGTTTGTTGAGCCACGACGTAGATCGAACTCAACAAAAGACTCTCCTAACCAGAGAGAACCAAGGCAGATTGGCCCCTCACGCGAGGGGCCGTTTTTTTTAACTTATCGATGTGAGGAAGTGATTCTTCGTTGATTTTCTAAAGACCTGACCATACTTTGGCGCACATCTTTTTTGCACTGATCTTTGTGGCCCGATGAACCTGGGCTGAGGCGATTCTTTACGATTTCACTAGAGCCTGACATTTCAAAAATTATTGGGGTTGTCGCGTGGCAGTCCACTGTCCGTCCGCACGACCTTCAACTTTCATCCGTCCCTCGGCGGAATTTCCATCAATCCAGCCGGCGAGCGTTGCGGTGGCTGTTCCAGTTGGATCGGGCCAGGTTCCGTTGAAGGTGAGTTCCACATATCCATTGCGCCATGTGCCGCTGATGGGAAGATCGGAACCGAACGCACCTGACCATTTGCCGGTTACAGATTGGCCGTCGCGGGTGAGTTTCATTGTGCCGGCGTAGTTGCCCGCATCGCTGATGAAGCTTACGTTCCATGTTCCCGCGACCTCGCCGCCGTTCTGCAGGGGTTCTGGTTTTGCGGAGGTGATTTTTAGGTTAGTGAAGTATGCATCCTCGTCAGTGGCGCTCCAGAGAGCGATGCCGCCTTGCAAATCTTCTCCCTTCAAGCCGTCGACGACGAGGCTTGGATTGGGGGCTCCGTTGAGATAGAGCTTTGCTATGCGGCCGTGAACTTCGATCTTCACCTTGGTCCAATGATCGGGCTGCAGATCTGCGTAGGCTTCGTAGATTGACGGCCATTGTCTTCGGAGCGGCTCCCATCCGAAACCTGGCTCGGCGACGTACTGCACTGAGTGGTTGCGTTGTGCCTGGTTGTCGGATCGTGAGTTGCCGGGCCGAATGTAGAACAGGTCGTAGTGTGATGCGTCGGGGCGGACGCGGAAGGCGATTCCTATGAAGCCGGGATTTCTTTCGGCCGGTGGCGTCGTTGTTTTGGTCGCGACGTCTGCCTCGATGATTCCGTCTTGGAATTGTGCTCCTTTGATGATGGCGATTCCGGCTCCGTTTGGTTGCTTGATAAGGCGAACGGCCTTGCGGCCGTGATACTCCGCTGGTTCAGCTTTGACGCCTAGTTCAGTCAGATCCTTGATATCAGTCAGAGCAAAGGTCTGCGATGTCGAAGTTGACTTTGTTTTGTGAGTCTCTTGTGCGGGAGTGATGTGAGCAGATGACAAAAGAAGAAGCACGATTGCACAGTGAGGAAAGGCCTTGACCGATCTCGTCATGAACCAAAGGCTAGCGGAAGCCAGCCATGAGCAACAAGCAGGGTGTTACCAAACACGAAAACCTGTCGTGAAGGGTTCTGGAGATGAGACGAAGCGGTGCGGAAACCGGCTCGCTCAGTCTGTAGACGAGGCAGCTAGTCGCTAACGGCGGTGTGGATGGCGCGAAGTTTCCCGAGAACGGCCTTCTTATTTGGTTACGACAGAGTGTATGGCTAGAAGTTGCTCGAGGATGGCCTTGAGGTGGTTGAGGTGGAGAGCGTTGGCGCCATCGGATTTGGCGTGGGGTGGGTCGTTGTGGACCTCGAGGAAGATTCCGTCGACTCCGGCAGCGACGGCGGCGCGGGCAAGGACTGGGATGAACTCGGGTTGGCCACCGGAGACTCCGTTGGCGGCTGATGGGGTCTGGACCGAGTGGGTGCCGTCGAAGATGATGGGAGCGAAGGCTCGCATGATGGGGAGTGAACGCATGTCGACGACGAGGTTGTTGTAGCCGAAGCTGGCTCCGCGCTCGGTGAGGGAGACGCGTGGGCAACCGGATTCGCGTACCTTCTCGACGGCGTGGCGCATGTCGGCGGGAGCGACGAACTGGCCCTTCTTGATGTTGATAGCACGGTTGTGCTTCTTAGCGGCTTCGGCGGCCGCGATGAGCAGGTCGGTCTGGCGGCAGAGGAAGGCGGGGATCTGGAGGAGGTCGACGGATTCGGCGGCTATGGCGCAGTCCTCGGCAGTGTGGACGTCGGTGAGGACGGGGAGGCCGGTGGTCTCGGCTATCGCGCTGAGGATGCGCGTGCCTTCCACGAGGCCAGGGCCGCGGAAGCTGTGGATGGAGGTGCGATTGGCCTTATCGTAGCTGGCCTTGAAGATGTAGGGGACGCCGAGATCGGAGGTGATGCGCTGGATCTCGTCGGCCATCATGCGGGCGTGTTGCTCGGACTCGATAACGCAGGGGCCGGCGATGAGGAAGAGCTTGCCGTGGCCAACCTGGATGCCACCGCGGGGAATTTCGAAGGGGTTCGTCACAGAGTTATTTGACCATAGCGCGTGGTGTCGATGGACAAGACGACGCTGTCGCGGAACCTAAAGGTCCTACGACAGAGGGGCTGGGTGGAATCGGAGGCAGGCGCGGGCGATGCGCGGCGGAGAGAACTTTCGCTGACGACTGAAGGGCGCGCTGTGTTGGCGAAGGCACGGCCAGGGTGGCAGCGGGCGCAGGAGGCGTTTCGTGAGCAGCTTAAGGGGCTGGAGTTTCCCCAACTGCTCGAAACGATGGAATGCGTCTCGCTGGCTGCGGTGGATGCTGGCACAGCGAAGCGTAGTTAGGGTCACGCCGGCGGGTGCTGGGAGATGGAGAGGACGTTGCCGTCGGGATCTTTGAACCAGGCGACTTTTGCGCCGCCGGGAGCGGTCCAAATGCCGGAGGGATCGGGAACCCAGGGATATTTCTCGAAGACAACGCCCGCGGCAGAGAGCTCTTTGGCGGTCTGCTCGACGTCGGAGACCTCCCAGCCGAGGATGGTGAAGGGGAGGGGATTGTAGGCATCGACCTTTGCGATGCGGATGCTATTGCGGTTTGCGCGGACGACCAGGGCGAACTGATCATCGGAGATGAATTGCAGTTTGAGCTTGTCGACGTAGAAGGCCCGGGCGCGGTCGCCATCTACGGTGGGGATGAATCCGACTAGGTTGCATTGTTCGAGCACGGCGGTTCTCCGGGCACGGGAGATGATACTGCGCGACATGTTGTGCTATGGCTTCAGGGCTTGAGGGAGCGACCTACGTTGGCGAGCAGAAGTGTGAAGAAGGAGAGGCCGCGGCGGCCTTCTTCGCTGGAGACACGCTTGAAGAGTTGCAAGAGAGTGGGTGGGGTGCGCTCGAGCTTATGTTGGGAGTCGGCCTGTGTGAAGGCGTTTGTGAAGCGCTCCAGGTGCCTGGGATCGATGGCGGCGAAGAGCCTGGCGGACTGGAGGAGATTGCGGATTCCGGCCTCGCCTTCGGGGTCTTTGGCAAACTCGGCGAGCTTTCCGGCGATGGCGTCTCGGGCGCTGACCATGCCGTGGACGGCGTCGAGGATGCCTTTGTCGTGTGCGGCCTGGAGTGTGTCGTAGAGGGCGAGGAGGGCTTCGGCGTGCTCGCGCGGTGCGGCGTTGAGGCGGCGCTCCAGGTCTGATCGGGGGTCGACGGGGGCGGGTTTGAATGTGAGGGGTTGGGCCATTTGTAGCTCCTGGCTCCTAGCTTTTTAGCTTTTAGCTAAGGGCTAAAAGCTAGAGGCTAGTGGCTGCTTTTTATACCTTCGTTGAAGTGATCTGCACTAGCTTGTCGCCGGGTGATGTTCCGGGGAGTTTGTAGCCTGGAAGCGCCCATTTGCGCTGGATTTCGACGCCGTCCTGAGGAGTGCGTTTGGCGAAGCGGAAGTTGTCGCGCGGGAGCGGACTGTCTCCTTGTTCGGGAAGGACGGTCATGAGGACGGCTGTCTCTTTGTAGGCCGGCGTGTGCGTGGTGCGGTCGGTGTAGCTGCTGGTGAGGCGGTTGACGGGCTCTACGACGGAGTTGATAGGCATGTACAGTTGCCTACCCTGGACTCGGTCGGTGACGACCACCTGCACATGGACGATGCCGTAGGGGCTGGTGAGCCTGACATGGCGACCGGTGGCGATTCCTTTTTCGGCGGCGAGTTCGGGCGAGATTTCGAGGAAGGTGCTGGGCGTCATGGTCTTGATGGCGGAGGTGCGATCAGTCATGCTTCCCTGCTGGAAGTGTTCGAGGAGGCGGCCGTTGTTGAGGTGGAGGTCGAACTCCTTACCGGCCTCGATGCACGGCGGGATGTACTCGATGGGATAGAAGCGAGCCTTGCCGTCGGGGAAGTTGAATTTTTCGGTGAAGAGGAGCGGCGAGTCTTTGCCGTCGGCGGCGACGGGCCACTGGAGACTCTTGAATCCTTCGAGGCGGTCGTAGTTGACGCCGGCAAAGATGGGGGTGAGGCGAGCGACCTCGTCCATGATTTCGGAGGGATGCTTGTAGTTCCAGTTGGCTCCCATGCGATTGGCGATGAGTTGGATGATCTCCCAGTCTGGCTTGGATTCGCCGAGGGGTTCCATTGCCTTGTAGATTCGCTGGATGCGGCGTTCTGTGCTAGTGAAGGTGCCTTCTTTTTCGAGCGAAGCGGCGGCAGGGAGGACCAGATCGGCGTAGCGGCAGGTTTCGGAGAAGTTGATGTCCTGGACGACGAGGAACTCGCACACGCTTAGCGCGTCGCCGACGTCGCCGGCGTTGGCGTCGGAGGTGATGGTGTCCTCTCCCTTGATGTAGAGGCTCTTGAGTTTGCCGTCCTGGATGGCGCGGATCATCTCATGGTTGTCGAGGCCCTTGGAAGTGGGAAGGGTGACGCCCCAACCGGCTTCGAACTTTGCGCGGATGGCCGGGTCGTCGACCTTCTGGTACCCGGAGAAGACGTGCGGCATAGAGCCCAAGTCGCTGGCGCCCTGAACGTTGTTGTGACCGCGGAGGGGATAGGCTCCGGCGCTGGGTCGCATGTAGTTGCCGGTAAGCAGGAGGAGATTGGAGAGCGCGGAGGCGGTGTCGGAACCTCCGCAGTGCTGGGTGAGTCCCATAGCGAAGAGGATGCAGACTCCGTCGGCGGCAGCGATTTCGTTGGCGACGGCGATGAGTGTGGCCTGTGGAATACCGGTGATCTTTTCGGTGTAGTCGAGCGTGAATGGCTCGAGAGATTTCTTGTATGCGTCGAAGTTGAGGACCCACTGATCGATGAATTTGGGTTGGTGGAGGTTGTGGTCGAGGAGGTATTTGGCGATGCCGTTCATCCAGACAGCGTCGGTGGCGGGAACGGGCCGCATGAAGATGTCGGCGCGCTCGGCCATCTCATGTTTGCGGAGATCGACGACGATGAGGCGCTGGCCTCGGAACTTGTGCGAGCGCTTGACGCGGGTGGCGAGGACGGGGTGGTTTTCGGCGGGGTTGGCACCGACGATGATGACGAGGCCGGCGGTCTCGATGTCAGAGATGGAGCCGGAGTCGCCGCCGAAGCCCACGGTGCGCTGGAGGCCCATGGTGGCTGGATTCTGGCAGTAGCGGGCGCAGTTGTCGACGTTGTTGGTTCCAATGACGGCGCGGGAGAGTTTCTGCATGAGGAAACTCTCCTCGTTGGTGCATTTGGAAGAGGCGATGAAGGCGAGTGCATCGGGGCCGTGAGCTTCTTTGATTTCCTTAAATCTTTTTTCGATGGTGTCGAGGGCTTCGTCCCATGTGATTTCGACGAAGGTGTCGCCTTTACGGAGAAGCGGTTTGGTGAGGCGGTCTGAAGAGTTGATGTGGCCCCAGGCGAATTTACCCTTGATGCAGGTGGAGATGCCGTTGGCGGGGCCGTGGGTGGGCTCGATCTTGAGAATGTAACGATCGTGGGTCCAGACCTCAAAAGAACAGCCGACGGCGCAGTAGGTGCAGACGGTCTTGGTGCGCTTGGTACGCGCGTCGCGCATCTTGGATTCGATCTCCGAGAGCGCGAGGATGGGGCCGTAGCCGATGGGCGGTTCGATGGCCTTGACGACGTCGATCATGTCGTCGATCACCTTGTGAGGGAGATCGGTGAGGTAGCCGGCGCGGCCGAGCATGGTTTTTTCCATGAGCGCGTTGCAGGGGCAGACGTTGACGCAATGGCCGCAGGAGACGCAAGAGGATCCGTCGATTTTTTCGCCGCCGTCCCAGAGGACGCGGGGGTGTTCGCTCTCCCAGTTGATGCTGAGGGTCTCATTGACCTGGACGCTCTGGCAAGCCTCGACGCAGCGGCCGCACAGGATGCACTGGTCGGGGTCATAACGATAGAAGGGGTTGGAGAGGTCCTGTTCGTATGGCTTGTGAGTGAAGGGGCGAGACTGATGCTTTACTTCGAGCAGCGCTGTAGTGTTGTGAATGGTGCAATTGTGGTTGTTGTTGTCACAGACTGTGCAGTAGAGCATGTGGTTCTTGAGGATGCGGTCGAAGGCCTCACGCTGGGCGATGTCGACGGTGTCGCCGGCGGTTTCGACGGTCATGCCGGATCTGACCTCGGTGCCGCAGGCGCGGACGAGTTCTCCGTCGACCTTAACCATGCAGGTGTCACAGCTTTGGATGGGGCCCATCTGGGGGACGTAGCAGACCTGCGGGACTTCCTTCTGGACGCCAGCGGTTGTTCGGCGGTTGAGGAGGTCGATGAGGAGTTCACCGGAACGAGCAGGGACGTTGAGGCCGTCGACGGTGATCTGTGTGTTGGGTTCGGATTCGGGAGGAGTGTTGAGGAGTTTTTTCATGCCGCTCATACCGTCTTTCAGATGCGCTGCGGAAGCATAACAGATGTGTCCTCCATTGGGTTGTGAAACTTGGCGCAGACAGATGAAACGCGCCGGATTGAAAATCAATCGCGGGAGTGGCCTGTTATAGAGTGGAAGAAAGAGGAGATTGCAGTTGGGGATTAAAGGCGCACGCGATGCCGATCCGGGTGTTTGCTGTGTGGTTTTGAATTGGAACGGTCGACAAGACACACTGGATTGTCTCGCGTCGTTGAGAAAACAGGACTACAGCAATCTGCAGATCATTGTTGTGGACAATGGCTCGACTGACGATTCGGTGGAGCGGATAAGGTCGGCATTTCCTGAGGTTACCGTGATAGAGACCGGTAAGAACTCAGGGTTTTCGGGTGGATGCAATGTGGGACTCGGTGCGGCTCTTGCTGGAGATGCGGAGTTTGTGTGGCTACTCAATAACGATACGGTGTGTCCGGCAGATACTGCGCGCAAGCTTGTGAGGCGGGCGATGGCGAGCCCGGATGCGGGCCTTGTAGGGACTGTATTGCTCTACGCGCATGATCCGAGCAAAGTGCAGGCGTGGGGAGGAGGGTCGATCATGCCGTGGATTGCCTACGCCACGCATTTTGAAGAGCCGACGAAATTTGGTCGTGATTGCTATGCGACGTTCGCGAGCGTGCTTGGCCGCAGGGAAATGTTTGAAGAGGTGGGTCTGCTTGACGAAGGCTTTTTTATGTACTGCGAAGATACCGACTTCTGCTTGAGGATGCAGAAGACCGGATGGAAGATTGCCATAGCCGAGGATACGGCGGTGCTACACAAGGAGGGGGCAAGCACGACAGCGGGGCAGAAGCCGTTCAAAGCGAAGGTCGTTACCATGTCGAGTCTGCGGCTTATCCGGCGGCACTCAAAGTTGGCCTTTATCGGGATACCGGTATACGTGCTCCTGAGGTTAACGAGTCGCGCCGTGAAAGGGGAGTGGCAGGCTTTCGCGGCAGTGCTGCAAGGCGTTAGAGAGTTTCTGCGCGCTCCGGCTCCATAGAATAGACGTTCGCTTTATGGGCTATAGGCACATCAGATGGTGCTATTGCGATTAGCGGGCATGGAGCTTGGTCCAGCCATCGAATACTTCGAGAGCCTGATTGGGGCCTGCGCTGTACCAGGAGTAGCCGTTGCGGCGCTCGGGGGAGAGTTCATTTACGTCGTCATGAATGGTCTTGTCGCGGTCGCCGAAGATGGGCTTGCCGGTGGTGATGCTGTAGTAGCGCGCCCAGATGGGGCCGGCTCCGGGCGCTGGTTCCAGGTGACGGCCTCCGGGTGTGTTTCGGCCTCCGGTCCACTGCTGTCCATAGATGGCGGTGGATTTGAGCCAAGCGATGCCGTTTTGAATTGCCGCGACGACCTGTGGCGATGGATGAGGCAGGCGCATGAGATAGAGGAGCAGATCGGCGCTCTCGCCGCTGGAGAGGGCCGCAGGTTCAAAGTTGCGGCCTGAGACTGGTTCGAGCGTGAGGGCGTCGTTCTGCTGGGCCCATGCGGTGCGTTTGCCGTTGCGGACCAGTTGAGTGCGGAGGATGCAGTCGAGCGCGTGATCTGCGCTTATCGCGGCTTGCTTGCGGAGGTCCGCTGGGACGAATGAGTATTGGCCGGTGCCAGTGGCTGCGGCTGTCATTAGTTCGGCGGCCTGCGAGACGGCGTTGTCGTTGTAGGTGATGGCATCGTGGTATCCGCCTTCAAGCGGCCAGACCTGAGGCCAGCCTCCGTTGGGAAACTGGGCGTCGAGAAGGTAGTGAATGCCCTTGAGGAAGCTGGCGCGGTAGGGATCTCCTGCAGCGGTTGGAGTTGCGACGGCGACAAGCGCGAGAAAGCGTAATTGCGTGGTGGTGGCGTCGTTGTCGAGGGTGCCGACGTAGTTCCAGTTGGGATCACGCGGCGTGTCGAAGTCGTCGGGGCCGAGGAAGCGGGAAATGTTATTGGCGGTGTAGCTCTGGCCGTGAGCGCGCGGGGAGCCACCGAAGTCGAGGTTCTTGCTCCAGCCGCCGGCGGGGGTCTGAAAGCTAACGATGACGTCGGCGACGTGATGTGCCTCGTCGGTACCGTACCAGGCAGCGTCGCGGTCGAGTGGCATGCTGCGGGCGCCGAAACTCTCCTTAGGGAGGGGAGGTGTGGGGATGCCTGGTGTGCGCTCGGCTGCAAGTGCGGCTCGATCGGCCTGCATCTGCCTTTGCGAGCGCTGGA
>Ga0126373_10003816_pt1 | contig 11371 bp, 9 predicted proteins | sample PanSoiMetPlot_11_FD_92545 | JGI IMG/M metagenome (GOLD analysis project Ga0126373, IMG submission 92545) | Tropical forest soil microbial communities from Panama - MetaG Plot_11 | ecosystem: Environmental > Terrestrial > Soil > Tropical forest > Bulk soil | place: Panama | collected 2016-02-17
CCAACCTGCAGGATTCGCCATGCGCTTAGGATTGAAAGACGTCCGTCTCGTGGCCGCCGCCGCTGACAGCGCCGGCGTGCCCATGCCCTTCCTAAGCGTGGTGCACGACAACGCCGTCTCCGCTTTGGGTCGCGGCATGCACGAACTCGACTGGAGCTCCCTGGCTCGCCTCGCCGCCGAAAACGCCGGCCTGAAATAGGGAGAGGGGTGCCGCATCGGATTCCGGTTTTGGATTGTGTGGCTGTGTTCGCTTCGTACTACGATGTCGAATGGGTTACGAGCCTTCCTCGGGGTCTATCCACTATCCACTAACCACCGACCACTTGTTCTGCTACCATCGCTGTCGCCCATGCGACCCAAACAGCTCCTGCTTGCCATCGTCCTCTGCGCGTCATCTCTACTGGCTCAGTCTCCCTGCAACCAATCCGGCGCCGTCACCCTCACTCGTGGCGCGCGCAACTGGCAATTTCTCGATGCCGTCGCGCAGCACGCCGGCCTGTTTGGACGCGAAGACGGGTCCTTTGAGGCTTGGATTTATCCGCTCAAACTCTTTCGCGATTTCCAACTTCGCTTCCGGGTCGGCGACATCGTTCTCTCTGGTGGCGCCATCCCCCGCACGATCACCGTCCGCCCCGAGTCGTCGTCGGTGCTGTACATCTATGACTCCTTCACCGCCTGCGCCACTTGGTTCGTTCCCATCAAGGAGAGCGGTGCCATTCTCGACATCGAAGTAAACTCCGCCGAACCCGTTGCCGTCGAGGCCAGCTTTGCCCCCGACGTCGCCTGGATGTGGCCGGCCGCAGTCGGCGACGCCTACAGCCAATGGGACGCGCAACTCAAAGCGTTCCGTTTCAGCAATGATCATCACCGTTTCTGGGCCGTTGCCGGAGCTGCAAACTCGAACGCTCTCCTCACCACCTATGCCGCCGACTACTCGTCCGGCAGCACCGACTCGTTCTCTTTTGGCCCGCCTGCGAAAGGCCGTAAGCTGTATCGCTTCGTAATGACTGCATCCTTCGAAGGCCAGCAGCAGGCTGATGCCGTCTACCAGAAGCTGCTCGGTGATAACAGTTCCCTGGTTCAGGTAGCCCGCGAATATTACACGCACTATCTCGACAGCACCATTCAGCTTTCGCTACCAGACAAGGCTCTGCAACTTTCCTACGACTGGGCGCGCATCAGCACGGTCCAAGGCTTGGTGGACTCGCCTTACGCAGGCAACGGCCTCGTCGCCGGATACAACATCTCTAGCGGCTCGCACCGTCCCGGCTTCAGTTGGTATTTCGGACGCGATTCCATGTGGACTGCTCTCGCCCTCGACTCGATTGGGGACTTCGCCACCACGCGCACCGCGCTCGAATTCCTGATGCAGTATCAGCGCCCCGATGGACGCATTCCGCACGAAATTGCGCAATCGGTGAAGCTGGTGGACTGGTGGAATGACTATCCCTACGGCACTGCGTCTGCCGACGCGACGCCTCTGTTTCTCGTCGGCTTTGCCGATTACGTCCGCGCCTCCGGAGATGTTGCCTTTGCCCGCGAACACTGGGACAGCCTCTGGCGTGCTTACCAGTTCCTCAAGTTGACGTATTCCTCCAGCGGCCTTTCGCAGAACCTGAACATCGGCCACGGCTGGATCGAGGGTGGCCCTCTGCGTCCGCAACCCGGAGAAAAGGATCCTGTTACCGGTGAGCCGCTAACACCGTTCTCGGGCGAGTTCTACCAGGCCGGTGTCGGTATCGCCGCGGTCCGATCGCTAGCAGCCATTGCAACGGCAATCGGCAAGAGCGAAGCCAAGCAACTGAACCAGGAAGCCGAGGCGCAGACAGCCACACTCGAGAAGGTCTTCTGGTCGCCCGTCAAGAATTACTACGCTTTCGCCGTCGACCTTCAGGGCAATCGCATCGACAAGCCTAGCGTGCTGGGTACGGTGCCTTTGTGGTTCGGCGTTACCGACCAGAGCAAGAGCGATCAGTTCCTCAACGTTATCGCCGCGCCCGACCACCAGACCGACTGGGGGCCACGCATCATTTCCAATCAGGACCCGCTCTACTCTCCCAGCGGATATCACTTCGGCAGTGTATGGCCGCTTTTCACCGGATGGGCTTCGGTTGGCGGATATCGTTATCACCATGCTCAATACGGCTACCAGAACCTGATGGCCAACGCTCAGCTGGCGCATGACGCCTCGCCCGGGCGCACGACCGAAGTGCTGTCGGGCGACTTCTACACTCAGCTCTCCACCAGCACGCCGCACCAGATCTGGTCTTCCGCCATGGTCATCAGCCCGATTCTCCGCGGCATGATGGGGCTGGAGGTGAACGCCTTGGATTCCTCGCTGCGTTTCGAGCCACACGTCCCAGCGGGATGGACGGAGTTCTCCATCCGCAACGTAAAGGTCGGCGGCGCGCAGATTGACCTCGCGTACCACGCTGTGGGAGACGATCTCATACTCGAAGTAGCTCGGCGCGGCAGCGGCAAGGTTGATCTGCACTATTCACCTGCCTTGAGCATCAGGGCTAAAGTAACTGGGGCTGAGGTAAATGGACACAAAGTCTTGCCGATTCCTTCCGGTAACCCGAACGACCAACATGCGACAATAACGACCTCTATCACCGCCGACAAGACAACTATTCATCTGCACGTCAGCGGTAACTTTGGTATCGGCTCTTTCTATGTTGCGCCGGCCGACGGTGCAGTCAGCACCGCGCTGAAGGTCGTCGCGGAACAGTGGAACGCGGCCCATGATCAGCTTCAAGTGCAGGTTGCCGGTGTCCGCGGCAAGACTTACATCGTGCCCATTTATAACGTGCCCAGCGGCATAGCGGTCGAAGGAGCGTCAATCACCAAGCTACCCAATGGTCTTGCACTGGAAATCAAATTCGCCTCAGGAGAAGCAGCAGTCTATTCCACCCGTACGGTCACGCTGCGGTTCCCTGCACGCTAGCGCGTAAGGGCGCAACTTTCCAATAACGATAGTAGCTGCGCACTCTTGCCGAGGATATCTCTCTATCCTCCTTTTCAGCCGCTTCGTCACAACCGGACTCCGAGGCTGTAACTTTCCTCGCTTCCGGACATCCCAGAAGTCAGATTCCTGCGACGCTGAACAGAAGCACTCCTGGATTTGAAGGCGCTCTTGGGAACGCAATTACTGGAGGCTGTTATGAAGAGCTTGGTTTGCAAATTCGCGATGCTGGTTGCCTGTATGGTAGCGCTGACCGGCCTTGCCCTGGCACAGCAATTCGCTTATCGCGTAGCTGCCGATATCCCATCCGACTTCTATGTGGGAGATCAACACTTCCCAGCCGGGAATTACATCTTCAGCGTGAACTACGGCGACCACGCTGTAACCATTACGAATGAGGCCAGCCGGCGCAGTTCTGTGGTGCAGGCCACGCCGGTGGCGTACGCCTCGCCCGGTTACGATTACCGGAACAAACCGACAGTCGTAGAATTAAACTCCCTTGGCGGGCGCTATCAATTGGCCGACATCAAGGCCCGCAACGAGGGTGTAAGCTTTTCGACGAGAAATCCGGCGGGCTCGCTCGCAGAGCAGAATGCACCGGTAACGATCGTTGCGTCTCTGCGGTAATTCTCTGGGACTGGTTAGATGCTCCGTCCAGTATGACTGGCACTGGGCGGAGATCGTTACCAGTCGTTACTTGCCCATCCTGTTTTCCTGTCAATTTCGAAGAACAATCTGCTCCGCGCTCGTCCGCGGCAGGCCTTGGCTTCCATCCGGCCTGTACCGCTATACTTTTCCTTACGCGCATGACGATCATTCGTACCCTCGCCTTCGCTGTGTTCGGGCTGGCCGCCAGTCTGTCGCTTGCGCAATCAGTGAACGAGCAGCCGCTCCCCGCGAACCCGCAGCCGCAGGGCTCGACCGCTCCGGCAACGCCGCAGATCCCGCGCACCGCGCCATCGAACACAATCGCGCCTACTAGTTCGTCGGCACCGGCCCAACCTGCGAAGCCGCCAGATGCACCTGCTGCTCCCATTATTCCGGCCGCTGCCGAACGCCATTATCACGCCGCCCGCATGGCCGAAAAGCAGCAGGACTACGCGAACGCGATCACGGAATACCAGACCGCGCTGAAGGAAGACCCGGACTACCTCGATGCGCTCTCGCATCTCGCCAATCTGCTTATGAATCGCGAAGACTATACCGGAGCTGTCGCAAACCTTCGCCGGATCGTGATGCTCAAGCCCAATGATGCGAATGCCCGCAATGATCTCGGCTATGCGCTTAAGAAGAATGGAGACGCCAAAGGAGCGGCCGCGGAATACCTGCAGGCCATCAAACTCAACCCCAAGCTCGTCGCGGCACAGAACAATCTCGCGAATCTGCTCTTTAACAACCATCTTTATTCAGCCGCCATTGAGCATTATCGCGCCGCTGTCGAGCTTCAACCCACGAATGCGGACGCGCACATGAACCTTGCGACAGCGCTCGATGTCACAGGGAAAACTGACGAAGCGATCATTCACTACAAGGAGGCCGTGCGCCTTCGCCCTAATGACGCAAAGATTCACTACAACCTCGCCATCGCGCTGCAGAACAACAAAGAGCCCGCCGCCGCCGTTGCCGAGCTGGTTACAGCTACCAAGCTCTCGCCCGACTGGCTCGCGCCTCATCGCATGCTCTACAACCTGCTAAAAGACTCGGACCCGAAAACCGCGCTGGATGAATGCATGATCGTGGATGGCCTCTCCCACGATGCCAAACTGCATGACCAGTGCTTGAATCTGCAAAAGCAGGCGCAGTAGCAATCGTTGGTCTGTCATCCGGAGCGAGGTCGCTGCGGCGGCCGAGTCGAAGGACTCTTGGTTGCGAATATTGTGAGGGTTGCTCATCGTAAGATGGAGTTCTAGCACCCCCATGCGCTCCCTTCCCGAAATCAAATTCCGTCTGCGCCAGGAAGTGGCAAACGCGCTCCTTGCGGTTTCTTCACCCAGGCTGGAAGTCCGCGCTGATTTGCCTCTCGCCATCCTTCCCCATCCAACCGAGGTTGCCGGCGCGCTTCGCGACTCAGATTACGCCCGTGAGCTTACCGCCATTGCGGATGAGATTCTGTGCGGCCGCATACCCATTCTGGGGCAGGTTATCGATTACGGCCCCGAGATCGCATGGCGAAGAGACCCACATCGCGGTACCGAGACCGCGGCAAAGTACTTCCGCCGAATTCCCTACTTGGATCTCGCGGCAGTTGGGGACCACAAGTTCATCTGGGAGCTGAACCGGCACCAGCATCTCGTGCTGCTTGCGCAAGCAGCGGCTCTTACCGGCGGCAAGAAGTACAGCGACCGCGTCTTCCAGCACATCGAACAGTGGTGGGCTGAGAATCCGTTTCAGCGTGGGATCAACTGGAGCAGCGCCCTGGAAGTCGGGTTCCGGGCACTTTCGTGGATTTGGATTTTCCACCTAATCGGCGACCGCATGATGGAGGAATTCCGGCGGAGGTTTCTTGCCGAGCTGTATCGCCACGGTTCGCACGTCGAGTACAACTTGTCGATCTACTTCTCGCCCAACACGCATCTGCTGGGGGAAGCCGTAGCCCTTCACGCCTTAGGACGGCTCCTCCCGCAGTTCCCACGGGCTGACAAGTGGCGGTCGGTGGGCGGCAACATCGTCCGCGAGCATATGCAGAAGTGCGTAAAGGACGACGGCAGTTATTTCGAACAGTCGACGTACTACCACATGTATGCTCTCGACATGTTTGCCTTTCATGCTGTGCTCGAACCTGCTTCGCCGACTTATCTGGATAAGCTTGGCCGCATGGTCGGATTTCTCGCAGCCATAGTGAACGAGAAAGGCGAGTTGCCTTTTCTCGGCGATGACGACGGCGGACGCTTTTTCCATCCTTACGGTCAGCGCCCGCGCTTCGCCCGCGCCTCGCTTGCGGTCTCCTCGATTCTTACAGGGAAGCGATTTTTTCCCTGTGAAGACCGCGACCTGGACGAAATCGCCATGTGGTGGCTCGGCCTGGAGCGCAGCGCCGTGCAACTGCCCACTGCGGGCGCGTCCTCCCCTACTCGCCTCTTCGCCGACACAGGTATTGCCGTTCTTCGCCGGGGCCCAGTCGTCGTGATCTTCGATGCCGGACCTTTCGGCCCGGGCAGCGCCGGTCACAGCCACTCTGACACGCTCTCCCTCGTAGTTGCCGCCGGCGACCACGAACTCCTCATCGACTCCGGAACATTTAGCTATATGGATCCCGAATGGCGCAGCTACTTCCGCGGCTCCTCCGCCCACAACACCATTCGTATCGACGGATGCGACCAGGCGGTTTCCCTTGGACCCTTCCGCTGGACACAAAAGCCCGAAGCCGGCGCCTCTGTACGTCGGGTCTTTACCGAAGACGCCAGCGTGGCATTTGGCCATTGCATCGCTGCCGGTTTCCGATTCTCCCGCTTCGTTGAGTTAAATGAAGACGGTGTCACCGTGATTGACGGGGCTCAGATAGGCCCACCGGGAGAGCACCTCGTTGAGCAGTATTGGCACTTCGCGACCGAGCCCCGCCAACTCGTTGACGACATCTGGACAATCGGCGGCGTCGCCGAGTTTCGCGCCCAGGGCGGCGTGGTGGAACCCGCTTGGCGCTCCCGTTGCTACGGATCCAAGGAACCCGCTTGGGCGATCGTCGTCCGCCGCCGCACGACGTTGCCCTTCGAACTCGACGCCCGCTTGCGCTTCAAGCTGTAACCAACAATCACGGCGCCCACAATCCTTGCCGTTCTCTGGTCCCTCGTGGTCATCTCCCTTGCTTGAAACTCACGATTCGAAAAGCGTGGAAATCCTCCGCTTACGGTACCCCACCTCAAATGTATAGAATCAACCTTTGGCTTTTTGCGATTTCTAGGAGACGCCATCATGCAGGTTGCGGAGAAATCCGTGAGCACCTATCAAGCACTCAAAGAGAAGATCGAAAGCAAAACCGCCCGTGTTGGCATCGTCGGTCTTGGCTACGTCGGACTGCCGCTCGCTGTGGAATTTGCGAAGGCGGGCTTTCATGTCACCGGCATCGACCTTCAGCCGTCGCGGGTGGATCGCCTCATGCAGGGCGAATCGTACGTACAGGATGTGCCCAGCTCCGAAGTTGCGCAATTGGTAAAAGAACGGCGCTTCGACGCCACCACCGACTTCTCCATTGTGCGCGAGCTCGACACCATCAATATCTGCGTCCCCACGCCGCTGCGCAAGACGAAGGACCCCGACATGAGCTATATCGTGTCGGCCGCCGACCAGATTGCTAATCACTTTCGTCCCGGTTTGCTGGTGATCCTCGAGTCCACGACTTATCCTGGCACCACGGATGAGCTCTTGCTTCCGATCTTCGAGAAGCATGGACTGAAAGTTGGCGAGGATTTCTTCCTCTGCTTCTCGCCCGAGCGGGTCGATCCCGGCAACCCGGTGTATCAGACATCGAATACCCCCAAAGTTGTCGGCGGTATTACCGCGTCCTGTACTGAGATAGGCAAGCTGTTCTTCTCACAGGCTCTGCAGAAAGTCGTGCCGGTCAGCAATACCCGTGTAGCCGAGATGGTGAAGCTGCTGGAGAACACGTTCCGCATGATCAACATCGGTCTGGTCAATGAGATGGCCCTGATGTGCGACGGCATGGGAATCAACGTCTGGGAAGTCATCGACGCCGCTGCCACCAAGCCCTTTGGCTTCATGCCCTTTTATCCAGGACCCGGCCTCGGTGGACACTGCATTCCCATCGATCCCTTCTATCTATCCTGGAAGACCAAGCAGTCCGGCATCGAGGCGCGCTTCATCGATCTCGCCGGATATATTAACGGCAACATGCCCCATTTTGTGGTCGGCAAGGTGCAGCAGGCGCTCAACAACCACGGCAAGCCGGTCAAGGGCTCACGCATCCATGTTCTCGGCGTGGCTTACAAGCGCAACATAGACGATATGCGCGAGTCTCCCGCGCTCGATGTGATTCTCTTGCTGAAGAAGCTCGGCGCGGATGTCACCTATAGCGACCCCTATGTTCCCCAGCTCAAACTCGACGGTATCGACCTTGCTTCGCAGGATGCACTTGCCTCGGCGAAGCACGCCGACTGTTGCGTCGTGATTACCGACCACTCGAATTTCGATTACAGAGCCTTGCTCGACGCCGCGAACCTGATTGTTGACACGCGCAACGCCTTGCGCGGCTTCGAGTCTGACAAGATCGTGCGGCTGTAGTTCGTCATGAACAACGCGACAGCTTGTCTCTTCAGAACGGCAATCGCATGGTTAGAATTCAGCCATGGTTGTAGGCATGAAAGTGCGTAGGCAATTTGCACCCCGGTTCCCACCGTTGCCCCCAGCCTGTGCTCGATAGGAAATTTGCCGAAGACGACACCCGGAGTATCGAATTGAATCAAGCCGGCAGAAGCAACCCGGCTGGAATCGCTGACGTCGAGATTGATGCGCTACTCGACATCTTCTCTTTCTTATACAAATCGGAAATACCTTATCGAAGACTGCAGTGGCGTCGGGGTCCTGGAGAGTAGGACGCAGGTATGCTCGTGACGACAGCCAACAACCGATTCCGGCGTCAATCGATGGATAGGGTTTTTAGTAATTTCGGCCTCCCAAAATACCCGGTCGCCCATTTCCGCACAGCATTTGCCAAGCGCGGACACGAAACGCCGGTTTTGAATTAATTAAACTGGTTCAAAACCAACGGCTTAACATTGGTGTTACGGATGCTTCCGGTCTAGTGCAGCTTTCTGCCGACTGGAGATAAAGTGGTCAACATTGAGCGCAAACGTGAAGTCGTTGCAGGGCAATTTGGCGAGGAAGAGTTTCGACGCAAACTGGCTCAGGGGTGGAAACCGGTCGTCATCGAGTGGGAGCGCCAACTGGCTCCCCAGGCGGGCACTGCCACCACAGCGCCGCCCGAGGTTCCCTACGGTCTGCGCGTCTCCGGTGACTGCGCACATCTGGAAGCGGACCCCCAGGAGCGAGAGGCGCTGTTCCAGATCATGGAGCTGACGATCCAGGACGGCCCCTACTCCGGCATCGCCGCCGAGCTGAATCGACGCGGCTTCCGGCGCCGTGACGGCAGCCTGTGGACTCCTATCTCCGTCTTCCAGATGTTGCCGCGGCTCATCGAAGCCGGACCAGGTATTCTCAGCAGTGACGAGTGGCGCCTGCGCCGCCAGAGGCTGAAGTCCCCCACTCCATAGCTGACCGTTCAGGGTGCAGGCATTTTGCTCCGCGAAAAATCGGCAGTTTGTGACCAAGAGTTGACATCTTGGCCGCCATTTGGGAGTACTATTTTCCTCACAGGCGTAGCTTCGTTTGGGGGTGGCCGATGCGGGGCGCGATAAGGTTCGCATTCTGGAGTCTCTCGATAACAGCGCTAGTCTGCTCAGTCGCCATAGCCCAACAAACCGGTAGCAACAGCGGCGCCCGTGCTATGACGCCCGCCCGAGCTGCGAGTCGAGTCAACACCACAACGCCGAGCATACAGTCCCCAATCTTTTACAGTGGGAAGGTGCTGCTCGATACCGGTACCCCGCCTCCGAATCCTGTGGCGATCATTCGGAGCTGTGCCGGTCTCAACCGTCGAGAAACGTTTACCGCACCGGATGGATCTTTCTCATTCATGCTCGGTGAACGCTTTCGGGATACAACACCGGACGCATCGGACGACACACGATTCAGTTCGGAAAACAATGCAGTTACCCGAAACGCGATGGCTGCGAGCGGCCTCACGAACCCCAATTCCTTCATTTCCGACTGCGAGCTGCGTGCTGACTTGCCGGGATACTCGTCTACGACCATACGTCTCGATCCCTCCATGAACAACTCGACTGTGGGCATCATCATGCTGCACAACCGGGCCAAGAAGGCCGAAGGGATGGTGACCGCAGCCAGCCTCGAAGTTCCAGCCAAGGCCCGCAAGGAATACGAAAAGGGAAGCGAGCAGTTGGAGAAGGGGAATCTGCCCGAAGCGGAGAAAACTCTCCACAAAGCCATCGACGAGTACCCGAAGTTTGCCGAAGCCTGGACCCGGCTGGGTGACCTGGAGCAGCGGCGAAACAACCCCGATGCGGCTGAGAAGGATTATCAGGAGGCCATCTCCGCCGATCCCAATTTGCCGCTGCCTTACTTACGCATGGCCTTTTTGCAAGCCACGGCGAAGAATTGGGAAGACACCCGTAGACTTACCGAGAAACTCATTTCCCTCGATCCTACTGACTTCCCGCTGGCCTATTATTACAACTCGGTGGCACAGTTTAATCTGCAACATTTGGATAAAGCCGAGAGCATGGCGTTGCGTGCCGAGAGTATGGACAAGCAGCATTCTGAGCCCCGGGTCGAGCTACTGTTGGCGACCATCTGCACTGCCAAGGGCGCCTACTCTGCCGCCGCCGATCACTATCGTACTTATCTGGCACTCGTTCCGAATGGGCCGCTTACTGAGCGCATAAAGACCGATATGGCCAAGATGGAAGAGTTGGCCAAGTCTCAGACAGCACAGCCGCCGGCTAACAAGTAGCGCAACCACAGAGTCAACACTCAATTCCATCCAGGCTCTCTGCCTCATGGCGGCGCCACACGATTCAGGGCTATGATGTGATGTCCTTACTCGAAGCCTTGATCGGACGATGACTTCGCCCACCTTTGACCCCGGCAGCATTCCCATCAGTGCACGCCTGGTAGCTGATGAATTCCGTAACAGGTACGGAACTCACCCATTGGTGTTCTTCGCGCCGGGACGAGTGAACCTCATCGGCGAGCACACAGACTACAACGACGGATTCGTGATGCCCTGCGCTCTCGAATTTCGCACTTATGTTGCGGTTGGGGCTCGCAGAGACCGCATTCTGAACGTGTTTTCATTTGACCTCGGTGATACTTCGACGATCGACTTGAATAACCCGGGATCAGGTCCGACGGGTCACTGGACTGACTACGTGCGAGGCGTGGCTGCCGTCCTTCGGTCGCGCGGGATAGATTTACGGGGGGCGAAGTTGATCATCAAGGGCGACGTGCCGATAGGTGCGGGCCTGAGTTCCTCGGCCGCGATCGAGGTAGCCACGGCTCTCGCGCTGTTGGGCGTTTCCGGGACTTCCCTAGAGCGGCTTGAGATTGCTGAAATCTGTCAACGTGCCGAACACGAATACGCTGGGACCAAGTGTGGCATCATGGACCAGTTCATCGCTTGCTTTGGAAGCAAGGACCATGCGCTTCTGCTGGATTGCTGCAGCCTCGAATCGGAGCCATTGCCGTTGCCCGAGCAAGTTCGGATTGTGATTTGCAACACAATGGTGAAACATGAATTGGCAGGCGGCGAATACAACAAACGCCGTGCGGATTGCGAGGCCGGTGTACGTATCCTGCGGCAAAGCCTTCCACATA
>Ga0126373_10003817_pt1 | contig 11369 bp, 6 predicted proteins | sample PanSoiMetPlot_11_FD_92545 | JGI IMG/M metagenome (GOLD analysis project Ga0126373, IMG submission 92545) | Tropical forest soil microbial communities from Panama - MetaG Plot_11 | ecosystem: Environmental > Terrestrial > Soil > Tropical forest > Bulk soil | place: Panama | collected 2016-02-17
CAGCTCGGTCCACCTCTCGTGCACTCAACGCCGTTCTCCCCAATCCAGCCTCCCCAACGAGGCTTTAGCTTAGGGGACATTTCTATCGAGGTGAAAAGGGGACATTTCTATCGAGGTTCAACAATGTCTGCGGCCGTGCTCGATTCTCCCTTCTCGTTGACGTCGACACGGGCGCCGCACCTCTTACGGTTCATCCGGTCTCATTTTTGGTTCTTGTTTGGGACTCCTATCGGTGGGTGTCGCGAAGGTGCGGGGATCCACAATTTCGAAGGGCACATAGAAAATCAAATCAACCAAACCAGAACGGGACGGGTGCGCCACGCGCCGCGATCGCTGATGGGGCGGCTGGCCATGCGGCCTCAATAATGTCTCGCACGGCAACACCATTCCAAAAACATGCGGTTACCGCCCGCTGCAGTTCCGACTCCAGGATAATCAATACTTTGTAATGATCACAGGAACGCGAACAACATCGCGACTCTCGGAGTTGTCATTAAATCGTGAGTAATACAGGTACGGGGTGCGCCCCGGCTTTTCAAAGTTGATCGACGAATCGTCGTGATCAATGATCGACGCATACGCGAATGAGCCGGCAAGGCCTCCCGCACCCGGCTTCTGACACTGGCTTGGTGAAGGGACATAGGCCGGAGCAATGAGTTGTTGTGGCGACCAGTTGACGAGATCCGACGAAAGAGAAAAGTGAAATCCGCAATTTGTGGGGCCGCTTGCGGAGAAGTCGCTGTCCAAGCCGACTAGCATATACATATTCAGGTACGTATTAAAAGTCAGGCTTTCATACGGCACCGTCCCATTGGTTGGTGTGCAGAGCGAAGCCGACGGTCCGGTGTAAGGGTCGGTCATCAGTAATGCGAACGCAGTTCCATCCCATGCACGCCAGCTGGTGGGGTCAGAGAGTGTCTGGGTTCGCATCACGCAGTTTCCACCAAAATATGGTTGGCCCGGCGGTGGGAATTCTCCGAACCGCGCATAGTAGAAACCATCGGCGGCATGGACGATATTCGTTGGCTCCTGATAGCCGTAATAGAACGGCGAGACTCCTTGCGCTGGGGGTGTCCACTGAACCGGCGGTGGGGCCACGACATTTTGCGGACTTGGAGGAGTCGTAAACGTCAGCCCTCCATCAGTAGAAGTCGCATAGGTGATCGAGTTGTACTGGCAGGGATTGCCGTCTGTGCTATCGCCCGGGCGACAGGTTGCAGCAATTGGATCGTGATACTCATTGTGGATCAGGGCATGAATCGTAGAACCGTCACTGTAGAGAGAGAAAATCCATTGCCTGTTCATAAAGGTGCTTGCCATCGGGCTGTCGCTGGAAACCAAAATGGGACTGCACCTGCGCTTGAGCGAGTAAAAATCGGCGCCGAAATCTGCAAAGTAGAGTGGATTGCCCCCGATATCGAGGAGCACACTGCCATCACTTAGTCGGACGGCACGGGCTGGGTTGTCGGAGTAGTCGCCCTCCATGCAGGCATCGCGGGGGTATTGAAAAACCACTTCTTCTGGTCCAAGAGACACTTGAATGGTGCCTGAAGTCCCAGACCCGGCTTGCACCGCAACTGCAACCTGCTGCGTTTTGCCGCCAGCAGCGACCGAAATCGTGGCTGTCCCTGCCGCCAGAGGAAGCACAGCGCCAGTCGGCGTGACCTTGACGACTGACGGATTGGTGGAACTCCACGAGAATGACGGTGAAACCGGTTGGCCGGACCCGTCGCTAGCGGAGGCCGAGAACTGAACAATTGTCCCCACAACAAGTGATGTAGTGGGTGCGCTTACTGTTAGGTTCGCTACTGGGCCAGTGGCCGCAGGAGCAGGGTTGTTGACATTGACCTGCATCGTTGTAGCGGGACCGTTGGGAAAATTCGTCATCGCAGCAACGTTGTTAGCCGAATCGGTTACGTTCACCGAGATCGTGTGGAGGCCATTCGAAAGCTTGGTTGTATCCACGGCAAGGGAGAACCCGCAATCCTCGGGAGCACCTGCGATTCCCCTCGCTATGTCCGGGCGCGGCGTACCGTAGAACGCGTTCCCAATCGCCACGTTGTCAACTAATATGCCGATTGAAGTAAGGGGGATTGCTTCAAAAGCCCAACCGGAGACAAAAAGCTTACCGCTGACGTCAGCCCCATTTTGCGAGACGAGCGAAGAGCCCAGCGCCAGGTTCCAGAATCCTTGTAGCGAGGTGGTGACATTCAGAGCTAGCGACGCACTGTGGTTCAAGGTTCCGCTCGTGCCCTGAACATTGAGAGCAATATTGCCGTTCATCGCATTCGCAGGAACTACAAACGCCACTTGTGCTGCGCTGTTGGCATCGATCGTTAAAGGACATGATGGTGAACAAGCGAAGCCGGCCGGCAAGCCGCTGACTGACACTGCCACCGATGCCGAGAAACCGTTCAAGCCTGTAACCGAGACCATTGCGGGTGCGCTAGTCGTCCCTGCTTGGGTAATGATCGACGAAGGCGAAACCGAAATGGAGAAATCAGGGGGTGGGGGAACAACGGTAAAGAGAAGGCCATTGCTAGGCCTTCCCAAAACGGCAACCACCACGTTGCCCGTCGTAGCTCCGATGGGCACGTTGACGGTGATACTCGTCGGGCTCCAGGCGCTCGCCGTTCCGGCTGAGACTCCGTTGAACCTGACAATGCTGCTCCCCTGGCTTGTCCCGAAATTGGATCCGGTGATAGTGACTGCTGTGCCGACGGAGCCTGAAGACGGGCTCAGACTGGCGATCGTCGGTATCGAGTATGGATATACGAGCGCGACAAGGTTGTCCTCGCCATTGACGCCCGACACTTCGAGGAAGACGTTGACCTGTTGGATCTGAACTCCTGCACCCAGACCGCAGGCCGACATATCAGTGGGAAAGTTGATCGAGCCCGAAGTAGCCGTCAGCGGCAGATTCCCTGCACCAACGGAGCAACTGTGTGTTGCCGAGTTCGTTGCAGCCCCGTCGTAAATGTAGGCAGAGAGGTTTACTTGCCCGATCGAGTACGTGGTAGGCAATGACCAGTTGTAAGTGACGGTCTTCCCTACAATAGATGATAGTGGGCCACTTCCGGGAAGACCCTTAAAGCCGATTACTTCAGTGGTGAAGTTGTTGCTTGGAATTGTGTACTGAAGGCTTCCCGAAGAAGCGGTCGTGAGACTTAAGGTGAATGGAGTTCCTGCCGCGGGAAGCTGGCTGACATTGGACCCGAGGGACTGGGACAGAAGAAAGAAGTTATCGAAGATCTGCCCGTTTTGGGAGATTGTGGCGCCCTGCGTAAGCGTACCAGTAGCGCCGCCGTTCCAAATGTTTCCTCCCCCGCTGACCCTAGCAGCTGTGACAACACCGTGGGGCGTCTGGACTCCAGCAGCGATGTAGGTCCCATGAGATACACCCGGACCCAGCGAGGGCGCTCCCTGCGCAGTGCGGCTCTGGGCAGTAACGAAGACTTGGCCGACATGCTGATTGCCATACAACAGCCAATTGCTGCCTTCCTGCTTGAAAAAGAGCTCGGTGGGGTTGGTTTGGGTTGTTGTGCCTGCCGTGATGGAGGCGACGACAATCACATCGGCAATGTTGTTGGTAACGTCCAGGTTCTTGATGGAGTCGATCTGAAGGCTATTGATCGTAACGCCTGCCAATTGGCGGGCTGTCTTGGTGGCCGTGTCGGTAGCATTGCCGCCATCGTTCAAATAATCTCCGGCGTAGAACGGGAGAAGGTCGGTGGAGGTTAGCGCGCTGCCTTTAGTGTTGACCGTGTTCTGGAAAGCCCCGAGCCCGGAATTTATGCCGTTGATGGCGGCTTGAGTGGCGCTGGTCGTGGGCAGAACAGCTGACACCGATCCCGTGGTGCTGGCTCCAGTGCTACTGTCGGTGGTCATCGTGTTCACAGTGATCGTGCCTCCCGAGTACGTTGGAGTCACGGCCTCCGTGATACTGCCGCTCGCAACGGCGACTGAAGAGATCGACCCGTTATTCGGATTCACTGTCTCCGTCGTGATGTGCAGCACTGAATCCAGGCCAGTATTGTTCGCACTGAACATGGAGGAAATCAGGTTAGTCGAACCGTTCGACGGTGCGTCCGCAGTTGCGGTAATGCCGGCGCCGCTCAGCCATAACTGCATCACTTGAATCGCGGTGGTGGCGATGATCCGAACGGCTAATGGCGACGGCGGAGCGTTGCCTGATGCGACCGGATTGCCGAAGGCATTATCGACATTCAGACCCTGGGCGCTGTACCAGGAGCGCACGATGAAATCCGTCAGAACGTGAACGTTGATGTGGGTGGTGGCACTAGCATCAGCGCTGACGCTGTACAACGTGGTCCCGGTAGGAAAGGATCCCGAAGCCGCAGTAGTCACCACCTGCATAAGGAAAGGCGGAGCTAATCCTCCGGAGTTGAGGGTAAAGGTTCCGTCCGAAGCAGTAGTAGTTGTGCTGATGTTTCCATTGGCGTCCTTGAGGGTCACACTCGCACCCGCAATCGGGGCGCCCAAGGACGCCGTACCGGTGACTGTGTTCGCCGACGAGGCCCCTACCGTGAACGGCGATGCATTGCTGGCCTGTCCACCGACGCTGACGATTATGTTGCCAGTTTTCGCTCCGCTCGGAACCGTGACGGTGATGCTTGTCGCGCTCCATGCGCTAGCCGCACCGGCGGAGATTCCGTTGAATGTAACAGTGGAATTTCCCTGGTTCGCCCCAAAGTTTAATCCTGTAATTGTGAGCGCTGAACCGGCTACTCCTGAGTTCGCACTTAGGCTTGTGATAACCGGGGCAACGGTGAATGACAGTCCGTTGCTGGCTTGTCCGCCGACGTTGACGATGACGATCCCGGTCGTCGCTCCGCTGGGAACCTGGATCGTGATGCTGGTCGCGCTCCAGGCACTAGCCGCTCCGGCCGAGATCCCGTTGAATGTTACGCTGCTGCTCCCCTGGCTCGCCCCAAAGTTCAATCCCGTGATCGTGAGCGTCGCACCGGCCGCTCCTGAGTTCGGACCAAGGGTGGTGATAATCGGCGCAGCTGTGAATAGAGCACCATTGCTTGCTACGCCCGACACGGTTACGACCACATTACCTGTCGTGGCTCCGGTGGGCACATTGACCGTGATGCTGGTCGCGCTCCATGCGCTCGCCGGTCCCGCGGAGATTCCGTTGAACGTAATGGTGCTGCTTCCCTGGCTCGCACCAAAATTCGATCCGGTGATCGTGACCGCTGCGCCTACTGCCCCCGAAGACGGGCTCAGACTGCTGATCGCCGGCGCCGGCGGCGCCCCGTTGTTGTTATTGTTATTCCCGCCACTGCTGCTGCCTCCGCCCCCGCCACAATTCAACAGTGCTGACAATGAACAGAAGAGTAGTAGGAAGGCCAAACGTCGCAGAGGCGAAACGGCTTTTCTTGGCTGTGAGATTACGGAAAACTGCAAAACTGACATCAGTGACCTTGCGCTCAGCGATGGCATCTGTGCTTCTCCACTCAAATCTCGTCCTGCGAGAAGGAACCTTGGGGAAGTTCCAGGGAAGTGCCGCAGGTACAGCTGGGTAAACGGCGATTTTGCCGACAACTTGTGTCGCAATCCGCAGGGAAAATCAATTTTCCGCAGCTTAATTACGAATGAATTTGTTCTGAACAGGCAGATCTTTTCTGTTATGAACGATTTATCAACGGCGACGGAGCGCTGAGGCTGCTTATCTTTGGAGCTTGAAAACTTGTGTTAAGTCAGCGACAATCGCATTCCCTCCCACAGAACCGGCCGGTCAGAAGTCCGCCTTGGACATGAACGACCGAATCTACCGATTCGACAAGTTTGAATTGCTCTCGGACGAGGGAGAGTTGCGCTCAAGTGATTCCTGCGTCCAGTTGCAGGACAAACCTCTGCGGTTGCTCACCGCCCTGGTGGAGAACTCGCAACACATGGTCACTCGCGACCAGCTGCGCGAACGGATGTGGGACAGCGAGACGTTCGTAGATTATGACCAGGGCATCAACGTCGCCATGAAGAAGGTGAGGGAAGCCCTCGGCGACTCAGCAGAAAATCCCAAGTTCATCCAAACCGTCGCAAAGAAGGGGTACCGGTTTCTCGTACCGGTGGAGGTAATCTACGCAGCTCGGATCGCTTCGGCAGTTTCAAAACCCCGACCTGCTGCTAGTGGTCCCGCAATCCCAAACGCCGTCGCCGACTCCCGTAACTCTGTGCGCCAGCGTTGGCTCTTCGCAATCTCTGCCGCTGCAGCTTTTTCTGTTCTCGCGTTCTGGCTTGTCAAGGTCCAGGCGCAAAATCACCACGCTGCTCAAATCCACTCCCTCGCGGTCCTGCCTCTGCGAGACTTGTCTCCCGAATCGGGACAGGAATATTTTGCTGACGGCATCACAGAGGAGGTGATCACAAACCTCGCGCAGTCGCTTCCTCTTCGGGTCATCTCGCGGACGTCGGTGATGCGATACAAGCAGACCAACGAACCGATTACTCAAATTGCCCGCGAACTCGGGGTGGAAGCAATCGTAGAGGGTGCGGTGGCACGGTCCGGTGATCGAGTGACGGTCACAGTCCAGTTGATTGACGCGACCGAAGACCGTCATCTGTGGGCCCAGAGATATGACCGTAATTTAGGAGACCTCCTGGGAATGGAAGCGGAATTGTCGCAGGAGATTGCGAGGCAGGTTGGCGGCAAGCTAAGTTCGCAGCGCAATTTCAAAACAGGACAATCTCGACCTGTTAATCCTCAGGTCTATGACCTCTGCCTAATGGGACGCTTCCATTGGAACAAGCGAACTGCGACCGACCTGGCCAAGTCCGTGGAATACTTTCAACAGGCCATCGCTCGCGATCCAACCTACGCTCCCGCCTATGCCGGCTTAGCGAATGCCTATGCGCTGTTGCCTTCTTACGACAGCGTTGGTGTGCGCGACAGTTATGCCAAAGCTGAGGCGGCAGCCCACCATGCCCTTGAGTTGGATGACACGATGGCCGAGGCTCATGCCACCTTGGGACTGCTTGGGCTCAATAGCAGGCCGGATTGGAAGAAAGTGGAGCCTGAGTTTCGGCGCGCGCTCGATCTGAATCCCAACTATGCCACGGCTCACCACTGGTATGCGTTCTACCAGCTTTTTTCCGGCCGGCACGCCGAAGCCCTGGCCGAAATTGAGATGGCACGCCGACTCGATCCCCTGGCTGTCATCATTAATGCCGACCAGGGAGAATTTCTCTATGCCGTCCGCCGTTACGAGGAAGCGGAAGTCCGGCTGCGCCAAGCCATCGAGCTGGCGCCAGACTTTGGCCAGCCTCACGAGACGCTGGCGCTGATTGCTTTGGAAACCGGGCACACCAGCGAGGCGCTGCAGGAAGCCCGCGCTGGTCTGGCTCTGGCTACAACCAATCCCCGCACCATCGGCGAGGCGGGATACATATTGGCTGCCACCGGGCAAACTGGCGAAGCCAGAAAGTTGCTGGCGACGGTGAAGGACATGGTCCGCCAAGGTTCGGCCGATCCTGTTTTCGCGGCATTAATCCACATGGGGCTCGGGCAACGGAGTGATGCCATGGATGCAATCGAAGTGACGGTGAATGCGAAGATGGGTGCAGGCCTTGAGTCTCTGATGCAGTGGCATGCCTTTGATGAACTCGATGCCGATCCGCGCTATCAGAATCTGCTGGCCCGGATGAACGAAACGAGAAATTAACGACCCTTCGTCAAAGAATCGGCTCGATAGCGGTTCAAATAAAGCGATGCGGCGAAAACCGCCCGACAGCGAAGCGATTCAGTGAGGCGACGCATCTTGAACGGCGCAACTGCCTTCTGATTCTTCAATTAAACGTTTCTCTGGTAACCATCGTTGCTCCCTGGGAGCTTCCCATCGCAATTACCGCCTCGTAGGGGATGTATCGTTTGAATCTTAGTCTTGTGCGCTGCCAAATCCCGTCAGAGTCGCAGTGGATCGTGCGCGGCCATCCGTAGAACGCAATCATACTCACTCCAAGCGGTATCACAGTGGCAGACTACTGACAAATACGGGCCGGCCGTTACGCCGCAACAGGCAACGGCGCATTACAAAGTGAACGCTCTCGGATTCGCAGCTAACGCAATGTCACCTGAGCGAAAGTTCAGCGTGGGCGTCAAGTACTTTCATGAATTCGAGTGTAGATCTACTTTCCAGGGATACACAGTTCAGATTTCGGGCGCGATTACGTTCTAATATTGGGCACCGCAGTACTGTCACTTGTCGCAGTGCAAACTCCTGCAGCCATGTTCATACCATTCACTTGAACGCCGTGTTCAAGTGTGCAAATTCGGAAGGTGCAGTGGCCGCCCAGCCCCAGGCGAGTACAGCCTTGGCGATCGTCAACCATCTTCAGCCGATACTTTTCCAAGGTCTGGCAAAATCCGAAGTCGAGCTTGTTGTGACCGCCGCGGTACAGCGCAAGTTTGAGCCAAGTGCGATTTTATCCAGGGAAGGAGAACCTGCAGATCAGTTTTTCATGTTGATCACTGGTCGTGCTAGATATTTCACCTTGACGGAGAATGGTCGCAGAGTCCTTCTGCGTTGGATTATGCCAAGCGAAGTCATCGGCACGATGGCTCTCATGCATGACCCTGATATGTATCTGGTCAGCGCGGAGTCGGTCACGGACACCGAACTCTTGGTATGGAATCGCGCCGAGATCCGGAAACTTGCCGTGCGGTACCCGCGTCTCCTGGAGAACGCCCTAAAGGCAACTAAGGACTATTTCAGGTGGTATCTTACTGCCCATCTAGCCCTGATTTCTCATTCTGCTCCACAACGCCTCGCACGGGTACTGTCCCAGTTGGCAAAAGACATTGGGCATCCCGTACAAGAAGGCATAGAACTTGACGTTACCAATGACGAATTAGCCGACGCAGCCCACATCACTCGATTTAGTACAAGCCGTTTAATCAACAATTGGCGACGCAAGGGCGTCCTAAAGAAGAGCCGTGGCAAGCTTGTCCTTGCCTCTACAGAACATCTTCTCGGATAGTGTGATTGTCGGAGATTTCTGAAATCGTTGCGACTAGTTTCGATCGCGCAGTGTTCGACAAGCTTCCGCTGGAGAAGGCGTAAAGGTCTTCGGCGGCGTCTCATAATAGACCTATGCATTCCGGTTACTGGATCATTCCACCGCTCGACGGTTCATCGCGGCGTCGAGCGCTAATAGCCTTAGCAACAAGATTTCGGACGGCGAGCAACTCGTCATCGGCGAACGATTCAACATTAAATTCAAACAAAAATGAATCGATTGTCACCGGATCAGGTGGTCGCACATCGTCAGTCGCTGCTCCGCGCGCAAGTCTCGCTCTTTGAGCCGATTCAATCGTGCTCGCGAGAGATCAGGTCTCGGCAGTTTCCCGGATTCATGCAGGTAAGTGAGGATGCTTCCAGTCTTAAATGCACTATCCTGGCTCTTCTACGAAAATCGTCCTGTGATTCGTTTTTCGAATTTCGTGCGCACTTCTTTGCGCTCGTGGACTACAAGAATACGGCATTCGGAGCTACTGATCGGCCAACCTACTTCTTGAACGAGGCGCAGTATCCCTGTAGCGCAGCCTGGCTTCCCATCAATCCCATCGTTGTCCGAATCTGGTCATTTGTATCCGTCCACGAACACCATTGTGCCTTCGATGCCTTGCTAATTCTCGCGTAATCAATGCATTGCCGTGGAAGCGCAACTGGACCCAAACCTGCACCAGAAGCATAGACTCGTGTTGGAGCGACCAATGGAAGCCTTGTGGAACGACTTGAAGTCCGGCCTGCGAATGTTGGGCAATAACCCAGGATTCGCGGCGGTAGCGATTCTTACCGTTGGCATCGGCATTGGAACCACCACGAGCGTCTATACGTGGATACAGGCAGTGCTGGTCAACACGCTTCCCGGAGCTGGCGATCCGAATCGTGTGGTCGCGCTCGAGAGCCTGACTCCTTCCGGCGAGTGGGTACCCACCTCCTACCTGGACTTTCGCGACATTCGCGACAACGTAAAGTCCACGGAATCTATGAGCGTTACCGCTCCCATGGCCCTTGCCGTCGGCGACGACAAGAACGTAGAGCGCAACTGGGGTGAGGCCGTTTCGGGAAACTACTTCGACCTCTTGCGAGTGAAGCCGCTTATCGGCCGCTTCTTTTCGCGTGAGGAGCGCGGTGACGAGCAAAACGCTCATCCCATCGTGGTGATCAGCTATCAGCTTTGGAAAAACCAGTATCGCTCTGACCCTGCTGTCCTTGGCAGCACGCTGCGAATCAACCGCAACCAGTACCAGATCATCGGCGTGGCTCCCAGAGATTTCGTGGGCTCGATGCCGGGACTGGCCTTCGACATGTGGGTTCCGGCGAGCATGCTGCGACAACTCACCCCGGGCGGAGAGTGGATGCTGCGCGACCGAAAAGATCGAATGTTTCGCGTACTTGCGCGCCTCTCTCCTGGCGTTTCTTTGGCCCAAGCACGCGACGAGGTCCAGAACTTCGCCCGCTATATGGATCATGTCAACGCCGACACGAGCGACGGGATGAGCGCCACGCTGTTGCCGCTGTGGAAGTCCCATTATGGGATTTCAGAATCCTTGATCGCTCCGCTTGGCATTCTTATCGCCGCCTGCGGAGTCGTGCTGCTGATCGCATGCGCCAATGTGGCAAACCTGCTGCTGGTGCGCGCGGCCAGCCGGCAAAAGGAACTCAGCATTCGTCTGGCCCTGGGAGCACGGCGCTCGCGCCTCGCGCGCCAGCTTCTCACCGAAAGTCTGCTGGTTGCGAGCGGCGGGGCCATCGCCGGTTTGTTGCTGGCGGGCTGGCTCGGCGACGGGCTGCGCTGGCTGGTGCCTTCGGCGTCGGCGCCCAATCTGGTGCGGCCGCCAATGAATGCCGGCGTGCTGCTATTTGCTGTGGCGCTCACGCTTTTGGTTTCTGTGATTGCCGGCCTCGCTCCGGCGATTCAGTCGGCATGGAGCGAATCGAACGACATGCTGAAAGAAGCTGGACGAACGGCCATGGCCAGCGTTCGCTCTCAACGCGTTCGTGGCTTCTTTGTCACGGCTGAAGTGGCGCTCGCGGTGGTCGCGCTGATTGGCGCCGGGCTCTTCGTTCGCAGCTTCCAGCTCGCGCGAGCGATCCAGCCTGGCTTCGATCCGAGCCACGTAGCAATTTCCGAAATGAGCTTATCGGCTGCGGGTTACGACGCCGCGCAAGCCGACGCCTTCTGCCGCCGTCTGCGCGAGGCATTGGAGAAGCAGCCGGGAGCGCAAGCCGTCAGTTACGGAGACTACATCCCCCTCAGCGTCTCCGCAGGTTCCTGGGAAGACCTGAAGATTAAGGGATACGTTCCTGCTTCGGGCGAGAACATGAAGATCTATCGCA
>Ga0126373_10003819_pt1 | contig 11366 bp, 21 predicted proteins | sample PanSoiMetPlot_11_FD_92545 | JGI IMG/M metagenome (GOLD analysis project Ga0126373, IMG submission 92545) | Tropical forest soil microbial communities from Panama - MetaG Plot_11 | ecosystem: Environmental > Terrestrial > Soil > Tropical forest > Bulk soil | place: Panama | collected 2016-02-17
CGCTCATGACGGTGCCTTTCGTGTTGAGGCAGGGTCGGAGGGAGGTCGTCGGATCAGCGGGGTAAGGTTGCGGGCCCCGTCGGTGAGGCAGGCGGCGTCGCCGGCGGCTTTCGGACGATGCTGGTCGCCATGGAGACCACCGAGGCGAGATCGGACAGCTCGCCCGGCACGACGAGCGTCGTGCTCTCCTTTGCGAGCTTGCCGAACTGGCGCACGTACTCCTCGCCGATCCGCAGCTGCATGGCCTCGATGCCGCCGCGCTCGCTCAGGGCGCCGCCGACCCGGCGCAACCCTTCCGCGGTGGCGGTGGCGACGGCGAGAATCGCCGCGGCCTGGCCGTCCGCCTCGTTGATCTGCTGCTGCTTGGAGGCTTCCGAGGCCTTGATGACGCGCTGCTTGTCGCCTTCCGCCTGGTTGATCTTCGCGTCGCGCTCGCCCTCGGAGGTCAGCACCACGGCGCGCTTCTCGCGCTCGGCGCGCATCTGCTTTTCCATCGCCGACAGCACATCCTTGGGCGGGGTGATGTTCTTGATCTCGTAACGCATCACCTTCACGCCCCAGGCCACCGAGGCCTTGTCGAGCTCTGCCACGACATTGGCGTTGATGATGGCGCGTGCCTCGAAGGTGCGGTCGAGCTCGATCTTGCCGATCTCGCTGCGCAGCGTCGTCTGCGCGAGCTGCGCGATCGCGAAGTTGTAGTTGGTGATGCCATAGGAAGCCAGGTGCGGATCGAGCACCTGCATGTAGAGCACCGCGTCGACGCCGACCTGTACGTTGTCCTTGGTGATGCAGATCTGTTCGGGAACATCCAGGGCCTGCTCCTTCAGGTTGTGCCGATAGGCGACGCGCTCCACGAACGGGATGAGGATATGGAACCCGGCTTGTAGCGTGCGGCTGTACTTGCCGAGGTTCTCGACCACGTAGGCGCTTTGCTGCGGCACGACGGTCGCGGTGCGGAAAATCAGGATGACGACGATGAGCGCGAGCGCGATAAAAACGTAAGAGGTGTACATACGGCCCTTGGTTCTGGTTGCGTTCTAGTTGTCCGGCTTAACGAGGAGTGTCAGATCCTGCACACGCGCGATGCGGGCGCGCCCTCCGGAGGGAATCGGCGTGTCGCTGTCGTTGCGTACCGTCCAGAAAGCCCCGCCGTACTCAGCCTGGCAGCTCTCCCCAGCCGCCAGTGGGACCTGCAGCGTGATCACGCCGCCTGCCGGCCCGGTCGCCACCTGCGGCATGACACCGTGGAAGCGCCGGTAGACGCGGCTGCGGAAGGTCACCATCGAGACGACGGCGAGAACGGCGAACAGTGCCCATTGCACCCAGGGTGCCATCGGTAGGAGGAGCGTAGCGAGCCCCACCAGGATCGCCGCGCTGCCGATGAACACGAGGTAGAACTCCGCGCTCACGCCCACGAGCTCCGCCCCGAGCAGTATCGCGCCGGCGATAACCCAGGCCCACCATGTCATGCGGGGTTGCCCCTTGTTGCCAACGAGGAATACGTGTCGGCGGTGGTCAAATTATACGGATACCGGCTGGAGCCTAGTACGGCGTTCCGTCCTTGTGCGTGAGGATCCACGCGCCGCCCTCGATCTGGGTGAACTTCAGGTCGTCCCGCGGATATTCGGCGTAGTCGCCGGCCGTGCGATCCCCGACTTCCAGGTACACCACGGTGTTCTGCGTCCGATTGACGAGCTGGTGCCCGAGCCCCGTTCCGGCCTTGAAGCCGCAACAGTCGCCGGCACCGAGCCGGTACTCCCGGTCATCGAGCACCAGGGTGGGCGCTCCGGAGATGATGTAGACGAATTCGTCCTGCTTGCTGTGGTGGTGCAGCAGGGCGGAGACCGAACCCGGCGCGAGCTCCGTAAGATTGATCCCGAAGTTCGTCAGGCCGAAGTGATCCCCCAGCGGGCGCTTGGTGCGACCCTCGACCTGGGAGGCATAGGGTCCCGGGTAGATGGTCTTGCGACGGCGCTCCGCGATCTTACCCGCAGCGATCGGCTCATTGCTCATGTTCCCTCCAGGGACTGTCAGACGGTCCAATTCACTCCGCAGGCTCTGCTTGTCCGCGCCAACCTCTGCCCGCGGCGAACCAGGGTATGCCACGGTACGAGTCCGCCACCACCCAGCCGGCAGCCGTCAGTGCCCAGGAAACTACGCCCTCGCTCCATTGCGAGGCGTCTTTGGAGCCGGCCGCCAGAACCGGCAGCCATACCAGTAGCGTGAACATGCCCATCTGCCATGCCGCAAGCGCCGCTGCCAGCCGCGCGTACACGCCGCTGAGTATTGCCACGCCCGCCGCGATGTACGCGGCGCCAGTGAAACACACCCACCCAACGGGCGATGGCAGCCAGGCCGGCACCAGCGAGGCGGTGTACTTGATATACGCAAAGTGGGCCACGCCGAAAACGATCATGGCGAGCCCATAGAGGACTCGCGCGGTGCGCACACCCTTGTCGCCGGTGGCGAACCCCGCTCGCCGCCGGTCCCAGGCGGCGGCAAACGAGGCGTACAGCACCCAGACGGCGGCTACGATCACCACACTCTCAGCACAGCTTTCCCAGGAAGCCGCATCTGTGGGCGCACGCAGGAGCTGCGGCACCTTGAATGTCAGCAGATACAGCAGCAGCGAGACGAGCAGCACACGCGCAGCGAGCGATGCGCTGCGAGCCGACAGCAACCCAACGCCCGTTGCCAGGGACATGAGGGCGCACAGATAGGCGAGCCCTTCGCGCGCAGGCACTCCCTCGGGTAGCTCCCACACGGCAATAACATCGCCCCTGACCAGGCCCGAGATTCCCAGGGCGATCAGGGTGATCGCAAAGGCGACACGACCTACGCTTGCCCTGCGCATGCCGTATTGTCAGGGCGCCGGCGAGACTCGTGAATAGGTGGCCGCCAGATACTTTCCGGCGTCACCGCGGATGGCAACCACTGGCCATCCCCGCTTGAGACGGATGAGGGTATAGCGCACGAACAGCAGGCGCTGCGCCTTCACCGACTGCACCGCAGTCCACGGAATGAACAAAGGCGGCGCGAACGGCCGCCACAGGAAGAAAATAGATAACCGGAAGCCCTGGTCGTTCACCGTCAGGAACAGACAGCTGCCGTAGCCGGTGACCGGGAAAGGCCAGCGGCCCAGCGCGCCCGAGCGGAAGCGAAAGTGCTGCCCCGCCGCCTCGTCATCGGAGCGAAACTCTCGTGAGAGGCTGAACCAGCCCCCTCCCAAAGACAGCCCGGCGCAAATCAACAGCCAAAGGCAGCAGAAGAACGGCAAGAGCCAATGCGGGTCGATCAGCCCAGGCGGCGGTGGTGACGGCATGCCTTGGGCCTGTCAGGAGAGCTGGCTCACTGCAGATATTTCCACGTCCAGGTCGAGGCGCCGTCGAGCTTGCGAATACGCGCGCCCTCGAGCAGGGCCGGCTCGAAGTTCGTGGCATTTATCGCGACCGTATCGCGACCCCATTTCCTGCGGTACTTGTAGTGCGTGACACAGCCACACTTGCTGCAACGAAAATACGCGCGCACCTTGCGACGCCACGAGTAGCTGGAGAGATTCCGTTTTGGCGTCTCGATCTGCACCACGCTGGCGCGGTAATAGGCCCAAAGTGCGCCGTATCTGCGGCACAGAGAGCAGTTACAGCTGGTCACGGTGCGGGGCGCGCGCTGCACGTGAATACGCACGGCGCCGCAGTGACAGGTTGCGGTTAGCATGAGCGGTCTTTCCTGGGCCCGCGGCCCACTGACTAGCGTAGCGGCGAGGTCTGCGGAGCTCCTTCAGCATAGCTACCGTCCGGCTTCCGGCAGATGCTCGCAGGCTCGACCCGTTGGTGGAGCCCAAGGTTTCCGGCATCCGTCACGAACAGCAACAAATCGCCCTGACGATGCAACGTTCCGGTCGCCGTCGTTCCAAAGCGGACCTCGGCCGACTCGGGGTCGACCACCTCGCCGTGCATTGATTCGCACGCGCCAGTATTGCCGAATCCATACATGACCACCTGCGTGGCACTGATATCCCACCAATTGTGGGCTTGTGGGCCAATGTTGGCCCAGACACCCTGGAACTCAGGAGACAGGGGTGCGGGAGCGGTATGCCGCCCACTTGCGCAGGCGGCGACGAAACCGATGATGGACACGCTCGCGGCTCTGACAGCCGCCTGAAGTGACAATCGCACTAATGCGCCCTGGTCAGATGCCGCCATGGGAAACCCCCTCGCGACGAGTGTCAGGGCGGATGATGTAGTGCACGAGACCACCCGCCGGACAGAACAAACCGCGGAAACGTCACCCACTGCTCGCAAAAGATGCGCGCCACTGCGTTGAGGGGACTGCTGAATGGTTCCGGAGCGACTGCTTCCCAGCGATGCCCGCGGCCCTGCGCGGCGAATGACGCAACCATGATAACCACCGCAACGAGCGCTCCGATCCAGGAGCCGCGTATGAGCGCTACCACCAAAGCGACGTTGGCAATGAGAAACACTGGAACGGCGATGATGTGCAGCAGCAAATTAGCTCGAGACCGGTGGTAACGCGGATAACCCTGCCACTGCCAGCGAATCAACTCAGACATGGCGGCTTACCTGAAAGAAGCTAGGCGGTGGCATTCGCCTGCTCTCGCCATCGCCGCCCGTTTACGCCAGCGGCGAGCAGCCAGACCGTCAGCGCCGTCTCACCCAGAACGCCCGGCAGCATGTTGTATGGCGCCAAATGAGCGGCGAGTGGCGGCGCTATGAATGTCAGCCAACCCAATCCACCCAATGCCATGAGGGCACCCAGGACCCGGGGCAGAAATGTCGAGCGAAGAATGAGATAGCCGATCACCAGACAATAGCATCCGAAGAACACCAGCGGGTTCAGGTGGAGAGAGCCGGGATGAAAGAAGGCCAGGATCGACAGGGCACACCCCGCGAGGCTGAACACTGCTGCCAAGGCTGAGATGTTGCGGCTGACCGGCCGAAACAATCCGTAGAAGAGAACCGTCACGACCACATAGCACACGGTCGAAGCGAGAAGAACTGCCGACGCCAGCGGACCTGTCACGAAAAGAGCGCAAGCGCCGGTCACTATCGTGAGCAGGTAAAAGACGCCAGCGATTCTCGCTTTCGTCTGCGGTGACTGTTCGGCGATTCCTTCGGTCACGGCCCGACCCCCACACATTCCCCAACGAGTGTCACGCCTCTGCAATCGCGGCAATCGATACCTTGAGCCCGGGTATCTTTGCGGGCAACTTCGCCCCCTGGCGCGCCGGCGGATCGGAGGGGAACCACTTTAGCCACTCCTCATTCATGCCGGGGAAATCCTGCTCGTCCGCTAACACGACCGTCACACTGACGATCTTATCAAGCGAGCTGCCAGCGGCTTCCAGAATGGCCGAGACGTTTCTCAAGCATTGGCGTGTCTGTTCCTGGACTGTCGAGCCCACCAGCGCACCAGTATCCGGATCGTGGGGAGCCGTGCCCGACACGAAGATCAATCCGGCTGCCTTGACCGCCTGGCTGTAGGTGGCGGGTGGTTTAGCAGCTTTGGGCGAGAAGATTATCTGACGCGACATGAAAGCTCCTTGGAGCGAAGTGTCATGACGTCGGCGTGCAGTGGTCGTCACGAATGAATTCGTTGTACCAATTGGTCTCCCACGTCTTACCACCATCCGCAGAGAATGCCTGCTCCCACTTTGCTACGACCGGGGATCCTTTCGGGTTCGCCGCCCGCTCCCACGGTGCTGTGACCTGCGCGGCGCTGGGATTCAACGTCCAGATGAAGCGAACGAGAACGGGTTTTCCCTCGAATGTATCGGACCCCTCGAATGTGCCTACGTTGCCTGCAAACTTGCCGACTACCGGCGGCTGCATGACGCCTTCGGAGAAGGTGTTATCAACCCAGTAAATGCGCCACAGACCGGTCTTTGGATCATAAGTACGAACCGTCACCCCGACGAAGTCCTTCCAGTAGCTGGCTTTCCAGTAGTCGGTGTTGCCGATACCCCCGGGCAGAGGACCTCCCTCATCACAGGTGATGAAATCGGCCCACTCATGCGAGCCTGCCAGGCGCTTTTTCAGACGATGGTTCGGCATTCTCCATTTGCCGTAAATGAAATCGAAGTCGTGGGAGCCATCCCTCACGGCAGCTGGCGGCGTCGGCTCGCCCGGCGCTGCAACAGCTTCGGCGGCGTAAGCCGCCAGGGTGCTGAGCGCAAATCCGCCAACAAAGAGAGCAGCGCGAGTGTATGACGTCCACCAGGTGCTGAAGTGCTGCATGCGAAGACCTCTCACCCGATGAAGTAGCGCTTACGCGCCAGTGCCCATCAGGATGATGGCTTGGTTGCGTGATAATAGTGGTTCTCGCCGTCGTCCGTGTATGCCGGTCCCAGCACAAGGCCAGCCGCCGCCATGGCAGTCTTGTATCTCGTTTCCCCTAAGGAAAGAGATATCTGCCCGGTGAGTACATCTACCCAGCTGCACGCCTGGGCAGGCGCGGTAAACAGAAAGCTCCCGCCCGGTTCCAGCACAGTGGCGACTCGAGCAATGAGGTCAAGTTGCGAGTCCTCGGACAGCAGGAACATCAATCCCCAGGCCAGAGCGCCGTCGAACGTCCGCTCGAAGAACGACGACTTCTCCACCGATTCGCAGGCAACGCGCACACGTGGAAATTTCTCGCTGAAGGCGGCGCAGAGTGTAGGCGACGCCTCGACGCCATAGACCACCTTTCCGGCGTCAATCAAGGCGGCGGAGATGGGCGTACCGGATCCACAGCCCAGATCGAGAATGGCCGCATCCCGTGGCAGGCCATGCGCCCATGCCAATACGACTTCCACACCCACCCGAGAGTCATGCCGTATGGCAATGAATTTCTGTGCGACTGCCTCGTAGCCGTTCGACGGATCGGCGTCAGGGGTCCGCATCGCCATTACTCTGGCGGCCTCTGCACAGCCACCATCGACACCTGCCGTATGTCAGTGGCACCGTGCTGAATCTTCAAGCGTAAGGTTTCTCCCACCGATTTCTGCATTGCGGCTTTGAGTACATCGGCCTTAGTGCCCGCGACCACAATGCCCTCAACCTCCAGCACCGTGTCGCCCGGAGCCAGACCGGCCAGCGCGGCAGGGGAAGACGGGACGACGCGCGAGACGGTGAGGGAGCGCAGAGTCGGACTGAACACTCCGTCGGCGTCGACGGAAACGACAAGACCGAACCAACCCTTCTCCGCGGCCCACAGAGTTGCCGAGAGCAGCAGGAAAGTGACAGCGGTAAGGGTCCGACGGCGTCTCATGCGGACACTCACGGCCCCATCCAACGATTGTCAGGAGGCAGCAGCAAGTCCAAGTTTCTGTACAGCAGGTAAAGCACGAACGCGACGACAACGGCGCCCAAGACCATCGTAGTGCGAATGAGGCTGCCCAGGACCTTGGATCGAGAGTTGTAGGCACATCGCCACAGAATTATGGTCTGCAGGATTCCCAGCGCCAGGCCTATCAGAAGGTACGCGACGGCGAGAGGTCGGTTTTCTATGTCGACAAGCAACCCGAGGAGCGAATAGACCACCGATAGTCCCAGGCCGTAGCCCCAAAAGGCGCGTGCGAGTGACACCTTGCCGCTCAGCGCGTCAGCTATCCACCGGGGCCCCATGGCTGCCTCCTGAGACTATTTCACCTTCTCCCACGTCACGGTGCGCACGGTCTTCCTGCCGGTCGCCGGATCGGTCGACGCCGGGGTGATGAGCGTCAGACGGTCACCTTCGAGGCGGTAGTTCCGCACGAACGACCCGCCCGTTCGAGACTGGTCCCACGAGACGTCGATCTGGTGCGTGACCGTCCTGGCGTGCGTGTCGACCGTGTAGGTGCCGGCGTAGGCGAGCATGCTGCGCAGCAACGCCTCGGCCTCCGCGGGAGTAGCGACTGGGCCGGCGGGCTTGCTCCGGCCGGTGCCGACGATGATCACGATCATGCGTCCGTCCGCGCCGTAGTTGATGTAGCCGGTGGGATGAGGCCCCATGACGTCGGCCCGGGCCCCGGAGGGAATCTCCTCACCGACGTATGAGAGCAGCTTCCAGGTACCCTGAAGCAAGCGCGCCTCGGAGGCCTGCGAATCGCTCTGGGCTGACGCACGGCAAAGCACCGCGAACAGTGCAAAGATCACAACCAGGAGCGACTGTCTCATAGCGGCGTCTCCACGAATTCCCTTACGTAGTAGTTAGTCGGCGGGGCGGGCAAACAGGAACCGCGCTACCAATACGGTCGAGATCCCCAACAGAACGACAAGACCCAGGAAGAACACACCAGCTGCTGGGCCGACGATACCGAAAGCTGCGAGTAGTTCCACTGCAGCCATGAGACACAGTACGGCTACAACTGTGGACACCACCAGGGCGTTCAGGACAGCGCGTTCGGAAGGCGACAATCGATAGAGGCCGCTGAGTACCAGCAGCACACTAGCCAGGGTCGCTACTGCGAGTATCAGAAGCGACGCTTGCCAAACAGCCGACTCTGGCAACGAGAAGAATGCCAGCACAAAAGGCGTAAGCGACAGGAAGACCGACTGGAAAGTGAACGCGAGGATGTTCCGGATTCGGAACGCATCGACTGGTGTCCACTGATGCGGTTTGCCGCTCAAGGCAACCAGTATTGCTGAGAAGCCCGCGAGACCGATGGCAACCTGCGAAAAGGTTAACAGGGCATTTGCGAGATCGATGACAAACACTCCCTTCGCCTGGCGAGTGTCAGGCCTCGGTCGCCATATCGTATCGCGAGCCTACGGGCATCGGTACGCAACCCCCTCCGCGGGATAATTTGGCGACCCCTTGGTCACGAAGGCGGTATTACCGCCGAGGCCGATGATCTGATTTCGGAACTCCGTCGCGATGTCGGCGCTTGTTGTCGTTGCCGGCGACTTGATGTTCCCTACCGCAGTGCAGTTTGCAACATCCGATGCGCTTGCCGTTAGCCGGACCTTATCGGCGCCCGGCGCCGCAGTAGTGGTAGCACATGCGGTCAACCAGACTGCAACAGCGATCATGAGGGATAGGCGGAAGATTGAGGTCATGCCAAGCTCCGACCAGTGACAATGAGGCCATAGCTCACAACCGCCGACGCCAAGCGCCTCGCCCATACCAGGCCAACGGCGCACAGATAATCACCACCAACGCGAAGAAGGCCAGCTCGCGCCACATTTCACCCGTGGTAACAACCCGGCCTCGATAGTCCATCCAGACCGCACGCGACCACAGCGCGCGACCAACCTGTACTACGCCAATGGCGGCCGTAATCGCGAATACCCACGCTACCGCGTTTACGACGCGCGCCAAGGCGCCCCGCCGCTCTTCAGGCGGTGGCCCCCCGTCGGTGTGCTTAGGCAACCCCATGTCTTTTATCTGTCAGGTGTCCTGCCCGGCCCTGTAAACCTCCGGGTCATAGCGCTCCATGAATGTAGCCGGTTTAAGAAGCGCCCTGAAGCCGAATTGTGCATACAGACCGTGAGCATCGGTGGTGGCCAGGGTGAAGCGGCGAATACCCTGGAGAGACGGATGATTGATGACTGCACTCATCAGAATCTTAGCGTAGCCCTGGCCGCGCTCGTGCGGGAGAACGAAGACGTCCACGAGGTTCGCAAACGTCGCGTAGTCAGATATCACGCGGGCGAATGCGATCTGCTCCAGTCCCTGGAACCCACCGAAACACAGCGAGTTATCGATTGCACGCTCTACTGTCCGAAGTGGAATGCCGCGGGCCCACGTGGATTGTTCGGCCAGGAAGCGGTGAATGAGCGGTATGTCCAGCTCCCCCTTGTTGGTCGAGATTCGCACAGAGTCAGGAGTCATGGCCGGGCCGGGATATCGAGGCTTTCATAGAAGTCCGGCGCAGTCCTCAGAGTCACTGTTGCGGGCCTACAAGCCAAGGTAGCCAGCGGTACCCTGACGATCTGCGTGTAGGTCTTCGTCGCAGCATCGTTCCACTGATCATCGAGAATGCTCGCCTCTATTATCTGGTGCGCCTGATGGTCCTGGTCGACCTTGCGGCAGGGGCCCCATTGGATGGAGAAGTGATGATCGGCGTTGGTACCGTCATAGATCATGGTAACGACGAGCTCATCGCCACTCGGATCGTAGCGTACGGGACCGAAGCTCGCGGCCATCACCGCAGCGGTGGCGGTTGTCATCATCACGGCTGCAATCAGGCCGAAGTGTTTCAGAAGGCGCCTGCCGCGCGGCGCGGACGCCAAACCCAGACTCGCCATCACTCCGTGACTCACGGGCACCTCCAACGTCTGTCAGACGGCACTGGCCTATCTCCGCGCTGCGAGAACCACTACGTTCACAAAAAGTGAAGCCGCGGCCGCTGTCTCCGCCCAAATCGTAATGTTCATCATCGCAGTGTGGTGGCCGAATGGTGCCCGAGTGTAGTGAAGGAGACCCGCGAAACCGAGGCTGGCGTAAAGCGCCAGGAGCGAGAGTCCGAGGAGGCGACGGCCGCGCAGGTACAAGACGTAGCCCAGGATCCCCAGCGCCGATACTACGCACCATGCGAGGTAAACCTCTGCACGAGACCACGAGCTCGGTAAGTGTGGATACTGAGCCAGGTACTCCGCGTTATGGGCGAAGTGCAGAAGGCTGGCCGCGGCATAGAGGAGAAACAACCAGGGCAGTGCGTGGCTCGCGCGTCCAGTGGCACTGACCGTCATCTGTGCGGCCCCGCAGCGACACTGCCGGGCATCACGGCCCCCTCCAACGATTGTCAGGGGGCACGCCATTCCAGCCGCATTGTGGACACACCCGCAGATCACAGAGCCACTTCAACCAAAGCCCGCTGGGTTGTCTCGCGGCGAGCTGCGCCCACTTGGCGTGGCACTGCGGACAACTGACACCCCAGAACAACAGAGCCAGACTACCGGCAGCGAGGAGCACAGAGACAGCGGAGTAGGCGAACAGAGTCCTGGCCCCAAGGTCCTCAGTGCCGAGGCGCGGCAAAAATTGAAGTACCAGGGACACCACAACGCCAATGGTGGCGAGGCGCAGCTTCCACCACTGATGCGTCCGGCCCAGAAGCGTGGCGTCGGGCACCTGCCACCTAACGGCGAAGCTGAGGGGGCGCCCAGAAGCGCCTGATTGGAGCCGCAGGCGCACGGTCTCTTCCCGCGCCCGCGACCACAGCACCGATTCTCACGACCCCCCACCGATTGTTAGACGTCACCATCATTCGATGACCTCAAAATGCCTGGCGCACCGATCATACTCAATCATCATGGCTGCGACCTTCGGGGGTACTACCGCAGCCTCTCGATCCGCTCCGGCGAATCTCGCGATCGCGTCCGCAGACTCCCAGCGTGTGACGACCAGAAATTCGACCCCGGACCCGAGCGGACGAGAGAGAATCGACG
>Ga0126373_10003820_pt1 | contig 11364 bp, 8 predicted proteins | sample PanSoiMetPlot_11_FD_92545 | JGI IMG/M metagenome (GOLD analysis project Ga0126373, IMG submission 92545) | Tropical forest soil microbial communities from Panama - MetaG Plot_11 | ecosystem: Environmental > Terrestrial > Soil > Tropical forest > Bulk soil | place: Panama | collected 2016-02-17
AGATCTTTGACGGTCTAGCGCGCTGACAGGCATCGCCGGTCTCAGGGATATACTGCGGCCGCGATCCGGAAGACTTCCACGATCTCAGGATCGTCGATGGCAATCTCCTCGTCGGGATTGTACATGCGCAGCCGTGTGTCCTTGAATCCGTCGCCGACAACGACCGCACAATCGGCCCGCTTGCCCTTGGCGCGCACGAACAGCACCAGGTCGCCGATCGTGGGCACCCGTTTGGTGTTGACGTAGACCAGCGAGCCTGGACGGAGCGCGATGCCAACACGATTGGAGTACGCGCGCGCGGCGAACCAGCCCTCGCCCGTACCGCAGAAATCAGGAATCGGCACCATGCTGATGGCCGCCGTCCGATCGAAGACGAATTCGGGATTGGGCGCGGCGCTCATCTCGCCGTATACGGGCAGCGTCTCTACCGTCCGCGGCGTCACGACGCGCAGCGAGCGGCGTAATGCCTCGCGCTCGAGCACGCCCACGCCGGCGAAACGCTCATTGTCCCACAACAGGGCACGCGGACGACGCGGCAACAGATCTTCGGGCGCGACGCCTTTCTTCAGTTCCTGCTGGTGCGTGGCGATCCGCTCCTCGATCATTTTGAGCAGCGCCCGTTCCGACAGCTTGTAGAATTCGGCAATCGCCTTGAGTTCTTCGGCCGTCGCCAGCCGGGTCGCCATTTCGATGCGGTGATAGACCGAAATGGTCTTGCCGATGGCCTGCGCCACCTCGGTGAGCGTCTTGCGATGTTTGGTGCGCAGCGCCGCCAATACGTAGGCGATCGCCGCCGCGCCCGATTCGACGCTCCAGCGCACGGTATCGCGCTGGACACGGCCCCATTCGCGGATGTCAGCGGCCGCGTCGCGGCCCTTGACCACCGGAATCTCCTCTGCCCGGACGCCGAGCGCGCGCGCCATGTCTTCGATCTGCAGATTGGTTAGGCGGCGCGCACCGGATTCGACCTTCGAGATCGTCGACACGCCCATCGCCGGCGTCAGCTGGCGGCCGAGTTCGGACTGCGTCAGGCCCTTCGCCTTGCGCAGCCGTTCGATGTTGTTCGGAAAGACCACCTCGCCGCGCACGATATTGCGTCCGGCAGTCGCCGCCAGCGCCATGCGGTCGGCAAGTTCGGTCACTCGATGATCGCGATGCTCTGTCATTTTTGTCTCGTTTCGCCGTCAGGTCGGGTTGGAAGGAACCGGAACCATGGTCGATAAGTTAGCGATTTTCCTATTTTTTGCAACAATAATTTCGCAATTTTCCACGTTATGCACGGCTTCCACTACGAGCCGCGTCAGCCTGGCGACGACGGCGCGCCGAGCTGCGCCTCGATTTCCATCAGGCGCTGAGCGATGTTCTGGGCATTTACCGATAGTTTACCCTGTTCGATCGCCGCGCGGATTTGGTCGACACGTTGCTGGTCAACGGAGGGAATGTTCTGCGCCATGGTGCTGATCGCATTGAGAAGCGTTTGAGCGTGCGAAACCTCGCCGCTGTCGGCCGTCGCCGTGGCGGTGCCGGGGGGCACCGTATCGGGCTTAGCGCCGCCGGCGGCCGACGTGCCTGGGGCTGTGGCGTCGGCAACGATCGGATTGGTCACGCCACTGATGGGATTGGTCGTCATCGTCCACTCCTTGCTGGAACGTTCCCTGCTGCTCCTGACCCGCAATGCCATCGCATGGTCATTGCACGGACAGATCGGCGTGCGGAAACCGCACCCGCCAGAATTTGCCGATATCTTCGATCACGCTGCGCGCCGACACGATCGCTTCCTTGTCGTCGTTGGCATTGCCCTTGACGATACCATCGATGACGAAACGATAGAGCTTGCCGAGCCGGGCACTCAGTTCGCCCGGCTGCACGCCGGTGAGGCCAAGCATGAATTCCATGACGCGGCCGGCGCGCGCGAGCACCCGCGCCTTCTCGGCACGATTCTCGTCGTCGATGGCGGTCTCCGCCCGCGTCAAAAAGAATTGCACCGCATCGAGCGCTACCATCATCAGGCGCTCGGACGAAACACCGGCGCAATCGACGCTGCGATAGGCTGCGAGTGGGTTGGTGCTCATGGCTTAGCTCGTGGTTGATGAAGTGCTGAAATACTGGCTGAGGAAGCTGCTGACGTTGGTAAGCTGCTGGAGCGTCTGTTCCGCCGCGCTGTATTGCTGGGTCAGCAACACAGTCTGTTGCTGGGCTTGCTGTTGCAGCGACGTGATCTGCTTGTTCATCGATGCCAGCGTCGAATTGAGATTGCTGATCTCCTGCGTCACCGAGCCGGTTGTCGGCGCCAGGGCGCCGTTGAGAATGCCGGTGAGCTGGCTGTAAAGGCCCGAGCTGACGTTGACATTGCCGAGGGCGCCAGTGACGCCGGCGGCAATATTGAGCGATAAGCCGTCGGCAGCGCCGGCGCCATTGACCACCAGCAGGCCGGCGGTGCCACTTGCCGCCTGGCCGTTGACCGTCCCGACGACCGTGCCACCGGCGTTCGATGTGATGTTGACCGCATAAGTGCCGGCTTTGGCAGTGCCGACGCCGGCGACGGTGACATCCGCGCTGGTTGCCGTACCGATGCTGCCAAGGAGCGCGGCCACGGCGCCGTAATTTGTGCTCAAGGCGCTTGAGAAGGTGGTGCTGTTGAGCGTCACCGTGCCGCTGGAGGTGACAGAGAAGCCGATCGAGCTCAGCGAGTTATAGGGCGTCCCGGACGGCAGGCCGACGCCGCCAGGACCCGAAACCGCTTGCAGAAGGTTCTGACGCAACGTCTCGATCCCGACGTCGCCGAGCAACGGGCCGGCGCCGCTGGTGGTGTTGTAAGTGTCGTACTTGCCGATCGTGGTGGCCGCGCTGTTGAGCGCGCCGACGACCGCTTGCGCGGCCGTCGTGAGGCTCGAGGTATTGGCGCCGACGGTAACGGTGGCCGAGCCGCTCGCCTGCAGCGTCAGGGTCACGCCGGGCACGCTGCCGGTGATGGTGTTGGAGCCGCTCGAGACCGCGATGCCGTTGAGCGTGAAACTCGAGTTCGTTGCGGCCTGGGTCTCCGTCATGGGGCTGCCGCTGCCGTGATAACTCAGGCCGGTGAGACCGCCTGTGCCGGTCACCGTGAAATTGTTCTCCGAGCCGGTGCTATTGCCGGTCAAGGTCAGCTCGTAGCCGGTACCGTCGAAAACGACCGCTGCGGAAACGCCGGTATTCTGGGCGTTGATCGCGGCCGCGACACCGGCCAACGTGTCCTGGCCCGTCGGCACGTTGATCACGACGGCCGAACCGGTCCCGACCTTGATCGAAACGGTGCCGCTGCCGAGCGAGCTGCTCTCACTGGAATAGCGCGCCGAGATCAGATTTTCCGTGTGCGCGAGAACGATGCTCGACAACGAATAGGTACCGACCGTTGCCTTGGAAGTCGCCGTGCCGGAAACCGTGCCATTGGGTGTGGCCGTGACTGTGAGCGGCGGCGTCGACGACAGATTGGCGAGCTGCGCCATTGCCGATTGCAGGCTCGAGAGCGAGCTCTGCACTTGGCCGAGCGCGGAGATCTGCGCCTCGACCGGCTTTTCCTGGTTCTGAATCAGCGTGGCCGGCTCTTGATACGCAGCGTTGGCCTGCTGGATCAGACTGGTGATCTGGCTCGAACTCAGTACGCCACTCAGCGTCGTCATTGCTGCCTCCTCAGCAATTCACTCACCGCCTCCGGACCTTCACTTTGCTCGGATGCGAGGAAACCATCCCGGCAACGGATAACCGGGATGGCTCCCTCGACTCCCGAGTCCTAGCCTACTGCTGCAGCAACCGGAGGAAGCTCTGCTGCAACTCGCCGGACTTCGCGAGCGCGTCGACGCCGGCCTGTTGCAGGATCTGCTCCTGCGTCAGCTGCGTCGTGACCGCGGGTATGTTCGCGTCCTGAATGGTGGACAGCGCCGAGGTCATGTTCACCTGCGTGGTCTGCAGGCTGGACACGCTCGCTTGCAACCGCTGCTGGATCGCGCCGAGCTGACCGCCGACGTTTTCCAACTGCTGGATGGCGAAGTCCACCACGTTCAAGGCCGCATCGGCTCCAGCAACGGTGCTCACCGTCGCCGCCGACAGCTTCGACAGCGTCGAGCTGGTCTGGAGGCCGATGTCGGAGGACGCCGCGCTCAAAGCGAAGCTTTGGGCCGACTGCATCGTCACCACACCTTGGACAGTCGCCGAGGTCACGGCGCCGCCGTGAGTGACCGAGGTGGTGCCACCGGCCTTCAAGGTGCCCGTACCCGCGAAGCCGGTGACGGTGATGTTGTCACCCGACGATTGCGTCAGCACCAGCTGGTTGCTGCTGTTGACGGTCGCGGTGATGCCGGTCGTGCCGCTCTGCTGGTTGATCGAGCTCACGAGACCCGCAAGGCTGTTGGCATTCACGGCGCCGGTCACGGTCGCAGAAATATTGACCGTGTTGCTCGACGAAGCGTTGACGTCGCCGAGCGTGAGCGAGAACGAGCCCGACGTGACGGTGAAGGCCACGCTGGTATCGGCAACCGCGCTGACGTTGGTCTTGGCCTGGACGCTGTTGACCGAAGCAGCAATATCGCTCGCCGCTTCCGGCTTCGTTACGGCGACGCTGGAGCCGCCGGCCGAACCGGAAACACCGATCGTGCCCGCGGTAAAGCCGCCCGCGGCGCCCGAGGTGATGATGTACGACGCACCGGTGTTATCGCTGACGCCGCCGGTGGCGACACCGTTGACCTTGTAAACGCCGGCCGCGGTATTCGGCGACGACTGATAAACGCCGAGCTGGTTCGCGGCGGTGTTGCCGATCGAAATCTGGATCGTCTGACCGTCGTTCGGACCGACCTGGAACTGTACGCCCTGGAAGGTGCCATCGAGCAGGTTCTGGTTGTTGAACTGGGCCTGCTGCGAAATTGTCGTCACCTGGGTCTGCAACTGCGACACGACCTGTTGCAGCGAAGCGAGCTGCGCGGTCGTCTGGCCGCCGTTGGCCGCCTGGTCGGCGATGGTGCGGAGCTGCTGCAGGATGTTGATCTGCTGCTGCACCGCGCCGTCGGCGGTCTGCACGAGCGAAACCGCCTGGTTGACGTTGGCGATCGCCTGGGTCACGCCACCGAGCTGGGTGGTGAAGCCTTGCGCCGCAATGTAGCCGGCAGGGTTATCGGCCGGGCTGTTGATGGCCAGACCGGACGACAGTTCCTGCTCGAGGGTGTTGGTCTTGTTGGTTGTCGTGGTCAACGAGTTCAATGCATACAATGCATCGACGTTGGTATTGATCGCGCCTGCAATCATCGTGTCCTCCTCGGCGCGCCCCTGGCGAGAGCGGGCCTCCGGGTTGGGGTTGACTCCTGGCCGCCCGCCGCGCGTTTCGGATGGGCCACGCGAATTGCCGCCTACACCCCTATAGACGGCACGGATCGATTTCTGTTGCAGGCCGGGCCGGCGCGGCGCACCGCGGCGCAACCTTGCGTCCAAATTCGGGAAATTTTTCTGTAATCGCCGTGCATCAAGGTTCGAAGCGCGGCGCGGGCGCGCCAGCGCGATCATGCCGAATGGCGGATTTGATTCACGCCGCCGATGAGCTTGGCCAGATAGCGCCCGTAGCTGGCGTTGAGGCCTTTAGTCAGATGGGCCACGGCGCGGGCGTCGATCAGGCCGAGGCGATAAGCGATCTCTTCGAGGCAGGCGACCTTCTGGCCCTGCCGCCGTTCGATCGCTTGAACGAACTGCGCTGCTTCGAGCAAGGCTTCCGGCGTGCCCATGTCGAACCAGGCGAAGCCGCGGCCCAGACGTTCGGCGCGCAGCGCCCCCATCCGCATATAGGCGCGATGCAGATCGACGATCTCGTACTCGCCGCGCTTCGATTTCTTGAGCGTCCGCACGATGTCGCAGGCGCGCTCGTCGACGAAATACAAACCAGTGACCGCCCATGGCGACCGCGGATCCATCGGCTTCTCGACGACATCGGTGACGTGTCCGTTCGGCGCCAGGCTGGCGACGCCATAGCGTTCGGGATCTGACACCTCGTAGCAGAAGATCGTTTCGCCCGCCGGCAGCAGCGCGGCACGGCGCAGCAGCTCGGTGAGTCCGTGGCCGTAGAACATGTTATCGCCCAGGACTAGCGCCGCGCGTGCGCCGGCAAGCCACGGCTCGGCGATGAGAAACGCCTGCGGCAAACCTTCGGGCGCCGGCTGCACGGCGTAGTCGAGGGAAATCCCCCACTGGCTGCCGTCGCCAAGCAGCGCGCGGAATGCCGCTTCATCGCGCGGCGTGGTGATGATCAGGATTTCGCGAATGCCAGCCAGCATCAGCGCCGAAATCGGGTAATAGATCATCGGCTTGTCGTACACCGGAATGAGCTGTTTGCTCATTGCCACGGTCATCGGATAGAGCCGCGTACCGTTGCCGCCGGCGAGCACGATGCCTTTCATCTCGTTTGCTGCACCGAAATTCATGCCGCCACCGTCGTCTGCTTGGTCATGCGTTGCAGGCAAGCGTCGAGCGCGGCACGCCACGGCTGTGGCCGGATGCCCCAGATGCGCTCCATCTTCGTGCAGTCGAGTGCGCCATTCCGCGGCCGCGGCGCGGCCGCTGGCCATTCGGCAGCGACCGTCGGTCGCACGCGTTGTGGCAGCGCCAAACCCAATTGCGCGGCCCGCTCGACCACGGCCGCAATGAAATCAAAGACCGAAGTTGCCGGCTGGCCGGCGAAATGAAAGATACCGTGACCAACCGTGCCGACACGCGGCAGCGCCGCGGTGACGGCGACGATCGCGTTCGCCAGATCGGTCGCCGACGTCGGACAGATGTGGCGATCGGTCACGCCGGCAAGATCGTGCCGCAACCGCTGCCGTACCAGCACGCGATTCAGCAGGCTGCGTTCGTACGGGCTGAAGATGGTCGAAGTGCGCAAAACGACATGTGGCACGCCGAGTGCGCCGAGCACAGTTTCACCGGCGCGTTTACTGCGGCCATACACGCTTTGCGGATTCACCGCGTCGGTCTCGGTATATGGGGCATCGGAGACGCCGTCGAAGACATAGTCGGTCGAGATGTGGATGACCGTGGCGCCGACGATGCTGGCCGCTTTGCCGATATTGACGACAGCCTCGAAATTCGCCGCAAACGCTGCATCGGGCTCGCTTTCCGCCTTGTCGACGGCGGTATAGGCGGCGGTGTTGACGATCACGTTAGGATTTAGGCTGCGCACCAGGCTGATCACCAAATCCTGGTTCTCGATGTCGATCTCGCGCCCGACATAGAATGGCGTGACATCCCACGGCCACGGTGCGTTCGCCAATTCGCGCGCCAGCTGGCTTCCCTTGCCGAGAACGAGCGCGGTACGACTCATTGCGCGAACGCCTCCGCCGGCGAACGGGCGAAGAGGTCGGCTCGGCCAACCGCGGCAAGCGCCGGCCACACCGCGTCTTTCGACGAGATCACAGGGTGTTGCGACACGGCAGGCCAGCGGATGCCGAGCGCGGGATCGTTCCACCGGATACCGCGCTCGTACGACGGCGCATAAACCGTCGAGACCTTGTAACTGACGATCGTATCGTCGACCAACGTGCAGAACCCGTGCGCGAAGCCGGCGGGAATGAACACTGCGTCGTCGCGGCTTGCGTCGAGCTGGATCGTGACGTGTCGGCCGAACGTCGGTGAGCCGACGCGCAAATCGACGACAACGTCGAAGATCGACCCTCGCAGCACCCGTACCAATTTGGCCTGAGCGAACGGTGGCAGTTGATAATGCAGGCCGCGCACGGTGCCCGCGTGGACCGAGCAGGATTCGTTGTCCTGCACGAACGCAACGTCGATACCAGCGCCGGCGAAGGTGCGTCCGCTGTAGGTTTCGCGAAACCAGCCGCGCGCATCCTGATAACGGTCCGCCGTGACCAGGAGAACATCGGAGATCGACTGGCGCGCGACACGCATCATCGCAGCCAAGCCTTCCGCCAGTCGTCGAAATGCTGGTCGAGCATCCAATCGGCAAGCACCACCTGGCGCAGCGCCTCGCCTTCGCGCCGACAGGCAGCGCGGTCGGCCGCCATCTCGCGGATCGTCTTGACCCAATCGCGATGGCGGTTCTTCACCCGATGGACGGGCATGTCACCCTGATACGGCACGATGTCGGTGCAGATCACCGGAATGCCAAGCACGCCATATTCGAGCAGCCGCAGATTGCTCTTGGCCTCGTTGAACGGATTGAGTTCGAGCGGCGCGACGCCGAGGTCGATGCCGAGCGACGCCAGCTTGGCCGGATACTCCGTGATCGGCACCCAATCGTGGAATTCCTTCACGAACGGCCGCAGCACGTCGGGACACATGCCGAAGAAGACCCAATCGACGTCTTTCGCGGTTTCCTCCACCACGCTGGCCATCATTTCAAGATCGCCGAGATGTCCGAGGGCGCCGGCCCAGCCGACGCGCGTCCGGCCCTCGTTGCATGGCTGCTCGCGCAGCCCTTGCCAGCGGCCGCGTTCGAGCCGATTGGGCAGCACGACAACCTGGTCGCACATCGAACCATAGGCTTTCGCCAACGGCTCGGTGCTGACGACCAGCCGCTCGCACGACGCGAGCGCGCGGCGCAGACGCTGACCGACATCGCGCGGAATATTGGGGCGGTGAATACTCTTGAGCGGCAGATTAGTGAGCAGATCGTCGAGCTCGAACACGCGGAAGGCGCGGCTGTGCCGCTTGATCTCCTCGATTTTCTCGATCTGGTGTTCCTCGATCTGGCGCTGGAATACGATTGTCTCGGGCGCAATGCGCGCATATTCGGGCGGCATCATCAGGCGCATGGTCTCGCAGGCGTGCAGCACGCCGGCGTCGAACAGGGCGCGGCTCGGCGCGATGATCCGGTATTCGCCACAGGCATCACGGTCGGCGGCATGGGCGATGACGCGTGGCCGCGGCCGGAAATCCGGACTCCAGCACCGCATGCGGTCGGCTTCGATATCGAAACCGGTGCCGACCGACGACAGATTGGGGTTGTATGCGGGATCGAAAGCGATCACCGGCATCCAGCGATCGTACATCGCATCGCGTTCGCGACTGAAACGCGCACGTTGTTCGGCCGTCGGCTCCTTACGCGCCCGGTCGCGCCGGCTGACACCGGATTCGTGCGTCATCCGCGCGTACGGCGTCCAAACAACGAGGTAACCCGCACGGCGGACCTTCAGGCAGTAATCGATGTCCTGGTAGTTGTCGCTCAATACCTCGGCATCGAGGCCGCCGACCTCTTCGTATAGGGCCCGGCGCGTCAGCAGGCAGGCGCCGGTCACTGCTGAAAAATCCTGCACCGCAGTCAGACGGCCCCAATAGCCCGGCGCATTCGGCGGCTGGCCGATATACGGATGATCGGCCGGTGCACCCCAGCCGACGCCCATGATCACGCCACCGTGCTGGATCGTATGATTGGGGAAATGCAGCTTGGCGCCGACGACGCCGACATCGGGCCGGCGCGCGTGCATCATCATCTCGCCGAGCCAATCCGGGTCGGTCACCGCGGTATCGTTATTCAGCAGGCAGACATATTCGCCGCGCGCCTCTTCGCGCACGGCGCGGTTGTTCATCGCCGAAAAATTGAACGGGCCGGGATGGCGTATGACGCGCAGCCGCGAGGCGATTTCACCACGGCGCGCCTCGATCAGATCGAGATATTCGCGCGCGTCACGTGCGGTGCTGTCGTTGTCGATGATGATGATTTCGTAGTTGGCGTATCTCGTCTTGGCGAGAACGGTCTCGACGCATTCCTTGAGTAAATGCAACCGGTCGCGCGTCGGGATGATGATCGAGACCAGCGGCTCGGGTCCGGCATGGCGATAGTGCACCCGGAATTGCGTCGGCACGGCGCCCGATTCAACGGTCGCGTCAATGCCCAGGCGCTGCAAATGCGCGGCAACGGCGCGCGGACCCTCGGCGATGATTTCCTGGATCGGGCGTCGTGTGCGGCCGCTGCCGACCAGACGATGGTAGAGCACATCGGCGACATGGCCGAAGCCCTTGGCGCCCTGGCGTTCGGCCACGCGCAGCGCCAGATCGTATTCCTCAAGTCCGTCCCGTTCCGGATCGAAGCCGCCCAGCGCCGCGAATTCGGCCGGCCGGACCACCATCAGGCCGCCGACATAGGGCATGCTGCGCATCAGATCGATGTTGAAGTCGGGCTTGAATTGCGGATTGGAGCGTTGCCCTTGCCCGTCGATCCGGTCTTCGTCGGAGTAGATCGCAGCCCAATCGGTGTGATGGAAGCCGGCGTCTGCCAGCGCAAAAAGGGCGTGCGGCGCCAGCTGATCACCGGCATCGATGACACCGATCCAATCGGACGCGGTGTCGCGCAGCAGTCGGTTGAGCGCCGCCATCGGCCGTTCGCCGGCGGCCACCTGCCAGATGACGCGGGGGTCGGCGGCGATCCCTGGCGGGGCCGGACTGGCAGCGACGATCACCAATCGCCAGTCACCAACCGTCAGCGCCTGCAGCGAAGCGACAGTTCGCGCGACATTGCTTTCAATACCCTCCGGCACCGACATGCCGAACGCGAAGCGTGGCATGTGCGGCCATTGTGCGACGCGCTCGGCGACCCAGTCGGCACGGCCGGCCGCCGTTTTGGCGAAACCTTCCATCCATTTGGCATAAGCGTCGGCGGTGGTCAGCGTCGCGAGCGGGCCGCGGCCGTATTTGCGGATGCAAGCCTGAAGCTCGCGCAACTCGGTATCCTTGCGAGACACCGTTTCACGCAGCTCGGTATTGACGTGCTCCAAGCGCGTAATTTCATTGCGCATCGCTTCGCGTGATAGGCCGCTTTCGGCTGCGGCAGAGACACCCGCCAGGCGGACCCAAACCTGATCGGCCCGCTCGATCTCGCCAGCGACCCGGTCGCATTCCGCGGTTTGACATTCGCGCGCGTGTAAGGCGTCGTAGACCGACCGCACCCAGTCGCCGAAATCGTCGGCGTCGTTCGCATGCGCGCCGCTTTTCGGCGCCGTCTGGTGATGGCGCAAGCCCGGCGACAGAAAGCTGGCGACCGCCTGGTCGACCGCCTGATACGCGTTCGGCCATTGCAGGCCGCATTCCGCCGCCACGCGGCTGAACTCCGCCGGCCAGTTCCGCGGATTCTCGATCAGTTCAGCGTAGTTGATGATCGTGCGCGGACAGCCGCGGGTGGCTCGCTCGGCCTCGAGCATGTGCCGCAACCACAAGAGTGCCGACGCGGCTTTGCTCTTGCGGTCGCGCTTTGCCAGCGACGCGGCGACTTCGGCCGGATGACGCAGAACCAGCACGAAATGAGGCGTGAACCGCATCGCGCGCAACAGCGGCAACCACAGCGGCAGCAGGCGGCACAGGCGCGGATCCTTGAGACCCCACATCGGCGCTGCGCCGAAC
>Ga0126373_10003821_pt1 | contig 11362 bp, 8 predicted proteins | sample PanSoiMetPlot_11_FD_92545 | JGI IMG/M metagenome (GOLD analysis project Ga0126373, IMG submission 92545) | Tropical forest soil microbial communities from Panama - MetaG Plot_11 | ecosystem: Environmental > Terrestrial > Soil > Tropical forest > Bulk soil | place: Panama | collected 2016-02-17
ACCAGCGCCGTCTCGATGACGCTCGCCATGGAGCGCATGAGCGGGTTGCCGGAAGCACTGCCGATCTCCAGGTGGAAATCCAGGTCCGCCTCGGCGAAGCTCTGGCGCGTGTGATCGGTGCGCGCCATCTGCCGCACGCATTCCCGCAACCGCGCGATGTCAGTAGGGGAGCGGCGCCGCGCCGCGAGCGCCGCCGCGGCGGGCTCGAGCGAGCGGCGAACCTCGGTCAGGCTCTTCATGAACTCGTCGTCGAGGCCGAGCCGCACGCGCCAGGCGAGGACGTCGGCATCGAAGTAGTTCCAGTACACTGGGTCGCGTACGCGCGTGCCGACCCGCGTCTTCGAGATCACGAAGCCCTTCGCCGCGAGCGTCTTCATCACCTCGCGCATCACGGTGCGCGAGACCTGGAAGCGCGCGATCAGGTCCGGCTCCGCCGGCATGTTGCTGCCGGGGGCGTAGACGCCCTTGAGCAGCTCCGTGCCGAGAATGGCCGCGATCTGATCGTGGCTCGATTTCGCGCGCTCGAGTGCCAGCCGGCTGAGACGCGGCATGGGCCGCGGCAACGATTGGCGAAGGGGACGGTACTGCGCTTGTGCGGTCATGGGGCTGCGGACCCCGCTATCATGCGCCGGAGAACGGCGTTTAGAGGTCATATAATATGACTATTCAGTGCTGGCGACAAGCCAGGGTCCTGCCATGAGTGCCTCCGAGCTCGTCCTGGTTTCCCGCCGGGGCCACATCTGCGAAGTGCGTCTGAACCGTCCCGAGAAGCGAAACGCCCTTACATCAAATATGTATGAGGCCCTGGTCGCCGCCTTCGCAGACGCGGAGGCGGACGACGAGATACGCGTGATGCTGCTAAGTGGCGAAGGCACGTGTTTCACCGGGGGCAATGATCTCAAGGACTTCCTCAGCGTGCCCGAAGTCATCGGCGGCGATCACGTGATCTTGCGCTTCCTGCATGCGCTGAGCGGGTTCAGCAAGGTCCTCATCGCCGCCGTTCACGGCCCCACTGTCGGCATCGGCGTCACCCTGCTGCTGCACTGCGATCTCGTTGTTGCGGCCGCCCGCAGTACCCGGCTCATCACGCCCTTCGTGCAGCTCGGGGTCGTGCCGGAAGCCGCCAGCACGCTGCTGCTGCCGCGGCTTCTCGGACATCAGCGCGCGGCGGAAATGCTCTTCCTCGGCGAGCCGGTCGCGGCGCAGACCGCCAAGGAGTGGGGACTCGTCAACCGTGTGGTCGACGATGAGGCGCTGATGGAGGAGGCGAGGAGCCTCGCCGCCGCCGCCGCCCGCCAACCCCCCGGAGCGGTGCGCCTCACCAAGCGCCTGCTGCGCGCTGACGAGCGCGCTGGAGTGTCCGCACGCATGCAGGAGGAGCTGCGGGAATTCGCCGCGCGCCTGCGCTCCCCCGAGTTCGCGGCCGCCGCCCAGGCGTTTTTCGGCAAGTCGAGCGCGCGGTCCGGCGGCGGAACCTGAGCCAGCGGCGGATCGTTAACTCGCGATGGCTGCCACGCGAGATGACATCGGCCGGAACTCCTCGCGCAACGCGCCGGGCGCCAACCCTGGACAGGGGCGGCTGCAGTGGACCCTGAGCCGGCTGCGCGCCATGAGCGCGCGCGAGGTCGGCTTCAGGCTGCGGCGCAAGGTGCAGGAAGACGCCGAGCGCGTCGGCATCGGCCTGGCGCGGCCCTCGGAGCCCACCGGGCTCTGCGGCCGCCCCTGGGTATTGCCGCTGCCGCGGGGATTCGACGTTGCGCGCTACAGACTCGCGGCTGACAGGATCCTCGACGGCCGCTTCGATGTGTTTGCGCTCGAGGACGCTCGGCTCGGGTTCCCGCCGCGCTGGAATGTCGATCCCAAGACCGGTGTCGAGGCGCCGCTCGAGTTTGGCTTCAGCATCAACTACCGCGATGCGGCCCGCGTGGGCGACATCAAGTACGTTTGGGAGATCAACCGCCACCTCGAGTTGGTGACGCTCGCCCAGGCATGGCACCTCAGCGCCGATGAGCGCTATGCCCGGGGCGCCGGAGTCATGATCGATTCCTGGCTCGAGGCGTGTCCCTATCCGCGCGGCGTCAACTGGTGCGCGAGCCTCGAGCACGCCATCCGGCTCGTCAACTGGTCGTTCGCCTGGCAGCTCCTCGGGGGCGATGACTCGCCGCTCTTCCACGGGGAGCAGGGTCGTGCGTTTCGCCGCCGCTGGCTCGCCGGTATCTACCGGCACTGCCACTTCATCGCGCGGCACTTCTCGCGCCATTCTTCGGCCAACAACCACCTCCTCGGAGAGGCGACGGGGCTCTTCATCGCCGCGCTCACCTGGCCGCTCTGGCCCGAGAGCGCGCGCTGGCGGAGTCAGTCCCGTGATGAGCTCGCGCGCGAGGCGCTGCTGCAGACCTTCGAGGACGGCGTCAACAGGGAGCAGGCGGTCTGGTACCACCACTCCGTATCCGACATGCTGCTCATCGCCGGACTCTGTGCGCGCGAGAACGGCTGCGGCTTCGACGCCCAGTACTGGGGTGCGCTCGAGTCGATGCTCGATTTCCTGGCGAGCATCATGGACGTGAACGGCGGCGTGCCCGCGATCGGCGATGCGGACCAGGGCGTACTGGTCCGGCTCGAGCCTGCCGGCGGCAACTCCTGGCCCGGCGTCTATCGATCGCTGCTCGCGAGCGGCGCCGTGCTCTTCGCCCGCCCGGAGTTCCGCCGCAAAGCCGGTGAGCTCGACGACAAGACGCGCTGGCTGCTGGGCGATGACGCCGCTGCGCGCTTCGCGGCGCTCGACGGCACAGCAGCAAGGCTGCCGGTGCGCCGCTCATTCCCGCGCGCGGGCTACTACATTCTGGGGGACGAGTTCGAGTCCCCCAATGAGGTCCGGATCGTCGCCGACGCGGGAGCGCTCGGTTATCTCTCCATCGCCGCGCACGGACACGCCGATGCGCTCGCATTCACGCTGACAGTCGGCGGCAGGCCCTTCCTCGTCGATTCCGGCACCTTCGCATACCACACGGAGGACACGTGGCGCCGGTATTTCCGCGGCACCTCCGCACACAACACTGTCATGGTGGACGGCGAGGATCAGTCGGTGTTCGGCGGTCCCTTCCTCTGGCTGCAGCACGCCGCGGCGACCGTGGATGAGTTCGTCTGCTCACCGGACCTGCAGGTGCTGGTAGCGCATCACGACGGCTATCGGCGCCTGACCGATCCGGTGCTGCACCGGCGGACCTGGCGTTATGACACCGCGAGCGCGTCGCTCGCCGTCTGCGAGGAGCTCGTCTGCTCCGGGACGCACACGGCCGAGGTCTTCTGGCACTTCGCACCGGAGTGTCAGGTTGCGTATGAGGACGGGCGCGTCACTGCCGAGCGCGATGGTGTGTGCCTGGAGCTCGAGCCGCCCGACACCCTGTCGGTGACCCTCGTGCGTGGGCGCAATCCCGAGCGCGCCGGCGAGCGCCCGCTCGGCTGGGTCTCGAGCGGCTTCGACCTCAAGGCTCCGGCGACGACCGTTGTCTTTGCGGGCCGTATTCGCGGCGATACCCGACTCGAGTCTCGCCTGCGGCTCCGGCGCCCGCAGCCGCCGGCCGTTTGACTCCGGCGAACAGCGCTTCGTAGGCGCCGAGCAGCTTCGGGGCCTCGTATTTCCACGCCAGGTGGCGTTCCACCCGGTCCCGTCCGAACTGCCCCATCCGCTCGCGTCGCTGCGGGTCGTCGAGGAGAGTCAGGATCTTGTGGGCGAAGTCGTGGGCATCGTTCGGGCGCGCATAGAGCGCAGCATCGCGCGCCGAGAAGCGGCCCTCCGTCAGCTCGAACTGCACGATGGGCTTGGCCAGCGCCATGTACTCCATGATCTTGTTCATGGTGGACTTGTCGTTCATCGCGTTGACTTCGTCGCAGTTGACGCAGACATCCGCGGTGTTGAGCACCTCGAGCAGCGTCTGATCGGGCACGCGGCCCAGGAAGTCGACGTGAGCGTCGAGCTGCAGCTGCGAAGTCAGCCGCTGCATCCCCTCGAGCGCGGGCCCGCCGCCCGCCAGAACGAACTGCACATCCTCCCGTCCCAGATCCCGCACGATGTGCCGTGCCGCCTCGAGGAGGTAGGGAATCCCCTCCTGCGCGCCCATGACGCCCACGTAGCCCACGAGGTACTTGCGTCCGCGCTTCCAGTCCGGCACCGGCGGCAGGATCTTCAGGCGCTCGAGGCTCGGGCCCGAGCGCACCACGAAAACCTTCTCCGCCGACATGCGCCCGCGCTCGAGCGCAATGCGCCGATAGCTCTCGTTGGTGGCGATGGAGACGTCCGCCACCAGGAACGTCAGCAGCTCCGAGAAGCGCACCAGCCAGTAGAAGAGGCCGCGGCGGCCGAACTTCGCCTCGTAGAGCTCCGGATTGATGTCGTGATGGTCGAAGAGAAAGCGCTTGCCGGCGAACAGCTTGTAGAGTCCGGCGATGAGGAAGATGTTGTCGGGCGGATTGCAGGCATGGATGGCATCGAAGCCGTGACGCCGCAGCACCTTGAACGAGAGCACGAGCTCCCAGAAGAGAGAGGAGCCGTATTCCAGCAGATAGCCCCAGGCTCCCTTGGCCTCGAGCGGCAATGGGTGCCGGTAGATGTGGATGCCCTGCAGGCACTCGTAGCGCGCCGTGTACTCGCGCGCCGCCGGACAGATCACCGCGACTTCATAACCCTGTGCTTTGAGCGCGGTCGCCTCCTGCCAGACCCTCCTGTCGAAGGGCACGGGCAGGTTCTGCACGATGATGAGAACGCGTCTACCAGCAGATACCGGCGTAATTGGCATGGTGCTCCTCGATCTGCCGGATGCGCACGAAATCGATCACCAGCTGTTCGGGGCGCAGCTTGCGGGCGAGCCCGGCGAATTCCTCTCCGCGGTTGCCGATGACGATCACGTCTGCGTGCTGGAGCACGTCCTCGGCCGAGGCGACCATCAGCCGCTCGATGTGAGGGATGCTCTTCATGATGTACTCACGGTTGGCGCCCGTGAGCTTCGCGAGGTTGACGTTGCGGTCGTAGAGCCGCAGATCGAAGCCCTTGCCGATCAGGCGCTCGATCACCTCGACGAGCGGGCTCTCGCGCAGGTCGTCGGTCCCTGCCTTGAAGCTGAAGCCGAGGACACCGACCTTCTTGCGCCGCGCGGCCAGCACCATCGCGATGCCCTGCTCGATCTGCTCGCCGTTCGAGAACATGAGCGAGTTGAGGAGCGGCGTCGACACGTCGTGGCTGCGCGCATGATAGGTGATGGCGCGCAGGTCCTTCGGCAGGCAGGAACCGCCGAAGGCGAACCCCGGCCTGAGGTAATACGGCGAGAGATTGAGCTTCGCGTCCTGGCAGAAGATGTCCATGACCGCGTGGCTGTCCAACCCCAGAGTCTTGCAGATCTTGCCGATCTCGTTGGCGAAGGTGATCTTGGTCGCATGCCAGGTGTTGTCGGCGTACTTCACCATCTCGCCGACCTCGATCGGGCAGCGGATCACCCGTCCCGGCAGCCCCTCGTAGAGGCTCTGCACCATGTCGGCGGAGCGCGGGTCGCTCGCCCCGATCACGGTTTTCGGCGGGTTGCGGAAATCCGCCACCGCCGTGCTCTCGCGCAGGAACTCCGGGTTGTGACAGACGCCGAAGTCCTCTCCGGCGCGTCCGCCGCTCGTGCGCTCGAGTGTCGGAATGACGAGCCCCTTCAGTGTTCCCGGAAGGATGGTGGAGCGCACGACGACCACGTGGAAGCCGCGCTTCTCGCGCAGCGCCGCGCCGATCTGCGCGCAGACGCGCTCGATGTAGCGGAAGTCGAGATTGCCGTTGGACTGGCTCGGCGTCGGCACGCAGACGAAGGTGATCTCGGAGTCGAGGACGGCGCTCTGCGGGTCGGTGGTGGCGCGCAGGCGCCTGGCTGCCACCGCGCTGCGAGTCAGCTCCGCGAGCTCCGCTTCCACTACCGGCGCGCGTCCGGAGTTGATGAGCTCAACCTTGTCGGTGTTCGGATCGACGCCCGTCACCTCGTGACCGCGGTCGGCCAGACAGGCCGCTGATACCGCTCCCACATATCCCAGCCCGAAAATGCTGACTCTCATCTCGCTCGACTGCCCACTCCGCAACGCATGTGATCTGTGGCGCCGCAAGAAGCATTCCGGAGCGTGAGCCGGAGCAATGAGGTGTTGGCAATCGGCGACGCCGAAGGTTGGCTCGAGCCTTGCAGTAAGTAACTTAACGGAATGAGCTTCGGCGATTTCGGACTTGTGTTCCACTGTCGCCAAGGAGCATCATCCGCCCGTCATATTCGGCGCCTATCCTTGCAGTCTGCCAGCTGGAGGGAATTCCACATGACATCACTACCGCAGACGCAGCAGCGGAATTTTCCGGCTCAGGACAGCCGTCGTCGCACCGCCCCGGGGACCCCTGAGGCGTCCGACCTCGCTCGGCGCGTCCTGCCGGCGGTCGATCCGTCCACTGCGTTCGGGTGTGTAGACTGGTTCTTATATCCGGACGAGGCCGAGACTCAGGCCAATAGGATGCGGGCCTGACGGCCCGGTAAGCGTCCGCCGCTCAGTTCGCCAATCCTCGCGCCCAGAGGACCGTCGCCATTCCGGCGAGGGTCATGAGGAGCGAAGCGAGCACATGCACGCCGATCTCGGCGAGCGCCCAGAGGGCCTGTCCGCGTTGCAGTAACGCCACCACCTCGGCCGAGAACGTCGAGAAGGTGGTGAGGCCGCCGCAAAATCCGGTGATGATGAAGAGCCGCCATTCGGCCGGCACCGCCGGGAAGCTGGCGAAGAAGGCCACGGCGACACCGATGACATAGCCGCCGATCAGATTGGCGGCGAGAGTGCCGGGCGGCAGCAGCGGGAACACCGCATTCAGCCGGTCGCCGAGCCACCAGCGCAGCAGCGCCCCGGCGCTCGCGCCCACACTGATCGCGACGATCGACTTCCACATGCGCCCGTGCTGCCCCGCCTAAGAGCGGCAAAGGCTACGCTACCTCTACTGCAGCGACCAGCCGTGGCTGACGACGAGTGATTGACCCGTGAGCGCGGCCGATTCGAATGAGGCGAAGAAGAGGATGGCCTCGGCGACATCCTGGGTCGTGGTGAACTCGCCGTCCACGGTCTCTTTCAGCATGACGTTGCGGACGACCTCCTCCTCGGAGATGCCGAGAGCCTTGGCCTGCTCCGGAATCTGCCGCTCCACCAGCTGCGTGCGCACGAATCCCGGGCAGATCACGTTCGCTCGTACGCCATGCCGGGCGCCTTCCTTCGCGACGACCCGCGCCAGCCCGATGAGTCCGTGCTTGGCCGTGACATAAGGGGCCTTGAGCACCGAGGCTTCCTTCGAGTGCACGGATCCCATGTAGATGATGCTGCCGCGACCGCGGGCGTACATGTGGGGTAGGGCGGCGCGGGTCGGCAGGAAGGCCCCGTCGAGGTGCACGGCGAGCACGCGACGCCAGTCCGCGAGCGACAGCGCCTCGAGCGGCGAGATGACCTGGATGCCGGCATTGCAGATGAGAACGTCGATGCGTCCGAGCGTCTGTACCACATGGGTGATACCGGCATCGACCTGCTCCTCGCGGGTAACATCCATCGTCACAGCCAGCGCCTGTCCGCCGGCGTGGGCTAGTTCCGCGGCGGCGCGCGCCGCCGCGCCGCTGTCGAAGTCGGCGATCGCGACCCGTGCGCCCTCGCGGACCAGGGTCCGCGCGACCTCGAGCCCGATGCCGCTGCCCGCGCCGGTGATCACCGCGACCTGGTCTTTGAGCCGCATCGTGTTTGTCGACATTTATTGATCCTACATCTCGAAGAGGTTGGGTTCCGGCTCGGGGCGAACTCTACAGTACCCTCTCGCCTTGCGCGATGGCTGCCTCGAGCTCCTGCTCGCCTGCCTGCGCCTCGTGGTCGAGGTCGTCGAAGACCTGGTGCTCCGCCGCCGTCGGCATTTCGTAGGCGAGGTCGATGTTGGCCGCAAGGTAGGCGAGGTGGCTGCGCAACTTCGTCTCGTGGAGCAGCGTGGCTTCGCTCGCGGGCAGGTCGAGCTGCACGTAGCTGCCGATCGCCCGATCGAGCGCGGCGAGCGCAGCGTGCGCTTTCTCGGCCGTCAGGCTGTGATGGGCGACGGCAGCCGCCAGCTTCTCGCGCGTTGCGATCGCCTGGTTGAGCGTTTTGTCCAGCGTGTCGAGATCCCCGTGGATCTTCATCTCGAGCGCCAGGCGCTGCTGCAGCGCATCAGGCGCCGGATGCAGCCGCGGATCGAGGGCCACCTGGAACGACCGCTGCGACTTGCGTCCGTTGTAGTCGAGCACCACGGTGTAACGGCCGGGCGTCACCGTCGGACCCTGCACCTTGTCGTCCAAGCCGCCCGCGGCGATGGGGGGCTGGAAGCCCTTGACCTCGGTCGCATCCGCGTAGCGCAGATCCCACTGGAACCGATTGGAGCCGGCAGTGATTGCAGAGTGCGTCTCCTCGTCTCGCTGCTTCTTCTGGCTCGGCGTGAGATTGTCGCGCTCTGCCGGCGTCAGCTTCGGCCGCTTGGTCTTCAGGTGCAGCGCGAACGTGCGGATCACATGGCCGTCGCCGTCGAGGAAGGTGAGACTCACCGGCACCTTTCCATGATAAGTGTCGGGTATGTGGAAGAACACGGTGGCGCCGAACGGAGGGTTGCTGCCCACGTCATGCTGGTACTTCGCCATATCGCTCCGGCCGTAGGCGTGACTCAGCCACGCCGTTTGCGGCGCATAGACCTGCACGTCATCTGCACTCACGGACGGCTGCAACGATATCTGCTCCAGCAGAGCAAGGTTGTCCAGCACCCAGAACGCGCGTCCATGTGTGGCGATGGTGACATCCCCCTGACGCACGTTGATGGCGATGTCGCGTACCTGCACGGGCGGCAGATTCAGCGAGAGCGGCTGCCAGTGCGCGCCGCCGTCGAGAGTCACGAACACCGTGCTCTTCGTGCCGAGAAAGAGGAGCCGCGGGTCGGAAGGGTCCTGGCATATCGTCAGTGCATACTCATTGTCCGGCAGCCCCGTGCTCATTGCTCTCCAGTGTTGACCATAGTCGGTGGTCTCATACACGTAAGGGTGGAAGTCATCCCACATGTATCGCGAGGCCGTGAGGTACGCGGTACCGGACGTCTGGTGTGACGGCTGAATCGAGCTGATCTCAGACCACTGTGGCAGATCCGGCGGGGTGATCGCCTGCCAGCTCTTGCCGCCGTCGCGCGTGATGTGTACCAGGCCGTCGGCGGAGCCGGCCCAGATCTCCTGCTTGTCGAGCGGCGACACCGCGAGCGCGGCGACGTCCGGGAAGATCTCCGCGCCCGACTGGTCGAGATCGACCTGCCCGCCGCTCGGCTGCTCGGTCGACGGATCGTTGCGTGTCAGGTCCGGGCTGATCGCGGTCCAGGTGCGGCCGTAGTCGTCGCTCTTCAGGATGACCTGCGAAGCGATCAGCAGCTCCTTCGGATCGTCCGGCGAGAAGAAGATCGGATGAGTCCAGCCGAAGCGATACTTCTGCTCCCCGGCGGAGGAGCCCTCGAGGTAATTTGGCCAGGGGCTGACGTCGCGGTCCTGCCCGGTCGCCAGGTTGTAGCTGAAGAAGAGGCTGAAGTAGCCGCTGCCGTAAGTGATGTTGGGATCGCCGGGCTGCGGCGCGATGAAAGTGCTCTCGCCGTACGCGACCTCGTGCCACTCGCCGACCGGGATCATGCCGTGGGAGGTCGAGCTCGGGCCTTCGTAGGAGCCCTCGTCCTGCTGCGCTCCGTAGATGTTGAAGGGGAACTGCTCATCGAGCGCCACGTGGTAGAACTGGCCCGTCGGCTGGTTGTGCTCACCGCTCCAGGTCTTGCCGCCGTCGGTCGAGACAGTGGCGCCGCCGTCATTGCCCTCGAGCAGCACCTGCGGGTCGTGCGGATTGATCCAGATGATGTGGTTGTCACCGTGCGGCGTATGCAGCTTCGAGAAGCTCTTGCCGCCGTCGCGTGACACCCAAAGCGCATCGACCTCCGGAACGTAGACGACATTGGCGTTCGTCGGGTCGGCGTAGATGCTCATGTAGTAGAAGGCGCGCTGCCGCAGGCTCCAGTTGGAATTGAGGCGATGCCAGCTGCCGCCGCCGTCGTCGGAGCGGAAGACGCCGCCGTGCTTCGCCTGCACGATTGCATAGAGGACCTGCGGGTTGCTTGCGGCGACCGTGACGCCGATGCGCCCGAGCATCCCTTGCGGGAAGCCGGAATGGTGCGAGATCTGCGTCCAATGCGCGCCGCCGTCGCTGCTCTTGTACAGACCGCTGCCCGGGCCGCCGTCATCGAGCTTCCACGGCGTGCGGTACGCCTGCCACATGGCCGCGTAGAGAGTCCGTGGGTTGCCCGGATCCAGCACGAGGTCGATGGCGCCGGTCTTGTCATCGACGTGGAGGATCCTGCTCCAGCTCCTGCCGCCGTCGGTCGACTTGAAGACCCCGCGGTCGGGGTTGGATTTGAACACGTGCCCCATCGAGGAGGCATACACGACGTTGGGATCGTGCGGATCGATTGCGAGCGCGCTGATCGTGTGCGTGTCCGTGAGGCCGGCGGCGCGCCAATGCCGGCCGCCATCGTCGGAACGGAATATGCCATCTCCCGTGATGACATCGCCGCGGATGTCGCTCTCGCCGGTGCCCACGTAGATCACGCTCGGGTCGGAAGGCGCAACAGCCACCGCGCCGATGCTGTCGCTCGAGCCAGGCAGCCGGTGGTCGCTGATGTTGGTCCAGCTGACGCCGTAATTGGTGCTCTTCCACACCCCGCCGTCGACCGCCCCCATGTAGAAGAGGTTGCGTTGCGCGGGCACCCCGGTGACCGCGACGACGCGGCCTCCGATATAAGGGCCCACGCTTCGCCACTTGAGCTTGGCATCGGGTCCCTGGGAAGAGGCCGCGGAGGCGGCGGTAAGCGCCGCAAGGAGGAGCGCCGTCCCTGTGGCAGCGAGCGTCCGCAATGCGTGCGCGCCCGGCGAGCCAGCGGTGCCTGTCATGACATTGCCTCCTATGGGCGGCCGAATGCGGACCGCCAGGATGATAGGTCAAGGCTGCGAGCCGTTGCCGGCGGCCTCGATGAGTCGTGCTTTTCCTGCGGGGAGCTGTTGGCTGCCACGGTGGCGGGCATAGGGTTTGCTCCCAGATCAACCAATGCGCACGGGAATATTCACCGATCTGCCGCCCATCATGATCCTCGCCGATCACTTTGGTTATGCCGATGGCGTACGCCACGGGGTGACCACGTACCTGCTGCACGTGTTGCCTTTACTCGCCGCCGCGGGCGTCGATCTGACGGTGTGCTTCCTGCGCTCGCCGCATGCAGCGGCGGCCGACCTGCAGGCGC
>Ga0126373_10003822_pt1 | contig 11362 bp, 11 predicted proteins | sample PanSoiMetPlot_11_FD_92545 | JGI IMG/M metagenome (GOLD analysis project Ga0126373, IMG submission 92545) | Tropical forest soil microbial communities from Panama - MetaG Plot_11 | ecosystem: Environmental > Terrestrial > Soil > Tropical forest > Bulk soil | place: Panama | collected 2016-02-17
AAGGAACTTGTTCGGCTGGCGCGGGAGCGCGGCGGTCCAGACAACATTACGGTGCAGGTTCTGCGAGTTTCGGCGAACGGCGCGTCGTAAAGCGCGGTACCCGATTGTTTCTAGTTTTCTCCCTAATTCCTTCCTTGGTTGTCTCCTCAGCTTTTTCGTCTGCGACGCTTCTTCCATGTGCAAAACAGTGCGCCTTGCGAGAATTAACGACGCTCTGCGATCGTAGTCTAAATCGATCAATCCAATAGGGATACTTAAGGGCGCAGGCACGCCCGCGACGGCCAATTGCGTGCTTTCCAGAGTAGGCAAATAATGTCTATCAACTAAGTCGAGTTTTGTGGGAATATACAAACTATGAAGATCTCGCAGAAGGGCCTTTACGCGCTGCAAGCCATGATGATGCTGGCCCGGCGCTACAACCAGGGGGCGATCCGCATACGGGATATCGCGTATGAAGAAAACCTTCCTGAAAAATTTCTCGAACTCATTCTGCTGGAAATGAAGAACGCGCGCATGGTCGAGAGCGTGCGCGGGGCCAAGGGCGGATATGCGTTGCGGCGTCCGCCGAGCGAGATCCATCTGAGCGAGATCATCCGCCTGATCGACGGTCCACTGGCGCCTTTTGCCGACGCCGAAGGATTGCGGTTGCTGATCGATAAAGATCCGGCACATCGCGCCCTCTACAAAGTGTTCCTTGATGTGCGCGACGCCGCGGCCAGGATTCTGGAGCACACCACGCTTGAAGACATTGTGAACGGTCCATCGCGTGGCGGAACGACGAAGGGAAAGAATGGCCGCAAGAAGAAAGATAAGGGCGAGGGCGGAAGTGTTCTGCCGATGGTGGTACAAGGTTCGGGGACCAAGGGCTAGCCATGGGCAAACTGCTGATCCGAAGTTTGCTGTTTGTGTTCGTGTCCGCCCTGGCGTTTGGACAGGTGACGGTTCGCGCCGGGGCGTTTCCGAACATCACGCATCCGCAAGCCATGGTCGGAAAAGCCAACGGCGCGTTCGAGAAGGCCATGGGATCGAACGTCAAGATCGAGTGGAAGTCGTTCAACGCAGGACCGTCCGCGATGGAAGCACTGTTCGCGGGCGCGATCGACATGACCTACATCGGCCCAAATCCGACGATCAGCGGCTATGTCCGCTCACAGGGCGAAGCGCTCCGGGTGGTCGCAGGGGCGAGCAGCGGAGGTGCGGCACTCGTTGTTCGGAACGACTCGGGCATCACCAAGGCGGCCGATTTTCACGGAAAGAAAGTCGCCTCGCCGCAACTGGGCAACACACAGGACGTCGCGTTGCGTGCGTGGCTGAAGGCGAACGGGTTAAAGACCACCGACAAAGGCGGCGATGTGCAGGTTGTGCCACTGGCGAATCCTGATCAGTTGACGCTGTTCCTCAAGAAAGATCTCGATGCGGCGTGGGCGCCGGAGCCGTGGGCGACGCGGCTCATCCGGGAAGGGAACGGGCGTCTGTTTCTTGACGAACGCACGCTGTGGCCGAATGGGCAATTCGTCTGCGCGAACCTGATCGTGAGCACCAAGTTTTTGAAAGAGCATCCCGACGTCGTGAAGAACTGGCTGCGCGCGCACGTCGAACTCACCGACTGGATCAACGGCCATCTTCCGGAAGCGAAGAATCTGCTGAACGCGCAGATCCAAAAAGAGACGGGCAAAGCACTGCCCGATGGAACCCTCGCTGAAGCGTTTGGGCGGCTGCAAGTCACTTACGACCCACTCCGCAGTTCGTTGATGAATTCGGCGAAGTCGGCGTTCGATGCGGGATTTCTCGGGCGGCAGATGCCCGATCTGTCGAATCTCTATGAAGTCTCGTTGTTGAACCAGGTGCTCGCAGAAAAAGGGAAGAAGGCGATCCAATGAGCCTCAATTCAAATCTGGCAAGTTCATTCCCGTACGTGCCGACCGAACCACGCAATGCGAGCCGTTCGTCGCCGGCGCGGCGCCGCGCGAACGCGCAAACTCCGATCGTCCCCATCCGAACTTTCGACTCGGGTGCCGCCAAGGTGTGGCTGCAGGATGTATCGCTGCGCTACAAGACCGAGGCAGGAGCCGAACTGCTGGCGCTGGACCGGATCGATCTGAAGGTGCGGCAGGGTGAGTTCCTTTGCATCGTCGGACCGTCGGGATGCGGAAAATCGACGCTGCTGCATCTGATCGCAGCGTTGCAAAAGCCGAGCTCGGGAAGCATTCTGATCGACGACGCAACCGTTATTGGTCCCGGTACAGATCGCATCCTGATCTTTCAGGAACACGGGCTGTTTCCCTGGCTGACCGTCGGCGAGAACGTTGCTTTCGGCATGAAGATGAAGGGCCTGTCGAAAGCTGAGCGCGAAGAGCGCACGCGCCACTATCTGCGCCTGGTGCACCTCTCGCAGTTCAAAGACAGCCGTCCACATCAGCTATCCGGCGGCATGCGGCAGCGGGTTGCTTTGGCCCGCGCGCTGGCCACGGAACCCGACGTGTTGCTCATGGATGAACCCTTCGCCGCGCTCGATGCACAGACACGCGACTTACTACACGACGAACTCGAGCGCATCTGGGCCGAGACCGGACGCACCATCATCTTCGTGACGCACAACGTGCGGGAAGCTGTCCGGCTTGGCGATCGCGTTGTCCTGCTGAGTTTTCGTCCGGGCCGCGTGAAGCGTGAATTTGAAGTTGAACTGCCGCGCCCGCGGCACCTGGAAGAAGTCGATGTAGCTCGTACGGCGCGCGAGATTCTCGACAATCTGCGCGACGAAATCAACAAGTCCCTGGAGGCGGAGTACGCCGATGAAAAGCGCGGCTAGCAACACCGAGAAAGACACGGTGTACGTTTCCGGAACACCGCAAGACGCGCACGGATCCCTCCGCTCCAATGCAGCTACGTCTGACGGGCGAGACGCCCGTCCCTCCATCGGGCAAGTGGAAGCCACGGCGCTGGCTCAATCGCCGGGCGTATTCGCGAACCTTTCCGTTCGCAAGACCGCAGGCAGGATTACGCGGCAGGTGATCTTCTACGCCGCGTTGCTCGGCATCTGGACGTTGCTCGCCAAGCTCAAAGTCTGGCCGCCGTATCTGTTTCCCGCGCCATGGAGTGTGGGCGAAGTCCTGTGGGATGGCTTCAAGGACCACAGCTTCTTGATAGCCATCGCGACCACGATGAAGAGAATGCTGATCGGTTACGGTCTCTCCGTCGTGCTCGGTATGATTCTTGGCCTCGCGCTTGCCAGCAACAAGTTCCTCGAAGAAACACTGGGTGGGCTGATGGTGAGCCTGCAATCACTGCCGAGCATCTGCTGGGTTCCGCTGGCGATCCTGTGGTTCGGACTCACAGAACGAGCAATCCTGTTCGTTGTGCTGATGGGATCTCTACTCTCGGTGACGATCGCCATGGAAGATGGCCGCAAGCAATTGCCGAAGATCTACAGCATGGCGGGTCGCAATCTGGGGGCGAGCGGATTCCGGATGTTCTGGTACGTACTGCTCCCGGCAAGCTTGCCGTATATCGTCTCGGGTCTCAAGCAGGGCTGGGCGTTCGCCTGGCGCTCGCTTATTCAGGCCGAGATGATCTTTCTGACGCTCGGACTTGGCCAACAGCTCATGCTAGGCAGGGACCTGAACGATATGAACTTAGTGCTCGCGGTTATGATCCTCATCATCGTTCTCGGCTATTTGGTCGATCGCCTCGTGTTCCGGACAGCGGAGCGGATGCTTCAGAATCGTTGGGGTCTGGCGCCATCCATCTAAAATCGCGAATCTAACATCCAACACGCCGCGCCTGTTATGGGATACGATTGCAGTTCCCGGCGCGCCAGACAGTTTGAGAACAACAAAATGCTTTCTAGACGACGTTTTCTGCAGCAAGCATCTCTGGCAGGGATGGCCGCAACAGCGTTTTCACTCGTTGATCACGCGTGGGGTGAGACCACCCTCACGTTTCCAGGCAAAGAAGGCTTGATCGTCCGCTCAGCGCGCTTCGTGGATCTGGAAACGCCGGTCGAATACTTCAACACCTGGTTGACTCCGGCGCCGCACTTCTTCGTGCGCAATCACATGCACGAGCCAAGCACATTCGATCCTTCGGATTGGAAACTGGCCATCGGCGGCGAAGTAAACAAGCCGTACACGCTTACTCTGGCCGAGCTCTCGAAATTCGAATCGCATTCGGTAGTGAACACGCTGGAGTGCGCGGGCAATGGGCGGGCCTTCCAGAATCCGAAGGTCCCCGGCGTGCAATGGGAGAAGGGCGCCCTGAGTACGGGCCGCTTCACCGGCGCACGGTTGCGCGACGTTCTGACTCGAGCAGGAGTGAAGCCAAGCGGCAAACACGTCATGTTCCGAGGGCTCGACGAGGTTCCAGGCAAAGTTCCGCCGTTCATCCGCAGCATTCCCTTCGAGAAGGCGATGGATCCTGACACGCTCATCGCCACGCACCTGAACGGGTCGCCCCTGCCCAAGCACAACGGCTTTCCAGCGCGGGCACTGGTGCCGGGATGGATCGGCGCAGCCTCTTGCAAGTGGATCACCGAGATTAAAGTGTTAGATAAAGAATTTGAAGGTAACTTTATGAATCCAGGGTACCGGCTGCCGTACCAACCGGTAAAGCCGGGTGAGGTTGTAAAGCCGGAGGACACCCATCCGGTGACGGAACTGAATGTGAAGTCGTTGATCGTGAGCCCGGCAGACGGATCGACATCGCGCTCGGGCGCGCTGACTCTGCAGGGAGTAGCGTGGGCCGGTGAGGCCGATATAGAGAGAGTCGAGATTTCAACCGACGGCGGTGCCACGTGGCAGCGCGCGCAACTCAGCAAAGAAAACTCCCGCTACGCGTGGCGCATGTGGAGCCTCCCGTGGAAGGTGCCGAAGGCGGGCGATTACACGATCTCGTCTCGGGCCACCGACAGCAAAGGCCGCGTGCAGCCCACAACACCGGTCTGGAATCCCAGCGGCTATCTAAACAATGCAATCGATAGGGTGAAGATTCATGTGCAAGGTTAGGATGCTTGCGGTTTCGGCAATCGCGCTGATCATGGCGTGCGTTGTGTTCGCGCAATCGCCCGCCCCAGCGCTACCGGAAGGCCCGATGCAGGCAAAAGTAACAACCGCGTGCACGGAGTGTCACGAGTCGCGAATCATCCTGCAACAGCGGCTCAGCAAAGCCGCCTGGACCAAGGAAGTCGACAAGATGATCAAGTGGGGAGCGGCGGTAGCCCCGGAAGATCACGACGCATTCGTCGATTACCTGACCACCAACTTCGGCACCGACCAGCCCGCGTATACCGCCGAACGGCTACAGAACCCTACGGCAAAAATCTCAAAGAAGTAATTGCGCGTGACGGCGGAATCGCAAGTCGCGACCTGCGGCGAGCATTCTGGCTTACGTCTCAACTCACGCGGGGAAGTGTTTCGGCCGCCGCCTCCAAAGCTTGCTGCAGAGCACGGATGTGTCGCTCCTCCGTTAGATAGCTGATCACCATCATGCGGAGAACGCTCTTTCCGTTGACGATCGTGTCAGAGATCCAGCGTCGCCCGTCGCGGGTCACTGCGTCCACAATCTGCCCGTGAACTTTCGCGAGATCCTCGGGGCGGTGTCGTCGCACCCGAAAGTTGACGATCGTGAGCATTCGCGGCGCGGCCAGCTCGAACGCCTGCGATTTCTCGATCCATTCCGCGAAGCTCTTGGCCAGTCGTAACTGCCGGTCGATGTGCTCTTCGTAAGCTTGCCGGCCATGAATCCGGAGTGTGAGCCACAGCTTCAAAGAATTCATGCGGCGTGTCCACTGCGTGCTGATGCGGGAATTGTCGAGTAGTTGCGCCCCCGCGGCTTTCGGCATGTATGGCGAAGCCACAGAGAATGCCTGCTCAAGAGCTTCAGGATGTCGCGTCAGGATCATGCCCGCGGCAAACGGCACCGCGAGCCACTTATGGGGGTCGACGGTGATGGAATCCGACAGTTCGATTCCACCTACCAGGTCCCGGTGTTTGTTGGAGAAGACCGCCGCCGCTCCATAAGCTCCGTCCACGTGCAGCCACAAACCGTGGCGAGCGCACACGTCGCTAATCGCCGGAAGGTCGTCCACGATTCCCGAGCTCGTGGTTCCCGCAGTAGCGACAACGCAAAAGGGCTTACGGCCAGCACGCAAATCCTCTTCGATTGCGCGCTCGAGTTGTGTGGGATCGAGTTGCAGGTTTTCGTCGAGTGCGATCCGCCGCAATGCCCGGCGCCCGATGCCGAGCAGTCCCGCCGACTTGTCGAGTGAATGATGCGACTCCGCCGACGCGTAGGCGACGGGCGGTCCTTGAATGGTCGCGACGCCGTCCTCAATTGCACAGGGGAATTTCGCGGCGAGGGCAAGCGCCAGTCCGCTGAAGTTGGCTTCATTGCCCCCGCTGGTGAACGTCCCCCCGAAATTCTCGGCCCATCCGATGCGCTCCGCCATCCAGCGCACGGTTTCGAGTTCGATCTTGGAGGCGAGTTGAGAGCGTGCCAACGTCGCGAGCTGCGGATTCAGAGCCGCGACCCAGGCTTCCGCCAAAAACCCGACGTAGGTCGGCGTCGGATTCATCAGCCCGAAGTAGTTCGCGCTGGGAACATGAAAGCCCAAATCGACCATCTCCCGGCAGATCTCGTCGAAGACGGCGGCCGGATCCTCCGGCGACTCGGGAAGCGGATTCTGCGACGGGCCATAAGTTCGCTGGTCAGCCGGAAGCTGCACGGCACGATGGGGCAGAGAAGCGAAGTATTGATCGACCTTGTCGATCAACTGATAGCCAAGTTTTCGACGAGTCTCTGAATCGAGATCAAAGCGCATAGTCGATTGGAGGCGACGGTCGCAGCACGGATTCCGAAATGGGTTCGTGCTCGACGTTGCATGGATCACACACGATGCGGCGACGGCGTCCTCGCCCCTCAATTCGCAATGTCGTCACATTGCCGCCCGTCGCGAGCAGCGTTCTGCCACTTGACGATGCCCCAGGTTCGCGTCCGTTCTTTGGACGCTAACCTGGGAAAACTCGCCGGCTGTCCCACACAAGCGGTCCAAGAGGGACCTATTATTTTCCCGCCTCATCTTCTCCCGCCGCTTGCTCCGGCCGCAGCAATGGAAACAGGATCACATCGCGGATCGTCTGTGAATTCGTGAAGAGCATCGCCAGCCGATCGACGCCCACACCCACGCCCCCCGTCGGCGGCATCCCGTACGAGAGTGCCCGGATATAGTCTTCATCCATCTGATGGGCTTCTTCGTCGCCACGGGCCCGTTCCTTCAATTGCTCTTCGAACCTTTGCCGCTGATCTTCGGGATCGTTGAGCTCGCTGAAGCCGTTGGAAAGCTCCATCTGCCCCGCGAAGATTTCAAAGCGCTCCACCCAATCGGGCTCGTCCGCTTTTTTCTTCGAGAGCGGCGAGACGGCGACGGGGAACTCGTAAATGATCGTCGGCTGCAGCAGGTGTTCCTCGGCGACCGCCTCGAACAAATTTGCAATCGTCTTCCCGGTCGGCTCGCTCGGATCGTAAGCCATGTGCTTGCCCGCGGAGTTATAGCGCGCAACCAGCGCCTTGACGGAATCGTGCGTCGCGAAGTCCGAAATCGCTGGCTTCGCGCCCGCTTTCTCCGGCCAGAACTCGATGATGGCCTCGCGCATGGTCATGCGGCGCCAGTTCGAGCTGGCCCAGTCGATCTCCTGATCGCCCCACTTTGATTTCGTGGTGCCGTTCACGTCCTTCGCCGCCTGCTCGATAAGGTTCTGGGTCAGATTCATGACGTCGCGAAAATCCGCATAGGCCTGGTAGAACTCGAGCATCGTGAACTCGGGATTCCAACGCCAGCCCAAGCCTTCGTTGCGGAAATTGCGATTGATCTCGTATACACGGTCGAGCCCCCCCACCGTCAGCCGCTTCAGATAAAGCTCCGGCGCGATGCGCAGGAACAGATCGATGTCGAGAGCGTTGTGGTGCGTCTTGAACGGCCTGGCGACCGCGCCACCGGCAATCGGTTGCATCATCGGCGTTTCAACTTCGATGAAGCCCTGCGACTCCATATACCGCCGCAGCGATTGCACCAGCTTGCTGCGCTTCAGAAAGACTTCACGCACTCCGGGATTGACGACCAGATCCACATAGCGCTGCCGGTAACGAAGTTCGACGTCGGTGAGGCCGTGCCATTTTTCCGGGAGCGGCAAAAGGTCCTTCGAAAGAAAAGTGATCTCCTCCACATGGATCGACAGTTCGCCTGTGCGCGTGCGGAACAGATATCCGCGCGCGCCGATGTGATCCCCGAGGTCGAGCAGTTTGAAGAGTTCGAATCCTTTTTCGCCGACGGCGTCTTTCTTGACGTAGATCTGCAGGCGCTGGCCACCCTGCTGCAGGTGGGCGAACGCGGCCTTGCCCATCAGCCGCAGGGACATAGTTCGCCCGGCGACGCGCACGTCCACGCGCTGCGCCTCGAGTTGCTCGGCGGTCTTGTCCGAGAACTCCGCGAGGATCTGCGGCACGGTGTGGGTGAAGTCGTAGCGGCGCGGGTAGCTTTCCTGCCCGAGAGCCTCAATCTGTTTGAGTTTTTCGCGCCGCAGTTCGTAGATATTCTCGTCGAGAGCCAAAACGATCCTTTGCGTCGATGAAATGTAGAGCACAAGCCCACAGAGCGAAGGCAGGTGCGAATGAGAAACAAAGATTATAAACAAGTGCGCAGGCGCGCCTGACCGGGCATGACGCGGCATTCAAATTGACATCGCGATGAGAGCTTAGCCCTTGAAGCCGCGGCGCATCAGCGCTACTATTCCACTTCCCGAGAATTCGCCGGGAAAGAAGAAGGGGCGCGAAGAAGCTTTGCCACAGAATTATGTGCCGATCTTCATCTTTGTGGCGGTCGTCGGAACGCTCATTCCTATAACGCTTCTGCTCACGAAGCTGGTCCGGCCAAATAATCCCCAGCGCGAGAAACTTCTCCCGTACGAATGCGGCATCGACCCGGTCGACCGCGCGCGCGGCCGCTACACCGTGCGCTATTACATCGTTGCGATCCTGTTCGTGGTCTTCGATGTGGAGACGATCTTTCTGTTTCCCTGGGCGGTGAAGTTCAAGGTGTTCGGACTGTACGGACTGGTTGAGATGCTGATTTTTCTCGGCATCCTGATCGTGGGTTACATCTGGATCTGGCAGAAGGGCGCGCTCGAGTGGGTGTGAGTGCTCGCGTGCCAATGCCACCTTCGGGTGAGGAGTCGTTTACAGCCAGCCGCTGGACGAAGGGAAATTTGATTTTTCCAACGCGCATCGTAGTGAATTCATTGCGCGTCAGCCGGGTGAAGCGGCGTCTGTTCGGGAGCACCGAAGAGAGCATTTCGATCGGGCAGGTGGCATCGGTCAAGATCTCGACTGGAGTTTTCTGGTCAGACATCCTGATTGAATCGACCGGGGGCAGCGACCCGATTACCAGCCACGGCCACCGGAAAGCCGATGCGATCCGGATTCGCGATCTGGTTGAGATGCATCAGACCGGGCGCATTTAGCGAGAGCTAATGCCTCCGAAGAAAAAGGCTCCTGCGAAGAAGACTACGTGCTTGAGTCGCGCAGACGCGGGCCGAGTTTATAGCAGTTCCGCACGTTTGGTTTTGTTAAGATTCACGGCGTCGTGCGACAGTTATCACGGACGTCTATGCGATCGAAATGAGAGAAGTAAAAGTTTCTTGAAGCTCGAAGCGCTCTGGTCAGCAAGACACTAGCATGGCTGAGGACGTCAAGACACCCGCCCCACAACCGCCAGACGGCGAGAAGCCGACGGCGGAAAAGCCCGCAGCCCCGCCAACGCCCGCTGCTGCCGCACCGCCCAGTCCACCGGCAAAGCCGGCGGCCCCGGCCGCGGCTGGAGAAAAGCCCGCCGCTCCCGCCGCGAAACCAGCGGCGCCCGCGAAGCCTGCCGGTCCCGTTCCCACGCCGTGGGATTCTCCACTGGTCGCGAAGCTGAGAAAGCAATATGGATCGGGATTCGATGCGCAGACTTATCTCGGCCAGAACTACTTGCGCGTAGATCGCTCGCTCATTCCGAACATCCTGAAGCAGCTGCGCGACGAAGAGCAATTCGACTACTGCGTCGATCTGACCGCGGTGCACTATCCCAAGCGCGAGCGCCAATTTGACATCGTTTGGATCCTGTACTCCCATCTGAAGAACGAGCGCATCCGCGTGAAGACCGAGATCACCGAGAGCGAGTCGATTCCGTCGTCGGTCGAGATCTGGCCGACCACAAACTGGCTCGAGCGCGAGACCTTCGACATGTTCGGCATCAAGTTCGACGGACATCCGGATCTGAAGCGCATCCTTCTGCCCGACGGCTGGAAAGGTCATCCGCTGCGCAAGGACTACGGCATCATCCAGCAGGATCAGGAGTGGGTGCAGATCAACCTGGGGATTGAAAGCGGCCAATGAGCGATCCGACCATCCCCGTTTCCCCGCTCGATCTCGACACCCCCGAGAAAACGTATCTCGACGCGAACGAGCTCATCCTCAATATGGGGCCGCAGCATCCGGCGACCCACGGCGTGCTGCGCGTTATCCTCCGCCTCGACGGCGAAAAGGTTCTCGGCCTCGAATGTGTGATCGGATACCTGCATCGCGGCGTCGAGAAAATCGCCGAGAACCGCACCTACACCATGTTCAATCCCTACGTGGATCGCATGGATTACGTGGCTGCGGTCTCAAACGGACTGGGATACTGCGAGGCGGTCGAGAAGCTGCTCAACATCGCAGCGCCCCCGCGCGCGAATTACATCCGCGTCATCCTGACGGAACTGAACCGGATCGCCAGCCACCAACTCTGGCTGGGCACGCACGCGCTCGACATCGGCGCCATGACGCCGCTCTTCTACACCTTCCGCGATCGCGAAGAGATTCTGAAGATCTTCGAAAAGTATTGCGGCGCGCGCCTGACCACGCATGCCTTCCGCATCGGCGGCTGCCAGTACGAGACCTACGAGGGTTTCGAAAAAGACGTCAAGAAGTTCGTGGCTTTCGTCGCGCCCAAGATCGACGAATACGAGGAGCTGCTGACCACCAACCGCATCTGGGTCGAGCGCACCAGGAACGTCGGCACAATTTCCGCGAAAGACTGCATCGCACTCGGCGTGACTGGGCCGGTGCTGCGCGCGAGCGGCGTGAAGTGGGACCTGCGCAAGGCGCAGCCCTACGCCAACTACAAGCAATTCGATTTCGAGATTCCCACCGGGCAGAACGGCGACACCTACGACCGGTACCTGGTACGCATGGCCGAAATGCGCCAGTCGCTGCGCATCATTCAGCAGGCCGTCGATGGAATTCCCGAAGGCCCGATCATGGCGAAGGTTTCAAAGGTCATGAAGCCGGCGGT
>Ga0126373_10003823_pt1 | contig 11362 bp, 9 predicted proteins | sample PanSoiMetPlot_11_FD_92545 | JGI IMG/M metagenome (GOLD analysis project Ga0126373, IMG submission 92545) | Tropical forest soil microbial communities from Panama - MetaG Plot_11 | ecosystem: Environmental > Terrestrial > Soil > Tropical forest > Bulk soil | place: Panama | collected 2016-02-17
GCGAGCCTGCGGATGCCGCTGTGCGGAAATTCCAATTCGCATTCGAAATCGACCGACTCGCCGTTCAACACCGCATCGATATAGGGCTGCAGCGTGCGCAGGCCGCGCGGGCCGATCACCTCGTCAATGGACTTGCCGATAACTGCGTCGCGCTCGTGAGCGATGAGATGGGCATAGGCCTCGCTGACGAACAGGTAACGCAGATCGCGGCCGCAGCGCACCAGCATGAACGGCGTGCGATTGATGACCGATTGCAGCTCCGCCTCGCTGGCGCGCAGCGCCTCTTCGGCCCGTTTGACCTCGGTCAGTTCCTGGAAGCTGCAAACCGCCCCATCGATACGTCCCTCCGCGTCCTTGAGCGGTGCGACGTTCATCAGCACCGGCACCTGCGAACCATCCGGCCGCTCGATGAGGAGCTCCACGCCGCGCACCGGCACGCCGCTGCGCAGCGCCACCGCCACCGGACTCGCGGCGAATGGCAGCGGCACGCCCTGCGCCGTGTAACGGCGGAATTTTGTCTCTGAGAATTCGCCAAGGTCGCCGAGCCCCGGCGACCGGCCCCACAGTTCGACCGCGCGCTTGTTGTAGCGCACCAGCGCGCCATCGGCGCGGCAGACGCAAAAGCCCGTCGGGATCCCGTCGAGCGCGCTTTGGTCAATATCGCTAAAGGCTTCGCAGCCCTGCTTTGCCGAGGCGATCTGTGAGCCCTGAGCACGCATTGGACTTACGCTTCCCCGCACCAAGCGGAACATCGCGGACGTGGAAAAACTCCACAAATTTCAACGACTTGCCGTCGTGACCCGCCAGTGCAGCCTGGATCCGGCTGAAATAGCTTCATGCCAAGGTTAAAGCCTCGCCCGCCCTATCGGCCAGTATTTAATTGCACCGCGCCGGCGACGGCGATGCCGCAGCCTGGCGATGTTCGTCGACAGCGTAACCCGTGCGACCGATCGCGTCTGTCAGACACCGTATGCTGTGCGACAAACGTGGCGATTTTTCCGACAACTCCTGGCAAACCGGCATTGCGCGGCCGCATTTCGGGATTTCGCCGCCGTACTATTGACGACCGATCCGGCGCGGGGGATGAAGATGCCAACTAGCGAACCGGATGGCCGAAGAGGAAAAACCCAAAGCGCCGCACACCTTGGCCGATCATCTTTATGGCCGGGAGGTGGCGCATGTGCATGGCGACGACGCCGATCATGATCACGACCATGATTTCGACGACGACGGCCCGGCCGAAGACAATCCGTTGTGGCAGCAGGATAACGTCGCGCTGACCACCGTCGGCATCGATATCGGCTCCTCGGGCACGCAAGTCATCTTCTCGCGGGTGCATTTGCGGCGCCTGGCTGAGGATCTAACCAGCCGTTATTACGTCGTTGCGCGCGAGACGCTGTTTCAGTCGCAGGTAACGCTCACGCCTTATCAGAGCGAGGAGCGCATCGACGACTTACGGCTTGGCGCGATCATCGACGACGCCTATGTCGCGGCGGGACTGCCGCCCGACAAGATCGATACCGGCGTCGTTATCCTCACCGGTGAGGCGCTACGGCGCGAGAATGCGCAAAGGATCGCGGCGATCCTGTCGGAGAACGGCGGCGAGTTCGTCACCACCACCGCCGGCCATCACATGGAGGCGATGCTGGCCGCCTATGGCTCTGGAGCGGCGCGTGTGTCGAGCGACCAAGCAAAGCGCATCCTCAATGTCGATATCGGCGGCGGCACCACCAAGCTTGGTCTCGTCGAAAATGGCAAGGTGATCGCCACCGCCGCGATCCATATCGGCGGCCGCCTGCAGGTGGTCGAACAAGGCAAGATCGTTCGGCTCGATCCGGCGGGAAAACATCATGCCGCGCGCGCCGGTTTCTCCTGGCAGCGCGGCGACCTTGTCGATGCCGCCGATTTGCAGAAAGTCGTGGACGCAATGGCCGATGCGCTTTTCGCGGCAATCCGCGCGCGGCCTTTGCCGCCCGACATCGCCCGTCTTTATCTGACCGATCCGATCGCCGATCTCGGCCGCGTTGACGGGGTGATGTTTTCCGGCGGCGTCGCCGAATATGTTTATGAGCGCGAAGATCGCGATTTCGGCGATCTCGGCCGCCGCTTCGGCCGCGCCATTCGTGCGCGCATCGAGGCCGACGCCTTGCCCTGGCCGATGCTGCCGGCCGGCGAGTGCATTCGCGCCACCGCGCTTGGCGCCTCCGAATACAGTGTGCAGCTTTCCGGCAACACCAGCTACATCTCCGCGCCCGGCACGCTATTGCCGCGCCGCAATTTGCAGGTGCTACTGCCGCCGTTTGTTGGTGCGGAGCGGATCGATCCGGACGAACTCGCCCGCACGATTCGCAATCACATCATTGCGTTCGACCTTGACAACACCGATCGCGACATTGCGCTCGCGCTGCGCTGGAGCGGTCCGCCGTCACACCCGCGGCTTCTCGCTTTCGCCGAAGGGATCAAGCGCGGTCTCGCCGAGCGGATTGCCAAAGGTCTGCCGATCTACATCATGCTGGATGGCGACGTAGCGCACACGCTCGGGCATCTTCTTCAAGACGAATGCCACATCGGCAGCGATCTTCTGGTCATCGACGGCGTGGTGCTGTGGGACTTCGACTATATCGATCTCGGACGGATCCGCATGCCCTCCTATACCGTGCCGGTCACGATCAAGTCGCTGGTGTTCAGCGAAGACCCGCGCGGTCCAGGGCCGCGCCAGCGCCTGCACCACCGCGAGCATGATCATGAGCATGAGCATGTGCATGAACGTTCCCACGCGCCCGGCCATGGCCACGAGTACAGCCACGCGCATGCGCATCACAAGCATCGAACCTAGAGCTATCTGGATTTTGCGGCCGATCTGCGCGATTTTAGATCAACATATGTAGAGGAATGCCTAATGGCCGAGACTGCCAAAAAGAGTGCGCTCGTCTCCGACGAGCTGGCCAACAAATTCAAGACCGAGAAGGAAACGCCGTATACCCGCTGGGTCAAGGCCGAAGGGCTCGATCTCATCCCGTCATTTTATGTACGCAATCTGCGCACGGTGGCACTCAAGCCATGGGCGCGTCGCGGCGGCAGCGCCGTGTTTTTGAACCACGACGCCTCGCGCACCTCGAACGACTGTTACGTGATGGAGATTCCGCCGGGCAAGAGTCTGGCGCCGCACCGGCAATTATACGAAGAGATGATTCTCATACTTGGCGGCCGCGGCTCGACCACGGTGTGGAACGATGCCGGCGCGCGGATCACCTTCGAATGGAAAGAAGGCGCACTGTTTGCGATTCCGCTGAATTGCCATCACCAGCATTTCAACGGATCGGGGCGCGAGCCGGCGCGCTACGTCGCGGTGACGAACGCGCCGCCGGTCATCAATCTCTATGAAGATCTCGATTTCATCTTCAACACCAAATACGATTTTAAGGACCGTTTCGCCGGCGAGCCGGATTATTTTTCCTCCAAAGGCGAGCAGAAGGGCTTTTTGCTGACCACGAATTTCGTGCCCGACGCGGTCAATATTCCGCTAGCCACGGCGACCGAGCGCGGCGCCGGTGGCGGCCATATCCGCTTCAACATGGCTAAAGGCTCGATGAACAGCCACATCTCGCAGTTTCCGATCGGCACGTACAAGAAAGGTCATGCGCACGGGCCGGGCGCGCATGTCATCGTGCTCTCCGGTGACGGCTATTCGCTGATGTGGCCTGAAGGCGAGGAGCCGCAGCGCTACGATTGGGAGGTCGGCACGCTCATCGTGCCGCCGAACATGTGGTTTCATCAGCACTTCAACACCGGCGCGACGCCGGCGCGTTATCTCGCCTTCAAGCATGAAGGTGTCGCCATCCGCAACGCGCAAGGCGTGCCGAAAGCCTGGATCAGTCGGCGCGGCGGCGGCGACCAAATCGACTATATCGACGAGAAACCGGAAATCCGCCGCATCTTCGCGGCCGAACTGGCCAAGCACGGCATCGCGCCGCGCATGGACGCCGCATATGCCAAGGAAATGGCCGAGCTCGGCATCAAGACGGCGTAGCAACCGTCATTCGGGGGCGCGGCCTGTTGCCCGCGAGCCCGGAATCCAGACTCACGATCCTGTGGTTATGGATTCCGGATTCGCCGCTTTGCCGCGATCCGGAATGACAGCCGGTAATCATTAGAACCATGAGTGGGCAACCGACGCATACGCCGACCGACACGCCGTTCTGGCGCTTCTCTTTGAGTTTCTACCGGCAGGCCGGCGTCGCCGAAGCCTGCATCGCGCTGCAGGACGATTGCGGCGTCGACGTCAATCTCATGCTGTTTCTGCTGTGGCTGGCCGCCAACGGGCGGCAAGTGTCGCTCGAAAATATAAAAGAGCTGGACCAAGCGGTCCGGAGCTGGCGCGATCTCACCATTATTCCGGTCCGCGAAGTCCGCCGCAAACTCAAAGCCGCGCCGACCCTGGTCGAAGCCGGCAAGCAGGAGGCGTTCCGCACCAAGATCAAGGCAATTGAGCTTGAAGCGGAACGCCTGCAGCAGGAAGCGCTTTATGCCCGCAGCCGTTCGGCCTCACGCGCCAGCGAGGTGCGTCCACCGGCCGCCGCACGGGCGAACCTCGCCGCCTATGAGCGCGTGCTCGGCGCGCGCTTTCCGAACCCGGCACTGGACCGGCTCGTGAGCGCGTTCGAGGTCATTAAATTTGACGACTTCGCCGCGCCTTGACCCTACTGGCACCGCACCTCGCCCCATGGCACAAGTCATTGGGAAACGCCGAATAAACGAGGTCGGGCATGGCGAAAGCGGCCGCACGGCTGATTGTGGGGATTTCCGGCGCCTCGGGCACGGTCTACGGCGTGCGCCTTCTGGAAATGCTGCGTAAAGCCGAAATCGAGACGCATTTGGTCATGAGCCGATCGGCGGAAATGACGCTCGCCTACGAGACCGATTACAAGCCGAAAGACGTGCGCGCGCTGGCCTCGGTGCATTATCCGGTCACCGATATCGGCGCGGCGATTTCTTCAGGCTCGTTCCCGACCATGGGCATGATCATTGCGCCCTGCTCGATCCGCACCATGAGCGAGGTCGCAAGCGGCGTCACTGCATCGCTATTGTCGCGCGCGGCCGACGTGGTGTTGAAGGAAAAACGCCGGCTGGTGCTCGCCATTCGCGAGACGCCGCTGCATGTCGGTCACTTGCGCAGCATGACCGTGCTTGCCGAAATCGGCGCAGTGATCGCGCCGATCGTGCCGGCATTCTACAATCGCCCGCGCACGGTCGACGACATCGTCAATCACACCTGCGGACGATTGCTCGACCTGTTCGGTATCGACATCGGTACGGTCAAGCGCTGGAAGGGCGGACCGCCGGTGGAGTGAAATTCGAGAGAGGAAAACGCCATGGACCAGAAACGTTACGAGATCGGTCTCGCCAAGCGCCGCAAGGTGTTGGGCGAGGCTTATGTCGATCGGGCGCTGCAAAACGTCGACGATTTCAATCGCGACTTTCAGCGGTTATTGACCGAATATTGCTGGGGCGAGACCTGGGGCGACGAAACATTGGCGCCGCGCGAACGTTCGATACTCAATCTCGGCATGATCGCCGCGCTCGGCAAGATGGAAGAGTTCGCCAGTCACGTCCGCGGCGCGCTCAACAACGGGCTGACGCCGAACGAGATCCGCGCTGTGCTGACGCAGATCCTGATCTATTGCGGCGCGCCGATCGGCGTCGACTGCTTCCGCGTGGCGCGGCCGATCATCGCCGAGCACCAGAAAGCCAAATAGTCCGTCGATGCTCGACAAGCGCGCAGCACAAGCGGCAGTGAAAGCGAGCGGCCCGCCGCTTGACCTGCAGGAGCATTTGCGCAGGCTCGAAGCCGAAGGCCTGCTCGTTCGCATTGATCGCGCCATCGACAAGGACAGCGAGCTGCATCCGCTGGTGCGCTGGCAATTTCAGGGCGGGCTGCGCGAGGACGAGCGGCGTGCATTCTTGTTCACCAATGTGGTCGACGGCAGCGGGCGCCACTATGACGTTCCGGTCGCGGTCGGCGCTCTGGCGGCTTCGGCGCGCATTTATGCGGTCGGCATGGGCCGGCCGATTGACGAGATCGGCGATGCTTGGCTGAGGGCTATCGCCAATCCGATTGCGCCAATGCGCGTGACGACCGCCACCTGCCAGGAAGTCGTCATCAGCGGCGATGCGGTGCGCCAACCGGATGGCGGACTCAAACTGTTGCCGGTGCCGATTTCAACGCCGGGCTTCGATGCGGCGCCGTATCTGACGGCGACTTTATGCATCACGCGCGATCCCGAAACCGGCGTGCGTAACATGGGCACCTATCGGGCGCAGCTCAAAGCCACCGACCGCCTCGGCGTGCGCATGGCGGCGCGCCCGGGCGGCGCCGGCGGCTACCTGCATTGGCAGAAATACCGCAAGCTCAAACAGCCGATGCCGATCGCAATCGTGGTCGGCTGCGCCCCGGTCGTGATGTTCGCCGGGCCGCAGAAACTGCCGATCGATTGCGACGAGATGGCGGTCGCCGGCGCGCTTGCCGGCGCGCCGATCCGCACCGTCAAAGCCCTCACCGTCGATCTCGACGTGCCGGCGGACGCCGAGTTCGTCGTCGAGGGCCTGATCGACCCCGAGCTTCTCGAACCGGAAGGGCCGTTCGGCGAGAGCCACGGTCACGTCGCGCTCGAGGGTTACAATATGTCGATGCAGGTGACCGCGATCACGCATAAACGCAATGCGGTCTGGCTCTCGATTCTCAGCGAGGTGACGCCGAGCGAGTCGAGCGTGATGAAGCGCGTCGCCTATGAGCCGCGTTATCTCGCGCATCTACGCGACACGCTGGCGATCAAGGGCGTTCGCCGCGTAGTCATGCACGAGACCTTGAGCAATCTGCGGAAGATTTTGTTCGTGCAGTTCGGCCCGGGCGTGCCGCGCACCGAGATCTGGCGAGCCCTGCACGGGGCGGCGACGCTGCAAGCCGATATCGGCAAATACGTGATCGGCGTCAGCGACGATATTGACCCAAACAATCTCGATGCCGTGCTCTGGTCGCTCGCCTATCGCGCCAATCCGATCGAGGACGTGCACATCGCGCCCTATCGCTCCACCGGCCACGGACCGAAATCGGAAGGCGGCGGTGGCGTGGAATCGACCATGCTGATCGACGCTACGCAAAAGACGGCCGATCCGCCGATTTCGCTGCCCAAGCAGGAATTCATGGAGCGCGCACGGGCGATCTGGGAAGAGTTGAAGCTGCCGCCGATCACAGCGCGGCAGCCGTGGCACGGCTATTCGCTTGGTGATTGGGACGCGCTGTGGGACACCTTCGCCGAGCGCGCGGTGGCCGGACAATGGGAACAGACCGGCCGCGAGAGCTTCGCGCGGCGCCGCGCTGGGTTGACCCCGGAAACGCCGGTGAAGAGCGTGGACGAATGACCGTCGCCGGAACGCCGCAGCGGCAAAAGCTCAATCGACCGACACGCCGCTCGCTTTGATCGGTGCTGCCCATTTCTCGATTTCGCTGCCGACGAAGTGCTTGAGATAGTCGGTGCTGGTCCGATCGGGAGTGACCAAATCGGTCCCGATCGTTTCCATGCGAACGCGCAGCGCCGGCACATTCATGGCTTTGATCGTTGCATCATGCAGCTGGCGAACGATCGACTCCGGCGTTTTGCGCGGGAAGAACAGTCCGATCCAGTTATTGGCCTCGAAACCTTCCAGGCCCTGCTCCTGCGCCGTCGGCACCTGCGGCAGCACCGCCGACCTGTGGCGCGCCAGCACCGCCAGCGGCTTGACCGTTCCCGCCTTGATCTGCGGCAGCGCGGTCGAGACCGCATCGCACAGGTAATTGATGCGGCCGGCGACCAGATCCTGCAACGCCGGCGCCGAACCCCGATACGGCACATGCTGCACGTTTACGCCGATCGCGGAATTGAGCAGCACGCAGCCGAGATGCGTTGCCGAACCGCTGCCGCCCGAACCGAACGAGAGTTTCGCCGCATTGGCCTTGACGTAATCGGTGAAGCTTTTCAGCGAATCGGCCGGAAAATCCTTATGCACGACCAAAACCAGGGGCTGTTCGGCGATCAGCATCACCGGCGCGAAATCATCGACCGCGTTGTAGAGCGGCTTTTTGTACAGCGTCTGATTGTAGGCTTGGGTGCCCACCGTGCCGAGCAGAACCTGGTAGCCGTCGGGATTCGCCAGCGCGACGCGTTGAGCGCCGTTCATCCCGCCCGCCCCGCCGATATTCTCAACGATCACTTGCTGGCCGAGAACATCGCCCAATCGATCCGCCACAATACGGCCGACCACATCGGTCGGACCGCCGGCAGCGAACGGCACGACCATGGTAATCGGCCGCGTTGGCCACTGGTCAGCCTGCGCGACCTTCATCGCCCCTAGCCCCAGCGCCGCCACCACGCCCGCGATTACGGCGAGCGAGCCTACAACCACGATGATATTCCGTCTCGTCAGCATTTAACCCTCCTCACGAGCCGACGCACGCGCTGCCACGCGCGATGCGGCGACGCGCCCGTGTGTATTTAGCTTCGCAATTCGTCCCGATTGCCGGCCGAATTTACGCCGGCAAATGCTTGTTTCTTCAAAAAGCCCCGGCGCACCGACGGCATGTCGTCACGACCGACGAATGCGCCCGCAGCGCCAGCGACAGCATAGTGAAAACGAGAAACTCTGGTGAGAATGAGGCAAGTTTTTTCTGATTGCCAAATTCGCTGAAAAAACAATTTGCCGAAAAATGCATGCGCTGGCACAGCCACCATAAATGTGTCACGTCGTTGCATGCGCGACGAAATTGTGGCGATCGGCGACGAGTTTCATTGATCGCGGCCATAAATAACTCCTGATCTTGTGCACGGTGCAGTCAACCGGCCCCAACGAGGGCCGTCTTCAAAAGGTTTGGGGCGGTATATGCGTAATCGCGTCATTCTCGCCAGCGTTGTGGCGCTGGCGATCGGGTTATTCAGCTTCAATCTCGCCGCGCAAGTCATACCTCGCTCCATTCAGGAGGGAGGCACCGACGCCGTATTGCGCGAAAAGAAAAATGCCTGGACCGTCGGCATCGTCGGCGGGCTGCTTTCCGGCACTTACATGCGCTTCGTCGACGAAATGGCGTCGGTGCTCAACGACGGCGACAACTTGCGGATTCTGCCGATCGTATCGTATGGCGCGGCGTCCAATCTCGACGATCTATTGTACCTGCGCGGCGTCGACGCGGCGGTAACCCAATCCGACGTGTTCGAATATTTCCGCACCCAGCGCAAAACGCCCAATCTTGAGCGCCGCGTTCAGTACGCGATCAGGATGCCGATCTCGGAACTGCACATTCTGGCGCGCAATGACGTTCAGTCGCTTGAGGATCTGCGCGGCAAGAAGGTCAATTTCGGTCCGGCCGGCACCGGCGCGAGCCTCACCGGCACCATCGTGTTCCAGCGGCTCGGGATCAATGTCGAACAGGTCATGATCGATCAACCGACGGCATTGCAGAAATTGCAATCCGGCCAGGTCGACGCCATTGCGCGGGTGATCCCCAAGCCGATCGACTTCTTCAGCAAGATCCCGGCAAGTTCAGGCCTGCATCTGGTGAATATCCCCTTCACCAAGACCTTCGAGGACCTGTATACGCTTGGCGAGTTCACCAAACAAGACTACCCAAATCTGCTCCCGGGCCAGGACCGCATCGACACGATCGCGGTGCCGGCCGTGCTCGCCGTGTTCAATTGGCAGAAGAGCTCGGACCGCTATAACCGCGTCGAACGGTTCATCCAATACCTCTTCAGCCGCTGGGATACGTTCCAGCATCCGCCATACCATCCGAAATGGCGCGACGTGAATTTGGCGGCCACGGTGCCCGGCTGGACCAGGTTCAGCGTGACAGAGCAACTGTTGCAGCAGATGCAGGTCGAGCAGATGCAGGTCGAGCAGCAGCAGAAGCAGCAGCAGCGCGCTGCATTCGAGACCTTCCTGAGCAATCAGCCGAAGATGCCTGTGAGCGATGCCGATCGAGAAGACTTGTTTCGCAAGTTTTTACAATGGCAGGCCCGTGAGCACCGTTAGGAAGCAGAGATGTGAAAGAGCTTACTGCTGACCAGCGTTGAACACGAGACGGCAATCATGACCTCGCCCGATGACAACGATCCGGTAAGGTCCGAACTCGAATACGCGCCGCCATGGGTGCGTGAGCAGGCGGCACGTGAGCAGGGGACGCGCGAGCCGGCGCCACGCGAGCAAGGAAAACGCGAGCAGGCCGCACGCGAGCGGACCGCACGCGAGCCGGCGTCACGCGAGCCGGCGCCACGCGAGCAGATGACGCGCGACCAGTTCCGCGCAGCGCTGCGGCAGAGCGGCGGAGCAGCGGTCGAGCAACGGACGCGAAGCAATTCGGAAAGCCGCAGTTTCGGTGACGATCGGTCCTGGCATCAGCGTGCGCTGGAGCCTGAGCTTGTTCCAGAGCCGCCGTCCGGGGCCTCGAATCATTGGCCGATGATGCTGCGGCTAGGCGCCGTCTGCACCATTGCCGCGATGGTCGCCGCCGCTGTCGTGTTCTTGTTCAGCCCGAAACAAATTGCTCACAAGATAGCGCAGGCCAACGCCTCCGATGACGCCACGCCGGCATTGATTGAATCCTCTCGCAGTGTCCCGGCCTTGAGCGCCGAAGCATCGGCCCCAACGGCGCCGCCGGCGCAGGGGCACGTCGCCATCGCAACGCCGCCGCAGATGCCGCAGACCGAGCTGGCAGCGACGACGCCGCCGCAGGCAGCAGAGGGACAGGTTGCCGCCACACCGCCGCCAAAACCGGAACAGCCAGCGGAGCCCACAGCGTCGGCGCAGCAGCTCGCATCCCTTCCCCCGCCGAACGCATCGCCAGCCGATATCCGCCCATCGCCCGCCCCGGCCATCAACGAGCCGGCGCCGCGGCCGGTCGAGAGGAACCCGGCACCGCCGCCTGCTCCGGTCCAAACCGCACCGGCGGAAACCGCACCGCCGAGCGCCGCCAAGCCCGCAATTGTGCTCGACCAAAATGAAATCGACACCCTGATCAGACGCGGCAAAAATCTGCTCAACGACGGCGATTTCGCCGCGGCGCGGGTGCTGTTTGAGCGCGCCGCCAACGCCGGCAGCGCCGACGCGGCGCTCGCGCTCGACTCGACCTATGATCCGAACGTCATCAAACGGCTCGGCGCGATCATGGTCAAATCCGACGTCGAGAAGGCGCGACAATGGTACCAGCTCGCCGCCGACCGCGGGTCGGCCGCGGCGAGCCTGCAGCTAGCCAATTTGCCGCAAAGCCGTTGATCGGTATCGGCAATATACGAAGACTACTGGCCTGAGCGTCGCCAGAAGTGGCGAGTTGTTAACC
>Ga0126373_10003825_pt1 | contig 11361 bp, 12 predicted proteins | sample PanSoiMetPlot_11_FD_92545 | JGI IMG/M metagenome (GOLD analysis project Ga0126373, IMG submission 92545) | Tropical forest soil microbial communities from Panama - MetaG Plot_11 | ecosystem: Environmental > Terrestrial > Soil > Tropical forest > Bulk soil | place: Panama | collected 2016-02-17
AAGTGAAAAACACTTTTGCCCAAATCGATGCCGACCGTGCGAATTTCCATGGGATGATCCTCCTGAAAGTGTTGTACAAGCCACTCGAGCCGGCGGCTAGAGCGGCGGCGGACCATCCCATTAGCTCTAAAGCCTGGCCTGCGACGGAAGCTGGGGCAGTGGGCCCAGCAAACGTATCAGATCGGGCAGCGGCGAGCGGCCAGGCTGGTAAAGGTCGGGTGGTCGACCTGGCAGTACAAGCAGAAAGTACGGCGCTTTGATGCCGTATTGCGGCGGCTGCTGTGCGAGATGGCCGCCAAGCACGTGCGTTATGGCTATCGGCGTCTGACGGTGTTACTGCGGCGAGAAGGTTGGAAAGTGAACGCGAAACGCATCTACCGGCTGTACACCGAGGAGCAGTTAATCGTTCGTACCAAGCTGCGCCGAAAGATCGCTCGCCGTCAGCGCGGAAGCATGGCCATGGCGACAGCTCCCAACCAGTGTTGGAGCATGGATTTTATGAGCGACAAGCTGGCCGACGGACGTTCGTTCCGCATCTTGACGGTGGTGGACCAGTTCACGCGGGAGTGTGTCTGTTTGGAAGCGGATCGTGCGATGACGGGGATGACCGTAGCGCAAGCCCTGGAACAAGCGAAGGGGGAGAGAGGAAAGTTGCCAGCAAGCATTACCGTGGACAATGGAACCGAGTTTAGCAGTCGTGCCTTGGAAGCGTGGGTGATGAGCAATGACGTACAGTTGTGTTTCATTCGACCAGGCCGGCCCGTGGAAAACTGGTTCATCGAGAGTTTCAACGGACGATTGAGAGACGAGTGTTTGAACGTGGAGTGGTTTGTTTCGCTCGACGATGCGCGAAAGAAGCTGGCGAAATTCCGTCAGCATTACAATCACGAGCGACCACACAGCGCCTTAGCGGATCGAACGCCGGCCGCATTCGCGGAACTGCACAGGCGTGTGACTGAAAAGGCTAGTACATCGATGGGGCGCGCACTCCAGAGCCTCTTCATTGAGTCTCTGGAGTGCGCGAAACCCTCATGAAATCAGGTTAATTGGACTGCTGTGCCGAAAAACTTCAGTTTCGATTGGTACAGAAAAAGGGGGCGGGTCAATCAACCGAGGACTAACATTGAGACTGGTACTGCGAACGGGGGCACTTCACCTCCTTTATGGTTTTGATTACATTTTTAATATCCCATTAATGTCGGGGCGTCAGCAGCTGCGGTACTCTTCCAGTCTCGCAAAGGAGAGCTAAATGAACCCCTTCAGGGTTGTTGCAACGTTGGCGGGCGCGGCTATGGCGATTGCTGCGGTGATGGTTGCCGCTCCTAAAGCTCAGGCGCAAACAGTGGTATCGCCTTATAACCTTACGTACACCCTTAGTATTTTTCCGGGCATGCCGCCAGCTGGCGCAACACAACCAGATGATCTGGCGGTCTCGGCAGACGGTATGCATCTCTGGGTGGGATATGGTAACGGCGTGGATACATTCGGCAAAGGTGGGCCGAGCAACCTTGTCGAGTACGATATCGCATCCGGCGCGGTCCTGAAGAACATCAGTATTCCGGGACATCTTGACGGGCTCAAGATCAATCCAGCCACCGGAGATGTATGGGCGACTGAAAATGAGGACGGCAATCCAACCTTGGCGGTGGTTGATCACGCCACAGGCGCTTTCACCATCTCTAGGTTCTCCCCGACTCTGATCACAGGCGGGATGGACGACCTAGTCTTTGCAGCAGCCCCACGGGAAGCTACCCGGCGTGATCCGGACTCGACAACCGACGTATTCGTGGTCGCCTCATCGCAAGTTGACACTACGAAACCGGTGATCGTTCGAATTTCGGGCCCGCTGCGAAGGACCAACACACGCCTCAAAGCGACGCTGCCGGGCGCTCCCCAGACGGTATGGAACGTTGTCACGAATAGGGCGGAGTCCGGCGATATGATTGGCGATCCCGACTCCATGACGCTGGATCCGGCAGGGGAACTCGTGCTTGATAACCGCAGCGATGATTCCCTGTACATCGTGCGTAATCCAAAAGCGCCACGTCCTGTATTGAGGGTTCCACTGACGCTCGGGGGAGCTGCCGTCGAGGTCAATGACACGATATTCACAATGTCGGAGACAACTCGCGTCTCCTCCACCGCCGGTACGATTTTCATCACCGACACCAAGGCCAATACGATTTATGTGCTGACCAAGCCGTATTTCCCGGCGAATGAGGTTTATACCGCTGCGAATGTGGCAAACATTGTTGGTCTAGTGGATCTCAATACGGGCGTCGTCACGCCCGTTGCGACAGGATTCGCGGGTCTGCACGGATTGGCGTTTTCTCCAACGCGAGTCGCCATCGCAGGGAAGGAACAAGATCGGCCCGATAAGGACGAATCCGAGGGAAACGGCCAAAGATAAAGATAAAGAGACTTCCGGTATATGGCAGAGCCTTGCGGGAACTGTCATGACAACCGCTGAGTAGTACTGAGCTCGAAAAGGGCGAGTGCCGCGCGGAGGCTCCCGCACTGCCTTCGCGCAGAGTGCCGAGCTTGAGCCGCCCAGTCGTCTAATCTCCTTGAAGGTTTTCCTTCTTCCTCGCAGCGGTCTGAATCGTTGACGAATCGTACCCGGCCGGCTCCCGTAGCCGGAAGGCCTATTTGTCAGTTGGTGTTAAATATCACTCACGATCCGGCAGCCGGGTTCTGAGTGGAAAGGCCTGTTCTCGCCACTCATCCAGATCTTGACGGTGCGTTATCATCCATTCCCTACCTGCAACACACCAAGTCAGAACGGGCTTATAATGCCCTCCCCCAGAGCGCTAAACCTCTTCTGGCCCAGAGGTTCACAGATGAAATCGATAGGAATTACCCTACTGGTGATCGTTCTGCTCGCGATAGGCGCCATCTCCTTTACCATCGGATGGAGACCTTTTATCGGCCCCAGAGCCCGCCCGCTAACCGTGCGCAAGTTCGAGGCAAGCCCGACGCGTCGGGCCCGCGGCCAATATCTGGTGGAAAGCCTCGGTGACTGCTTTGGCTGCCACGGAGAACATGACTGGAAAAAGCATGACGCACCGCTAATCTTGGGAACAGCGGGTGCTGGTTACGCAGAGTTTTCCCTGGCGGGTCTTCCCGGCCGTGTCGTCCCTTCCAATATCACACCAGACCCGGAAACCGGCGCTGGCAATTGGACCGACGACCAACTGGCCCGCGCTATCCGCGAAGGTGTTGGCCATGACAGCCGCGCGCTTTTTCCCTTCATGCCTTACCCGGACTATCGCGTGATGTCGGACGAGGACCTTGCCTCGGTCATCGTTTATCTCCGCTCCATCGCGCCCGTGCACAAGGCGCTCCCCCAAACCGAAATCATCTTCCCGGTGAAATACCTCATGCGCAGTGTGCCGCAACCAGTTACCGAGCCTGTACCTGAACCCGACCGCTCCAACCCTGCGGCGTATGGCAAGTATCTGGTGACAGTCGCGGGATGCACCGACTGCCACACACCGCAGTCCAGAGGGCGAAATATTCCCGGCATGGATTTCGCGGGGGGGGCGATTTTGGAAGGGCCTTGGGGCAGGGTCGCCAGCGCCAATGTTACGCCGGACGCATCGGGGATCTCTTACTATGATGAAGCTCTTTTTATTCAGACTATGCGCACCGGCTACGTCAAAGCGCGGGAACTCAACCAGATCATGCCTTGGTGGCACTTTCGCAACCTAACGGATGATGATCTGAGAGCGATGTTTACGTACCTTCGCACCCTCAAACCTGTCAAGCACCACGTGGACAACACAGAGCCGCCGACGTTTTGCAAGGTCTGCCGCCAAACTCATGGGGGTGGAAACCAGAACTATTAATTAATAAAGTGTGCAACAGCCATCCCAGATCAAAATAGTTAAGCGGGACGTCCCATATCAAAGACAATTTCCTTAGCGATCTTGCCGCCTCGCATCTCAAAGATGTGAACTAGACGCATTTCAATCTTATGTCCGCTTGAAAAGTGTGGCCAACAGCCATCACCCGCCACCTCGAAAGTAGCGAGACTGTCGTCCACGACGCGATCTTCAGTAGCGAATCGTTGGAGGGATTGAAACTTCACATCCTTCATCGTCGCCCACAGTTCACGATAGAACTTGGCCACCGCCTGCTTTCCAGAAAAAGAGCGATTGAGGCCATTGAGAGCGCCCGCTTCGATGTCATTCTCTGCTTCGCTATGAAAATGACCCTGAACACACGCTAGGTTCTGGGCTATTCGATCCTTGTCCATCGCTGTCCGATTTGCTTAGTGACCGGCAGAAGCTTACGCGCAAGAAAGGGTCGCGTCAATGAAACCATAGGAGATGACGGCAGCCTGAACGGATCATTGACGATAAATCGCCTCTCTGACAATGTCGGCGGTGTCAAGCAGCTTTTGCGCACAGGGCTCGCTTGTAATCGTTCAGGTCGAAAAGTCGGTTCGACTCATGCATCTCTTCGGTCGCGCTGCGATCATGATTACTAGTTCAGACTCCCCACTTCCGCGTGGGGAGCGGGATGCCCAATCAATATGCTCGGTGTTCGACTAAGCGAAGGTGCCAAGCTTTTGGCTAGCCCGTCACCGTGTCTACAGGGATGGTGACACTCACGGTCGTTCCGGAATTGCCAGATCGAACTTCCAAGGTGCCGTTCAATTGACGCACACGTTCACGCATACCAGCGATTCCAACTCCCAGGTTCTCGGTTACCCCCGGCAACTGGTGCATGTGACGTTCACCAATACCATGGCCGTTGTCACACACACTGAGGTGGACATGGTCGTTTTCCCAGGCAAGTTCAACGTGCGCCTCTGAAGCTCCGGAATGGCGATGAACATTTGTCAGGCTCTCTTGCAGAACTCGGAACAACACGAGCTCACAGTCTCTTGACGGGCGTTGCGCCATCTCTGCAAAATCGCACTTCACCGGGATTCTGCTGCGCTTAGCAAAGCCGTCCACAAACCACCGCGCCGCAGACGCGAAACCTGCTTCCTCCAGCAGAGGCGGATGTAGAAGATAGGAGGTTGTGCGAATTTCTCGCACAGCCTCGTCGGCGAGGGAATTCAAATCGTCAACTAGGCGTGAGAGGCCTGGTGTGCCGATGCCGAGCCGTTGTACGGACGCCGCCGTGAGCTTGAGAGCAGCGAGAATCTGTCCTGTGCTGTCATGAAGGTCACGAGCTATGCGACGACGTTCTTCATCCTGCAACCTCATAAGGCGCACAGACAGATGGCGTAGTTGCTGTTCAGCTTGTTTGCGAACCTGCATCTCACCTTCCACTTGCCCCAGTGCCTTGCAGAGTTCGGCAGTCCGCTGCGCCACCCGCCGTTCCAACAGATCGTGAGCTCTTTGAAGATCTTCCTCAGCACGTCGTCTCTCGTCTGCCTCCTGCGTTAATGCGACGATGCTTTCATTGAGTTGCAGCTGCTTCTTTCGGTTGGCATCGTCGAGCGCAGTGAGAACAGCGGAGACAAGAAAAAAACCGGTTATGCTGTGAAGCTCAGACTGCCTGGAAATTGAAAGTGAATTGCGTGGGTCGACAAACCAATAGAACACTCCAAGGAAGCCGAACAATCCACTCACGACAGCGGGACCGAGGCCACAGATTACGGCACAGACTGCAATCGCGATGTAGACGGTGACGTAGAAGGCTACATGCCCTAAGAGCGGATCAAGCATTCCACGCAGAAGGACGGCGAACATGGCCGTCAAGGCACCAATGGCATAACGTTGAAACACCCGGTCCTGGGGTATGGGAGAAAAGATCCCGACACGTCCCAGTGATCGGGCTGTCATGTTTGCTGCCGCTGAGATAGAAATGAAGGAATCTCCCGATGCTACCCTGCGGACATTTGAACCAGCGAATTTAGGCAGTGCGTTAGAAATGCGCCATCAGACTTTGCAACACAGACGGACCCCAGTAAGGCTATAGAGACGTCGCCCAAAATAGCCAAGCGTTGGAGGTCAGGTAGACCCTTTAAGAGGGATGCCCGACCGTGAGGCGGGGTTTTCTGGTAATTTGGAAAAATTCAGAAAACGAGCTCTGTGGTCCAGTCAGGCAAGTGAGACGTAATCAAGAAAGACGCCGCCGCACGAGCAGTGGATTGCACCGACTATTTACTCCCCGGGTTGATCTACAATTGCCAGGAGAGAAGGAAGCAGTCATAAAGCATGCCGCGTCTGAATCGGAAACGAGTAACCGCTATTGTGACATGGGTTGTTCGTGTGTCTGCGGCCTTGGCTGTCATCGCCATTCTGGCGGCCTTCTTCTTTCCGGTAACGGCAGGGCCTTACACCGCTGTGAACGGCCCCGCCACGGCGTTCAAGTCACACCAATATTCCGCACTCTTGCGGGTTGCGCTCGTACTCGCAAGTCTCTCTTTGCAAGCTGGAATGGTGTTTTTCGGTCCAATTGCGCAGCTGATCAAAACCGAGATCGGAACAACCCGTACGATGAGTAGGGCCGACCTCGATCAGTTCTGCGTTCGACTCTGCTAATTCCTGCCGTCGTTCCGCGAAACTTTCAACGATAACTGAATAGATTCCAGTTGTGGGGTGCGGCAATGAGTTGGACCGTGCTGTGTATTGCCGATGATGCCAGTCGGCGACTGTTGTACCAGTCCGTTTTGGAACTGGAAGGGCATTCTGTTCTCTTCGCAGCAACCATTGCTGATGCTATAAAAATTTGCAGTACCGCGTCGGTGAGCTGCGTTGTGATCGACCGAGTAGATGGCCTTCCGTTCACCAAGACATTTTGTCGAGCGTTACCGAAAATTCCGATACTGTTTGTCACGGACAAGTGGCCAACGGTGATTGAGATCTATCACCAAGTGGAGATGTTCATAAGCCGCCAGGAGGCACTCGAACAATTACCCGAGTGCATTGAAGAAGCGGTCGAACGAAGTACGCTGAAGTCTGTCGAAAATGACTCCGAATCTGACCCCCTGATGTCTGATTCAGCACGCGGGACTTTGCACCAGGTATTCATAAGGTGGATGTTTCCCTGGTGAGGATTGTTGCGAACGAGGGGAGATGTCACCCGAGCGATTTCCGACTCTTCACCGTTGCCGTGATCTGACGAGAGCGGCAGTCTCTGAATTTGGCAAAGAAAGGATCCAGATGAACGCCAAGCAACTTGCGTTAACATTCAAAGGAATTGCGATTGCCGTTGCCCTGATCAGCGCCCCTTGGCTTGGGGCCGCCCAGGCGCAGTCTCTCGGCAGCCTACAGAATTCTACCGATCCTTCCAGCAAGGACGGTTTGCCACCCATTTTGCGCCGGGTAGGCTTTAGCCAGCGATTGGGCGAACACATTCCCCTCGATGACACATTCACAGACGAGCACGGCAGTCCGGTCCGGTTCCGCGAGTACTTTGGCAAGAAGCCGGTGGTGCTCATCCTGGCGTATTACCGGTGTCCGATGCTCTGCAGCGAGGTGTTAAGTGGTGCAGCCTCGGTATTCAAGAAGCTGGGGTTCGGAATCGGTGACCAGTTTAATGCCCTCACCGTAAGCTTTGATCCGCGTGATTCTTCCCAAGCAGCCGCGGATGCGCAACGAACCTATGTACGGCTCTGCGGCGACTCCAAAGCGTCCGCAGGGTGGCACTTTCTGACGGGACAGAAATTGCAGATCGATGCTCTGGCCGATGCGGTCGGCTTTCATTATGCATTTGATCCCAAGACTGGCCAATATGCGCACGCTGTGGGGCTCGTTGTAATCACGCCTGACGGGCGATTAGCGCAATATTTTTACGGAATACAGTTTTCGGATCGTGACTTGCGACTTGCTATCGTACAGTCTTCTGCCGAAAAAATTGGATCGATGGTAGATGAAATCCTGCTCTACTGCTGCAAATACGATCCCAATACTGGTCGGTATCAAGCCTTGATTGGCCGAATTTTGCAAGTGGCCGGAGCTTTTACCATCTTGGTCGTGGGTGGTGGACTCTTCTTTTTCTTCCGTCTGGAAGCGACAGCAAGGACTTTGAAGTCGTGAGTCTCTCGCGATGCGGTGCGTGGGCCAGCAGCCACTTCGCGCCCGAGCGGCGTATCGCGCAGGGTAGCCTTCGCCCATGCTGCCTGCGCCAAGCATGTCTGGATCTCGTGCAGCCCCCGCCTCGTGCGAGAGGGCAGCCCCATAAATTCACAGGACTATATCCTTCCGGTCCCACTCCCACCGGGATGCCATACGATCCGGCAAAGATCAGAGTTGAGGCTTTCAAAGGTGCTTCAGAAGTTCTCGCAGAAGCGGACGTCCCACCCTCCCCATCGATTCGATAGGACGCAGGGAACGATGACCGCAGCTCCGTCAATGGAGTCGGAGTTCACCGCGAACAAGGCGTCCTTGGCAAAATCCAGTTCGAAGGTCGTGACTCTTGTTGGCAGGCCAATGCGTACAGCGGTCTTCATAAAATCTCGAGCGCCGGAGCACGTCATATTCGCGACACTCCGTGTCGGGAGCGTACCCAACCGCAGAAGTCCGAAACGTGGACTGGCGATCCTGATCGATGGTTCGTGCCGTACTCTGCGCTACTGGCGGATCAAAACGGCATATCGGAGTAGATTCTCGAGTCATAATCCGCGAGGAGAATCGCTACGCTCACCATCACGATATTCAAATGCATGGTCACAAAAAAACAATCCTTGCTCGCCGTCAGGAAACCAGCCCTTCAGTGATGCAAGCTACGGGCATCTCCTTTCGAGGCGCATTGGACTGCCCAGTCTTCGATCGCTTTATAGATTCCCCATTCGACGTTTCTATCTCAACTCCAAAACCATCGGGTTGGAACTCGTATGCCACTTCCGGGCTGGCGCTGCAGTGCGAGGCGTGAAAGGTAAGTTGCTGGCCCAGGCACGCGAGATCGGTTGCATCCGCGCGAAGCTGGCAGTGCGCACAGCGAACCAGATAATGCACCAAGAAACTCGACTGCGACGTAGATTGCCTCCCAAGTCTTGGATAGACAAACCCGAGGCCGGGGTGCCGGGGAAGGGGGCGAGCATGAATAACCGGAATGTTGGGGGGAATGAAAGCCTCTACCCACCCTCCGCAAGGCGTGCCAATTGACTGTAGGCAATCGGCGCAGCTCTGAATGTGATCTAAATCACACATCGGCGAAGGCAGTCCCCCAGTCTGTCTCAACCAAGTTTTCGGATGTGATTGAATGAACTCACCAATATTGGCCTTTGGGGTTGCAAAATCAATCCGTGTACAGGACATTTCCGCCGCTACTGGCACGCACGAATGCGGCTGCACCGCTTGGCGAAGAGGATTCAGGCCAGACTACATAGGTGGAAATAAATTGCACCAGTCTCTTTGGTCGCATGCGAACTCTACTTGCCAGAAAGACTCTCCAAGTAGGCGTGTCCTTCTATCAAATGGATCTCTTGTGCCGAGTGAAAAGACAATTGCCCGCAGTCTTGGGCATACCAAATTTGCGGGCCACGTATTCGGGCTGTATCGAGGTCTTGGAGGCTTAAGTATTCCTAAGGGGCTCTGAGGCGGGAGTGCAAGGGTCACACCGCCTGGATACCGAACAGCGAAGAGAAGTTGAATTGCCTCTTTGACACTGTCGGCGGTGTCAAGCAGCTTTTGAAGCACACCATCGCCTGCACTCGGAGAAGAGCGCCATTTCGCTCTCGTTGAGGGCTTGCCGTTTCCATCCTGGGGCTCGCGGGAGCGGCAGAGGATTAGAAAACGCGGCAAGCACAGACTATCCTGCAACTCTCGGGCCGTCAATGCAGGGCGAAGATCAGCTAGGAGTGTGTCCCGTTAAGATTGTTTCCCCTCAGTGTCCGGGTGGCTCTACAATTCGTGCGCGACTCTTGACGTCTTTCCCGTCTCGTGGCCCGGATTTTCGTCCAGCGGCGTCTGGGCTTTTTTGTGCGCACAACAAACTAAGGAAATCTTCAGGTGCAGGGCTGTAAGCTGCTGCCTGAGTGGCTTTGGAATCTCGTCTAACGATCTAGCGCGGGTCCGAGGCCCTTGTTCGGAACCCGAAGGTATCAGGATGTACCCGCTTTCCAGCGAGCAGTTTCGGGCCCACTTCTTCAAGGACTTTCGTTGCGCTTATTGCGGAAGTGATGCAGGTTACGCCTCCCGCCCGCGAAATTTCTTCGAACGATGTGTGATTCCGCTGTGCTTCCTCCAGATGGTTCGCTCGGCGATTGCTACCGCCGCTCCTTTCGGCCAGCCCATGTAAAAGTGCGGCCCAGAAGAGACAGCCCGGTGATCGATCATGAGCGCGCGGTGAGTTCCTTGCTTGAGGCAAGCCGCAAGGAACCCCAGAAGGAAATGTCAGAGTCTCCCGGTGCCCGCCAGCGCATTCAGCAAGGATAGGAGCCGAAACACCTCTCATGCGAGGGAGGGCGTTCTTCATCAGTGCTGGAGCCGGAACTCGGGACACACCAGATGAAAAGAGAAAACAAACGCATAATTGAATCGAACCGAATGCTGGAAAAGAACGACTATATCCGCTTCCTAGCCGATTGCGACGTGTGTCGCAACAGCAGTTGCCCGCCATCAGAACGTTTTTGACCAGTAGATATTCTCAGCATTTAAGAGGAAAACCTAGAGACATTGCGCACAGATCCGCTCGTGGCTTCGGTGGAGAGGTGAATAAACGACAAGCAAGGAAGCCCAGCCTGCGCAGCTCTCAACCCACCCCGGTCAAGAGGAGTAGTCACAACATTACCTGATCTCACCAGATCCGCTCAGCCGACTCTCGTACGGGAACGTTTACTATTTTTTCAAGTGGCTGCTGTGTCCTTCGTTTTGTCGTTGATGACGAAAGTGACCGTCGCGTTCCGGATCCAATAGATTTGGACCGTGACTCGTCCGCGCCTGAAACCAACGTGTACGGCCACAAGCCCGTATGGACGTACCGCAGTCCCGCACATCCGTTAGCTTTCTTTGCAGAAGAGGTCGGCTGGGTTCGCACACTCACCGCATACACAAAACAGTCTGAGGTCCAAATATTGTAAATAGGATAATTTCGCCCTACTCACTTGCATGTGACACGCGCCCGGCGTCTTGTCCGTCTAGCGCATCGGGCCAAAAAAGGCGGGCAAATCAATGAGATCTTCGCTTGATCGACTATGAAACACTGCCCGAAATGAGGTCCAACCAAAGCACCATCCCGGTTTGTATCTGCGAAAAATGTTCATCCATGGGGCACGGGCTGCGAGCCCTGGTGAACTGTCGATCACTGGGGCTTTTTCATTGCGTTTACGCGCTCGTGTCAAAGCCGATTGAAAACTCCCCATTTCGCCGGTCGAAAATTCCCCACCCCTGAACTCTAGAAAGATGCCTCCTTGGCCGCAGACGGAGTGGAGCCCAGCGCCGTTTTGTGGCGCGTTCT
>Ga0126373_10003826_pt1 | contig 11358 bp, 14 predicted proteins | sample PanSoiMetPlot_11_FD_92545 | JGI IMG/M metagenome (GOLD analysis project Ga0126373, IMG submission 92545) | Tropical forest soil microbial communities from Panama - MetaG Plot_11 | ecosystem: Environmental > Terrestrial > Soil > Tropical forest > Bulk soil | place: Panama | collected 2016-02-17
ACTATCTTAGCCAGTGAAAGATAGCTAGCCCCGCAAAACCCCAGCCCGACAAGAATGCATATATCCACGCTCGCCGATCCTTGCGTCTGATTAACGCGAGGCAAACAAAGATGATAAAAATGCCCAGCTGTACGTAATAGTTCCCCAGTAAATTCGACAGACTGAACTGCCAAGCGATAACTCCTGGTGCGTTCTCCGAGCCGGGGGCAAGGACTGAGCGGGGATGGGGCTTGGGCAAAACAAACCACATCATAGTGTAGAGGAGAGCCCCTGCCACACCCACAACAAACTGGGTAAGGATGTCTCGATTCTCCCCCGCGCTTTGTTTCAGGTTGCTCATGCTGGACGGAAGTACAAATCCTCAACTTACCGAAATCAGCGATCGCAAGTCAAAACCCCCGGCAAACCGCATTCTGAGTGAAATCGGGATCTGTCCTCCGTTCCGTTAGGGGATAATCCTCTTTTGAAATATCTCTCGGCGCGGCTCTTGTCGGCGGGTCACACGTCCGCACGGATGTGGCACTTCGATTCACTGCAGCATCATGCCGTGATCCAGGCAGTTCTGTGTGGATCCCAGATCATCCAGCCGGATAATGCCCTCCTGGTCTGCGCAGAACGCACGCACACCTGTTTGATTGGGCCTGAAGGGCGCGGCGCTTACTTGAAACTTCGAAACCGGGCCACCCTGAGTTTCCGAGCTGCAGTTTTGCAGTTCGAAAACGTAGCCGGATTTTTGGCCGCTTGCAAGCTTCGAGTCAATTAATCCCCTAGACGCGAGCTCTGACAGATTGCAGGCGAAGCCTGTGTCCGTGTGCGTGCTTTGATAGACCGCTTCTGCCGTAATTAAATTTCGAAGAGACCCGACAGCTGAGGCTTCGTCAGCAGCAATCCGGGCCCTCAGTAGGTTGGGAATGGCAATGGCGGCGACAATCAAGATGAATGGAATGGCGACGATTCCCAGATAACCGAGTACCAGCCCGGCAATTGCCAGCCCCTCACCCTTCAATCGCCCGGAACTCTTCTTGATCTCGGACAGGGAAATATGTCCCAGAATAATGGCGACGATGAACATCGGAAAAATGTTGATGATGCCGCAGACCAGACTTGCGATCGCCTTACCGCTAGTTTGCATTTGTCCCGAATAGATTGGTGCTGGTGCTACTGGCGCCGAAGGAGACACCTGCTGGATAGACTTGCCGCAGATCGAACAGAACTGGCTGTAATCGCCACCCGAAGCCCCACAATTAGGACAAATCACAGGCTTTCCCCTAGAAGACGTGCAACAGCTTGGTAAATTGCCCAGAAAGATACTCTGGAGCGTGGCCCCCGGTCAAGTCACGAAAGCGGTATCCTTCTCATCGAAATCCCCGAAAAAGGCGAAGAAAAAGCGCACACTGGTGTAATCGCCTGTTATGAACAGTTAACGGCCCGATAGACCTTATAATTACCGCGAGATGCTCCTTTTTCCCAACAGTCGCTACAAATGCAGACGAGTGCCTGTAGCCACAGCTGTTGTCGTGGTCTGCAGTTCTCTGTTGTGGCTGTTCGTTTCCAATTTTTCCTATCCCCATCAGCTTTTTGCTTCTTACGGCTTCGTTGCGGCAAAACCCCGTGCCGTGAGCCTCGTATCAGCAATTTTTCTGCACCAAGGCTTCATCTTCGTGCTTCCGAACATGATTTTCTTATCTGTGTTGGGCAAACAGCTTGAGGATGCTTTTGGCCGCCTGCTGTTCCTTGGAGTTTTCGTTGCTTCCGGAATAGCGGGAAACGCTCTTTTCTATGCACTGGATCGGACGTCAACAATCCCATGTACCGGATCGACGGGAGCGGTTGCCGGAGTCGTCGCTGCATTTTGGATGATGTTTCCGGACAACATTTTTGACGTAGACGTAGAACTGGGGTGGCGGCACGTCACGACATTCGCTGCAAAAACTTTCGCGGCTGTTGGTGCGTGGTTAGGCTGGCAGTTCGTTGTGTTGGGCATCCATGAGCCCATGCCCATGACGTACATACTTTGGAGCAATATCGGCGGCTTCGGAGCAGGAATCGTACTGGCTTTGTTGGCAAAGCCTACCCTAGAGACGCCAGAACGGAATCAGCCCTACACCTCCGAGCTATAGCAAGATTTTCCCGATTGTGCTCAAAACCCCGACTTGCAGCTAGAGTTGTGATCCGTGGGAACCATTGTCCAAACAGTCGAGCAGTGGTACGAAGCAAATCTAGACTGCCTCAGGGCCGTTTGGAGGGAGCTTTCGATCAGGTCACACGAACCTGCCGATCCGGTGCTTGGCAAGGTAAATATTGAGGCCGAGTCAGATCGCGTTCTTGCAAGCATCACGTTCTGGAACAAGGGTGACGTGGACGCGGAGCGCATGGATTTGCCGGAGAAACGAATCTCCATCATCGATGATCGACACTTAGCCCCGTCAGAAGATGTTGGCCTCCTTCTCGATTCGTATTTTCGTCAGCTTGCCGGATAGATGGCGATACATCGCCATTTCACTCAAAATGGCAGGATTCTGAGGGCGAACGCCCGTTTTCGCTAACTGGGAGTACACTCGGTTGCATGAACAGAGTCGGGGCGTTCGGAGTATGTTCGATATTTTTCTTCATCGCAGCCGCTGGAGGCCAGACGGCTGCCGACCTGGCGAACAAATACCATCACTACGAAGTCTATGAGTTGGAGCCGGGAGTTCAGATGACTCCAAAATTCGACTCCAAAGGCATGGTTTGCGAAATGCAGGTCGAACAGACACACTTTTTGAAGGATGGAGTAGACCGAAGCCATCGCATCGATGAGCGCAAGGCTTTTTCCATTATTGACGGTCTTGTTCCGCTCTCGGAGCGAGGCACGAAGCTGAAGACTGTTGAAGAGTGCATGGGCATTTGCCAGACAACATATCAATACTCGAACGTGACCATCTCGATAGTGTCGGACGGCGATACGCGGCTGGTCAGAATCAAGTGGCCCAATCGCTCTTGCCCCTGATGGACGTAACATCTCCATTACACTCAAAATGGCCCTGCTGGGTCTACCCACCGTGTAATATCACCAGTACAGCGATTGCGACCAACCCCTATCTTCGATACCAATGTCTTCGGCGACGTGCAGCGAGGGCTGATTTCACAGAGCGAGTGGAAATGTTTGCTTCGCCATCGCCCCCGGCGAGGCTGGCCACTGAGCAGCGTCACTGCGTTGGAGCTTCTCGCTGGGGTTGACGCAGCACGCCCGTCTGACTTTCTTTCCGTGCGGGAACGAATCGCGTTAGCCTACCGCCTCTCCAACGGTCGCATCTTGGAGGATCCTCGGTTCATGATCTGCAAGGAACTGCTTCGTATCCCATTTCCGGCAGATCAACTGCCTCCATCCTCGCCGACGATTTCGCAGTACATGGATGTCATCCGACGCGCCAACTCCTTAGAGCAACTTCTTAGCAATAGCGTTCCATACAAGGGACGACGGGCTCGACTGGATACGACCGCCGTCCTGACCCAAGTTATGGCAGGACCAAAAAAGGATTGGATGGCAGCTGTCGAGCGGATGGCAGACGACCTGTACCCACCCTGGCGAGAGCTGCTTCAAGAGACTGGCAAACGGTTGCCACCCGAAAAGCGAGGAGAACTTGAACCGATATCCGCTTGGCAAGAGCAGCGCGTTGTTTTCGTGAAGGCTCTGCTCGACTGGCTGGGCGCGATTAGTGACTCCACGATGGTAGCGGAACTTTCCACAAGACTTGATGCTGTGCTTGACTTCACGATCTTCGTGACTCGCGAGTTTCTTCTGCGCAACTATTCACCCGAAAGACACCAATCTGACGTATTTGATCAATTCCAGCTTCAATATCTGGCCATGGATCGATTCGTCATCGTAAGCGGTGATCCGGACCTCTCCATCAGGACTCGGCGATCTCCGCAGTCGCATCGAATCATGAGCTTTCATCAGTTCCTCCGGACTCTCTGATCCAGACGGCTCCCCTACGTATCGTGGCACCAGTCCACATCACCGAACCGCTGCGGTGTAAGCCCCCGCCATCGCAAAGCCTGGGTGCCGCCAAAGTTCATAGCTCGCCGGGTCGCAGTGCAATAGCGGGGTTCGTAGCAAAACGCTTTGGTATTGAGATTGTTCTTGAAGAGCTAGTAGATCCAGCGCTTGCCTAATTCCATAGAGCTCAAAAAGACCACGTAAGCTTCGCGGTCGCTCCTCGGAACGGGTGACGGCAGGCTTTTGATGACGGCACGCAACGAAAGCAAGCGTCGGCCCGTCCTCGGGTGTTGCCTTCTCGCAGTGGCCTCATCTCGATTCTGGAGCAAGCTCCGCAGACAAATTAATGTGCCCACTAGGTACCGACATTTTTCTATCCCAAACGGCAAAGCCACTTTTCTTAACTACAATTTCATGATCTCCGGTGGAGAGTTTGATCGATGACGGCGTGCTCCCGACGAATTTCCCGTCAATCTCAATATCGGCACCAGACGGTGTCGAGGCAATATCAACGAGGGTCATTGCGGTATCAGCGAGGGCCTGAGCCGTTGTTATCGGCTCCGTCTTTGCAGGCTGAAATTTCGCTTCGTCGAGCCGTGTGTCTCCGTTTACGTAAGCAGTGATCTCTGTGCCTTTCGGTATCGTAATGTCCTTTCCATGCATGAAAAGGAAAAATGGTGCGGCAGGAAAAAACACAATAGCGGTTGCCACCATACCTCCGGTCATTGCTCCTGTATGACCTCCACCTTTGGCTTCCTTTACCGCACGAAGTGGCACTTTTTCCCCATCAACCAATCGGACAGAATCGATATTGACGTTTAGTTTCCCGCCCCGAGCCATACGTTTCTTCGCTTCGGCCTCTGTGACTGTGCCCCATGCGATACCGCTCTTCGGAATGACAAGTGCTCCCTTTACAAAGACATCTTCGAGCACCTCAAAATCAACGGTGTCCCCCGTGTGGGCATCAGCGGAGGAGATGTTGCGAGCTGTTCGCAGTTTGACAGGCGTCCCATCTTCCAGTCCGAAGCCTTGCATTGCAGGTTTCGGTGTGCTTGGCTCCGACGTTGCAGATGCCGGTTGCGTACCCTGGGGCCCCGCTGCGGTTCCAGTTTGAGCGAAACCGGCGAAGGGGCACATTAATACAGCGAGCACACAGGAAATGATTCTCCTCATGTGGTCCATCTCCTTGGAATTGGGATTCTAAGCGGCCCCGATAGATCGAGTCTGAGTGGTGTGGCGCTTGAAAACAATGGTAGCAGCTACTCCGCCCCATGTGCAAGACCGCTCGGGCATAATACAATCGGTTGCATGAAAGACAACCCGACCATGACACCAAGCGAAGCGGCCAAGATGTTAGGTCGCAAAGGCGGCCTCAAAGGTGGGCCTGCACTGGCAGCCAGCAGAACACCCGCCGAGCGTAAGAAGGCCGCTAGAAAGGCAGCCCTGGCAAGGTGGTCGAAGTCTCGGGCGAAGTGACCCGAGTGGCAGTGGGCAAAATATTTCTGTGATCCCAAAAAACCCTTGACACAGGATAGTGCCCGGTTTAAGAGTAGTGCTGATACTGATAACTGCTCTCCTGGTAGAGGAGCAATAAGAAACGAGATAATCTACAAATCCAACCAATCCAAATCTACCAATGAGTCTGCCAATAACAGATTTCGCTTCCGGCAGAGAGCGCCAAAAAAATCGAGTCTGTCAATAACAGATTTCGCTCCCGGCAGAGAGCGCCAAAAAAAGAAAAAACTAAATAAGTCCGTTTGCGCTGGCTCGTAATAGGGCTGACGCAATGCCGGAATGTATGTCTTGGGGTCGAACGGGCCTTTTATTTCTCGTTTTTCTCCAAGTAACACTTCCTGACAACTGCATCTGCTTGGTCGGGTTGCGGAGTGAGATGTCGTCTCGTCTCCGCTTAAAGGAGATTGCAACATGGAGCTAGTAAAACCCAGCGTGGCTTCACGCGAACTCGGGGTGGTACCGCAGAACGTCTATGGCTGGTTATGGGCGGGATTGCTGCCAGGTAAGCAGAACCCGGAGACTGGTGCCTGGATCATTAAACGTTCGGACTTGGAGGAATTTAAGAAGCATCGCAAGCGACGGGAACCGAAGTTGAAGCGTACACCGATCTTGGCCGAAAAATGAAAAAGAGGCGTAGCCGCTGTCCGGTTGCGCCTTTTTTTATTTTGAACCGTGAGGAAAGGAGCGTGACATGCTCCCGTCTCAAAACCCTAGCGGAATCGCAAGTTACGGTCAAGCAGTGCGATCCGAAATCCCCAAAACTGGCGAAGCCGCCATGAGACCGGCCACTATTGCCCAGAATTTTCACGCGCTGCCAATTGAGCTACGGGTTTTGCCGAACTGGCTGGTGTGGGAGTACCGGCTCATAAGAGGGAAATGGGAGAAGGTGCCGTTGATTGCCGATGGTTCTGGACACTTTGCCAAGTCAAATGATCCAAGCACATGGCGAACCTTCGAGGAAGCGGTGAAGTTCATTCCTGGCGATGTGGGTGTCGGCGGCATCGCCTGTTGTGTGGTTGAGCCATGGTGTTTCATTGATCTTGATTGTTGCCGCCAGCCGGAAACCGGTGAAATCACGCCATGGGCGAGGCGAATCATCGAGTTCTTCGCCAGCTACACCGAGATCTCGCCGAGCGGGACCGGTTTGCACATCCTTGTGAAGCTGAGGGGCAAATTGCCGGAAGGCGACAGAATACATGGCAGCAAGAAATCTGGGTGGGAAATCGGGATCTTCGATGTGACTTCTCCCCGGTACTTCTGCTCGACGGGGGTGGTTTTCGAAGGGCGCGACGCGGTATGCACTGTTGATCCTGCCAGCTTCTATGGTGAGTTTTCTGGCGGCGCGTGGGACGTCGTAAAAGCACCCGCTACCAGCGGCCGTGCTAAAAGTCGCACAGCTTCCGAATCCGACGCGAACGGCCCGCTTGACAAATGGGCCAGGTTGAAGCGTGGCGAGTGGGAACCGTTCTACCCATCGCAGAGCGAAGCCGACATGGCGCTGGTAGGGTATTTCGCCGGGCAATTTCACAGCGATCCGGTTTTGATCGATCAGGCTTTCCGCAAATCGGGACTCATGCGGCCGAAGTGGGACGAAGCCCGTCCGGGGGGGACCTATGGCAGTCTGACGATCGCGAAAGTCATTCAAGACGAAAGCCGCGAGGACGGGCTAAACGCGGCAGATGGTCTTGATGGCATTCGTGAAGAAGGCATGGCGAGAGTCTTCGATGAGGGTTACGGCGCGAGCCTGCTTCAAGAAATTGAGCGTCTCTTAGCCGAATTTCTGGTTCTTTTGAAAGGCGGGTACTTTGTACTCGCCCTATTCAGCATTGCAACTCACTGCTTCAGGCTCTTTGACCAGTTCCCATATTTGGTACTGCTAAGCCCCACGAAGGGGTGCGGCAAAACCCGGGTCGCCGAAGTCTTGGAGGGACCCGCCGTAAATGTCATTCGTACCACTGGCAACATCTCTGAAGCCGCGCTCTTCCGACTGATCGCGGAGCGGGGTCCATGCTTAGTTCTTGATGAAGCAGAAACCTTATCCGCGAAAGGCGAACGCGCCGACTTTCTTCGCAGCCTGCTCAACGGAGGCAATCGCGCCGATACCGTTGTGTACCGCTGCATTGGGGGGAACCACGAACTTCAGCAGTTCCCGATTTATTGCCCGAAGGTAGTGTGCGCAATCCGTGTCTGCCCTGACACCATCAAGGACCGGGGGATTGTGTTCTCGATGCAGAAGAAATTGCGGTCCCAGCCTGTGGCACGCTACATTGCCCGGCGTTTCAAGACGCGGTGCGACCCTATGCGCCAGAGAATTGCGGAGTTTGTCAAAGCACACGAGAAGCAGATCCTGGCAACTTACGAGAGCCTGGAACTCGATTTTTTATCTGACAGGGACACAGAAAACTGGATGCCGCTCTTTGCCATGCTTGGAGTGTTGGCCCCGGAACGCTTCAACGAATTGCGGGAGATTGCGGAACGGCTTACGGGACAGAAAGCAGAAGATGACGAGGATGACTCCCTGAATTTGAAACTGCTGAGTGACATCCGCAGCGAATTGCGGGTAGGCGAGACGGTCGTCCTTACCACCGAGCTTCTTGAGCGTCTGAGGGGCAGAGAAGACAGCCCCTGGCGCAAAGAGTTTGAACTCGATCCCCGCAGACTGGCCCGGATGATGCGCCCGTTTGGAGTAGTGCCGCGACAGGTCCGTGCGAAGGACGGAAGGGCTGGCAAAGGCTACAGACGAGATCTGTTCGAACCCGTCTTCCTCGCCTATTTGGACCCTGAAGCGGAACAAGCGAAACAAGACAATGTTTATGCGGGTGAAACGCAATTTTCTCAAGCGAAACAAGAGCCTACTGTTTCGGATGAAAAAAATGCAGAACAGTCAATGTTTATGCGGGTTGTTTCGCATGTTTCGGATGCAGGGTCTACCAGGGAGGAAGAGACAACTAAAAACGGCTCTGCTACGTCCGTGGATGAGGGTGGGGAGGGCCCTCCTGCGCCCGACCTGGCAGTCAACACCGAGCGTCGGAACCCGGATAACGAATGGGGGGACCTATGACCGCTGCGGACATGGTCCAGGCAATCCGGCGTGTTGGGGATATCCGGCTGGCCCAGGGGCGTGTACAGGTTAGGCAGTGTCCTCCTGGCCTGAGGGAGCTGGCCCGGTGCAATGAGGAATCAATCAGGGGCATCCTCGAAGAAGAAAACTTCCGTCGTCTGACCGAACGCTTCAACCTGAAGCCTGTGACACCGGAAAGAATGCGAGAAATCACGGGTGGCCAGCCCTGGCGGATCCTGAATACCCGGCCTCACAGCGAGTGGAAAACGCATTATCGCTGGGAGCGGGTGCACCATGATCGCGAGTGTGACACAGGTGCGATATGCAGCCGATGCTATCCCTACCATTGATGCGGCCAGAACTAGAAACCGTGCTCGATTCGGTCGCCCAGATGCCAGTGTCAGAGCTGCCGAGGCTGCTGGGTGAACTGGAAGAAATCCGCGCCACTGCACTCCTCAGAATGTCCGCTCCCGCTACGATCCAAGCGCATGACGGGCTGCTAGACGTTAATGCCGCCGCCGAGCGTCTCGGCGTAAGCACCGAGTACCTTTATCGCCATTCCTCAAAGTTGCCGTTTACCCGTCGCATGGGGCGAAAACTGCTATTTTCCGAGCAGGGCATCGCCACCCATATTCGACAGAAAATCAATGGTGCTGTTTTGACAGCAAGACAGCAAAATCGTATATTGAAGCTATCGGGCAACCGATAGGAGAAAACAGCGATGGGTCAAGAAAACATTGTGCGGACTACGATCCGACTCCCTCAGCCGCTTTTGGAGCGCGCAAAAATCCGCGCTATCAAAGACGGCACCAGCTTTCAGAATTTGGTGATCGAAGCTATTAAGAGTTATCTGAAGGGAGAGCGGCAATGAGAGGCGATGGCGGACTATACAAGCGGCCTGGAAGTTGCGTGTATTGGTGCTCGTATTACCTGCGCGGTAAACAACATCGCCAGAGCACAGGCGAGACGGATGAGAAGAAGGCCGGGAAATTCCTCAAGAACAAGTTGAAAGAAGTTCACGCGGACGAAATCGGTGCGCGTCCATTTGTCGGCCCACAAGCGCAGCGCATCAGAGTTTCGGACTTGCTCGACGCGCTGGAAGGAGATTACAAGTTGCGCGGGAAGGATAGTCCGCAGTTCAAGGCGCACATCAAGCCAGTTCGTGAGTATTTCGGAGATCGGCGGGCGTTGGATGTGAGCGCCGAAGTAGTTGACAGGTTCATAGCCTCTCTTCTCGAAGAAACGCCAGAGAAGCACGCGAAAGCTCCAGCCACAGTTAACCGTAGCACTCAACTGTTACGGCAGGCTTACGCGCTGGCAATTGAGCGCAGGAGGCTTTCGAGCGCGCCGCACATTCGCCATCTATCTGAGGGCGGAAATGCGAGGCAAGGCTTTTTCGCTGACCATGAGTTTCGCGCCGTTGTCGAAAATCTACCGGACTACCTCAAAGATTTTGCTCGCTTTGGTTATCTTACCGGATGGCGCAGGGGCGAAATTGCCTCGCTTCGATGGGAAGATGTCGACGGCGATCTAATCCGGCTCAGGGGTGAAAACGCCAAAAACGGCGAGTCTCGCAGCATCACAGCTGAGGGTGAACTTGCCGAACTGATGGAGCGCCGAAAGAAAGCCCGCCAGGTGAAAACGAAAGACGCCGTCCTCGTTGCTAGTCTGGTCTTCCACCACGACGCGGAGCCAATTGTTGATTTCCGCAAAGCCTGGGCGACGGCCTGCCGAATGGCTGGAATCTCAGGAAAACTGTTTCACGATTTCCGTCGCACGGCAGTTCGCAACATGGTCCGGGCTGGAGTCCCTGAGCGGGTCGCAATGACCATCAGCGGACACAAAACACGCTCCATCTTTGATCGTTACAACATCGTGAGCGAGCGCGATCTGCGAGACGCGATGCAGCGTACACAGACCTACCTAATTGCTACCGCGGAAGAAGAAGCGAAGCGGAAACCAGCAGAGATGCGCCGTCTAAATTAGAACAATCACAGAACAAGCACAGTAAAAAGGGCCGCCCCATTTAGAGCGGCCCTAAGTTTATGATTCCATTGGTTGCGGGGGGTGGATTTGAACCACCGACCTTTGGGTTATGAGCCCAACGAGCTACCAGACTGCTCCACCCCGCGATTTGATGATAGCAACCGCGTTCTGGAGCGTCAAACGCAGTGGTGGGCAGGACTTCAGCGCCGGCATTGTGCAACCCCCCTGACGACGAAACAGGTTAACAACGCCTGCACCGTCGAAACGGAGCCGATTTGCAAACAACACTTCTAAGTTTTTCGTCTCGCGAATACGGAAAAGTGAAACCCGCCGGGAAAAGTCACTGCAGCGCATAGTCTCCTATCGCACGAATGATTACCCCCGCCCGTCTGAGCTGCTCCTTCACTGCACGCGCGATCAGGGCGGAATCAGGAGTGTCGGAATGAATGCAGAGTGTATCTGCCGATATGGAAAGCTCGGATCCAGATGTTGCCGTCACGCTGCCGAGCGTTGCGATGGCGACAGCCTGGGCAGCGGCGCGATCCGGGGAATCGAGCAAGGCGCCTGGTAGCGTTCGATTGCGCAAGTTGCCATCGGATTCGTAGGCACGGTCGGCGAAGCCTTCCGCTGCGGTACGCAGTCCCATTTCCCGATAGATATTGAGACAAGGCGAACCAGCCTGTCCCAAAAGGATCAGGCGACCGTCGATGCTAAGTACGGCACGAGCGAACGACACCGCGATCTCTGGGTCGCGGTTACAGGAGTGGTAGAGAGCTCCATGCGGCTTAACGTGCACGAGCGGAATCTGCATGCG
>Ga0126373_10003827_pt1 | contig 11358 bp, 10 predicted proteins | sample PanSoiMetPlot_11_FD_92545 | JGI IMG/M metagenome (GOLD analysis project Ga0126373, IMG submission 92545) | Tropical forest soil microbial communities from Panama - MetaG Plot_11 | ecosystem: Environmental > Terrestrial > Soil > Tropical forest > Bulk soil | place: Panama | collected 2016-02-17
ACCCAGATCCAGCTCGCGCTCGACATCCTCGGCTTCCCGATCCAAGCCGTGATCAAGGTCAGGCTCGGCAGCCACGACCGCGAACACGTCAGCCGGCTCTACGCCGACCTGACCCGCGTCCCCGGCATCCTCCAAGCCCTCCACGTCGCTGGCGAAGACGACTTCCACCTCCACGTGGCCGTCGAAAGCCCCCAAGCCCTGCGTGACCTCGTCCTGGAGCACATCACCGTGCACCGCGTCGTCAGACAGACCCAGACCCAGCTCGTCTTCGAAGCCCGCGACGGCGCCGGCGCCCTCGCCCGGCTCACCTGACAGCCGCGCCCACCGCTGGGGTACGCGGGCGGGCAACGAGAGGGCATCGTGCCGCCGGCAGCCGGGAATCCCCTGTCCGACCCCACCAAGCCGACCAGCCCGGTATATTCATGCGCCGCCATCCTGCGCCGAGAACGCGCGCAAGTAGCCGCGTACAGTGCGTGCGACATCCAGCAGGACCTGGGGCCTTCAACGACCAAGGTGTCCTCCGCGCTGGCCTGCAATTTGGTCTTAGAGGGCGTTTGATCCTTAATAGTTGGTCTATCTGGGGGTTTGATAACCGGCCGGCCGCTGTTCCGCTGTGGCTGATGAGGATATTAGGAACAGGGTGACAGGATGCGGCGGCTTACCGGGCAGAATTTCGGGTTTCTCCTGTCTCATCCCAGAAGGTCTTCTCCGTCCGGGTTTCTGCCGTGCCCTGGGCAAGCGGGCGCCGGCGCGGTATGCCGGAGGCATGGCGGCACGCAGACCATATCCCAGCGACCTGTCCGATGCCCGCTGGGCGCTGGTCGAGCCCACGCTGACTGCGTGGCGAGAGCGCGAGCACCGGGCCGGGCTTGGCATCGGGCGCCCGCCCCGGCACGACCTGCGGTCCATCCTCGATGCAATCTTGTACGTCGACCGCGCCGGCATCCCCTGGCGCTACCTCCCGCACGAGTACCCGCCCTGGGCGACCGTGTACTCCTACTTCGCCCGCTGGCAGAAAGACGGTGTGTTCGAGCAGCTCAGCGGCCTGTTACGGCGGTTAGTCCGGGCCGCCGAGGGCCGCGATCCCGAGCCCACGGCCTGCGTGATCGACTCCCAGAGCGTCAAGACCGCCGCCACCGTGCCCGCCGCCACCCCAGGCACGGACGCGGCGAAGAAAATCGTGGGCCGCAAGCGGAGCATCATCACCGACCCATCAGGCGGCACCAGCCGCGACTGATGTTGTTGCTGGCGTGGTCTTTGATGGTGGAGAAGGTGCGTTCGGATCCGGTGCGGCGGTTGTAGGAGATCCGGTGTGCCTTGGAGGGGTAGTCGTGTTATTGCCGGGTCTTGGCTGCGACCGCGGGCGGGACGGTGAGGGTCTGCTGGGTGCAGCAGGCGGGCGGGTGCTGTGGTGGGGTGAGGATCTCGGGCCGGGAGCGGTCCAGGGTCATCGAGCGGGGGCGGAGCGGGCAGCGGATCTTGCCCATGACCGCCGGGCACATGACGCGGTGGTAGGCATCGGCGTCGTCGGCGGTGGTCCGGCCGAGCTTGTAGCGGGATAGCTCGGTGGTCTTTTGGTCGTGCGCGGCGGTGTCCTCGGTGGTGGCAGCGGGGGCCAGCGGGCCGAGATGCAGTAGCGGGCGCGGCGTGGCGGGGCAGTACAGGTTCCCGTTGGCGATGATCGCGCCCTGGTGGGTGCCTTTGGGGCCGCGGTCGTGGGGGTGCAGGTCCTGGATCAGTCGCGCGCCGGCGCGGCGGAGCGGGATGGCCCAGGCGTCGGCGTCTCGGTGGGCGTAGCCGGAGTCGTCCAGGATGTCGCCGAGGGGGATCCCTTCTTCGGGCATGCGGGTGAGTACCGGGACGAGGGCGCGGGCTGGGTCCAGCGCGCAGCTGGTGAGGGTCATCCTCCGGGCCAGCTCGGGGATTTCTGGGCGGCGTTCTTCACAGACCATGGTGGCGGCTGAGTGGTAGTAGCCGAAGAACAGCTCGCCCTTGGGGCCGGGCAGGTTGCTGGTGCGGTGCCCCCAGGACGCCTGGGGGTCGGCGCACTCGGTGGTGCCGTGCCGGGGCGGGCGGGCGAAGGTTTCCACGTCGGTCCAGTCCACCGCCAGCGCGCTGGGCGCTTGTTTGTGCTCGGCGGGGATGCTGGCTTCCAGCAGGTCATCGCAGATCCGGGCGAGCGCGCCGGAGGGGGCGCCGCCGGGCGCGTCCTTGCTGAGTGCCCTGGCGGCCAGGCCAAAGGTGCGCTCCACCTGGCGGTAGGTGAGCTGGTGCGGGCGGTTCTTCCAGTCCTCGGTCACGCCGAGCCGCACCTGGTCAGGTCCGGGCAGTGACATCAGCGCGGCGTGCACCTCGGTGAGGAAGGCGGGCCGCCGGTCAGCGAGGGTGAGCTGCATGCCCAGCAGTAAGGTGCGGACGCGCAGCTGGCGGTGGCGCACTCCGGCGGGCAGCAGCGCCTCGATCCGCGGCGCGGCACCGGAACTGTCGATGATGTCCTCCAGCCGGGTGAGTATGGCCGGGCTGGTCATCATGGTCTCCCGCCAAGGAGTGTGACCGCCACGGCCTCATCGCCGGGCTGCAGGGTTGCGATGATGTCGCCGAGCCGCTAGGAGCAGGTGATCCCGGCGGCGTGCATGAACGTGGCCAGCCCGAGCAGGTCCGCGCAGTCACGCAGCCAGGTCGCGCGCAGCCGGCTGGTCTCCAGCCGGGGCAGGCCGGTCCCGCCGTCGAGGGCGCGCAGCAGCGGGCTGGCCAGGTTGCGGCGGCCCAGGTCGTGCCCGCCGGTGACCAGGCCGTCCCCGGCGAACTCCGCGGCGGCCAGCAGCGGCTGGTGGTAGCGGGCCAGGACCGGCACTGCCCGCGGCCGGGCGCCGCGCACATCTACGATGACGCCGCCGAAGCGGCGGGTAATGTCGTTGCCGCGGATGCCGCGCAGGTCAGAGCGGATCAGCCCGGCGCCGGCGCCCAGGCAGACCAGCCCAGCTGCCCGCATCCGCCGCGCGGCCGCCGGCTGCGCACTGGCGAGCGCGAGGTAACCGGCGATCTCGGCAGGGCTATAGGGTGCCTTGGCCCGTTCGCGGGGCAGCGGCGCATCCACCGGGGCCAGCGCGGGAACGACCGCCCGGGCGATGAACCGCAGGTTCGTGCGCAGCGTGCGGCGGGTCACGCCGGTCAGGCCGGGCGCGTGCCCGGTGAACCGCTCGATCACCGACGGGTGCAGCAGCACCTCCGGGACCGGCTCCAGCCCCAGGCCAGCCGCCCAGTCAGCGAGCCTGCCCGCTGCCCACAGCAGGTTCTTCGCCCGCTCCTGCCCGCCCGGCGCCACCTCGCCCACCACCGCCCGGGCGAACTCCGCGGCCTGCGGGGACACCGAAGACGGCCGCCAGCCCGCGATGTAGCCGGCCATCCTGGGTTCCGCGGCGCGCATCCCGCCTCCTGCCCGCATCTTTCCACAGGAAATTACTGTGGAAACTCAGGGGGGCCGCCGATCTGAGACGGTGTGTCATATGCAGCCTAGCCCAGCTCAGCGCGCCGCCCTGGACAAGATCACCGCCGAGCTCGCCGCCACAGCCGGCCCGGCCCTGCCCGGCACCCTTACCGTGCGCTCCTACGCCTGCGGCAAGCCTGGCTGCCGCTGCCACGCCGACCCGCCCGCCCTGCACGGCCCCTACGCCGAGTGGACCCGCAAGATCGGCGGCAAGACCATCACCCGCCGGCTCACCGACGCCGAACTCGCCGACTGGCAGCCCCTGTTCGACAACGCCAGGAAGATCAGGGCGCTGCTCGCCGCGCTCCAGGAACTCACCCTCGAGATCATCCAGGCCACCCCGCGCGCCAGCAACCATAACCCGAAATCCGGGCAAAACGGTGTGGGCACCACCTGCTTAACCTGTGGGCGGCACCCCGATCACGCCACGAACGGCCAGCTCGCAGCCAAACGTGAAGACCTGACCCGTACTGACCTGGGGTTTTAGTTCCTCAGATCCCTTGTTTTGATCTTGCGTGGGGCCGCGCTGAGGCCATCCTGGGGCCGCTATGGTCATCGGCTCCTCGAACGCGCGTGCGGATATGCACGGCCTGGCCCGGGACACAGGCCGTTCTCTCGCCGGCCCTTCGTTCTGCTGGCCGGCGGCAGATGCCTGTTTTCGGTTAGTCTCCGTTCCTCATCGGCTGGTCAGATCGTGGGCCCTCCACGGGCGACGGAATGCGTCATCTGGGCGCGGTCATCACGCGTCTGCGATGCCGACGCCGGTGACGGGGACGGCCGAGCTGGCGAGCCGGATGGGCCCGTGACCGCCGCACCGTCCCACCCTGCCCGCCTCCTGCGCGGACGCGGGGGCGGCCCCGGATGCCCTGCCGCCGCCGGTGGCGCCGGGTGCCGGGGACCAGGCAGCCTGCCTGGATGATCAGCGTGGCGACTTTCTCCGCCGCGGTATGCGCTACAGCGGGCAGCACCGAGGTATAGGTGTCGGCGGTCAGCACGATGCTCGAGTGGCCGAGCATGTCCTGCACCACCCGCAGGTCCACCCCTGCGGCCAGGGCCAGCGTCGCCGCGCCATGGCGCAAGTCATGCAGCCGGACCGGCGGCATCCCAGCCTGGGCGGCCAGCGCGCGGAAGGTCCGGGTCAGCCGTCCGGGGCCATCGGGTCCCCGTTCAGGTTGGTGAACACGAACCCGCTCGCCCGGTAGCCCGACCCGAAAGCGGCGGCCTCGCCGCCCTGCCGGTCACGGTGAGCGCGCAGCGCGGCAACCGTCGTGTGGTCCAGCGCGATCACGCGGCTGCTGTGCGCTGTCTTGGCGGGCAGATCGCTAGCCGCCCGTCGTACTGCTGCAGCTGCTGGCTGATCACTGCGGTCCTGCCGTCCAGGTCGATGTCGCACCACCGCAGCTCGGCGGCCTCACCGCGGCGCAGCCCGCGCAGTGCGATCAGGTGATAGGCGGCATACAGCCGGTGCTCTTCGATCGAGACGAGGAACTGCGCGGTCTGCTGGGCGGTCCACACCGCGACGGCAGGCCGGTCCCCGGTCCGCCGCCACTGCTCGATCCGGTACGGTGTCCACACCACCGCACGGGGTCGGCGGGCTTTTGGCAGTTCGGCCTTGGCGGCCGGGTTCTCCGTCAGCAGCCCGCGGCGGCCCGCGGCGTTCAGCGCCGCCCGCAAGGTGGCCCGGATCCGGGTCAAGGTGGCGGCCGAGACCGGCGTGCCCAGGGCGTGGTGCTGGCGGATGATCGCGGCGAACATCGCCTGCACGGTCGGGGTTGTCAGCTCGCCTAGCAGCACCTCCCCTAGATACGGCGTGAGATACAGACGGCAGTGCGCGGCATAGCCGCGCACGGTCGACGGGGCGGTGGCGGTGCGGGAGACCAGCCAGTGCGCCAGCCAGTCTCCCACCGTCAGCATCCGGGCGCCGGTATCACCGGGGCGGGGTGCCCGCAGCCGGGCCAGCACCGCGACCGCGGCCTGGCGGGAGGGGTAGCCGCCCCGCCGGATCCGCCGGCGGTGTCCGTCCAGCCCGGCGGGCAGCTCCAGCCGGACATACCAGCTCCCGTGCCGCCCGCCCGCCGCCAGCCGCGGGCACGCCTGCCCGTACCGGCGGTGCCGGTTCCCGGATCGGTACACCCGCACCGCCGGTACACGCATCTCTCGCTGACCATCACCCGCCACCTTGCATTCGCGCAGAGTATTGAGCTACTCCTCTCAGGATGCGATCCGGCGGGCGCCCGGGACAGGACACGCTGCACGCGATGTGACTGAGGCGGCCGGCCGTACCGATGCCGAGATAACCCTGGGAACTCGCGCAAAAGAAAACCCGGCTCCGCGAGGAAAACCGGGTGGTGTATGCACACAGGTAGCCTCAGGGTTAGGCGCCGTCGAGACGGCTCACCAGCCCGCCGGCCGCGCGAGGCTACCTACAGGGTCGGGCATCTGGCACGCCTGCAGGTCTTATGGTGACAGCTGGCGTCCGCGGCGTTACCTGGGTCGCTAATGAACTGCGGGTGCAGCTCCGGGACGCAGACCGGCGCGATGATGAGGACCTGCCGCGGCGACGTGCTGGAAGCGCTGATGCTGGACGTCTCGGTCCCGATGACCGTCGATGTGAAGGCCCGGGATGGCTTGGTCACCTTGACCGGCACCGCGCAGTGGCACTACCGGCGCGAGGCGGCCGAGTCCCGCACCACGGACGTGCCGGGCGTGGCCGGTAATGACAACGCCGTCATCTTGACCCAGCCTCCCGATGCGCGTGACGCGGCGGATGCCATCAGCGGCGCGTTGCGGCGCGATGCTATACCGGGGGCGGATGTGGTCTCGGTCGAGACCTCCTCCGGCGGGCTGGTGATCGTGTCCGGCACGGTGAGTTCCTGGGCCGCGCACGATCACGCGGTGGCCGCCGCCTGGCACTACCGGCGTCACCCAGGTCGATGACCGGATCCGGGTCGAGAGCTGCCCGTAGCGCTCTGTCAGCCCCGCTCCGCGGGCGTCCCCTTGCCGTTCCTGAGTGTCCGGGCGAGCTGGGCACGGCTGGTGACGTCAAGCTTGCGGAAGATCTTCTGCAGGTGGTACGCCACCGTGGCGGCGCTGAGGAACAGCCGGGCGGCGATTTCCCGGTTGGTCAGGTGCTCGGCGACCAGCCGGGCGATCTGCTCCTCCTGCGCTGTGAGCACCTGCGGGGTCCCGGGGCTGCGCGGGCGGGCCCGCTCGCCGCTGGCGCGCAGCTCGCGTCTGGCCCGTCCCGCGAACGCCACCATGCCCATCTCATCGAACATCGCAAACGCGGTGCGCAGCTGGTCCCGGGCGTCGCGACGGCGAAGCTGCCGGCGCAGCCATTCGCCGTACAGCAGGTGCGCGCGGGCCAGCTCGGGGCGGAGCCGGGTGCGTCCGAGCCGGCCGATCGCCTCGCGGTAGTGCTCCTCAGCGGCTTCGCCTGCGCTGAGCAGGGCACGGGAGCGCGCCTCGAGCCCCAGCCCGTAGTCGGTCCCGCCGGCCTGAGCCGTCGCCGCTAGTTCCTCTAGCGCGTCGGCCGCAACCTTGGTGTGGCCGGTCCGCACGGCGGCCTCGATCAGGTCGGGCAGCCCCCACATCGAGGTGAGCAGGTGGCTGTTCTCCTTGGCTTGCCGGGCCGCCGCGAACGCGTCAGTGTGACGGCCGAAGCCGTTGTGCAGGGTGGCGGCCAACCAGTGAGGGAATGTCGCTGCGTTCCCTTGGCCCTCGGCTGCGGCCGTGGCGATGGCGGCCGCCATCAGCGGGGTGAACTCGGCCTGGTTGCCCCGGAGCGCAGCGAGGAGCATGTGGGTATACGGCGCGATGCGGACGCCGGTCGCCTCGGCCGCGGCATCAGCTTCGGCGATCAGGGAGGCCGCCGCCGCAAAGTCACCTCGCCGCGCGTCGGTTAGGGCCGCGTTGGGCAGATCGGCCGTCAGCTGTTCGAGCGCACCAGCGGCACGGGCGAACTGGAGCTGCCGAGCCATGATCGCATGCCCGGCATCGTCGTCCCACAGTACGGTTGTGGCGATGGAGGCCCACCGAAGTCCTTGTTCCCCCGAGAGGTCTCCGGCGGTGAAGGCGTCTACTGCCTGCCTCAGCGCCGGTGCCGCGGCGGCGGGACCGTCGGTGACCAGCCGCGCCAGGCCATCCAGGATCAGGTCGACTGGACGGGGCGGGTCCGCGGGCGGGGGCAGGGCGCGGGCGGCGCGGGAGACCTCGACTAGATCGCTGCCGCCCGCCAGATGCCCGGCGAGCGATGCCGCGCTCCACGCGGTCAGATAGGTCTCACGGGCCAGGTCGAGGTCGAGCGGCTCGAGCCGCCTGGCCGCCTTGAGCAGCAGCGCGGAAGCCTCGCCGCCCAGGCTTGAGGCGAACGCGATGTACCCCCGGAGCAGATCGATCCGAGCATGCTGGAGCTCGTCCAGTAGCCCGGCTTCGGCGGTGGCCAGCAGGTCAAGGGCTTTGCTGAACGCGCCGGCTTGCATGCTGGCCTGTGCGGCGGCCAGGAGGCGTTCGGCGTGCCGCGCCGGATCGGCGGTCAGCAGCACCGCCCGTTCCAGAAAGCCGGCGGCTGCGGCCATGCCGCCACGAGCCTGCGCCCGGCTAGCGGAGCGTTCCAGCTCGGCGGCGACCTCCTCGTCCGGCCCGGCCGCGGCCTCGGCCAGGTGCCAGGCCCGGCGGTCCGGATCCGCCGCCGGGTCGGTGACCGCGGCCAGCGCCTGGTGCGCGCGGGACCGCGCCTCTACCGGGGCCGCGTAGTAGGCCGCCGACCGGACCAGCGGGTGCCGGAACCGCACCCGCGGCCGCCACGACACCAGCCGCCCGGACCCGGCGGCTTCGCCCGCCTCCGCGGCGGCGCCCAGCTGCCCGGCCGCCTGATACACCAGCGCCGGATCGCCGGTCGGGTCGGCCGCCGCCACCAGCAGCAGCGTCTGCGTCTGGGGGGGCAGGGCCCGCACCCGGGACAGGTACAGCTCCTCCAGCTGGCCGCCGAACCGCAGCGGCCAACCCAGCGGCACCGCCCCCGACAACTCTCCGGGAGTCAGCTCCCCGGCCGCCTCCATCAGCGCCAGCGGGTTCCCCGCCACCCCCGCCACGATCCGCCGGCCCACCTGCCCATCCACCCGCCCCCCGGCCGCCGCTGCCAGCAGCTGCCCCGCCGCCTGCTCCGGCAGCCCGCCGAGCACCAACTCCGGCAGCCCGGCCAGCGCCGCCGCCCGGCCCTCCCCGTCCCGGATGGTGAACACCATGCCCACCGGGTCGGCGTACAGGCGGCGGGCGATAAACCCCAGCACCTCCACCGACACCTGATCCAGCCACTGCGCGTCATCGACCAGGCACAGCACCGGACGGGCGGCCGCCGCGTCCGTCAGCAGCGTCAGCGCCGCCAAACCCACCAAAAACCGGTCCGGCGCCGGCCCGGCCACCAGCCCGAACGCCGACTCCAGCGCCTGGCGCTGCGGGCCGGGCAGCTGTTCAAGGCCACTCAAGAACGGCACCAGCAACTGGTGCAGCCCGGCGAACCCCATCCCCGTCTCCGCCTGGATTCCGCCCACCCGGGCCAGCTGCATGTCCTGCGCCTGCCCGGCCGCCCACTCCAGCAGCACCGTCTTGCCGATGCCCGCCTCCCCCCGCAGCACCAGCACCCCGCTCAGCCCCTCCCGCACCGCCGCCAGCACTCGCTCCACCGCGGCGGTCTCCGGGACCCGGTCCAGCAACTCGGTAATCGGTCAGCCCTCCCGCCGCCCGTCGGCAAACCAGCCAGGCCACCCCAGCCCGGTCCCGGCATGCGGGCGGCGCACGACCATCATCACCCACACCCCACCGGGGAACCAGCAGGTCCCGGCCCCCATGGCACTCTCCTGTGCCTGCACGAGCAGATCGGGGTCGAGAGCAGCCGTAACGTTCTGTCAGGCCCGGGGCGCAGGCGTTCGGGTGCCGTTGCGGATCGTCCGGGCGAGCTGGGTACGGCTGCTGACGCCGAGCTTGCGGAAGATCTTGCGCAAGTGGTACTCGACGGTGGTGGCGCTGATGAACAGCCGGGCGGCGATCTCCCGGTTGGTGAGGTATTCGCCGATCAGGCGGGCGATCTGCTCCTCCTGCGGGGTGAGCACCTCCGCCGCCTCGGGGCCGCGTGGGCGAGCCTGCTCGCCGGTGGCGCGCAGCTCGCGTCTGGCCCGTTCGGCGAACGCGGCAATGCCCATGGTCTCGAGCATGTCGTGGGCCGTGCGCAGGTGCTCTCGTGCGTCACGGCGGCGGCGCTGGCGGCGCAGCCACTCCCCGTACAGCAGATGCGCGCGGGCGAGGTCGACTCGCAGGCGGGTCCGCCCCAGACGGGCGATCGACTCGCGGTACAGCCGCTCGGCTGCCTCGCCCTCGCTCAGCAGCGCGCGCGAGCGCGCCCGGATCCCAAACCCCCAGTCGGTGCCGCTGGCGCCGGTCACCACCTCGACCCGGTCCAGGGCGCTGGCTGCCGTCTCGATCATGCCGGTGCGTGCGGCGGCCTCCACCAGCTCGACCGTCGGCCAGAGCAGTGAGCCGAGGTCATCGTCGTAGCTGCAGGCACGCTGCGCGGCGTCAGCGGCCTCGCTGTGATTGCCGAGGCCGTTGTTGAGCGCGGCGCTCGCCCACTCGGCGAAGGTAATCCCGACTCCCTCCCCACGGCGGATCGCATCTTCCATCGTGGTGCCGATCACGGCCAGCGCCTCGGCCTCCTCGCCCCGCAGGGCGGCCAGGCCGAGAGCGGCATAGAGCGCGAGCCCGCTCCCAGTCGCTTCTTTGACCGCCTGCACCTCATCGACCAGCAACGCCGCGCCTGTCAGGTCGCCGGCGAACAGGTGGACGTAGGCGCGTGAGGTCAGGGCGAGCGGAAGCTCGCTGAGCGCCCCGGTCTCGCGGGCAAGCTGGACGTGCCGGGCGGAAAGCACGTCCCAGTGATCGTAGTCCCATGTCCGGGTCGCGCCAACGACGGCCGCCAGCCACAGCCAGTGCAGTTCCTCCTCTGCCGACATGCCCTCGCCGAAAGCGGCAAGCGCCCGGCGCAGCATCGGCACTCCCGCCGCATATCCATCGTTGAAGTGCGAGGTCAGGCCGTCCAGCAGGAAGTCGGGTGCCCGTGGCGCCTGCGGCGGGGGTGGGGCCGCAGCTGCCGCGCGGGCTATTTCCAGGATGCCGCTTCCCGGGCCGGCCAGGCGGCCGGCGAACATCCCGGCGGACAGCGCGACGAGGTACGTCGCGCGGGACTGGCCGGGGTCGATCTGCTCGAGCTGCCTGGCGGCATTCAGCAGCAGCGGCGCGGCTTCGGCGCCCCGGCTGGTGACAAACGCGAGCTGGGCCCGCACCAGGTCAGCGTGAGCGCTCTGGAAGCCGCCGAGCGGCCCGGCTTCGGCCGCGGCGAGCAGGTCGCGGGCCGTGGCGAACTCGCCGGCCCGCACTTTGGCCTCAGCTGCGTCCAGGGCCCGCCCGGCCCGCTGGGCGGGGTCGGGCGTCAGTGCTGCTGCGCGTTCCAGGAATGCGGCGGCGGCGGCCAGCCCGCCGCGAGCTTGTGCCCGGCTGGCGGAATGCTCCAGCTCGGTGGCGACCTGCTCGTCGGGCCCTGGGGCGGCTTCGGCCCGGTGCCAGGCCCGGCGGTCGGGGTCCGCGACGGGATCGGTGGCCTGGGCCAGCGCCGCATGCGCGCGGCGGCGCGCCTCTGCCGGGGCAGCGTAGTAGGCCGCCGACCGGATCAGCGGGTGCCGGAACCGCACCTGCGGCCGCCACGCCACCAGCCGCCCGACCCCCGCAGCCTCGCCCGCCTCCGCGCCGACCCCCAGCTGCCCGGCCGCGGCGTACGCCAGCGCCGAATCCCCGGCCGGGTCGGCCGCCGCCACCAGCAG
>Ga0126373_10003828_pt1 | contig 11357 bp, 7 predicted proteins | sample PanSoiMetPlot_11_FD_92545 | JGI IMG/M metagenome (GOLD analysis project Ga0126373, IMG submission 92545) | Tropical forest soil microbial communities from Panama - MetaG Plot_11 | ecosystem: Environmental > Terrestrial > Soil > Tropical forest > Bulk soil | place: Panama | collected 2016-02-17
AATCTCGGCGATGAAGACGACGCCTCGGCGGTCTTCCTGACGCGCTCTGCGGCGCACGTAGAATCGCAGGTTCACCTCCTCGAAGTCAGTGTGGAAAGGAACGGGTAGGCGATCGAAGAGTTTCGTGCGGAGAAAACGGAAGCCGACGAGGCTGAGGTACGTTTTGCCGTCGAAGGAGTCAAGAATGGTCCCGGGCGGGACGTATTTGGCGAGGAGATTCGGATCGACCTCGTAATTGAGCATCACGAGATCGCGCCACTCGGCGGAAAGGAAGATGCGTCCAGGCATTCCGGGGAATCGCGGCAACCTCCGGCGGCTCTAATCGAACAGTTTTTGAAGCTGAAGCTCGAAACCCGGCAAGAACTTCGATGTGAGCGTTCCGGCGTCCGCCAGCACGGGCTCTCGAAGGGAGCGTCCGGTCCAGATTTCCACCTCACTTGCTTCCGGATCCACCAGCCACACCTCTTTCACGCCGGCCGCGAAGTACTGCTTCACTTTGCGATGAATCATGCGCGTGGTTTCAGAAGGTAAGAGCACTTCGACAGCGATCTCGGGGATGATGGGGATCACTTTGACATCGCGCAACTCTTGGGAGCGATCCCCCAGGATGATCGCGATATCGGGAGCCCAGCGAGTGTTTGGAGACAGTGCGTAGAGATTCTCGGAATTTAACAATTCGCCGATTGGATTCCTGTCGAAGAATTTGAAAAGCTCGCCAGTCAGCTTCATCAGCACCCGATTGGGCTGATAAGCGGGACGCGTCATCTCGATCAACTCCCCTTCATCGAGTTCGTAGAGCTTGTCTTCCTCGAACGGGTAGTTATCGAATTCCTCGGCCGTCAGCAGAGTCTTCGCGGCACCCATGCTTTTAGTTTAGGCTCTTTTGGCGCTGGCTGGCCGCGAAGATCAATGATCGCGAGGCCCGAGCAGATCCGCCCATGATGAGTGCGATTCGGGCATCAGGCGTTTCACTTAGTAAAGCGCGCACCGGCGTATGCGGGATAGTACTCGAAAAAACGCGACCACTTACCGAAAGCATTGACTCGCGGAAAAACTGCGAGTTTACTGGCTGTACCATGCCTAAGCCGCCACGTCAGGACGATCACGAGCACGAGCACAAACGCGAACACGGCCGCGAACACGATCGCAAACACGATCGCAAACACGGCCATGAACATGAACACGAACGCGAGGAGGGTGGCGACGACCCGCGACGCCACGCTTCGATCATCGCGCGCCGCTGGGAAGGGAGCCCGCCGCCGAACGCGGAACGCTACGCGAAGGCTCTCCAGCAGTGGCGAACACTGCCCGGCGCCGTATCGTCTCCCGCGACGGATCCACCCGCACCTAAAAAGAAACCGGGACATCAGGGACACTCCCTCGAGAAGGACAACGACAAATGAGTCTTAAGGGAACAGTGTGGGCTCCTATCGGTCCGAGTCCCATGCAGGAAGGCGGCCGTCAGGACAACGGTCTCGTTACGGCGATCGCAGTCAATCCGAATAACCAAAACGTAATTTATCTGGGCACAGCGCAGGGTGGGGTGTGGCGCAGCGCGGACGCAGGTACAACGTGGACGCCGCTCTTCGACCATCAGCCGGCGCTCGGCATCGGCGAGCCGGCCGGAATCGGCATCGATCCCGCGAACACCGACGTAATCTACGTCGGAACAAGCGGGCGCGTGGGAAGCGCCGAGCCGGACACGATTCACCAGCCGACGGCCGGCCTGTTCAAGTCGACCGATGGGGGCGCAAGCTGGATCGCGCTCGGCTCGGGATATCCGGCGGGCAACACCGGCAACGCGACGCAGTTCGTCAATCAGTCGATCAACGTCATCATCGTCGATCCCACGAACGGCGTCATCTATCTCGCTTCGACCAGCGGTGTCTTTACTTCAAATAACGGCGGCCTGGATTGGACTCAAGCCACGGGGCTGAATGGCGACACGAGATCGCTTGCGCTGGATTTGTCGACGCCGCCAAATGCGCGCATTCTTCACGCAGGCGTTTCGGGCGTCGGCGTGTTTCGCTCGAAGGATGGCGCCCGCACGTTTACGCAAACGCTGAGTGCGACGACGCCAGTAGTGAAAGCCGCATTGGGCGCCACGGGAAATTTCGTGCGCGTGGTGGTTGCGCTGGCTCCGCCTACTTCGCCGCCCAACGTCAAAGGCATTCAGGTGCTGTACGTGGCGCTGTCGAGTACCTATAGCGGTCCGCCGCCCGATCCGATCCCGATTTTCATCAGTAAGGATCAAGGCGGGACGTGGGCGCAGCAGGCGTCGACCGGGCTTTCGGGCGGGACGTATGGCGGGTATGCGTTGGATATGGCCGTCGATCCGGCATCGCCGGGCGATGGGAACACCGACACCATCTACTATGGGTGCCTGGCTCAGTTTAAGTCCACCAACTCCGGTGCGATTTTTACGGGAATGAGCGTGGGGCATGCGGACACGCATACCTGGACGGTGGTGCCTCAGACCGGCGGACCGCCGAGCATCATCTACTGCGGCTGCGACGGAGGCGCCGATGTGTCCACCGACGGCGGCTCGACGTGGAATTCGATTAACGCCGGCGGGCTGCAGAGCGGTTTGTTCTACAACATCGCGCTGAAGCCTGACGCGGGCGCGTCGGTCACGGCCGGTGCACTGCAGGACAACGAGCTTCAGACGACGGCGGGTGCGGTGAGTCCGACATGGAACGCGACTTTCGGCGGCGACGGTTGGGACGTGGCCTACGACGGCAGTAGCGTGCTCTACGGGACCAGCGGAGGGCCGGCGAGTTCGGTTCGGCAGTCGACGGACGATGGCCAGACATTTCCGACTGACGTAACTCCGCCGTGGACTCCCGCCGATACTGGCTCTTTTTTTCTAACGCAGCTTGCGGCCGATCCCAGCGCGACCGGGATTCTCTACGCGAGCGGTTTGCAAAACTTGTGGCAGCGGCAGGGAGGCGGTGCGTGGCGCATCATTTTCACCCCGGGCACCAGCGGCAACGTAGACGTCGCGCCTGCAAATGGAAGCAACGTGGTGATTGCGGCGGGCAACAAGGTTTACGTCTCCACCAACGCGCAGGCCGCTACTGTGGGACCCCCAACGGGCGTTACGTTTACCGACATCACCAGGAATCTGCCCAACCGCAACGTGGCACGCGCCGTGTTCGATCCAGTGGATCCGACCATCATTTACGCGGTGATGAACGGGTTCGATGCCGGTACGGGGCAGAACGTGTTCCGCACCAGCGTGGCGGCAACGTCGTGGGCTAACATTTCTCCCGCCGTAGATGTGCCGTGTGGCGCGATTGCGGTGGACGGCACGACGACGCCGACCACGCTTTATGTCGGAACGGATCTTGGGGTGATCCGTTCCGTGGATGGAGGCGCGTCGTGGTCGGTTCTCGATGACATCCACTTTCCACGCGTGCCGGTGTTCGATCTCGCGTTCAACCCCAAGGCTGGCGCTCTGCGGGCTGCGACTTACGGTCGCGGCGTCTTCGGATTCGTCAAGCCGACGGGCCCTTCGATCGCCATCAATCTCGAGGACAACCTCACGTTCGGCACGGTCTGCTCGGGTCCGAAATACCTGACGCTCGAAGTTTACAACGTAGGCGCGGCTGACCTGGTAATCACCAGCGTGCAGCGCTTGCTTGGTTCTACTGATTTCACAGTGCTGCCGACACCAGCGACTCCGCTGGTGATCGGTCCTGGCGAAGAGGTGGATTTCACCGTGGAGTTCACGCCCAGCGTGGCGAGCGGGACCGAAACAGCGACCATTCGCATCATCAGCAATGATCTGGGTGCGCCTTTCGTCGATGTATCCGCGACTGGCGCGCTGGGTACCGGGAAGATTGCGACCGCGATCGCCAACAGCGGCAGCTTCGGTAACGTATGCGTTGGTTCGTTTGCGGACGAACTACTTACCATCAACAACACCGGGCTATGCCCGTTGTCGATAACCGGCATCACTGCGACAGGCGATTTCCAAGCGCCGGGCGTGCTTTCGTACCCGCTTGTCGTGGACTCCGGCGACTCCATCGACGTTGTCATCCGCTTTCAACCCTCGAGTTTCGGCGCAAAATTCGGCACGGTCACGATTTTCAGCAGCGATCCTGCGGGATTCCATTCCGTGTCGGTATCAGGCGTCGCGCCTGCGCCCAAGGCGAACTTAATCATCGCGGACACGGGGAGCTTCGGAAAGGTGTGTGTCGGGTCCTTTAGGGATGAGCCGCTGATTATTACGAACAGCGGCAAGTGCACCTTGACGATCGATTCCATCAGTTCGAGCTCTGCTGAGTTCATCGCGCCGGAAGTAATCTCGTACCCGATCACGATTGGTCCCGGCGATGCGCTGCCGGTGCCGATTCGTTTTCAGCCCGCCAGCTTCGGCGCCAAGTCAGGAACGATCACGGTGACGAGCAACGATCCGGCTAGCCCGATCAGTGTTCAAGTGTCGGGCGAAGCGCCGCCGGGCAAGCTGACGATCGCCGGCTCTACTACTTTCGGCGGCGTGAACGCGTGCTGCTGCGCCGATCGTACGCTGTCAATCTGCAACACAGGCGATTGTGCGCTGCATGTGACCAGCGTCCACTTCAAGCGCAAGAGCCGCTATTGGAAGCTACTGCATAATCCGTTCCCGGCCACGCTGCATCCAGGCTCGTGTCTGGCTGTGGTGATTCAGTATCACGCCGTCGAGCGATGCGCGCGTCTATGCGAGCTGATCATCGAGAGCGACGATCCGTTGACGCCGGTGAAGTGCGTCGAGGTGCAGGCCTACACGATTTGGGATTCGTGCTGCAAGGAGCACTGTGACGACTGCCGCAAAGGCTGTTGCGACAAACCGCATCGCGAGGCGTGTTGCCAGCAAGGCTACCCGTGCTGTTGCGACGACGATGATGAGGAAGACGAACACGAACACGAGTAAATCCGGCTAGGTCTCAGGCATTCGATTCGGTCGCTTTGACAGGAACGTCGCGCACGCCAGCACGGCGACGGATGCGCTCAGAACACTCGTTTCTAACAGCCGGCGAAAGTCTCCTTGCCATAGGAAAGACACCGCGCCCCAAAGCGAGGAGATCCCGGCGACTGCGAACGCGGCTGTAATAGTTCGTAGGCGCCACGGACCCATGGGAGGCAGCTCAGATTCGTTACCAGTGGGCGGCTTGTGGATGTATCCATTCAGCGCGGTTCCGGCCGCGAAATAAGCGATGCCGAGCAGCGACCACTTCGCAACCGACCATCGTCGCGTCGCATCGATCACGGACTGCGCTAAGTCGTAGCTCAAGAGCCGTACCATGTGTTGGTTTTCCTGCCAATCGCAGAATCCACCGGCCACGATTGTGAGCGCGCCGAGCGTAAGAAGAGCTTTCACCGGCGCTCGTGTATGTGCGCGCCACGCAAATGCAATCAGCGCGATCAACTGGAGCGGATAGAGGAACAGAAAGATGTTGTCACGGCCGAGTCCGACCAAATATTGTTTCCGCTGGAGCGGTTCCACTACGCCGTTCCCGTGCTGCATGAGATCACGAACCGATTGCGCGTTGCGCGGCGTTTCGAGCTCCACTACTTGGTTGTAGAGCTTGACCTCCGCGTGGTCCTTCGTGAACGCGGCTGTGCGCGTGTCCCAAATCGTGACGATCGAAAATGCGGCCGCCGCTAGGCTGACGAGGAACAGAATCCGCGCTCTCAATTGGGCGTTCATTTTAGGAACTCTACGAGCCGTGTGGCCTCGTCCATGATCTTTTGGTCGTGGCTCCAGGTTGTCGCCAGACAATCCCTCTGTGCCGTCGTGAATTTCCATGACAACGGTTGCTTTTCACATCCTTTCACCCCGTTGTAGGCAAACTGAAAATCGGTCGCCCCCTTCCAGTTCCCGTGGAATACCTGCAACGCGACGTCGTCATCGCGAAGCTGGCCCTGACTGCGGACGTTTAATACGCCAGAAAGCGGGGCCGAACCTTGATAACTCCATCCCCGTATCGATCCGCCCACATCCGCTGGGTCGCCCCAGCGAATTTGAACCAGCGCGATCTTGTCCGGCTTCACCGCGCCTTCGAGATTGGCTTCCGTCAGCCAGTCGAGCGCAGAACGGATCCCGAAGTTGTCGTAGTAACCGCCGTCCACGAGGTGATAGTCGGGCGCGAGTGGATGTCCGTTGCTCCTCGCGGCCGGCGCCACGTAGGGAAAAGACGCCGACAGGCGTGCAGCCGTGGAGACGCGAACCCGCAGCTGGTGATGGTTCTGTTGATTGAACTCCTTCACGTCTCGCAGAAGCGCAGGATCTCTCGGTCCGTTTTCGCCAAATGCGGTGCTGGCAAAAATGAACGGTGTTCCATCCTCAATCGCTGTTGCGTTCATGATGAACGCAGGTGCAGCGCCTTGGCCTGTGTCCTTCGCCAGATCGTCGAGGTAGAAATCGCCTGCGCCGGCAATCTGGTCCCACTTGTTCTCGAGCGCCCATCCGCGATCAACGTCGGAGTGCCAGGCGTAGGGAAGAAACACGCGCATCAAATCCGGCCCGGTCCATCCCCATGCAATCTCGTCGAGCGCGGGCTGGAGCGCCGAATCTCGCGCCTGCTCGAGCGAAACCGGGCCATGGTTCGTTGCTGCGTCGTGATAGGCGACTGCTGTGTAATAAGCGCCGACAGATCCGCCGGATATGCTGCTGATCAGCACGATTCGATTTGAGAACGGGACTCCCTCGCTTTTCGCCCGCGCCTCTAAGCCCGCGAGCACCTGCGTCGTCCATGCGGCCGCCTGAATACCTCCCCCGGCGGTCATAATCACTACTGGCGTGCCGACGTTACTCAGCACCTGGCATGGCTTGGCGAATTCCGGCACGCGATCTCCTTGTTGGGGTTTGTCTACACGGTACAAGTGATCCGTGCCTGGGGACGTTCCCACCAGCAGCGCATACGCGAGCACGGCCAGGCTGAGCGGGAAACGATAGCGGTCCAGAAAAAATGCCGCGCCCGCAAATAGCAGAAGGAAGATCAGAAGCGCCAAGAGCACGAACGCGAGCGAGGCGGCACTCACGGCGTACCAAATCAAGAGCACCCAGAGCACAACCGCAATGAAAGAAAACACCGCGTTGAGAATCATTCCTGGATACAGCTTGAATTGGTTTCCGGATAAGTAGAGGTAGCCGGGCAGCAGCGGGAGCGCGTAGTTGGCGAGCAGATTGGCGAACCAGTCAGTCAGACGTCGCGCCCAGGGAAGCGGATCGCTTGCGAGCAGCCGCTCGGCGAGCTTTCCCTCGTCGCGCAATTGCTGCGGCAGTGGGAGAACCAGCATGTTCGGCAACTCAGAGCAGGGATCAGCAAGCAGGATTTCCCCGATAACCGCAAGAGCAAGGACCACATGCGCCGCCGCCCATCCAGCCGCGATCGGCAGGATCGCGCTGATCCAAGCGTGCGGCCATAAACGCACACAGCAAGCAACGAAAAAGATCGCCGGGACTTGGCACAGCAGATAGAGCCAGAGTTTAGGCTCGTACTGGGGATAAACCGGCGGGAATTCAGGCTTCCGGCTCGTGCGCGCGTTGCCGTGTGCGAGGACGAGATTGATGGAGGCCGTCGCCCCCAGTGAAATCGAGCAGGCTGCCAGCGCGACGAGAAACATGCTGCCAAACGTCTCGAGTGTGAACAACCCGAGAAATGTAGGCTGGATCCCGGAGAAGAGGCTGAGGGACGCTAGCAGGACCAGGATCAACAGGAAGATGACGGGAACTCGCGCCAACATGAAAGTGCGCATGGTCAATTTTCCTCCGTTGCTGCATTTTATAGCGTAAAATCCGCGCAATCGGGACATCTGTTTTGGGGAGACGTCGTTTGACACATTTGAGATAATCGAATTAGCAGCGGTCTGGGTGCCCGCTTCTCCCTGTTACTCTCTTGGAAGACTCGATTCTCATCCGTGGCTCGCGAGTCCACAATCTCAAGAACGTATCACTCGAGATCCCGCATAACAAACTGACGGTTGTTACTGGCGTCTCCGGCTCCGGGAAATCGTCGCTAGTCTTCGACACCATCTACGCCGAGGGGCAGCGCCGCTATGTGGAATCGCTCTCGGCCTACGCGCGGCAGTTTCTGGAGCGAATGGAAAAGCCGGACGTCGATGAGATCTCCGGCATCGCGCCGCCCATCGCGATCCGGCAAAAAAACACGACGCGGAATCCGCGCTCGACGGTGGCCACGTCGACGGAGATCTACGATTTTCTGCGCCTGCTCTACGCGCGGGTCGGCAGAAGCCATTGTCCCAATTGCGGGCGCGAGATCCGCCGCGATACGGTGGATCACGTCGCGCAGGAAATGCTGGCGCAGCCCGAGGGCTCGCGCTGGTACGCGCTGTTTCCAGTACGAAAAGGGTCGACAACGGATGCGCTACGCGACCAGCTGTTCGAGCTGCGCAAGAAGGGGTTCAATCGGCTGTATCAAAACAACCGGGTGTTCGAGTTTTCAACTCCCGAGTCGCTGCTGGATATCGATTTCAAGCAGCCGCTCTTCATCCTGGCGGACCGGTTTGTCATTTCCCCCGACCTGCACCAGCGCCTGGTGGACACGACTGAGATCGCGTATCGCGAGTCGAGCGAAGTCATCTTTGAGGAAGCGACGCCGCAGGCCCCGCCTCCGCGCATGCTACGCTTCAGCGAGAAATTCGCGTGTAAGAACTGCGACGTTGAACTTGCGCCGCCGGAGCCGGCGCTCTTCAGCTTCAACAATCCGATGGGAGCATGCCCGCGCTGCCAGGGATTCGGAAACACGATCGACTACGATCCGGGGCTGGTGATTCCGGATCCGGGGCTGTCGCTGCAAGGCGGCGCCGTCGAGCCTTGGACCAAGGAACAGTACAAATGGTACGCGGCCGAGTTCAAGAGAGCGTCGCGCGGAAAAGTGCGCTGGAACGTTCCGTTCTGCGATTTGACGGCGGACGAGCGGGCGGTTGTGCGCCAGGGCATTCGCGACTTCTTCGCCGAAGTGGAGACCAAGAAGTACAAAGTTCACGTCCGCGTTTTTCTGAGCCGGTATCGCGGCTATGCGGAGTGCCCGGATTGCAGAGGCTCGCGGCTGCGCCGGGAAGCTCTGTATGTGCGCGTCGGCGGGAAGACGATCGCGGACGTCGCGAAGATGAACATCGCTCAGGCCTGCCAGTTTTTTTCTTCGATCGCTTTGACACCAGAAGAATCCACCATCGGTGACAAGATTCTGGTCGAAGTGCGGCAACGTCTCAAGTTTCTGAACGATGTCGGACTCGAATATCTTACGCTCGACCGTCTGGCTTCGACGCTCTCGGGCGGCGAAGCTCAGCGCATCCAGCTCGCAACATGCCTCGGTTCGCGGCTGGTAGGCGCTTGCTACGTTCTCGACGAACCGTCCATCGGACTGCACAGCCGCGATACAGGACGGCTGATCCGGATTCTCGAAGAGCTGCGCGATCTCGGCAACACGATCGTGGTCGTCGAACACGACGCCGACGTGATGCGCGCGGCCGATCACATCGTCGACATGGGCCCCGGTGCAGGCGAGCTGGGCGGCAGAGTGGTTTTCGAAGGCTCATATGGAAAAATTATTGCGGACCGCAACGGCTCGCTGACATCGCGCTACCTGCGCGGCGATTTGCATGCGCATCATTCGTCTGTGCGCCGCTCCGTGGATCAGAAGAAGGCCTTGAAAGTCTGCGGCGCACGGGCACATAACTTGAAGGGCATCGACGTCACAATTCCGCTGAACATCATGGTGGCCGTGACAGGCGTTTCGGGATCTGGGAAGTCGACGCTGGTGCACGACGTGATCTATCAATCGCTTTCGCAGCGCTTGCGGCAGCCTGCGCAAGAGGGCATGTGGGAGGAATTGCCGCAGCAGGCCGAAAAGATCACGTGCCGTCGCGTGGAGCGCGCGGAACTGTTGCGCGAGGTGGTTCTTGTGGATCAGTCACCAATCGGCCGCACGCCGCGATCGAATCCTGTCACCTATATCAAGGCGTTCGATCTGATCCGCGAAATCTTCGCCTCGACACCCGATGCGAAAAAGCGAGGGTACAATTCCGGGCATTTTTCGTTCAATATTCCCGGCGGCCGCTGTGAAAACTGCCAGGGCGACGGCACGGTCACGGTGGAGATGCAGTTCTTGGCCGACGTCGAGTTGATCTGTGAAGAATGCAAAGGAACGCGCTTCAAGAGCGCCATCCTGGACATTCGCTACAAAGGCCTGAATGTTCACGAGGTCCTTCAGCTCACGGTGAAGCAAGCGCTGTCGTTCTTTTCCGAGCATCCCCGTCTGGTGAGCCGCTTGAAGATTTTGACGGACGTGGGCCTGGGCTATTTGCGGCTCGGCCAATCAGCCACGACGTTGAGCGGCGGGGAAGCGCAGCGCGTGAAACTAGCCGCGCATCTCTCGCAGGCCAGCTGCGCGGGTACGCTGTACATCTTCGACGAGCCGACGACTGGACTGCATTTCGACGACATCGCGAAGCTTCTGGCCGCATTCCGCCGCCTGATCGAGAACGGGGGAAGCATTCTGATCATCGAGCACAACCTGGACGTGATTCGCAGCGCCGACTGGGTGATCGACCTGGGCCCCGAGGGCGGCGAGCGGGGCGGCGAGATCGTTGCAGAAGGCACTCCCGAGCAAATCGCCGCGGCGCGAAATTCGTACACGGGACGATATTTGAAGGAAGCGTCCGCGAACGCCGCACGCTGAGGTTCCGGGGCATTGCCTGACGTTGGCTACAATGCGTTTAGGCGACCATGAAAACGCGGGACGCGAAGCAAAAGATTCTGAACGACGCCGGATTTTCGTATAACTTGGATCGAGAAGTGTACGTTAATTGGCGAACGAAAAAGGTATTCAGCGTTGAATGTTTGGAGGACCACGACGAGAAGACGATTGAGCTTTGCGTCCGCGAAAACTCGAGTACAGGGACGTGGCGGTTCTACTTCAACTCGGCTCCGTCGGAGTCGGTGAGACGGGACCTCGAGGCGGTGCTTGCCTAGTTCAGAGCGAACTATTGAGGATCGACTCCGGGAAGAGTACTTCGATCTACTTCCAGAAATGCGGCGCGTTTCCGAACAACTAGACGCAGAAATTCGCTACGACTTGCTAACGCCATCATGCGAGCTAGGCAGGAATGAGCGTTTAGTTATCAGTTCGAGGATGAAGGACTGTGAGAGCGCTGTTCGAAAACTCAGGCGGTCTCAAGAAGGCCATCCTTTCGATCTGGAGCGATCGGAGCAGTACGGCTTAACTACGCTGAATGATCTGGCGGGTTCACGCGTTCTCGTGTTTCCTCGGAGGAGAATCGGCCAAGCTGATCAAGCAATGCGCAACTTTTTCAATGGGGAAGGCGATCCGATAAAGGGGGTGGCGACG
>Ga0126373_10003830_pt1 | contig 11357 bp, 11 predicted proteins | sample PanSoiMetPlot_11_FD_92545 | JGI IMG/M metagenome (GOLD analysis project Ga0126373, IMG submission 92545) | Tropical forest soil microbial communities from Panama - MetaG Plot_11 | ecosystem: Environmental > Terrestrial > Soil > Tropical forest > Bulk soil | place: Panama | collected 2016-02-17
CCGGCTCGTTCCACTTTTCGCTTTAAACACGCCCAGAAGCGTTTATTTAAGCCCTATGCCCTCTTTCGACATCGTTTCGGAGGTCGACAAGCAAGAGATCGACAATGCTCTTAACCAAGCAAATAAAGAGCTGAGTACTCGCTTCGACTTCAAGGACAGCAAGGCCACGATTGAGCGCACCAGCCCGGACGTGCTTGAACTAACTGCCGAAGATGCGGCCAGACTGCGATCTTTGATGGAGATCATGGTTGGGAAGTTGGCTAAACGCGGCGTCGACTTGCGTAACGTGGACCGGAAAGACCCCGCAATCTCTCCCTTGGGACATGCCCGCCAGGAAATTCATATTAAACAAGGTCTGGAAGGCGATAAGGCAAAAGAAATCACGAAAGCGATCAAGGCAGAGGGACTAAATGTCCAGTGCCAGCTTCAGGATCGCCAGATCCGGGTCACCGGGAAGAAGAAAGATGATCTGCAAACCGTGATCCAGCTCCTGCGACGGAAAGATTTCGGGGTAGCACTGAATTTTAAAAACTTCAGGGACTAGCGGCAGGGATGAGCTCCCGACTGCAAGCAGTTTAGAAACCAGGAGCCAGAATCCAGGAGTCAGGAGGCGCGTTTCGGCTTGGCGGCGTTCGTAGCGGTGATATAAGGCCCATTGGTCTTATAAGTCCCATCCAGGAGCAGCGCCCACACACGCTTCCCGCCTTTAGACGCCAATACGGCCCACCCTCTCCTGACTCCTGGATTCTGGCTCCTGGCTCCTGGTACTGCTTACTGTCGGGAGCTCGTCCCTACCGAACTTCTACCCAAACGGACAACGTCCGGCGCTTCGCTCCTCCCAACGCTCCGGCTGGGCCAAGAAATTCGGCTTCAGGGTTTCTTCCTTGAAGGTGCGATGAAAGACAGGTGTCGTGGCCCCCGATAAAGGAGGCACGATCCAGCTCCAATCCGCATAAACACAGCGTCCAGCTTGCTTTTCTCGCTTCTCATGGGTGAGAAATTGCTTGGTGACTGTGTGATGGTCGACCATGGCGACGCCGGCCTCGGCGAAAGAACAAAGGACAGCCTCATTGAGCTCGATAAGAGCTCGGTCTTTCCATAGGCTCCGATTGGAATCAGTGTCGAGTCCTAGGCCTCTCCCGATCTCAGGCAACGCATTATAACGATCCGTATCTGCCAGGTCGCGTGCACCAATCTCAGTCCCAAGATACCACCCGCTAAAAGGAGCCGCCGGAAACGAAACCCCTCCAATTTCGAGGCCCATCCCGGAAACTGCCGGCAGAGCAAACCATTTCAGACCCAGTTGCTCAAACCAGTCGTACCGAGGATGGCGGATCGGGACTTCTAAAACCACATCCGGCAGATCAAACCAATGAACGCCCCCATCCATCTCAATCACAATCGGGAGCAGGTTGAATCGGGTTGGTGAGGGTCCTTTCCAACCCAAAGCTTGAATCCGCTGCGTGAAACGAAGATTGATGGGATCTCCCAGGACCGATCCGTCAGCCTGCAGATATCCGGCGTAACCGATCAACTGCCGGTTCCAAATCCTAACCCTCGGTTTTTCGACCGAACCCGAAGCCAAAACCGAGACCATCGGAATAATTCGCCCGCCATTTGTGGAAAGGACAATATGGTCGACCAGCGCGGCAAACACCTGTTGCGGTGTGTTCAAGTGCCGCAAGTCTCTAACAACCAAGCTCTGCCACGCCAACCGTCCAACACAACGAGTATTATTCCGCCAGGCTACTTTGGCGCCGTACTCCAACTCCTCTCGGGTGAGGTAGTCCAACTGGCCATCCCGAATTTGTCTTCTGACGTGTGCCCATCGCGTCTTGAAAGCCTCGGATGAGCGGGAGTTCATCCCTTCCGTCTCAGAATAAAACTGCTCCAGCCACTTTCGGGCCTCTTCCAAAAGAAGAACCGTATGCGCGGAATTGTCGCCAAGCCCCCTCGCTGCTCGTCGCGGCGCGTCTGCGTGTTTTCGGATTTGCTTCATCCGGTGCCCGCCGATCATCGCTGCCGGATCATGATTATTTTTCATTGCGTGTCCTTAAGCCGGAGAAAGTTGCTCTGCGCGCCGGCCTCGGCTGTTCCTTCGCCGCTGGCGTAGCCGATCAAAGAATTGGTTACGCCGCCACGTCGTAAATTCCTTGTTGTAGACCTTAGCCATCAAATCTCTGAGCCCGGTTTCCAACATCTCTACGGTCATGCGGTCCGGCCGGAAATTGACATCGAAGAGAGTACAACGATTCCATTGCCCGGGATAAAGCAGCCGATCGTCACGCTCCAGACGTTTATACAACGGAGTTCCCGCGAACGGCGTCAAAACGGTCAACTGGACCTCGAACAGAGCTGTCTCGTGGATGAACCGCCAGATTGCCTCAAAAGTCTCCGGACCTGATCCGTCTAATCCCAGGATGAAACAGCCGTTCACGGTAATTCCGTGGTCCTGAATGCGGCGAATTGCCGTCCGGTAACGTTCCACCTGTTTTGCCTTCCAGTTGGCTTTCTGTTCCAGGCCATCCATGCCGGCGATAACCGGGCTTTCCAGGCCAATCAAAATCTGTGAGCAACCGCTCTCTCGAAGAAGCCGAAGCAACTCCGGATCGTCGGCGACCGAGATATCCGTTTCCGTAAACCAATGGATATTTTCAGCAGCCAACGCTCGAACCAGGTGCTTCCCGCGAGCCCGATTCGCAAAGGTGTTGTCATCCGCTAACTCAATAAAGGGGTGACTCCATAGTTTCTTGATCTCGTGCAACTCTGCCACCACTCGGTCGATTGGTTTAGTCCGGAATTGGGGCGCTATCCGAATCGAAGCGGCACAGAACTCACATTTGAACGGACATCCGCGCTGGGTCTGCACGGTTATCCGGTTATAGTGCGCCGGATCGAGCAGATCGAAGCGCGGCATAGGCGAGTTAGCCAGGTCAAATTGCGGTCCTTCATTCTTATAAAGCCGCTGTAGCCGGCCGGCTTCCCAGTCTTCCAATAACTTCGACCAGACCGGTTCCGCCTCACCGACGACAATGGCGTCGGCGTGTTCGAGGGCTTCTTGTGGTTCCGCGGACACGTGCAAGCCCCCCATAATGACGCAACTCCCGGCAGCCCGATATCGGTCCGCCAGGGTGTAGGCTTCCTCCACCTGCGCTGCGAGGCTGGAGATCGCGACCAGATCGAAAGGCCCCGGCGGCTTATCTAACTTATTAATGTCAAAGACATCATAGTAAGAAATTTCAAATCGATCAGGTGTCAGCCCGGCCAGGGTCAGAAGCCCAAGGGTCGGGAGTGAGGCGATCACCTTACCGCGGTCGATAAATCCGGGCAGAGTGAGCCCTAGATTAATGAGTTCTGGATTCACGACCCGAACTCCGCTCATCGCAATTAAACCAATTGTTTTCATGAGTGTGGCCAACGCCAAAGCAAAAGGGAAACTGCGGCGCCCAAGCTGAGCACCGGCACTGGAAACAAGTGACGAAGCCAGGATCGCCAAGCCGTGAGAAAACAACACGCCGGCATGGTGACCTGGCCGATAAAAAAACATCTTCCCGCCAACCGAACCGTATCCGGATCGAAGGCGAGTTGGCGAACGGAGATCCCCATTAGAACGCTTAGGATCCCAAGCCCAAAGAAAGAGATATGACCAAGGCGAACCAATCGCCGGGGAAAGCTGTGATACCCCCCGAGCCATCGTTCCTGATGAAAGAAAAGACCGATCAGGGCGCCGGACACAATCCCGGCCAGCATCCCGATCCAGCCCCAATAGAGGCTGTCATAAGGCAACAAATTCATCGTGCCGGATCCTAGTACGGGTTCCGGCACGCCCGTTAATTGAAGAAATTTGAGCGGGTATCAGGGAAATCGATGGGCGGGGCTCAATCGTTTTTTATCGTTCGTCCTCGTACTCGTCCTCGAAAGCGCCTTTAGTCCCAGCGTGCGGACCGACCCACCGCGCCCTCGAGGGGAGCCGCTTTAGCGCGTGCCTACACGACCACGTGAATTCAGGGCCTGTCGTCCGGTACTAACCGAAAAATGGGTTAAACAAGCGGCTCCCGCGAATAACCCGGCGCGGCGTTCTTATCTATCGCGTTGGTTGGGGGATTGTTGAGGCCCGATCGGTAGAATGGCAAATCGCTTGGCCGTTTCCGGGAGCCGCTTGCTATGTCGTTCTGCGGCCCTTTCACCTAATAGACCTGAATTCGCGAGGTCGTGTAGGCACGCGCAAAAGCGGCTCTCCAGGGCTGTGGGTCGATCGGCACGCTGGGTCCCAAAAACGCCTTCGAGGACGAGGACGACGACGAGTACGAGGACGACAAGCAGAGCGCGCCAACATGCCGCTACCCACCCTGAACCGGCGGCATCAACGAAATCAATTCGCCAGGTTTTAGGACATAGTCGCGCGGTACATATTCGATACCAGCGGCAACCAGGAGACAGTTGTCCCATTGCTTAAGCCCCGGTTGCAGACCGTAGAGTTTCTCCAGCAGGCCAGCGACGGTCGTACCGGGAGCCAAGTCTAGTTCTTCTGGACCCTTCAGGTCGCGGAGCTGAGAAAAATATTGCAGATGAACCGACATCATGGCTGTCTCAAAACCCCGATCTGAGGCAAATTTCGATACCGTTCCTGATAATCCAACCCGTACCCAACGACGAATTCATCTCCGATATCGAACCCCACGTAATCCGCTTCGATGGGGCGTGCCCGCTTTTTTACTTTTCGCAGCAGAACGCAGCTTTTGACGCTCAAAGGGCGGACATCCTGGCGAACCGCGTCGACGATCGCAGCCAAGGTATGCCCGCTATCTAGGATGTCATCGAGGAGAAGCACATGGCGGTCAGCCAGATTCGGCAACGCAGCTCGATCAAAATCGACCTGACCGGAGGACTCCATTTTGTCATAGTAGCTCCGCACCCGGAGACAATCGATTTGGAGCGGCAACGGGATTCTGCGGAGCAGATCCGCCATAAAGATCAGGCTCCCATTTAGAATCGCCAGGACTGTAAGATCTTTGCCTTCATAGTCGCCAGTGATCTGAGCAGCCAACGTATCCAGCCGGCGCGCGATTTCGTCTTCGCGTAACAGGACTCGATCGAGGTCAGAATGCATAGGGAAGCGTAGCGTTACCCCGGATCAGTCACAAATCCAGCACGTTCGAAAACACATGGGGCATCTGCTGGGGCGAAAAACTGGTGGGGCGAGGCTCCCGAGACGGTTCTAGGTTTTAGGCTCGACGTTCTAGGTTCGAAGTTCAATCTTCGCGCCCAGGGCGGCGCCGTCGCAGATGGAGGCTCCAACCTAAAACTTACAACCTTGAACCTTAAACTGCCTCGCAGCCTCGCCCCGCTGAGTTTTTCGCCCTACCTACGCCGCTACCGAAGGCAAATTCGTGGCCAACCGGCGGGCATAACGCCGGATCATCTTGATCAAGTGAGGCTTAGTCGTTTTATCGGTGAAACGGATACCGTTGGTTGCCGCTAGTCGCCGTAACTCGCCAAACGTCCGCTTAGCGATGGTGGTGGCGTATTCGTCTTCCGACAACCGGCCAAGCGCGTAGAATTCCTGTTGAAGCTGCCCTTTCTCTTTCCCGGCGGGCGCAACATATGCCGCCTCCGCAAAGGCATGCTTCAGGAACTTGGAAGCCGCCTCAGCTCGATCCTGTTCATGGACCGTTTCCACGAATTCCCTCTTGGCTGCTACCAATTCTTCGGCTTTCAAACGTTTGCTACAGGCCTCTCTCAAAGCCTTCCTCAGGAGGTCCAGCGACAGATGTTTCTTCGCAGCGGGCGACCGCAGCAGAGTCTCCAGTAACAATTCGCCGGACTTCCGGCTAGCCAGAAACCCGTCCAAAGTCGAGTCAAATTGCTCGATATCGGTCGCCAGCTTTACCGCGGACTTGCCGATAACGTCGCCCTCAAGCTTGTTGCCATGTTTTTGGAGCCTTTCGGCAACGTGAAGAAGCTTACCCGCTAGCTCCTGATAGTTCATTTTCTGTGCTGAAAGTGGGTTAGAAAGTTCTGGGTCAGATCGCTATAATCCTGCGCCCCGATACACCCAGGCGCATACAATATCACTGGAAGATGCTCGCTGGTAGACTCCGCTACCCGGACACAGTGGCGGATAAAAGGCTGCAATAGACCTGCGCCCGACTCGAGAATGTGCCGATCGTGCAGCTGGGCCAGCATAATCTCCAGCTCATTGATCGCCAAACGGAAGACGTTCCCGGTATGGCGATAGTGACTGACCACTACGGCGCCCACGTTCGGGTGCCGGCGTTCACCCGCAGAATCAGTGTATTTACCCCTTAACTCTTCGATGTACTCGGCTAAAACCTGAAACCCGGACAGCGAAAGGTAGTCGGGTACATAAGGAACCACACAGCTATCCGAGAGGAAGATGGCGTTTTTGGTCGTGGTATAGAGATTCGGCGGACAGTCGAAAAAGACATAGTCATAGCGGTCGAGATAGTCTCTAAGCGCCCGGTCCAGGATCCGATAGAGCGCCGGAGGCCGCAGCTCATGGATCCTGTCCTCGATCCGCAGAAGCTCTACCGAAGCCGGTAAGAGGTGCAATTGTGGCACTTCGACAAAGCCGGTCCAGGTCGTCACCCCTTTTATAACGGACTCATCGAAATTGAATCGGTCTTTTCCCTGAATGGCATCATCAAAAATCTCATACGTGGAGCGTCTACCTTTCGCCACGTGCTCGCGCCAAACGTCGGGACGCATCAGCCAGAGACTGGAATTGGACTGCGGATCTAAATCGACGACGAGCACTTTTTTATCGTGCAGCTTCGCCATCGTAGCCGCGATATTCACTGCACAGGCGGTTTTGCCGACTCCGCCTTTAAAATTGATAAATGCCAGAACCTTTGCGCTCATCGGCGTCGAGTATGAATATAACGCTCTTAAAACGTGCTCTGAATCAAGCCCTTTCTTAGGAAACAAGGCCTTTGCCCCTCAGTTTGTCTCGTTTTTTGCCCTTTACCACCTTGGAAATTGCTAACAGACGGCTTAACCATAGCGATGAGCTCCCGCTCATCCACGTGTATCGGCTGCCCGATTTCGCCGGTACTTGGACGAGCAGGAGCTCGTTGTTACCAATATGGATGGCCCTTACACCGGTCTCACCCAAGCCGATTACGACACAAAGCTCCGCGAGATGGGCAACTATCTTTGGGAGCTTGAGCAAGAACTTTTAACCGCCGACGCCCGTCAGGACGAGACTGCTGCCGGCCAGGTACATCAAAAGATCGCTCGCCTGGCAGCAAAGGCCGACCGGTTCTTTGAGGTCCCGGGTCAGCACCAGTTATTGGCCGCTTACGTCTCGGGGCTAGGGTTGCGAATGATCGGACAATGGGCGGAGGCCAGCGATCGATTCCTTAACGTACTGAAGCTATCTCCAACTAATGGTGAGGCTTGGCTAGAGCTCTCCTGGTGTCTGGCCGAGACCGAACATTGGGAAGAATGCGAAATGGCCGCTCGCAGAAGCACCGAATTTTTCCCGGAGACCGGAGCTGTTTGGGGGAACCTGGCTTTAGCCCTGGAAAAGCTAGGCCGCACCGCCGAAGCCCTCACCAGCGTGCAGACCGCGCTTCGCCTGGATCCACAAGACACCCGGAGCCAAGAGCTCTTGGCTCGTCTCGAGGAAGGAGACACGGCTCCGCGAAGCGCGACAACTTAAAGGAACCGATATTCGCCCGCAAGAAGGGAGGACGCGCAGCCTGTCCGACGTAGCTTGTGGTCTTCCGTGTATTTGCGCTTTGTTCTGCGAAGTCGGATCCCCGCGCGCCGCGAGCAGGTCTGTAACGTAGAGATAGCCCATCGCTCGATCGGGTCTGTCCTGGGCTTCGAGAACGAAGGATCGCGGGGACGCGATCCCTCCACTAGCCACCACATACCCGCTCTATACCCTTCCCAATCGCCTCAATCCCAAACCGGATTTCATCCGCGGAAACACAAAGAGGCGGCATGAACACCACGACATCCTGGATCGGCCGAGTCAGTAAACCGAGCTCTCTCGCCGCCAGACAAACCTTTGCTCCCACCCTTTCCCGCCAGTCAAACGAGGTCCCATCGGCTGCCCCCACTTCAATGCCTGCAATCAACCCGACCTGACGAACGTCTCGCACCCAGGGCAGCAGTTTTAATTGCTTCAATCCCTCCTCCAAAACCGGGATCACTCTGGCGACATGCTCCAGAACTCTCTCTTCCCGAAATACTTGCAGACTGGCGAGCGCAGCCGCACATCCCAACGGATTAGCGGTGTAACTATGTCCGTAAAAAAAGGCTCGCAACTCCGAGAAATCGCCTAAAAAGCCGTCATAGATCGTCTCGGTAGTTAGTGTTGCCGCTAAAGGTAGGTAACCGCCGGTCAACCCTTTTGCCAGAACCAAAAAATCCGGGACAACCTCTTCGTGCTGGCAAGCAAACATCCGGCCCGTTCTTCCAAAAGCGGTCATTACTTCATCGAAGATCAGAAGCACGTGATGCTGGTCGCACCATTGGCGGAGCTGCCGTAGCATGCCAGCAGGCCAAGTCAGCATTCCGGCCGCACCCTGAATCAGCGGTTCAATGACAATCGCCGCCAGAGCACCGGCGTCTACCCCGTCCAGCTCTTCCCAGTCACTTACCCGGATTACCGGAAACTGAAGCTCAGCAAACCGGTCGTGGAAGTTTGCGATTCCCCCGAGGCTCGATGCCCCCAGAGTGTCTCCGTGATACGCATTGTTAAAAGCGGCAAACCCGGTCTTTTTCGGAAGGCCAGTCTGTTTGAAATATTGGATCGCCATCTTAATGGCCACCTCGATTCCGGTGGAACCATCATCGGAGTAGAACGCCCGGGTGAGTCCGCTATCCGGAAGCAGGTCCACCAACTCTTTGGCCAATCGGGCGGCCGGCAAATGAGTCAGCCCGAGGAACGAGCTATGAGCGACTTGAGATAACTGCTCGGTAATCGCACGATTAATTCGAGGGTGATTGTGACCGTGGATATTGGTCCAAATCGAGGAATTGCCGTCGAGATACCGCTTCCCGGCCGCATCCCGCAGCCAGGGTCCCTCTCCCGAAACAATAAACAGTGGTTGATGATCGGGCGTCGTCCATTCCCGCATTTGGGTAAACGGATGCCAGACATGCCGTTTCTCCCATTCCTCTCCTTGCTCAAAATCGGGTGTCACAAAGAGAAATTAGTTCACAACAAGGCCGCAAAGGCCACGAAGATTTATGCTCGCCCCCATCATCCTCGTGCTCGTGCTCGACCGGAAGTGTGTTGCCCATCGGTCGCGGCACTCCAGTTCGTTGATGAGATGAGTCCATGGCTTAGCTCAACCCATACCAAATCTTCGAGGACGAGCCCGAGCACGATTTGTCGCCGCTCCGTTCAATTCCGGTTCCGTATGCGCGTTATCTCCCGTTCCGCCCACAGGACGTCCTCGTGCGAAGCACGCCGGCGTTGATATTTTCTCTGGAGAACCTGGTGAAACTGCTCCAGGTCGGGCAGAGGGGGTTCGTCGTAGTAGGTCCAAGTTTCGTCCTCCGAGCCCTTGGCTTGAAAGCGCCAGGTTCCTCCGGTTTTGACCACCCGGACTTCGCGCTTGGTCCCATCGTCGTTCCTGTCTACCCAGGCATGGCGGTTGTGCATTCGTTATAACTTTAGTTTGCGCGACTGGGCAGTCCACGCTATTTGCTCGTTCCCTTGTCTACCGGAAGGAAGATTTTGGTTTTTCTCCTCGGCGCCTTGATCCTGGGTGCCGCCCTGGCGCCGGTACTTTTCTGGTGCAGCCAGCCGTTATCGGACTTGCCCGGACTCGGGTTTCTCAAAGACACCGACTTTTCGCGGTTCTTTGCCCGCGCCATCTTATTAGCCGCAGTTCTTCTGGCTTTTCCGGTGATTCAATGGATCGGGATGCGCCGGTTCCACGACCTGAAAATAACTTGGGCCTGGTCCAGGAGCTGGCAATTGCCGGCTGGATTTCTAGTGGCAGGGGTGGTCATCGCTCTGTGGGGATGGTTCGCCATGAAGATCGGCTTGGCTGAATTTAAACTTCGCCCCCCCTGGAATCTGGTCCCTAACCTCTTGCTCACCTCGGTCAGCGTCGCGGTAATCGAGGAATTCTTGTTTCGCGGCGTTATCTTCGGCCTGTTTCGCCAAACCACGCCTACCTGGCTGGCAGCCATCTTTGTTTCCGCCATCTTTTCGATCATCCATCCCCTCAGACCAGGATCAACCGGCGCCGAACCTATCACCTGGCATTCCGGATTCGATCTTCTCCTTCACTCAATTCAGCAATTGCTGGAACCGCTCGACTTAATCGGTGGGTTCGTGACGATTTTCGTCCTCGGGCTCGTGCTGGCCCATGCCACCGTTAAAACGGGAGCTCTTTGGCTGCCCATTGGGCTGCATTCCGGTGTGGTCTTTGCCAAGATGAGTTTCAATAAACTCACCAGACACTTAGCGGATTTTCCACCCTGGTTTGGACCGGACCTGACGACTGGCTTTGGCGCGATCGCGATCCTCCTTTTGCTCTGGTTGCTGGTTTGGCTACTATTCCGTCGTGCAGACGGCTCTGAACACACTCTATCAAACGGTGGTTAATCTGTGTTATCCACCGTTTTGCATTTCCTGCCGCACGAGCTTAGAGGAGGGCTGGCTTTGCCGGGATTGTTTGGAATCGGCTGTAAGAATCAAAGCTCCTTTTTGCCAAGTTTGTTCCCGGCCATACACCGGCGAGTTCGGTTCGCCTTTCTCCTGTGCGGATTGCGAGGATCATCCGCCGGCGTTTGACTGCGTGGCGACCCGTTACCAGGCGACCGGGATCGTACGAGATTTGATTCACCGATTTAAGCACTCTGGGGAATTTCATTTGCGAAACCTCTTGGTGAATTGGTTAGAAGAGGCGCTTAGTGACCCCAGAGTCAGCGCCGAGCATTTCGATGGATTAGTTCCCGTTCCCCTGCACCCGACGAGGGTCAGGGAACGCGGCTACGACCAGATCGCCGCCCTCGTGGAATTACTAGGTAAACGGAGGCGGATACCCGTATGGCTTTGCCTTCGCAGGTCCCGCTATACCGAATCGCAGACGCGTTTCTCCCGGAAAGAACGCCTCCAAAACTTGCAGAATGCGTTCGAGTTGCGCAAAGGTAGCAGCGTGCTTGGCAAACGGCTGCTCCTGGTAGACGATGTTTTAACCACCGGTTCGACGTTGGACGAATGTGCTCGAGTCTTAAAAAGCCACGGCGCTCAATCCGTCCGCGCAATCACCGTCGCCCGTAGATAGACGTATGCCGATCTTTCAGAAACCGACTCTCAAGCAAGGAACCAATCGAAAGCGCGAAATGCCGGAAGGTCTTTGGCA
>Ga0126373_10003831_pt1 | contig 11352 bp, 9 predicted proteins | sample PanSoiMetPlot_11_FD_92545 | JGI IMG/M metagenome (GOLD analysis project Ga0126373, IMG submission 92545) | Tropical forest soil microbial communities from Panama - MetaG Plot_11 | ecosystem: Environmental > Terrestrial > Soil > Tropical forest > Bulk soil | place: Panama | collected 2016-02-17
AGGCGGCCAGCGAAAGCATTACCGGCGCATACACAGTGATCTTAGTACGCGAAGAGCCGAATGCAAAATCACATCAGCATAGGGCGGCCGCTCAGAATGAGGGCCCAGGATCAGACCGCACGGCTGCAAAGAGGCTGGAGAACGCGCTGATCACGGAGATGCGGACAGCGTCGCGCCGCGTGATGACGCCGCGCGTGAGAACGCCCCACGCGCCCTGCGCATCGCGGATGCCGTGTCCTTCTGCGTAGGTGTCGATTGCAACTGCAAGCTCGACGCCCAAGTCTACGACACTTTTGACGAACGCTTCCGGTAACTGCACGGCTCCGGAGCGACCGAAAGCGCCGCTGCCGGAGCCATCCGCAACATAGGCCCAGTTTTCGAGAAATACGCAGCGTCCTGCAGGCTCGAGCACAACGTCAAGTCCGCCTTCGAGCCCGACGAAGTATTGCCACTTCTCTTTTCTTTCGCGAGCGATGCGGGCAACTGTTTCGGCTCTCTGGCGGGCGCCCTTCATGGTTTCCTCGCGCGTGAGTGGCGTATGACTGACGCCGCTTGGAGCGTTCACTGCCACGATCTCAAATCCAGTAGCGGCCTGAAAACGCGGAATGATTTCCTCGAGAGCATCTTGCACGGCATCTAGTTTCGGCCGACGGGTGCTCCCTACGGCAACAATCAGAGTTTTCATCAACCGATCTAGGCTTTCAGTTCACGGCCAGGACTGCAGGCCTGGTTCTTACGGAGAAGAGTATAGCTGGGAACGCTTTGCCTTCAGGAGAACCGTAGGAGGAGCTGGAGCGGGATAAGAGAATCGAACTCTCGCCTCCACCTTGGCAAGGTGGCGTACTACCACTATACGAATCCCGCAATGCGAAGCTAAAGTGAACGACTTCTTCTTATTCTTATAGCACGCGAACTTGCAGACCGACAAGGGTTAGCCGACATCGGCCGTTAACCCGACAAACTGGGAAGCCGAAGAAACGCTAAGTTAGTCGACTTCGAGGATGCGAGTCGCCTTCACCACAGGCGACTTCTTTTGGCGCTCAGCAAAGCGCTCGGCGCGTTCGCGGTCGATATAGACACGCGCGAACTTTTCTCCATCCTGATAATAGACGGTAACTTGCCAGTGCCGATGCTTGCGGCGGCGGTCACGGCTGAGACGGCTGGACTTGCCGGGGCTGTTCTTTTTCTTCAAGTTGAGTGGTCCTCGTGGATTGAGACTATGCAAGTTCACCGCCAGCGCACAAGTAGCAAACGTTTGACCATTAACCTTCCTATTATTTGGCGATTACATGAGTCTTTCCGCCCCAACGGGGCATCCAATTGCGCATCTGAAACGCAGGAAACTTTCTGTTTGTGAGCAACGTATTAAGCATTGAAAGCGAGGCGAGAGGGAAATGACCTGCTGCGCTGACGAAGTTCGAATCGAAGATCCGCGAAACCATCCGGCGAAAACCGTTCTCGCGCTAAGAGATATTCTCTGCGGAGGAGCAACGATCATTCCTGACCCCAAGCGGCGTGGATTCTACGAAGTCCGAGGTGAATCGGTTGTCTACTACATCCACGTCTCGCCGGTGAACGGGAACGTGCTGCTCCTCGCTACGTGGCCGAACGAAAACGAACTGGCCCAGCTCGCCCAGCGCGCATAATTGCCGATCCCACGCGGTGACTACGGAACCAGGTCAGCGGGCTTTACGTTCAACGCGTCTAATGAGTCTTTCTTAATCTTGTAAAGCGAGGGGCTGTCGGTCGCCTGAGCGTAAGCAAAATCGCCCGACGCTTTCGAAATCTTGACAGTCAGCATTTTCCCGTCCTTACCAGTGAGTGTCGCGGTGAGCTGCGGTTTCGCCTCCAGCGCGAGCAGGCTAGGCGCCGGGTGATCGATTACTTCCTCCGCAGTGAGGCTGGTGAGCGGGTCGAATATTTTCCAACTAGAGGCGGCCTTCCCTTTTTGATCCGGCGGCGCGTCGAAGACCCAATCATCCGGGCTGTCTTTTTTGCGGCTCAGAGATATCGAACCATTTGAATCGTTAACCTCGATCATCTGGATATCGGCCGAATCGACGTGCACGACTTTCTTGTCGCGCAAGTCCGCGAACTTCTCGGAAAGCTTCTTGCAGAGGTCGTTATTCACGCGAAAAATTGTGGGGCGTGATGCATCGCGCGCAAAATACGCCTCGCCATCCTTCTTCCCTATGAGTAGAGTGGATTGCGCGCCTTTGCCATCTGCGGCCGTGAACCAAATCGCCGGGTTTGCCAGGCCATAATGGGCCAGATTGTCGGGCTTTTCGCTGGCGACGGAGAGCATCGTCGCGCTACTCACGGCCTTGAGCAGCGAATCAACCGCGTCTTGGGACGCGAAGACGTTCGCCGGCTCTTTCAATTTCCACTGCTGATTTTCCTTGGACGCCTCGATTTCTCCCGACGAATTCTTAAGTGTGAAGGACGCCGTCACGCCCGAGTCAAAGTGGAGGACGGTGCGATCGCGCAAGGCGTCGAGGTTTTTCGCGGCGCTGGTGCCCAGGAGCTGCGGAAGCAGCGAGACTTGGCGCGCTCCATCGATGATCGCGTAGACCGAATCTCCGCCGAAAGTCTTGTTTCCGACGAGCAGCTTGTGGGTTGACCCGTTCGCAAGCTGGAAATCGAGCGAAGCTTGCGGCGGATCGAGGCCGTAAGCCTTCAGCCGATCGGGCCCACTCAGCTCAGTTCCTGAAACGTCGGCGCTGGCGAGTTGATCAACGATGCCATCGACGGTCGATTGATCGGCAGCGGTATCCACGGGCTGAACGATCTGCCACGATCCGCCGCGCTTCGCAAAATGGATGGCGGCCTCGTCCGGCTGATTCGGGTGGGCAAGTGTGAGAGAGACCACGTAAGAGGCTTGAATCGAATAAGCGCGTTTGGGAGGCGTAACCTTGAGAGCGGCGTTACTGCTTTTCCAATCGAAGTAATAAACCACACCGGCTAGAACGACGGCAATCCCAAGGATAGCGAGTGTGGATTTCTTGACGATCATTAGCCCGGCCAACTTTCTAGCGGCGTCTCCACCAGATTCCTACGCCAACAATCACCACGAGCCCGGGAAGGAAGATAAGCTCCAGCCACTGAAGGCTGGCCATCTGGCCTTCTGTAAGCGTGATGTGACGGGCGGTTTGCGCTTTGGGGCGAATGGAGATGAGGTTTTCGTCCTGCGCCAGCCAATCGACCGCGTTGAAGAAGAGGTCGCCATTGCGCTGTTGGCCTAGGAACTGGTTTTCCGCAAAGGCGGAGTTGCCGATCACAACGAGCCGCGCACTCTTATCGCCCACCGTGCGGCTGGCAGCCACGCCAAGCGAAAGCGGACCGGCCGTTTTCGGGTTGAACGTCACTCTTTCCACCAGCTTCGGGATCGTGAAACTGCGCTCCGATGTCTTCAGAAGCTCGACCGCTTGCGGATCGGATTTGGCCTTGTCCGCAATCGAAACGGTGCGGGCCAGCGCGAAAAATGTCATGCCGCCCTGAAGGTTCTTCGTAATCGGGCTATCGCCGTAATCGACGACGAGCGGCGTCCCAGGTCCCGTGCCCAGTAGCTGACCAACGCCGCTGGCATCGACGACAACATTGCTGCCCACGTTGATGTTCCACGCCTGGAAGATGTCGTTCAGCTTGGGATCCGTTTCGGGATCAACTTCGATCAGGACTTTGCCGCCGCTATCCAGGTATTTGTTGACGAATTGCTCTTCTTGGGGGAAGTAGCCCTGCTTCGGCCCGGCAATTACGAGGATGTCGCAGGTGGAGGGCACCGCGTCTTCCTTCACGAGATTAATCGAACTGGTATTAAAGCCCTCGCGCTGCAGACCTTCTTGCCCCAGGCCATAGCCCTCCGCACCGGTGCTGTCGCTCAGCGATTTCTCTCCATGGCCAGTGGCGAAGCACACCATCTTCACGCTATTGCGGGTGACCTTCATGATCGCGGTAGTTACGTCCTGCTCAGAGTATGTCGGACCCATTTCGGGATTTTCCGAAAACCCTGACGACTCGATCAGTTGATGCTTCGTGCCGGCGGCGGCGATCACATCACCCATGTGCGTCGCGCCATATTCCTTGGCCACTTCGGGTTTTTCGGTTGGGTCGACGTTCTCGAATTTCACGCGCGGGCTGACGTTCTTATACTCGCTCATCAGGTCAGCCAGCTGAGGATCGGGGCGCTTGTCAAACCGCACGACGGTTACGTCTTCCGCGAGCCCGCGAACGACTCTCTTCGTTTGATCTGAGAGGGTGTAGAGTTTTTCGTTGGTCAGATCGAAGCGCTTGTGATGCCGGTAGCTGACGAAGTTCAGGAGTCCCAGAATCACAAGGACGCCCAGCGCAAGAATCGTGGTATTGGTGCCCAGCTGCGAGGAACGGCGTGAGAAGAATCTCAGAATGCCGCCGATCCCGATCACGATCCCTGCGAGGAATAGAACACCGCCGGCCATCAGCAGAGTCTCACTCTGCCAGCGCCATTCTACCTGACGGTTGTACACAACCCATCCACCAACGGCGGCGACGACGCCGACTGTCGAGATAATTTCCGCCCACTGATTTCGAGTCCACTTCATTCGATGAGTCCCCCGCGAAACAAGCGCGCACGTATCGAAGGCACGCAGCCGAGCCCTTCCGCTAGGCTCTGCGCCAGCGAAGCGAATCAATCGAGCGCACGGTAAGGAAGATGAAAAACACGATAAAGCTTAAGTAATAGACCAAGCCCGAGGTATCAATGATCCCGCGAGTGAAATCCTCGTAATGATTTATCACTGACAAATAATGTAACGTCTGACCGACGACTGATTCCGTATTCTGAGTGCCGAAGTCGATCGCCCAGAGAACGAGAAATATACCGAACGTCAATACTCCGGCGACAATCTGATTTTCAGTCAGCGAGGACATGAACGAACCAAGCGCGATCAAAGAGCCGCCAAATAGCAGAATGCCAAGGTAGCCCGCAAAGACGATACGCAGGGGAGCTGTCGGATCGCTGTGCAGATAAACGAAAACGACGTACGCGGCTGTGGGCAGGAGCATGATGGCGAAAAGCGTGAGAGACGCGAGAAACTTCCCAACCACGATGTCGGTCTCGCGGATTGGGGAGGTCATCAGCAGTTCCATGGTCCCGCGCTTGCGTTCTTCGGCAAACAAGCTCATCGTGACCATGGGCATTAAGAACAGCATCAGTATGCTGAACAGATTACCTAGGAATGCACGAAGCAGCTGGCTTGGTCCGTCAAAACCCGACGGCATGCCGAACGACGCCTGGACAATTTCTCGCAAGTACACGATGAAGAACAGGCCGCTCAAGATCAGGAATATGGCGACGACAACGTACGCGACGGGCGAAACAAAGTAGTGGCCCATCTCCTTCCGATAAACCGCGTATAGGCTCCGCAACATTTCCATTTCGGTTTGCTCCAACTTAGCTGGACGCCTGGGAGTGTTCGGCGTCTTCGGTAGTGAGCTGCAGGAAGATGTCTTCGAGACTCACACTCACGCCGCGCAATTCGTAGAGCGGCCAGCCCTTTTCCACGACTTTCGCCGCGATCAAGCTGCGAACATCCTTTCCGGGGGCCGTTTCAACGGTAGCGGTCACGCGGCCATTGTGAGCCGGACTCAATTCGACTCTCCCGGCTCCCGGGATCAGCGCGAGCAGCTCCTGAAACGGCTTTTCCGGGGCTTGTGCTTCGACAAAGATTCGCTGCGCGCCTTTGAGCTGCGTGGTCAGGTTCTGAGGCGTATCGATCGCGGCGATTTTGCCCTTGTTGATGATCACGACGCGATCGCAGGTCATGCTGACTTCAGGCAAGATGTGTGTCGAGAGAATGATGGTGTGCGTCCCAGCCAGATTCTTGATCAGGTGGCGCACTTCGATGATCTGCTTCGGGTCGAGGCCGACCGTAGGCTCGTCCAAAATGATCACCAACGGATCATGTACCAGCGCCTGAGCTAGGCCAACGCGTTGCTTGTAGCCGCGTGAAAGCCGCTTGATGAGCTCATGGCGCTTGTCGCCGATGTTGGTCTTTTCCAGGGCATCAGTGATGCGCGCGCGCCGCTTATCCGCCGGGATATTCTTGATGCGCAGCACGAAATCCAGATAGCTCTCCACGCTCATGTCGGGATAGAGCGGAGGCGCTTCGGGCAAATATCCGATGTGGCGGCGCGCGGCTAAGGAATCCGTGTGTATGTCGAATCCGGCAATCTTCGCAGTTCCGGAGGTTGCGGGCAGATACCCGGTGAGAATGCGCATCGTGGTGGTCTTCCCAGCACCGTTTGGACCGAGGAAGCCGAGAATCTCCCCCTCATTGACGCTGAACGAGACATGGTCCACCGCCGTGACCGGGCCGTAGGCTTTGGTCAAATCCTGGACTTCGATCAATCCACTCCTCCGAATAAAAGGAATTAACAGACACAACGGAAATTGCCCGGAAGCCCACCGGACGGTCTCTTATACCAAAAACGGGTACAAAACGAAAAGTTGCCCTGAAGCGGCTAATACCACTAGACCACTAGCCCGAGGGTAGGATGCCTCTACAAGTCGAGGATGTTGCCGCGCACAGTGTTCGCAGGAACAGCCTACAGGCAACGAGCCCCGCGCCACGCGCATCCACATATGCCTGAATTACGCCCTTTGCGGGAGCGGTGTGCGTCTGGACGCGGTCTGCTGGGTGGCGTGGTGCGTTCTCCGCCGGAGATGTGCGTTGACACACTCCGGCCCTTTTGTTATTCAACTCGTTTCGCCGAATAGCCTGAATCGCAGAGTGCGGGTGTAGATTCAATCGGCGTGCGCCCGTGCCCAAGACACACACCCGAAGGGCTGAGCTGTTGCGCGCGCCCGCGTTTGCGCTAAAGAACGGAGCTAACTGAATGCCCGAAATTCTGGTGGACGAATGAAGGCTCTCCGATGGTTGGCAGCGCCTGCCCTAGCATTTGCCCTGATCCTGCTCCTCGGAGGCTGCGGCGGTGGCGGCAGTAAGGGCCAGATTTCGATCACTCTGACAACTATGAACGGGGTTCTCTCAGTTGACGAGAGCGAGCCAGGCGCCAATCCGCCTTTTTTCCCCACTCTCGGTTTCACAGCCGAAGTTGGCGGCGATACGAAAAACCAGGGTGTGAACTGGCCCACCTCAAGCAGTGGGAAAAGCAGCAAAGAGTCTCTGACCGGTTCGAACTGTTCGGGATGGGGCACGGCTGCCGGGCAATGCGGTACGGTGACGAACACAACGCCGTTCAGCGCGACCTACACGCCGCCAATGTTGCCCGCCACTAGCAGCATCACCATCACTCTGAAAGTTTCTTCAGTCAGTGATTCGAACGTTACCCAGTCGGCGACGATTGCGGTCGTGCCACCTCCTACCTTTACCCTTTCGGGCTGCAATCCTCCAAATCCGCCGCCTAATTCCCTGGTCTCGCCTTGCATTTTGCCGAGTGGCGAGAACGGCGTGCCTTACGTTTCTTCGGGATCAAATCAGGTGACCATTGCGTTCACGGGCGGTGTGCCGCCGTATTCGTTCAACCAGCCTTCGCTTCCTGCTTGCCTGAAAATGACTACGTCCACTACAAGTACGGCCGCAATCATTTCCGGAAGGCCGTGCGGCTCAGGGACATCGACATTCATCGTGACAGTAACGGACAACACGAACAATCCAAGTGCGGCCGCGCCTCCCACCAGCCAGACGTTTCAGATAACGATCAGTCCACCGCCTCCGCTTTCTGTAACCAACGCTCCCCTACCCGTGGCTCAGGTTGACGCGCAATATACTGCGGCAGCAAGCGCTCAAGGGGGCGTGCCTCCTCTGACGTGGACTCTGACACCGGCAAATTCACTTCCGCAGGGAATTTCGTTCAATACATCCACAGGTCAATTCAGCGGCATCGCGTCGGTGTCCAACCTAGGCCAAGGAGTGTCGTGCAGTTCTGGCGCGCAGCCCGCGCCCAAGGCGTTCCCTTTCTCAGTGCAGGTCACGGATTCGGCTTTGCCCACCCATCAAGTGGCGCCGCCGAATCCGGGGTTGGCTCTTTCCATCACCGTGGAGTGTCCGCCGCCGCTTCAGATCACGACCGCCGGTTTGCCAAATGGCACGACCGCGACCGGATACGCCGCTCCTCTAAACGCAACTGGAGGGGTCCCGCCGTATACATGGAGCATTACGGGGCAGCTTCCAGCGGGACTGAATCTCACGACGAACAAAGACAACACTGGCATTATTTCCGGCACGCCGATTCTCGCCGGCACGTCGAATTTCAAGGTAGCGGTGACGGATTCTGAAGTCCCGCCAGTAACCACTCCGCCGGCGTCATTCAGCATCGCGATCACCGCGAACGCAAACAACACGGCCAACAATGCCCTGTTCGAGGGGCCCTACGCATTCCTTTTCAATGGATTTGACAAGGACGGGTCCGTGCTCATCACCGGGCAGCTCACGGCGAACGGTAGAGGAACCATCACAGCCGGAAGTCTGAACGCAAACCGCATTTCCGGCATCGTGGTTGGCGCGACCATAACGACGGGAACCTATTCCATGGGCTCGGATGGCCGCGGCAAGCTGGAATTGACTGCAGCATTCGCAAACCAGGCTACGTTAACCGAGGACTACGATCTGGTCCTGCGTTCAGACGGAAGCGCGTACTTTTTTGAAGATGATTCAACGAACACGAGCACCGATGGCACCTTCCACACCCACGGCGAAGGCACTCTCAAACCTCAGCTGGGCGGCGGCTTCACGGCTACGGAATTCGCGGGGCACTATGCGTTTCTCTTCTCGGGCCAAAACCCCTCCGCAAAGCCGGCGGCGCTGGGAGGAGTGATCGTCGCAAATGGAAGTTCGGAGACGCTGCTGCCCGGAACAGGCGACTACAATGATGCAGGCACCCTCAGTTCAGGGGCCACGCTGACGGGCACATTTGGAGGGATCTCCGGAGGACAAGGTTCGGCTTCGCTGACCTTCCCGCTGACCACCGGCCAGGCTACTCTGAATTTCGTCTTCGTGTTCGTCTCGCCCTCCGACCTCTTTTTCGTCGAATGCGACAGCAGCGCCACAAAAGTAGGCGCATGTGCTCCTGGCTCTCCGAATCCGAACACGCCGCGACTCGGCGGAGAGATGATCCTGCAAAATCCGACAACCCAGTTCACTGAGACTTCGCTTTCAGGCACGGGTCCCGACAACGCAGTTGTGGCGAGCGGAATCGCCGTGAATAGCAACGGCAATTCCGACGTTTTCGCGGGACTGCTTACAGCAACAACTTGCAACGGCAGCACCGCCGTGACCTTCAGCTATGACGAAAATGATGGCGGTACTGTAAGCTCGCCCTTGTTTTCAGGCACGTGCACGATGGGTACAGGAATGAACGGCGAAGGACGAGCTGTCTTCACCGGGCTGGGCGCTTCGGCCGCTCAAACGCGGCTGGGGACGGCGTATTTGACGGATTTGGGCACGGGCTTCTTGATGGGCACCGACTCAGCCGCAACCACTGGTCTTCTCGAACAGCAGTCAGGCGGCCCATTTGCAAGCGCATCCGTCTCGGGAAGCTACGCTCTGGGTACGCCGTTCTACCCCGAGACGCAGATGGAAAATGTCATCGGTCAAGTGACGGGGAATGGCAGCGGACTTCTTTCCGGCACCGTGGACGGGATCAATCCGCCCGCGACCAGCGCCCCGGCTTCGGGAAACCTCAACGCCTCGATTACAACTCTTGCGGCAAACGGTCGTGGGGCGCTGACGACGACAGCGCCGGTACCGAGCGGCTTCCCGTCGACCGCCGTGTTCTATGTCGTGTCGCCGAGTCGCTTCCGGATGATTTCAACGGATGCCAGCGACCAGCACCCGAATCTGTACCTGTTTAACCACTAGGAAGAACTCGAAACTGGAACACCTAAAGGGCTAGGGGTCGAAGCGGCTAGCTCTCTTTTGTTGATTGCCCCTCTTTCAGTTTCAGCGCAGCCGAGTTGATGCAGAAGCGCAAACCGGTGGGCGGCGGGCCGTCCTCGAAAACGTGCCCGAGATGCGCATCGCAATGGCTGCACAGAACCTCCGTGCGAATCATGCCGTGGCTTGCGTCGCGTTCCATTTCAATGTTCTCCGCAGCGATCGGCTGATAGTAACTGGGCCAGCCAGAACCCGAGTGATATTTCGCGTCGGACGAGAATAGCGGCTGGCCGCAACAGACGCAGGTATACGTGCCCTGGGTCTCGGTGTCCCCGTATTCGCCGCTGAATGGGGGTTCAGTTCCCTTCTTCCGCGTGACGTAATACTGCTCGTCGGTCAACTGAGATCGCCACTCTGCGTCGCTCTTCTTGATTTTCTCGATCCTTGCCATGATCCGCGTACCGCTTACAAAAGCGCTTTGTTCGAAGCCAGAGTACATCAAGATGAAGAAGCATTCTAGAAATCCGCTTCGACTCACGTCTTCTGCTGCTCAGCGCGATTTTATAGCCCTCATCGGCATTTTCGATTGGACTGGTCGGGCGGCTCACATCTAGAGTTCTGTCGTCTCAACGCCTGCGTTGGCGTCATAAGCGAGCCCACAGGGTTTGCTTCTCGGCAAAATTTTTGCGTATGCGATCGTGGAGAAGTGCTTCGATTGTGAGATAAATAGGGTGGGTGCAATGAGCCTTTCGAGCGCCCGGTTGATACCAAGAAAAGGACGTACGGTCCCGACTGCCAGTGCCATGGCAGAGGCTTCCGAAACCAAATACGTCCTTCCTTTGGAGGAGATCGCCAACTTGGCGCAAGAAGGCGGCAAGCCAGCCGAGACGCTGAGCAACGTCGTTGAGCTGATTGCCAAACGATTCCACACGGATGTCTGTTCCGCGTATCTGCTCGAGCCAGACCGCAGCAATTTGGTTCTGGCGGCAACACTGGGGCTGCGTCCGGAATGCGTAGGCACCTTGCGAATGTCGCTGAGTGAAGGCCTTGCTGGTCTGGTCGCCGAAGAGGTTCGCCCCGTTGCAGTTGAGAATGCCCAGAGTCATCCGCGCTTCAAGTACTTCCCAGAGGCGGGCGAAGAGAAGTACCACTCGTTCCTCGGTGTTCCGCTGATCGATCGCGGCGTGCTTCAGGGAGTCCTCGTCGTTCAAACCATCGAGCCTCGGTTGTTCAGCGAAGAAGAGATTCGTATGCTCATTGAGGCTGCATCGCAAGTTGCGCCCGTGGTAAGTGAAGCTCGCACGCTCGACCGTTTCATCGTTCCTATCCAGGAACGGCTGTGGGCGCTGGCCAGGAATCTCTGGTGGAGCTGGGACCCCGACTGCGTCGCGCTCTTCCGCGACCTCGACCCGATCCGCTGGCGCCAGCTGAACCAGAACCCCATCTCATTGCTCAGCGAAATCCCGCTTGAAGAGCTGGA
>Ga0126373_10003833_pt1 | contig 11351 bp, 5 predicted proteins | sample PanSoiMetPlot_11_FD_92545 | JGI IMG/M metagenome (GOLD analysis project Ga0126373, IMG submission 92545) | Tropical forest soil microbial communities from Panama - MetaG Plot_11 | ecosystem: Environmental > Terrestrial > Soil > Tropical forest > Bulk soil | place: Panama | collected 2016-02-17
CAAGAGGTCCAACCAGGCGCTCTCAGGACCTCGATTTGATACGCTGATGCGCACCAGAATGTCCTCGGCGGTCGCCTTGGCGTATTCCACAAGGACGTCGAAGTAACGGTCCTGATCGAAAACGCCGGTGTCAATGAGCTCGTATTCAAGCCCGGCTCTGCCCCGTCGCCTGTTCTCCTCCAACAACTGCTGGTAGGGAAATTCGGCCTGCGGGTATTTGTATAGAAACTTCATGTAGGAATGTGTGGGGGTGGAATCGAGGTAAAAATAGTATTCTTTCACATCTTCGCCGTGGTTGCCTTCGCTTCCCGTCACACCGAACAGTCTCTCCTTGAGGATCGGATCCCGTCCGTTCCATAGGGCTATAGCAAAGCACACGAATTGACGCCGATCACAAATCCCAGCTATACCGTCTTCTCCCCACCGATAAGCCTTTGACCTTGCAACATCGTGCGGCATGTAATCCCAGGCTGTGCCGTACGGGCTGTAATCCTCGCGAACGGTCCCCCACGCCCTTTCGCTCAAGTAAGGTCCCCAGCGCTTCCAATAGACCTTGCGCTGACGCGAGGTTTCGAGTCTAGTTCCTTCGATAGTCATAATTGGCAGCCCCACCAAACTCCGGTTGCAATCGCATCATGTTATGCGCCTGATAATTATAAGCGCCTGGTAAGTTCCATCCGGGTGGAACACGCCGCCGGATCTACTCGGCTCGCTCTCCGGGGCTGACCCGCATGGTTAAATGACTTCCGGCCCCCTATAAACATTCCCACCCTATCTGCGTTCCGTCGTTCCGCAGGTTATCGTGCCCTTCGGATCGCAGTCTTGCCGCAGCCAGGACGGGTAGGGGCCTCCTCGAGAATTAAGAGCCGTCTGGATTGGTCCATCTTTATCCTCCGCTCTAATGCCCCACCAGCTCCACGACGTGTCCGTCCGGGTCCCTTACCAGGAAAGCCTTCTTGAAACCTGCCTCCCCGAACTCCACCACACCGGGCGACACAAAAGAGTATTTACCCGATAGTAGTCTGCTGGCAGCTATTCCGACATCCTCGACTTCAAGCGAGGTCTGCCAGTGCACAAGATCATTGGAGCGAAGGTCGGGCGGAGAGGGCCTCCCATCTCGCGGCGCCAGATATTCTAGAAACTCAATTCCAGGTCCCGCCGCCGCTCTGAGACTGGTGATGTGCAGTCGCGCGCCAAACACGTTATTCAAGTGCTCCTGTTCCGTCCCGTAGTTCTCGCTTTGGCCCACGACGACGAACCCCAAGACATCCCGGTAGAACCTCAGGCTAGCGTCGGTGTCGGTTACAACGATCGCCGTGTGGTCTATCCCGAGGAAAAGTCTGCCCGATGCCTGATGCCATTTCGACTCGCCCTTGTCTTGCGGGAATTGCAAGATCTCAAGCGTGTGACTATCAGGATCTTTGAAATAGAACGCCCTGATGCCGGCTCCATTTTTGTTCCAGTCAGGGATCCGCTGGGGACCAGACGAGGCATGTTCTACCCTGTTCTCGCGCAAATGACGGTAGGCCCGATCCATATCGCTTGTTATGATCGCTATGTGCTGAAACCATCGGTCGTTGCTTCGAGAATCCGCCGGTACCGGCCTTCCCCGCGGCGCCAGGTACTCGGTCAGCTCCAGGGTCTCCTCGCCAAGCCTCATCCTGACTATTCTGATTCGCAGACCGAACACTCCTTCTAGACGCTCGAACTCCGCGCCGGCCACCTCCAGATCTGATATCTTTTCGAAATCCAGCACCTTGGAAAAGAACCGAACCGAACGGTCCATATCCGAGACCGTCATCCCAACCGAGGCCACCGACCTCACTATCGAAGGGGAGGTGCGGGCAGCCGGAGCGCGCGAGGCCATCGCCTCGATCGCACTGCGCATCCGGCTGCCCGCTCCATGGAGGGGGCTAGTAGCCCGGGTGGTGGGAGACAAGAACAATGAGGCCAAAATGAACGATGCGAGGCCGAACTGCTTCATCCCGACGCGGGAAGGTCGAGCCTCTCGATGCGGTCCGCCGGATCTCAATGTCATCAAGATACTCCTCAGGCGAGCCTTTCCTTCAGGTGATCGCCAACTCGGAGTGCATTGGCCATAATTGTAAGAGCCGGATTCATTGCTCCGCTCGAGGGGAAAAAACTCGCATCGACAACGTACAGATTATCCAGGTCGTGTGCCTTACACTTCGTATCTAGCACTGAGGTCTTCGGATCCAGGCCGAACCGAAGCGTGCCGTTCTGATGAGCCACACCCGCGAGAGGAATCCTCCTGCCAATGTAGGCGTTCATGGGCAACAGGTGCTCCGTGCAGTTTATATGCTTGAGCAAGCTCCTGAGTTTTGCCTGGAGACGCTTGTGGCCCTCGGTATTGTTCGGCGTGTAATTGATTGTTATGCCGCCATTCCTGTTGAGGATAATCCTGTTATTGGGGTCGGGCAGATCTTCGGACGTCATCCAAAAGTCCAGTGAGTGCCTTGCCATTAGGTCGAGCGTAAACCCGGGCGCGAGCGCGGGCGCACCCGCCGCGAGCACATTCGCGTCGGTCTTGCCGACAAAAGAAATATGGCCCATCGGAAATTCCCAGTCCTTTGACGGGAAATAGAAATCATTAAGACCGAGTGTCTTCTGGAAGACCGTGGAATTCTCGCATTTCGAAATCGCCAGCATCATCGAATTCAGGTGGCACATATAATTCCGGCCAACCATCCCGGAGCTGTTAGCCAGTCCCTCCGGGTGTTGTTCGCTCGCCGACCGAAGGAAAAGGGCGGCCGAATTAATAGCGCCGCAAGAAGCGACAACTATTTCTCCTGAATACGTCTCCTTTTCTCCATTTCGCTCTACGTGAACGCGCTTCACCTCGCGTCCTGATTGACTGGTCTCCAGCCGCGAAACATAGGCGTCGGTGATCAAGGTCACGTTCGGACACTCGAGCGCAGGGTCCACGCAAATGACCTGCGCATCCGCCTTGGCATTCACCAGGCAGGGATGGCCGTCGCAGGTCGAACAGCGTATACATCGACTCTTGTGCGGATTCTTCTCGTCGATCAATATGCCCACCGGCAAGTAGAAAGGCCTATGTCCGATTCTCCGAAGATCATCGCTCAATTGCTGAATACGGGCCTCGTGGCTCACGTGCGCGTAAAGATACGGTGCACTCGCCGGAGGCTCTGTGGGATCGCTACCGCGGAGTCCATGCACCTGGTAGAGATGTTCAGCCTGAGTGTAATAGGGTTCCAGCTCTTCGTATGTGATCGGCCAGGCAGGTGAGACGCCCCCGTGATGCGTAATACGGCCGAAGTCCTCTTTGCGCAGCCGCACCAGGGCTGCTCCGTAGAACTTAGTGTTTCCGCCGACAAAGTAATGTGTACCTGGATGAAACTCCTTGCCGTCCTTGTCGTACCACGCTTCGCGGGTGTGATATTTACCTTCACCCACAACGGCTTTAGTGTCCCAGTTGTCCTTCTCCCGAGGCACATAGCCACCGCGCTCAAGCAATAAAATGCGCTTGCCGGTTGGAGCCAGGGAGTGAGCCAGTGTGCCGCCTCCCGCCCCGGTTCCTATGATGATCACGTCGTAATGGTTGCTGTTAGACATGTCCGTCTCCTAAGCGCTCTTGAGCGGAGCAGTCGCGAAATTCACTGCGAATCGATAACACCAGATCGTGACGGAGCGATACTTCTTTAGGTCCAGGCCTTGCGGCAGATCGTAATTCTGATCGCCGACATTCCCCTTTAGCGTCCCGATCTCGACAAAGCCTGCCCGGGTAACGGTGTCGCTATCTGTCGCATCATCGGCGGCTACAAGATAGACCCGGACGTCGGGGCCGTTGGATGTCTCGAAATTCGTGAAGCGAAGCACCCACTTGCCGTCCGCAAGCTCATAGATTGAGGCCCTCCCGGCGCCTTTGTGGGCGACGCCATGAAAGCTTCCCAAGGCCAAGGCGACCGGTTCAGAAGGTATTAGCGGCGATAGCGGAGCGGTTGCGAAATTCACGCCAAACCGCCGGCACCAGATTGTGACTGCCCTGTATCTACCCAGATCGGCATCCTGAGGAACGTCATAATTCTGGTCGCCTTGATTCCCTTTGAGTGGGCCCAGTTCAATGAAGCCCGCGGGGGCTACAGTTTCATTGTCGGTTGCATCGCCCGCGGCAACCAGGTACACGTGCACATCGGGACCATTCGAGGTCTCGACATCTGTGAGTCTCAGGATCCGCTTGCCGTCCGCAAGGCGATGAATCGTCGCATTTCCAACACCTTTGTGAGCAACATCGTGAAACCGTCCCTGAGACAACACCGACTGACCCTCTGCTGATGTACCTCCTCCCGGACCGCTCGCCGGAAACGCCTCGTTGACTCTGGCGTTCACGAATAGCTTTTCTGGCCGGAATAGAAACCATGCTGCGGCCACCAATACAAGCACAACCGAGGTGATAATCCATCGTCGTTTCATTCTAACTATCTCCGTAAAAGCTTATCTTTCGGTCGGAGTGATGATCGCGTCGCTCCGTAGTTCACTTGTGAAATGCCGCCGGGTTGAGAGAATATTCCCATCAAGCAAACTGTGCAGCGCACCTGATTCCGCACGCTACGGCCACACCTGCAAGCTGCGTTCGAAGTAGCTTTCGGCCTCGGCTGAGACGCGACATAACCGTGCCTGCCGGGATACCGAGCGCTTCCTGTATCTCTCTGTAGCTGAACTCGTACACGTCGGATAGAAGGACCACCTCGCTATAATTAGGAGGGATCGCCCTGAGTGCTGCCAGAACTTCTTCGTCTCTGAGATCCTCTGGAACCGAAGACTGGTAAACCAGAACATGCTCGAGGATCTCGTCGCTCTTCTCGGCCGCCTTGAATTTGAACCACTTCCGCCTATAATGCCTCACGACGTTGAAAAGAATGCCGAACAGCCAGGCTTTGTAATTGGTCCCTGGAGTGAATCGGTCATAAGACTTCCACGCCTGAAGGTAAAGTTCCTGAACCACATCCTCGGCGTCGGCCGTATTACCAAGCATTGCTCTGGCCGCGCGAAACAAGTCGCCGGCGTGCGGTAGAGTCAGTTCCTCAAAACCACCGAAGTCAACAGCCTTAGCCATCACCATGGGATTCCCCCCTAACGGTTTCTCACTGGGCGGATTATTTCGATTGTCATGCCGAGCGGGGTCTCGCCCGCCTCAGTCCGAAACTGAGCTACAAGTCCAACCCCACTTCCCTAAGCTGCTCCGCGACAAACGGGGAGCAGTTGGCCAGAAGAATGCCTTTATCGGACAGTTCCTTCAGGAGAGCAACGCCATCCGGGTCCGCATACGACACATCACGGAGGTCAACGGTAAGCCGATGCCCATCGGTAAGTGCACGCTCGCAAGCCAGCCAGACCACGGATACCCACTCACCGACTACCTGACCCTCCACGTGAACCGTCCTGGCGACTCCATCAAGATTCGATTCCGAAATCCTCAACATATGCCCAGCCTCACTAATGGCTTACAGGGCAATAAGCAGGCCAAGTCACGGAACAGACTGAAATACGCCTGATATCTCCAATTATTAGTTAGTTTAACTTGAAGAGCGAGTGGTCGCTGGAGCTCTCGGCTCCCCGATATTTCGTGGGTAAATCCCTGAACGGGTGATGTGGGCCACGAAAGGCCACGAAACCTAGTGGGTCGGCCGCTGGATTCCCAGCTTCTTCATTCGGCTGCGGAGGGTATTCGGGTGGAGGCTTAGAATCTTAGCGGCTCCATTGGGACCCTCGATAACGCCTCGAGTTTGCTTGAGCACTGATAGGATATGGTTGCGTTCAACATTCTCCAGGCTCCCGCCGGCCGATTCGACATTTCGCGGAGGCGCCGTCGATTCTAAAGACTCCTGAAAGGAGTGTCCGTCGACGCTTGAGCCTGCGGCATCGCCAATGGCACCGCCAAATAAGAGGCTGCGATCCAAGGTAAGGACCGCTCCTCTGGACAGGGCGACCGCCCTTTCGACGACATTCTGGAGCTCCCTGACATTCCCCGGCCATGAATAATTCACGAGCATCTCCATAGCATCCCGGGAAATGGATTCGATGTTCTTTCCGAGTTTCTTCACAAACCGTGACAGAAAGAAGGTTGCCAGTTGGGGAACATCGGCTCTCCGTTCTCGAAGCGTCGGGACTCTGAGCGGTAAGACATTGATGCGATAGTAGAGGTCTGAGCGGAAGCGGCCCGAGGCAACGGCCTCTTCCAGGTTGCGGTTGGTCGCCGCTATCAATCGCACGTCGACCTTGATAGTGCGGCTGCTACCCACAGGTTCGAACTCGCCTTCTTGAAGCACCCTTAGCAGCTTTACCTGAGTGTCCGCAGGCAGCTCGCTTAGCTCATCCAGGAAAATCGTGCCCTTGTCGGCTAGTTCGAAGCGGCCCACCCTGCGGTCTATGGCCCCGGTGAACGCACCTTTCAAATGCCCAAACAGCTCACTTTCGACTAAGCCTGCTGAAATAGCGCCGCAATTCACCTTCACCAGGGGCCGATTCTTGCGAGGACTCCGGCTGTGTATGGCCCGCGCAATTAATTCCTTGCCCGTTCCAGTCTCGCCCAAAATCAGCACTGTTGAATCTGTCGGAGCCACCATCTCGACTTTAGCGAGCAATTCGAGCAGCGCCCCGCTGCTGCCGACTATTTCGCCAAAGTTGTGCTGCCCCTGGATTTCCTCCTGCAAGTAAATGTTCTCGGCGTAAAGCTGATTCTTGAGCTGCTCGACTTCCACCAGCGCCTGCCGGAGCTCCCGCTCAGCCTTCAGGCGCTGAAGTTCTGCGGCCGCGCGGGCCGCGAATATAGTCATTAATGACATCGCCCGAGACGCGTCCGGCATTGGTCGATCATCAAGCACTGCCAGATGGCCAATGATCTCGCCTGTAACTCCGCACAAGGGCAGTCCAACAAAACTCTGAGCTCCCAGTGTTGCCAGGTCAGCGTCATGCGGGAAGAGCTTCTGAAGGTCGCTCACGTGATGACATATCTGCCCGCCAATCACTTGCTCACAAGGCGTCGCCGCCAGGTCGTATGCGATGTTGTCCGCAAACGAGTCTCCGCTCCAGAACGCTAGAGTTCGCACCCTGGTTTTCCTCTCATCGGTGCACTCGGTAACAAACGCGTACCGGAACCCGACGGCAGAAGCTAGATGCCGTACAAGAGCAGGAAAGAAATCGCCCCCGGTCACCGCAGCCGTACCTTCCACGATCGAGCGCAGGATCTCCTCTGCTCCCCGTCGGTGAGCAGCTTCTTTTTTCATCTCGTCATAGAGGCGCGCATTCTCTATCGAAATCGCCGCCTCTGAAGAGACTATTTGCATGAGCCTGATCCGGTCGCCTGTGAAGGCATCAGTCACCAGGCGGTTCTCCAGATAGAGCACTCCGATCAGCCGGCCGTGCTTAAGGATGGGCACGCACAAAATCGAGCGTGGCTGCTGGCGCACGATGTATTCGTCGGCCGCGTACCGATCATCCGAGCGAGCGTCCGCCAGGACCACGTTTTCAAGAGTTCTTCGCGCGTAGTTCACGATCCCCTTGGACAAACCGGCCGCCCGATCCAGTGGAACCGGAGCTTGCAGCATCACCTCAACGGAATCCATCGTTCCCTCGGCTTGGACGAAGCCGTGGCCCTCTCGCTCCAGCACCAGACTACCACGTTCGGCGCCCGCGTTTTCGACGGCAATGCTCACCAATCTGCTGAGCAGCGTTTCCAGGTCAATCTCCCTGGCTATTGCCTGGGCTGCCTTAATGGCCGTCGCCACATCGAGGCTATCCGTACCGCCGGCCACTGTCTGTATTTCTGATCGAGGTTGCAGCCTCCTGTGTCGCTCCAGCAGCTCACCATGCTTCTGGTCGAGGTCCTCTGCTTTCTTTGTTGCGCCCCACTGCACATAACAACCACGGGCTTCAGCCATAAAGACCGCAGCCCCCTGCTCGCTTCCGCGCGTTAGCCACAATCTGCCGTACAGCTCGTTTGCCAGAGCCTTATGCTGGAGGATCCCGGTCTTTCCGGCATAATGGATCGCTTGTTCAAATAGATCCAGAGCTGAGGCTTGCCTGCCCGAGATCCGTTCAATTTCCGCCGACAGAATGAGTGATTGGCAGAGAAAGTTCTCGGGACAGCTCTCCGCAAGGACCGCAAACGATCTCTGCGCTTTCTCCATCTCAGCGAGATACGTCCTTCGCTCGTCAGGTGAGGCGTCTCCATAATTCGCGGCAAGGGTCAGACTGTTCCAAAAATCGAACATGACAGGCCAGATCGTGCCAGCCAATTGAAACACTGTCTCGCTAGCCTTTCTGGCAGCCTCCAGCGCGCTTGAATATTCGCCAAAATTATAGAGCAGGTGCAGCCTGGCCACTGCGTAAAAAGTCGTGAAGAATGGATTATCGCGGTACGTTTCAGCATACACTTGCTCATCAAATCCTTCGTCGGAAAGCGAGAGGGGCGATCTGGTCTCACCTCGCAACGCCCGCGCCCAATTCACCATAATCTTAAGAGCATCGGCAAAACTGGTAATCTTCAGCTTCTTAATCAGCACAATGTTGGGCGAGTAGTCGCGGACAAATTGCGCCAGGTCTTGAGTCGAAACTATAGCGGGCCACGTCTCGGTGCAGGCGCCATAAGCCGCATAAAGGAAATCACCGGTCTCCAACCCGCTCCGACAGGCCTCCCGCGCGTATGGAATGCATGTCTGCATCGGCTGCCGCCACAGGTTTACATGCGCATGGAACTGCTGATGAATCTTTGCGCGACGCTTCGAATCATTAAACAGCTCATTCACTCGTAGAGCCAGCCTGCCGAACTCGTAGGCGGCATCGTAATCCTGACGCACCGGCCCTACCGTAATCGCGTGCGTCACATAGCCGTAAGCTGACTCCTCAACGTTGCCGTTGACGAGTGAGAGCCGCACCATCGTCGCCGAGATCAAGCGCGCCAGGACTGGATCGCCAACGATATAAGCCGAGGACCAGATGTCGGTCAGGATGTTCATGACCATCCGGATCTCGGGGTCGGTCATGACCGGGAGGTCGATAAGCGACTCGATCCGGCGTTGGCCGAGAAAGGACTGAATGGACTCGATCTCAGTGTCCAGCGCGGCCTGCTTTTCATCCGCGGAATCGGGAAAGGAGACGCCGAATAGCCCGAGGCTCTTTCGCGCGACGGCAAGAGCGTCCGCGTAACGAGACATGTTCTCGTATTGTACGCTGCGCAGTCTGTAAACTCTGGCCTTATCGAGGTTCGTCTTCGAGCGCGACAGGAGCAACTCGAACATCTCCTCAGCTTCGTCATAATCACCACAGAGGTAGAAGCACTCCGCCGTCTCAAGATGCAGGGCGAAAGCTAGCTCGTAATCGGATTCCCACCGCGCATCAGTCAGGAGGCTTAGGCCCGCTCGGAGATAATCCAAAGCTGCTTCGTAGGCAGTTGATGACTTGGCCTTCCGGCCGGCCCTCAGGTTAATAAGGGCTACCGCGAGGCACTCGGCAGGCTCGACGATCAGACTGCCGCCAAAATTCAAATGATGTACAATATCAAAAAGCTTCTCTTCACTGAATTCCAGGTCCGCGCGTTCCAATAGCAAACGGCCGACAGTGAGGTGCACAAGTTGCTGTTTTTCTGGCGGTATCATAGCATAGGCAGCTTGCTGCACACGATCGTGCAGGAAGATGTAGTTCTGAGCAGTCGAGACCTGAGCGTTGTTCGCCTCTTCGGCCTCATCATGACCGGCGGCCGGTAAAATCAACCCTTCGCTGAGCGCCTCTTCGAGTTTGGAGCAAGCGTCTTCCTGTGTTTGCTCGCTGACAATCGAGAGCGTGTTCGGATCGAACGGGCTCCCAATACAAGCAGCGAGCGTCATTGCATGTTGCGTTTCAGGTGACAGCCGTTGAAGCTTACGGGTCATCAGGTCGATGACATTGTCAGTCAGCGGCGCGCCGGCGATCGCTTCCAGTTGATAGGTCCAACGGCCTTGCTGGTAATCGAACTCCAGAAATCCTTCTTGTCTGAGAGTCTCGAGAAATTGCGTAACGAAGAATGGATTCCCGCCGGTCTTCTCCAGGACGAGCCGCGCCAGGGGCTCAGCATCCGACGCTTCGCCGTGAAGAGTGTCCCTGATCAACAAAGTGAGATCGGGCGGCCGTAACGGCCCCAGATCGACGCGATGAAGCTCTACCCCACTCCGTTCAACCGACTCCAAAGTTCGCAATAGCGGATGGCCTGGATCGACCTCGTTGTCGCGATAAGCGCCCATCAAGAAAAGACACCTGATGTCAGGGCTGGTCAGCAATGGGCCGAACAAGCTCAAGGTCGCTGAGTCCGCCCACTGCAAATCATCTAGAAAGATCACCAGCGGATGCTCAGGCCGCGCAAGAGCCCCAACGAAATTTTGAAAGACAAGCTGAAACCGGTTCAACGCCTCCGTCGGGCTCAGAGACAACGCCGGCGGTTGTTGGCCAATGATCAACTCGATTTCTGGAATCACCTCTGCCAAAACCCCTCCGTTAGCGCCGAGGGCGGATTGAAGACGAGCACGCCATCCGGATAGTCGATCCTCGCTTTCAGTCAGCAGTTGATGGATCAACCCCCGAAAAGCTTGAATCAGAGCGCCAAATGGGATGCTGCGAGCAATCTGGTCGAACTTTCCTGCGATAAAGTAGCCCCGCCGCCGGATAATTGGCTTGTACAACTCTTGAATCAACGAGGTCTTGCCAATACCGGCATAGCCAGACACGAGCATGACAGATGTATCGCCTTCGCAGACTCGGTCAAATGCTCCAAGCAAACCCTCGACCTCTCGATCCCTCCCATATAGTTGACGAGAAATCACAAAGTGGTCCGAGACATCGCGCTGCCCCAGCGTAAACGGAGCGATCCACCCATGAGCAACCCAGTCCTTGGCGCAGGCTTCGAAGTCTTCTCTCAAACCAGACCCGCTCTGATACCGATGCTCAGGATTCTTGGACAGCAGCTTCATTATGATTTCAGAAACCGGCTCCGGTATGTTTGGGTCTATCTGCGCCGGTGTTGGTGGCGTTTTTGCGATGTGGGCGTGGATTACTTCCAGCGGGTCAGCCGATTTGAACGGCGAGATTCCGGTTAGAAGCTCGTAGAGAGTCACGCCCAGCGAATAAAAGTCCGTTCGGTAATCCGTCACGCGATTCATACGACCTGTTTGCTCGGGGGATATATAGGCGAGTTCGTCCGTTACGAGGGACTGGGGTAGTCGGGGCTGCGACTCACTCGAGTATCGCGACGCCAGACGCATATCGCAGAGCCAGACCTCACCGCTACCGGAATGAACCAGCATGCCTGCCGGGTTGATGTTTCCGTGGATGATCTCCCG
>Ga0126373_10003834_pt1 | contig 11351 bp, 9 predicted proteins | sample PanSoiMetPlot_11_FD_92545 | JGI IMG/M metagenome (GOLD analysis project Ga0126373, IMG submission 92545) | Tropical forest soil microbial communities from Panama - MetaG Plot_11 | ecosystem: Environmental > Terrestrial > Soil > Tropical forest > Bulk soil | place: Panama | collected 2016-02-17
ACGCCGCACCGGTTCCGTACCAAGCGACAGCTGTGGACCTACAGCGGGCTGGGATTAGAAACACATGACAGTGCGCAATACTATGTTGCCGAAGGGCAGCTGCACCGTTCCAAGAAACCCCCGACAGTTCGTGGCCTAAATAAGGACCACAACCACGACCTCAAGGATATTTTCAAGGGTGCAGCAACGAGAGTGAGCAGCAGTGGTGGACCATTACGCGATTTCTACGAAAATTTGCTCGCCAAGGGAAGGAAGCCCACGATGGCACGCCTGACTCTGGCGAGAAAAATTGCCGCGATCACGTTGATCTGCTGGAAGAAGGAGGTACGTTTCGACGCCAACTATTTGAAACAACAAACAGTTTCGAGCGCCTCTGGCTGAGAGTCCGTTCTATCCCAGGGAACCATTTCCCGGCGGTGACCGTCGGGCTCTTGAGACGCTCGATTTCGAGGGGAAGTATCAATCGCCGAAGTCAGGCCCGTGCCCTAGGCACGCGAGTCTCCGAATGAACCCTATGCCCTCTCGGACAATCGAAGAAAGCCATAGGCCAAGAGTCTCCGATAGGACCATGCATTGCCACTCATCGAGTGGACAACCGTCAGGCTTGTTGTTTCAGAAAACGATGGGCGCCGTCACAACAGCGAAATGGAACCACAGGAAAGAAGGATTGATTCGCCGCTTCGTCTCCGCTTCGTACGCGGAGACGAACCACGACCTCAAGACCTGAGCAAGACCACTCTTGGAAGAGGACGTTCAAACGGTTGGTCTGAATGCCGAGAAAAAAAGACCGACATCCGAGCTGAAGGGGAGGTGTTTTCTCCCCAGAAACCCCTGATTTTTAAGCGGCCGGGACTTGGACGATTTGGTATCCCAGCTTGGCGGCTTTCCACTTGAGGTGCTTGATCTGAAGTCGCTGGTGTTCAACCTCGTACAGCGCTGCTCCTCGGTCCACGTATTTCATCCCGTAGCGCAACATGCGGTAGACCAAGCGGGCCAGCTTGGCCGCCATGGCCTTGATCGCGATGGGAGCGCCCAGTTTGGTTCTGAGTCGGCGGAATTGCGCTCCCAGATACGTATTGCTTAGCCGTAATGTGCTGGCCGCCATTTTTAACGCGATGTTGGCCCTGTTGTTGGTCCGCAGCCGACCTTTCCCAATGATCTTCTCGCCACTGATGCGATTGTCGGGACACAATCGCAGCCAGGAAACAAAGTGGTTCTCGGTTTCCCATTTGCTCATATCCCATCCTGCTTCGCTGATGACTGTCGTTGCAGTCATGACATCGATGCCGTCAATCTGGGTTAGATCCGTGCCCGTCATGCGAAACAACCCTTCGCGCAAGTCGAACCGCGGCTTATTTGTGTTCTTCCTCTTCTTGAGCCGTTCCTTCCGCTTCTCTTCCGGCAGTGGGCCACCGTGGCTGCGATCCTCGCTGTGCTGCAAATACTGGTCGAGCTGCCGATCGCACTCGGTCATCTGTTTCTGGCAAAATTCATAGCCATCCTGCTCCTGCTGCAGCACAAACAGCTGATCTTCCTGCCAGTTGCCTTCCAGATTTCGTGCAATCTGCTCCTCACTCGCCTTCACCCGGGGATCCCGAAACTCAGCCAGCTTACGGGGATCGCGTTCTCCTTTCAGAATGGCCTTGATGATTGCTTGTCCCGTCGTTCCGCTCAGATCGCTCAACACATTGGCCAACTGGAGATTCATCTGCGTCAGCGCCTTCTGAATCCGCTGGATGTGCCGACTCGCACTCTGTACTAGATCATTCCGCTGCCGCCAGTAGGACCTCATGATGCGGATCTCTTGTGCTGGCCGGAACGAATTGCGCAACAGTCCGTAGGTGTGGAGCTTCATCAGCCACTGACTCTCCTGCACGTCGCTTTTTCGCCCGGGCAGATTCTTCGTATCCCGGGCATTGACCAGGTACACTTCTAAACCAGCTTGTTCGAGAATGTCGTATACCGAGATCCAATACACCCCAGTGGATTGCATCGCGACAGTCCGGATCCTGCATTGCTTTAGCCAAGCGGCCATCGCCTTCAGCTCTCCAGTGGTGCACCCGAAGCGCCGTACCGGTTGGTCGTCACGGCTCGGAGGTACCGCCACGTAATGGATTTCGTTGCCGATATCAATGCCAGCGGCGTCGGGGTGGATCACTGCTAGGCTGAGGTCTTCGCTCTGGATCTTCCGCATCGTCTCCCGTCGTTGCTTGCGGTTCATCTCGTGCCAATGGAGCTCCGTTGGATGGTTGCTTGCTTTCTTGTTTTTCTCCTCAGGCTTGGGCTTCATGTTAACCTTCCATGTCAAATTCAACTTGGCTCGGCCCGGTCGGCGAAAACTACTCAATCTCCCCAGCGGGGTCGAGCCGTTCTCCTTTTACAGGACAACGCCCGCCACCATCTACACAATCGCCATAACCGGAGCCATGCTCTTGATCGGGCAGGAACGCTCCAGGGAAAAAGCGGCCTTAGCTGCCGAGCCAGGTTGTGCCTCAGATTTTAGTTGGGCCACACCGTAAGTGGCGAACTCTTGGATGGAGTTTCAGGGTTCATATAACCACCGCAGAGGCGGTGGCCCCGTGCTCTTGACATTCCCTTTAATAGGACTTCGGCGATTATGCCGTTTCCCGGGCACTGACCGCGCCAGTTGGCTAGAATCGAGCAGATGCCATATACAGAAACAGTCCAGAAAGTCAGCAGCGCAATCAACGACACGGTCCAATCCACAGCCAGCAGACACGGCGAAGGTCAACGGATCGACGGGACTGAGGCCAGAAAAAGGCGCAAGGCCCGCTGAAACTGCGATCGCGATGAGGACCCCGGCCAAGGTGATCTTCATGCCTTCGAACGGGCTGAGCCGGTGGATTTCCCCGGGCGTTGCGCCGAGAGCCATTCGCAATCCCATTTCCTGTGCGCTGCGCAGCATGAAACGCTACCGCGCCGTATAGGCCGACCACCGCGAGCACTAAAGCACGCAAACCCAGGCCGTTTCCAGGCGAAATAATCCAATAGGAGCGCTCGATCTGCGTTGCGACCGGCTGACAGGACCTCTGATGTTTTCTGAATCGACGCGTAGTAGCCCTCAGCACCACGGCTAAGCCTTGGCTCGATTCCGCCCTGGCGTATTCACATGATTTTCTCTATCGGGTAACACGCCGTACGAGACTACGGCGTACATGTGCCGAGTTCCAGGCCCGCTCATCACTCATTAGGAGGCTAAAGTGAAATCTCGGCATAATTCCGCACACAGAAGCAGGGAAGATTCAGACGCACATGCTTGGCCTTGTTTGCGCCGCCGCGTCCTCGCCATGGGAATCGCGGCATTCTTCGCCTTTTATCCGGTGACGCCGGCAGGCGCGGCTCCACCGGCTCCAGCCGCAACTGCTAGGCAGCCTGCGGCTGCGCCACCTGCTGGTAATGCCGGAGGTTGTCAGCTCCATTCACCGCGAGGGAAGGTCCAGCACGTAGTCACCATCATCTTCGACAATACGCACTTTAGGCGCGACCCCGCACGCGACGGCTCGACGCTGGTACCTTCCGATCTCGAACAGATGCCCCACCTGCTCAACTTCATCGAGAGCAACGGCGTGCTTCTTTCCAATCATCACACACAGCTGATCTCCCACACCTCGGACGACATCATTACCATGCTCACCGGGGTCTACCCCGAGCGCCACGGCGTGGCCAACGCCGCCAACAGCTACCAGGAATACAACCCGAATGGCACCACCGGTTTCCAGTCCGGCTTCACGTACTGGATTGACCTGAGTAGGGATGGCACCTACAACTTGCTCAGCGGCGCAGTCGATACGGCTCATCCGAACGGCGTCAACGCCCCGGCTCCATGGGTACCCTTCACCCGGGCCGGCTGCGACGTCGGTGCTGCTGCTGCCGCGGACATGGAGATGGAGAACACCACGACTGACCTCACCGCCATTTTCGGAAATAATGTGCCGCCGAGCACCAACCGTTTCGCTGACTTCGAGGGTGTGGCCATCCACTGCGCGAAGAGCAGCACACTCTGCTCGAGCGCTAATGGCGGTTTTCCCGACAAGCTGCCGTGGGAGCCGAATGCCGATGGCTCAGCGGCAGCGACCGACCCAGCCACCGGCACCTCTACCGCATACGAAGGGTATAACGCGCTCTTCGGCCACAAATTTGTTACCCAGGCGTTCCGGAATCTCGGGCTGGGCAGTCCCGTGCTGGGATCGGATGGAAATTTGTTGGACATCAACGGCAACACTATCGTCGACGACTTCAACGGCAGTGTCACACCGGGCTTCTCTGGTTTCAGCCTGCCACCTCAATACTCGCTCGGATACCTTGCCGACATGCTTGAGGCCGGAGTGCCAGTCGTTTATTCGTACATCGAGACGCCACACCGGCCGTTCTCGGATAACCCGTATAGCTATGGCTTCCCCGCGGACTCGAACGACTATGGTCCGGGTGAGGCGCACTATGTGCAAACACTGCAGCAGTACGACGACGCGTTCAACAAGTTCTTCACCCGTCTTGCCAATGACGGCATCACGTCGGCGAACACACTTTTCATAATTGGGGCGGAGGAGGGCGATCACGTGGTCGCGGCCAACCCCACCAACCCTGGTTGCGACGGCGTGACCACGCCGTGCACCTATGGCAGCACGCCTGGCAATGAAGTAGGCGAGTTGGCCCTAAATTTCAGGGGCCTGCTCCAGTCCGAGACGGGCATCACCACCCCCGCCTCGGTGACCAACGATTCCGCACCCGACATCTACCTGACGGGTAACCCCGCCCAAAATGGTCCGACACTGCGGGCCTTTGAGCGGGCAGCTGGCACTGTGAGCGTCACCAATCCCATAACTGGGGCTACGGACACCATCGCCCGAGCCATGGCGAATCATGCCGAGTTCCAGATGCTGCACATGCAGACCTTCGATCCAAACCGGACGCCGAGCTTCACGATTTTCGCCAACCCCGACTACTTCGTCACCAGCTCCACTGCCTGCGGAATCAGCACAACGCCGGCTACCGACTGTGTCACACAACAGCCAGGCTTTGCGTGGAACCACGGCGACGTGCAGCCGGAGATTACCAATACGTGGCTTGGTCTGGTCGGGCCGGGAATAGATCTGGCGGGCCTGGACAACACAACTTTCTCGGATCACACCGACATCCGGCCGACGGTGCTCACCCTTGTGGGTCTGACGGACGATTACCCGCATGAGGGACGCGCGCTGACCGAAAAAATGAGCGGCTGGGCGCAGCCTTCCGCCGTGAAGCAAAGCGCGAACTTTGTTACGCTAGCCCAGATCTTGAAGCAGATCAACGCCCCACTGGGGCCGTTGGGACTTGCGAGCCTCGACGCGTCTACCTTTGCAATGGAAAGCGGCAGCGCCGCAGACGACTCCACTTACACCAGCATCGAAAACCAGCTGGCGTCCTTCACAGCGCAGCGCGATGCGCTGGTAGCGCAAATCGTTCCGTTGCTCGAAGCAGCGGAGTTTAACGGAACGCCGATCCCCGACGCGACCGCGGCCAACCTGATTCAGCAAGGCCAAAATCTGCTGTCCAGCGTGGAGGCATACGCAAGCGGCTTGTAGCACAACGAACGGTACTTCCCTTGCAAAAGACGTAAGGAAGAGGGGCGCGACTTCACCGGCGCCCCTTTCCTTTTCTCTGCAGTCTCGTTGTCCGCACCGAACTTCTGCGATTTGCTATTTGAAACCGTCATTTCCGCTTTCGATTTCGAATCATCACAGGCCAGCTCCCGGTTAGTCTAATCGGAAAAGTTGCGGCTAGTACCGACCTTCCCGCGTTAAATCAGGCATCGTGTCCAGCACCTAACCTAACCAGACGTAACTTACAATCTAGACCTCACTGTTCGGACGATCGACTCAGGTGGCGCAAATGGCTTTTGAACGGCTATCCGTGGCGGTCATCAGGCCCAGTATGACCATGAGACAGGCCAAACCGAAGCCGAACAGGCCCATTCGGCGGTGTACATCTACGCGGCCCCTAGCAATGAATGAGGTTTGCGCGATCAGCAAAAGAATCCAGAGGGAAAAAACTGCGCCATGAATGTGAACGAGCAAGTTCGGCAATGGAGCGCGAAACACGCCAGCCAGATAATTAGGTACGCGCGAATCCAAGAAAAACCGAGGCGAGAATGAGTACTGCCACGCTGGGGAAAAACACGTTGTCAAAGCGTGGGCTGCTATGGCGAATTGCGCCTGTTGCCATGATCCCCCCGCGATACGGAGCTGAGCAACCGCGCTCGGCGCCTCGGAGAAGGACAGTATCATATCGCGTCTCCGCCCACTTCGAAGTTGGCTTCCGAAGTTCCTAGTGCCAGCGCGCCGGAAATGATGCCGCGGGTGATGAACCGCTAGTCCCGTTGGCGTCTGGCATCGGTCTGAGCAACTTTTGGCGACGCCGAGGATGTACCCGACCAGCCGGGCTCTTTTCAACTAGCGGTAGTGGTCAGCTTCCGAGTTGCCCGTCATACCCCTGCAGGCGGCAGCACACACCATTCGTTCAGAGGATACGCTCAGAAGCGGCAAATTTACTTTCAGTGCTTCTTCGCCTCTGCGGCCTTGGCCTCTTCCTCGACCCGGCGAAAGGGCTCGAAATCTGCCCAGATGTGCTGCACGCTCTTCTCGTCCAAGGCCTTGATCACCGGCTCCCCGCCCTTCGAGGAATAGATCGCAAGCTTGACCTCGCCACAGTCCGGATTCACTGCGTCCGGAGAGAACAGGTACACGCCTTTAAAGGTGGAATCGTCCATTTTCACGGCACGATTCCGTACGGACACGGTCACCGGAACCCGCCCCGGATGGATGGGATTCACTTCCTCGCTGCCACAGAAGAGCTTCATGCTCTGAAAATCGGTTTTGAACTTGAGTTTGGCCGCGGAGTTCATGTTGAAGGACCGGCCCAGCGCCGAGCCGAACCCCTCTTTGGCCTTGGGCATAACATAGATTCCGACGACGGCGGGGTGTGCTCCGGCTTCTCCTTCCCACTCTTTGGGCGCATCCGAATCGCCGGTGCTTTCCGAGGTCTGCCGGCTCTTGCTGCCGCGCTTCCTTTGGGTCCTCTCTGCCTGTAGCCGGCGCTCCTCTTGCTCCCTGTAATCGAAAGGCGGCGTGGACAGGGCGATGTTGAAGTCTCCCGCCGTGAGGTAGTACGGGCGGGGATCGAACTTGTCCGCCTTCAGTGCATCCTTCAGCCCTTGGACCGGATATGGAGTTAGCGGTTCGACCGGAAGCAGCGTGACTGGCGGCGGTGTCCCCGTGGCTTTCGCTCGGTTCTGCTCCAGCAGCGTCAGTGCTTCTTCGATGCGCACGGTTCCCGACACGCCCGGCCCTCCTTCGCCCTGGGTACCGAAGGTGGTTAGGCCGATTACCTGCCCCGCGCCGTTGAAAAGCGGCCCGCCGGAATTGCCGGGATTGATGTTGATGTCCGACATGATCGTGTGCGGCTCGACCTTGCTGACAATGCCCGTGGTGATGATCTTGTCAAGCGTAAGCGGGCTACCGATGGTGAAAACGCGCTCGCCTTCCTGCACCGGGGCCTTGCCCCCTGTACGGTAGAGCGGTGCTGCTATGGCGTTCGGAAACGCCGTCACGTTTACCCATAATAGCGCGATGTCCTTCTGCGGGTCGGCGGCGATCAGGCGGGCGGCAATCTTGTGTTCGCGGTCAAATTGCACAGCCAGATATTCCGAATCGCCCACCACATGCTGGTTGGTGAGCACCAAGCCCTTGTTATCCACGAAGAAACCTGTCCCGTGGACCGCCTCGCTCTTCACCGTCACCACGGTATTCTTCAAACGTTTGAAATAGGCGGTCAGGTCTCCGCCAGAGGTCCCAATTGCGGGCGCAGGTGTGGGCGCGGAAATCTCCTCGCTCTTGGCATTATCGTTGGTAAGATCCACGTTCTGCTGAGCGCCGCTAAGCGTTACTGGCACGTTCCAGGAAAAGCGCCGGCTGCCCAACTCCACGGCCTTTGCCGTCGCAACCGTGTATTTACCTGGCGGAAGCTGAGTTTCTGCAATTCCGTCAAGCCCCGTCTTCACCTCTGCCGATTTCGCCGTGCTCTTCAGCGAAACCACGAGGAACGGTACCGGTTTCTGGTTCAGCTCCTGATCGACGAGGACCACCCGGACGCGGACTTTCACCACATCGGGCCGAGCGTGCATGGCAATGGCGCAAACGAAGAATAGCACGGTAAAACGGACGATACGCAGCATGTCGGCCCTTTCCGAAGAAAATGGAAGTTCATTGTTATGATCCGGTGGGGCTGAGCGAGATTCAACGAAGAAGAGGATTCTCAACCGCGAATGAGTTAATTGCCCGACCGAACGGGTAAGCAAAGACGCTCTTCGCGGTGAGCCCGTCATCCGCTCGGAACTCCTGAATCTCTCGCGTCCAGCTATTGCGGTGAGTGTGCGGAGCCTGCGCGTTTCGCGGAGGATTTTGGTGAGACGGTTGGAGAGTCGGTCGAGATGACGACGAGAAGTTCCGTTTGAGCTTTCTCTATGGCTTTTTAGGGTGTGCTTTAAGAGATTGGCTGGTAATAATCGACTTACCGGGACTTAGCTATAAGAACGACGATGATTTCAAAGAAGAAACCGCGATCTCGCTCTATGCCTCGGTCCGATTGGGACAGGAATGCCGGGTCATCATTGGGGGAGGCCGATGCGGTGAAGAATATCGGTAAACCGTGGGTCCTGGCGCAAAGCATCCCAGATTGGGTCCACTTTAAGAGAAATCAAGAAAAAGTCGTGTGCTTCGTAGGCTTTCTTCAGCCATGCAATCGCCTTCTCGTTATCGCCGAGTCCGACGTAAACAATCGCTATTGACGATGCTCCCATTCTTTTCTGTTGAGAAGGCGTCTGGAGTTGCTCCAGAATTCTACGCGCTTGGTCCCTTTCACCTAAACGTCCAAGGACGTACGCTTGGAAGTCGCTAGAGCGGGGGCTTTTTCCAAATTCGGCCAGAGCGTCACGATACATTCCTTTGCTGGTGTACGCTCGTGCCAGCCAAAAATGGGCATCGCCCGAGCCTGAATCAAGGTCGATATCGTTTCGAGCCTGCTCGATAACCTTGTCGAATTGTCTTGCGTAAAAGAGCTGAGCCGCCAGAAGGGTCCCATACAGAGGTGTAACTGGATCGAGTTCTACCGCGCGTTTTGCCTCTGCAACGGCTTCGTCTGCGCGTCCTACCACAGTAAGATAGTTTCCATACTCCGCATGGGTTAACGGAGAAGCCGGATTCAAGGTGACAGCCCGCTCAAACTGCTTCCCGGCGGCCGCCCAATCCCAGTCGTGCCAAGCATTGACCCAAGCCATCGCCAGGTGGGCTTCACCAAGGCTGTCGTCCAGTTCCAGGGCTTTGGAGGCCAGGGCTCTCGCTTTCGGCGCGAACTCATTTGCATCGGCGCTATAGATATAAGCGCCTGCCAGTTCAGCGTAAGCCAGGGCAAAGGCGGCGTCTTTATCAATCGCCTGCTGAAAGTATCCGCGGGCTCTAAGCGTGGCTTCGCTTGTGGCTTTCAAAAGCTGGTAGTGGCCTTTCAGATAAAGCTGATAGGCCAGGGGGTCTTTCGTGTAGCGTTTCGTCAGCCGCTGTTTTTCGTCGGCGGTTAATTGCAGTCGAAGCTTTCCCGAGATTTCTCTTGAAATTTCCTCCTGGATCCCGGTTACATCTGAAACGCGGCGATTGAATTGCCCGCCCCAAAGTTGCGATCCCTTCTGGATATCCACTAACTCCGCCTGAATAATCAAGCTCTCGCCGTGCTGTTGAACCAGGCCCGTAACCATTGCGCGGACCTTCAAGTCCTGACCGATTTTTTTGCGGATCGATATCTTTTCCCTTGTACCGAAAGGATGACGTACGGGGAACCACTCGCAGACTGGAAACTTGCGACAGGTTGTTAATGATGCTCTCGCTGATACCGTCGCTCAAGTATTCGGAATTCGGATCTCCAGTAGCGTTGCTGAAAGGTAAGACGGCCAGGGAGTCAATGGCGTCCGTGCTCCCCCGCACAAAACGCAAGTAAGAGTAAGCCGCTCCGGCGACGAGAACCAACAGCAGCAGGGGCACCAAAACCACCCGTCTCTGCAGTAGCCGCGCAGCGAATTCGCGTCCGGTGTTGGCTTCGGTTAGTCCATTCCACGCAGAACGGCCCGACTCCATATCTCGCTTCAGGCGCTTCAAATCAGCGCGCAATTCGGACGCGTGCTGGTAACGACAGTCGCGGTCTTTCTCCAAAGCCTTATTGATAATTTCTTCCAGTTTTGCGGGCAGGTCGGGATTTAACCTCACGGGAGCCACGGGGGCTTTGTGGAGTATAGCGTCGAAGATCGCTGCGGAACTGTCACCGCGAAACGGAAGAACGCCTGTGGCCATCTCGTAGAGCACTACTCCGAACGAAAACAAATCCGTGCGTGCGTCGAGCTCCTTCGCGAGCGCTTGCTCGGGCGACATGTACGCAACCGTACCCAGCGTGCTGCCGGGACTTGTCAGGTGCTCCGTGTCCACTTCTTGTGTGGTGAGCGTCTTCCCATTTCCTCCCGAACTCTTAAACGAACTAACCTTAGCCAAACCAAAGTCGAGAATCTTGGAGTGCCCACGCTCCGTGATGAAAATGTTCGCGGGCTTAATGTCACGATGAATGATTCCCTTGCTGTGGGCCGCGTCGAGTGCATCGGCGACTTCCGTGGCTACCAGGAGCAGTTGTTCCAGTTCCATCGGTCGGCCGGCGATGTTGTGTTTCAGCGTCCTCCCTTCCAGGTATTCCATGGCGATGAATGCCCGGCCATCATGCTCGCCGATGTCATAAAGCGTGCCAATGTTGGGATGGTTTAGTGCCGAGGCAGCTTGTGCTTCCCGCTGAAAACGAGCCAGCGCTTGCGGATCACCGGCGACAACGTCGGGAAGGAACTTCAGGGCCACGAAACGATGCAGGCGAGTGTCCTCGACTTTATAAACCACGCCCATGCCACCACTACCAAGTCTTTCGAGGATGCGGTAGTGGGTAACGCTTTGGCCGATCAGAGATGGAACCTCAGTCATTCGACGAGAATCTTAGGTTGTGTCCGCAAGGCAAGTCAACGAAGAGCCATCTGATAACGAGATAACCGCCGAAGTGGGTTTTAGTACGAAGGCGGACGGTGACTTATCGGGCAGTGACAGGCCGGAACAGATGTTTCGGCCCCGGTGACTACTACTATCAGATCGTCGCCGGCTACGAGGACGCCAACGATGCCGACCGCCTGCGCCATGATCCCGCCTTGCAAATCGTCGCCGATCAGAAACTGGGAGAGCCGCTCGGCTCGCAACCTACTTTCAGCCGCTGGGAAAACGCAC
>Ga0126373_10003835_pt1 | contig 11349 bp, 13 predicted proteins | sample PanSoiMetPlot_11_FD_92545 | JGI IMG/M metagenome (GOLD analysis project Ga0126373, IMG submission 92545) | Tropical forest soil microbial communities from Panama - MetaG Plot_11 | ecosystem: Environmental > Terrestrial > Soil > Tropical forest > Bulk soil | place: Panama | collected 2016-02-17
CGGGCCGCGTTGAATCTATAACGCGCCTTGATTGAGGGTGACCTCCCGCAAAGACCAGGTAAGGAAGGCGCTCCCCGTCTTGAGTCGGGCATCCGACAGCAACCATGACATAGTCATGCGCATTATCCTCGGGGGTTACCGAGGGTTAGGCATGAGCGACGATCCGCAGCGTCTTCGGGCGCATGCGACGCGGCTACTCGCGATGGCCGTCGATGCTCGCGAGATCAATGCCGGGTACGCAGATAAGCTCGTTGCTGAAGCGATGGAGCTGCGGGATCGAGCTACCGCCATAGAAGCGGCGACCAATCCTAGGAATGACGCGTAGGCAACCGCAGTTGGCTGCGGTCCCTGCCCCCCACGCTGCTGTTGCAGGAATTTGACATGTATCAAAAAGGCACCCGCTCATCTCCTGTTGAACACAGGCGGGCACCGTTGGGGCAGCGGCACGTGTGAGGGTTGATGATTCAGAAGCTTGGGCACTATATAATCGCGTGCCGCGGGCGCGCCGCAACCGCAGAGCGACGCGCGGCTGTTGCTAGTGACGAGCGGGTGCGCTCTGATTTCATGGACCTTGCCAAGGGCTGGCGCAATTTGGCTCAGTGCTTCCTGTTTGTCGAAAGCCTGGAGCGGTTCGTAACCGACGCCGAAAGAGCTAAAAGCGCACAGCCTCCCGACGCGCCGGCGGAAGTCGGGCGATTGATGGCGGAAGGTTCTACTTCCTCTCATCTTCCGGACGTTCCGGCCGCTCGAACGTGAAGCCGGCGGCCCATTAGGCGCCAGCGCCCGCTCTCGATCAGCTCGGCCACGAGCACAGGCCGGAAGCCATGCGCGAGGAGCAACGCCTCAGTGACGCCTCCGGAGAGACGGCGAGCAGCTTAAGCGCGCGGCGGCGATTGGGGCGCAACGTGGAGCTCGAGAATTTCACCTCCGCCATGTACGAGGCGCGCGAGATCGCCATCGAGCGCATGCAGTACGAGGCCGTGGCCGCCAAGGCCGAGGCGTGGTGGGGGTCGACATTCACGAGGGCCGCCACGGCTGGTAGAACCACGTGATCGAGTTCTTCGCCATCGCACCGCGGTGCTGCCGGTAGACCAGGAGATCGCGCCGGAGAAGATCCAGGACCCGATCATGGTGCTCTCGGGCAACGATTGAGCACTTGTCCCGATTACTCTGGCGTGATGCCGGCGTCCCTGACCACCTGCGCCCATTTGGCGATCTCGGCCGGAATGAGCTTTTCCAGCTCATCGGGCGTGCTGGTGAGTGGGTTGATGGCGAGGGCCTTGAGCCGCTCGGCGACGTCTGTGCGCTCGAGATAGGCCATGAGCACGCCATCAAGCTTGTCGATCACCGGCCGCGGCGTCCCCGCACGCGTCACCACCGAGAACCAGCCGCTTGCTGCGTAGCCGGACAGCCCCGCCTCTGCGATGGTCGGAATGTAGGGCACCGCTGCAACCCGCATCGGCGAGGTGACACCATAAACGCGCACCTTCCCCGCCTCTATCATGGGGATTGCCGCCGCGAGATCGACCATCATCAGCTGGACCTGCCCCGCCACCACGTCGGCGAGCGCCGGGACGCTGCCGCGATACGGCACGTGCTGCACCTGCCCACCGATCATCTTGAGGAACATTTCCATGAACAGATGATGCGGCGTCGAGCGCCCGGCGCTGCCATAGCTGAGCGCGCCGGGCCGGCTTTTGATCAACGCAATCAGCTCAGGCAGCGTGCGCGCGCCGAGCGCAGGATGGGCGACGAGCGCAAACTCGGCTGCGCCGACAAGCCCGACCGGCGCGAAATCCCTGACCGTGTCGTACGGTAGTGCTTTGTAGACGCTCGGTCCGATGGCGAGCGTCGTCACCGGCGCGAGCAGCAGCGTGTGCCCATCGGGCAGCGATTTGGCCACCGCGCTCGCGGCAATCTGCGTGCCGGCGCCCGTGCGATTCTCCACGATGAAGGGCTGCTTGAGCTTCTCCTGCAGTTCGGCCGCCAGCATGCGCGTCAAAATGTCGGTGCCGCCGCCGGCCGGAAACGGGCAGATGAAGGTCACGGTGTGCTGCGGATAGTCGTCCGCGCGAGCGGCGCTCGGCAGAAAAAGCAATAGAAGGGCGACAACTATCCTGGGCATTCTGCCGTCACCATAGCAAGGGACAGAGCAAGTAGTTTGACATCGAGTAGTGCCGCGCGCGGCTCCCCTCCCCCGCCGCCGCATCCGCGCTCCTGAATTCCGCCGAGAGGAGCAGGCTTCCGCAAAAACCTTCGCCCGACCGCCGGCGCCGCAGATCATCGGCGAGAGCCGGTTGTGGCTCGATGAGAACAGCGGTCCAGCCGCGCTGCTCCAGATCGAATGCCTGTGACAAAGGCTCCGCCTGATTGGCGCCGACCTCCACGAAATAATCTCGCTCGATATCCGGGAGGCAGGAACGCTTCAACTCACCCTCGGCTTCGGCCCGGAAGATCGTGCGCATATCAAGCTCCCGCCTCCGAGGAGGCCCCTCAAAGCTCCGTCACCTCAGTCGTTATTACCTCGCGCGGCGCCAGGCGCTCGCGCCAGAGCGGATGCAAGCGCGCATCACCGAAAGCAGGGACGACGCGGCGCGGATTGATGCCTGCGATCAGCGCAAGGTTCTGCGACAGCGTCGGGTGGACATTCCAGCGATGGAACTGGGCGCGGCCCAAATCCACGAGCGCGCGACCGCTGCTCCCAGCCGGGAGGTGGCCGGTGAATACGATGGCCGGGTTTCTCTCCTCGCGCCAGCGGCGAATGAGCGCCGCCGCGACGCCGGTATCGCCCGACCCGCCATGCGCCACCATCGCGCCGCGCGCAGGTGCATCTTCGCCGAGCGGGCGTGCACGGATGAGCCGCTCCAGCGCCGCAAGGCTCTCCACGCGCACCGATATGCGCGCGGCCTGCATGAGCAAGGTCGCGGCCGCGCGCACCGCCGCGTCGATCGCGACATCGAATCCCCCCGCCTGCAAGAACATCGCGATCTCGGGCCCGCGGCCGTCCGCCGGCACCGGCAGCAGCAGCGGGCCCGCGGCGGCCAGCTCTGCCAAGGCACCGCGCTGGCGCTCCTGCGTCGTCTCGGCGTCGCCATAGGACGCATCGAAGATCATGGTCGCGGTCGCAGGCGGCGCGTCGAACGCAAAGACCGTCGACTCGACCGAATGGTCGCCCATATAGAGCAGCCCGTCGCCGACCGCGAGCTTGAGCCAGACACCGCCCGGCGCATGGCCGTTGACGCCGCTCTCCACCTCGACATCGCAGACCCTGGTGCAGCCACGGATTGGAATCTCGCGCCCCGCGATACTTGGCAGAAGCCGCAGGACTGGCTCGGTCGCGTAGACCGGCGGCGATCCGATCCGGTCGAGGAAGCGCAGCGCGCCAGAGTGATCCTTGTGACTGTGGCTCAGGATGACCGCGTCGACGGTTCCTATCGCCGCGAAATCCGGCACGCGACCAGGCTCTGGGCCCTCACCGCAGTCAAGCAGCAGCCGGCCTTGCTCTGCCTCAACCACGAATGCCGCCGGCTCCTTGGCACCGAGGCCCGATACCGAGATTAGACGCGCGTCCATTCGCACAAGTCCTCTCAACCCGGCCGGGGTCGATGCCGGCCGCTCATGCATGCGCCGCATAGGTTCCGATCAGGCGGACGATGCGGGCGACGTGGCTCTGGAACTCTGCAGTTTGCTTGATGCCAGGGGGCCGCGGCCGCGGCAAGTCCACGGATATGATCTCTTGCACCCGCCCGGGCCGCGGCGTGAGCACCGCCACGTGATCGCCAAGGAACACGGCCTCTTCGATCTGATGGGTGATGAAGATCACGGTAGTGCCCGCGGCGGCAGTGATGCGCAAGAGCTCGTGCTGCATCGTCTCCCGGGTCAGCGCATCAAGCGCCGCGAACGGCTCGTCCATCAGCAGGATCGCGGGCATGATCGCGAGCGCGCGCGCAAGGTTGACGCGCTGGCGCATTCCGCCGGAGAGCTCGTGCGGATAGTGGCTCTCAAAGCCGGCCAGGCCGACGAGCTCGATCATCGCCTGCGCCCGCGCGCGGGCCTGCGCCTTGCTGACGCCCTGCAGCTCGAGGCCGAAGCCCACATTGCGCAACACATTGCGCCACGGATAGAGCGCGTCCTGCTGGAACACGAAGCCGCGGTCGGTGCCGGGCGCGGTGACGACGTTACCGCTGACGAGAACGCGGCCGCGTGTCGCCTTGGCGAGCCCCTGCAGCACGCGCAGCAAGGTGGTCTTGCCGCAGCCCGAAGGGCCGACGATGATGAAGAATTCCCCTGGCGCGACGTCGAGATAGATGTCCTGCAGCGCGAGGAGCCGCTCGCCGCGGCGCGCGAACTCGACGCAGAGATTCTCGATCGCGACCGCCTGCGCGTTCATGCTCAATCCACCTGCAAGGTCCTGCGCCAACGCAGCACACGCCGCTCGACGAGCCCGGCCGCGAAGGTAAGGCCGACACCAGCGACCGCCAGCGTGACGATACCGACAAAGAGCGAGGGCACATCGAAGGCCTGCCCGGCGGTGAGGATCAAGAAGCCCAAGCCCGCCTGCGCGCCGAACAGTTCACCCACCACCACGCCGACGATACCCCGTCCGATGCCGAGGCGGATGCCGGTGAGGATGAACGGCACCGCCGACGGCAAGGTCACCTTGGTGATGATCTGCGCGCGAGTCGCGCAAAAGCTCTGGGCGACCTCGATCAACAGCGCCTCGGTTGCGCGCACGCCCGCGATCGTATTGATGAGAATCGGGAAGACTGCCGTCAGGAACACTACCGCGATCTTCGAGGCGATGCCGATGCCGAGCCACAGGATAATGAGCGGGGCGACCGCGACCAGCGGGGTCGCATAGAGCGCGGTGATGTAGATTTCGGTGTAGGCTTGCACCCGCTGGCTGATGCCGACCAGGACACCGATCAAGGTGCCGATCACGATCGCAAGCAGGACGCCATAGATCAGCTCGCTGAAGCTCACCGCGATGTGGTGCTGCAACTCGCCCGTCCGCCAAAGCCGCAACGCCGCGAGCGCCACCTCCGTCGGCGGCGCGAAGAACAGCCGATTGGTGAGTACCGTGCGCGCCAGGATTTCCCACGCCGCCAGGACGACCACCAGGGTGGTGAGCGGCCGGCGGATGGCGGTCACGCGCTCGCGCGTAAGCCAGCGCTCCCAGGCCGGAGCGGCGCGCGAGGGCGCGGCAACCGTCATGAAGCCTTCTCCGCGCGACGGATCATCTCCCACACGCGCGGCGGGGTCAGGGGCAGCTCACACGGCTCGACCCCGAAGGGGCGCAGTGCCGCCGCGACCGCGTTCGCCACGGCGCCGCCGACCGGGATGATGCCGCCTTCGCCCGCACCCTTAGCGCCGAGCGGATTGTTGGGCGAGGGATGCTCCTCGAGCGAGATCGCGGAAAGCTGCGGATAGTCGGTTGCAAGCGGAACCATGTAATCGGCGAGCGAGCCGACCAAGAGCTGGCCATTCGCGTCGTACGCGATCTCCTCGGTGAACACGGTGCCGAGCCCCTGCACCGCCGCGCCGATCACTTGGCCGTGCAAGGTCAGCGGATTGACGATGCGGCCTACATCGTCGACCACCGTATAGTCGACAACCTCCACGTGGCCTGTCCTGGCATCGACTGCCACATGAGCGATCGCGGTGCCATAGGTGTAGGTCGACTTAGAGTTGGAGAAAGTTCCCTCTGCGGCGAGGGCGCCGGCCTCGCGCAAGGCGAGCTTGCGTCCGTCGGCCGCCGTCGCGACAGCGCCGGCGATGTTGAGCGACTCCGCAGCGACGCCGAGCCGGTTGGCGGCGGCCGCGCGAAACTTGGCCAGTAGCGCTTCCGCCGCGCGCACGATGGCGCAGCCGCCCATCACGGTCGAGCGTGATCCGTAGGAGCCAAAGCCCTCCGGCAAATAGTTTGTCGAACCGTGATGGACGCGAATTTGCGCGAGCGGCAGCTCCAGCGCATCGGCGGCGATCTGCGCCATGATGGTCTCGATGCCCTGCCCCACTGACGAAGAGCCGACATAGACGGCGACGCTTCCATCCGGCTCAACCGCGACGCGGGCGCTCTCGCGCGGCCCCGAGGCACCGCCCTCTATAAAGCAGGCAATGCCGAGGCCTCGATAGCGCCCGTCGACGAGCTTGCCTTGGAGGGACGCCTTGTCGGCCCAGCGCGCTTCCTCGACGCAGCGCTCGAACGGGCCCGCGTAATCGCCACTGTCGCACTGGGTCTCGCCGAAGCCGTCGTTGGGCGTGACGCTTGCAAGCGGATACGGCATCTCGCGCAGCGCGACCAGGTTGCGGCGGCGGATGGCGAGACGGTCGATCCCCAGATCCTGCGCCGCGAGATCGAGCATACGCTCGCAGAAGAAGCAGCCTTCGAAACGGCCCGGCCCCCGAAAAGTGCCGGCGGGCGTCTTGTTGCTGGTAAGCGCGCTGGCATTGAGTTTGATGTTGGGGATGCGGTAGGGGCCGGAGGTGAACTGCGCAACATTGCGCACTGGCGTCATGCCGTTGGGGCGCACGTAGGCGCCGATGTCGACATAGATGTCGCCGCGCAGGCCTAGGATCGTGCCGTCGGCCGCGAACGCCATCTCGATCTCGCATTCGGTCTCGCGCGAATGGGCGATGGCCATGAAGTGCTCGCGCCGGTCTTCCACCCATTTGATCGGGCGTCCGAGCTTGCGCGCCGCAAACGCGACCAGAAAATCCTCGGGGTAGAATTCGCCGCGCGCCCCGAAGCCGCCGCCAACATCGAATTCAAGATAGTCGACCGCGTCCTCTGGCAGCCCCATCATCCGCGCCATGACGCGACGGTTGAAGAAGGGCAGCTTGGCTGCCCCCGAAACCTTGAGCTTGCCGCCATGCCATTCGGCCAGCAGCCCGCGTGTCTCCATCGGCATCGCCGAAATCCGCTGCGTGCGGAAACTTCCGCCGCGTCGATAGGCGGCGGTGCGAAAAGCCTCCGCCACATCGCCCTTGCTGGCCGTGACCAGAGCGGCGCGATTGGTTTCGGCGCCGGCAAACAGGAGCACATCGCCCCGCGCGGAACCGTGACGGTCGGTTACCGCCTGCAGGTGCTCGATGTCGCAAGCAACCGCTGCGGCCGCGTCCTCGGCAAGCTCGACCGTTTCGGCGATCACCACCGCCAGCGGCTCGCCCACATAACGCACGACCTCATCCGCGATCACCGGCTGCGCATAGGGCGCGATCGTCGGATTGGGCCGGCGAAACGGAATGGTCGGAATCGGCCCATTGACGTCGGCGGCGGTCAGCACCGCGTGCACGCCCGGCATGGCGAGCGCGGCCGCCGCATCGATGCCGCGGACGCGGCCATGCGCGACCTGGCTGCGCACGATCGCGGCATGCCATTGCCCATCGCGATTGAGGTCGTCGAGATATTGCCCGCGCCCACGCAGAAAGCGCAAATCCTCGACGCGCTCGACGGGGCTGCCGATGAAGGTGTTACGCATTGCCGGGCGCGCGTGGACCTGAAACCTATTTGCCGCCCACCACCGCGTAGCCTTGTATCTCGATCTTGGCGTCCGGCGCGGCGAGGGCGGTAATGGTGATCAGCGCGCTGCCGGGAAAATTGTCGCCGAACACCTCACGGCGGATTTGGGTGAAGCGATCGCCGTTGCGGACGTCGGTGATGAACACCGTCATCTGCACCATGTCGCCGAGCTTGCCCCCCGCCTTTTGCAAGGTGCGGTCCAAATTCTTGAACAGCTGCCGGGCCTGCCCTTCGAAATCACCTGCGAGCGACTTGCCAGTGTCGTCCACGGTTGCGGTCTGCCCCGCGAGCCAGATCGTCTTGCCCCCTTCGGTGATGACGGCCTCCGAATAGCCCCGCTGTTGCGGCCGTTCCCCCTTGATGAAATCCCGTGCGTGTCCTGGAAACGCAAGCAGCGCGACCAACACAGCGACACCGAAGGAAATAGAGAACGCTTTCGAGATCATCTTCGTCTCCCTGCTCTTTTCACCCGAGCTTTGCCCGCTGACCGTCGACGAGCGCCTGGATCACGCCCTGCTGATCGCTCACGATGGCGGTCGAAATGTTGCCGGCGAGATCGTTGAGCGCTCTTGTCGCCGCGTCGTGCCCGCCGGTCTCGACGAGGCGGAAGGCCGCCACATATTGCTCGACGAGGTTCTTGCGCGCGGCCGCCGCGCCCTCGGGCACGACGAAGTCGGAATCCTTGAAGCCCACCAGCGCCGACTTGAGCGCGCCCCAGCCGAGATCGATCGTGAGCGGATTGACCAGCATCAGCTCGCCGGCGAGCTGTGTCAGGCCTGCGACCTGCTGCACGAAATAGTCCTCATCGAACCCGTGCGCGCCGGCCTCGGTGTCGGCCTGGGCATAAGTCTGCGTCCACCCACCCGGCCAATCGCCGGCGAGCCCGATGCCGGGGATGCGGTAGGCGCGGCCCTTGTTCATCGGACTCTTCACCTGGCCCTGGAAGCCGCCGTTGAGGCCGGGCTCGACATTGCCAGTCTTGACGTCGACGCGCGGCCAGCGGTTGTCGGCCGCGGCGCGCGCGATCGCCTCGATCAGCCAGATATTGTTGTTGTAGACATCCATGAGGCTGGTGATGACCCCGCCATTTTCCGGCCGCTCCGCGGAATAGGCATAGTGATTGCCGTCGGGGCCGGTCTCGATGGTCTGACGGCCGCCCATGTGTTCCATGCCGAGCGTCGCCACGACCGGCATCAGGCGCTCGGGGTGCATGGTGTAGTAGTCGAATTGCGGCCAGCTTGCCTCGCCGCCCGGCATGAAATGCCGGCAATCGAAGTAGAAAACCAGCGTGCGCGGCCGTGCGGCGCGCGGCAGATGATTGAAGTAGGACATGATGCCGAGCATGCCGAGGCCCCCGTTCTCCTCGATCAGCGACATGGCGTCCGTATGCGTGGCGAGCAGGATGTGCTCGTCCTGCGGCGTGCCGTAATCCTTGCCCGGCAGATGGGCGATGACGGCCTTGCCCGTGTCGCGCTGGAAGCGGGCGGTGAGCGTCAACGTCGCGGTCTTGCCGGCCTTGGCGTCCGCCAGCACCTTGGCGCCGTTAACACGGTCGAGCGTCAGCGTTGGGCAATTGACGTATTGGGCACCCAGGCCCGCCTTGCCGTCGCCCGTATAGACGCTGCGCTGCGCGAGCCCGAAGGCAGCGCCCGGCGAAAGGTCGTAGACGATGACGATTCCGGCCGCATTGCCGTTGATGCCCAACGCCGCGCAGCCGTTGAGCTGACTCCATACCCAGCGGCAATGATAGGAACTCGTCACGCTTTTCGGCGGCGGCGTGAACAGCGGGGGCCACTCCCCCGGCGAGCGCCACACATGGTCGGTCGGCGTGAAGTTATCGAGGAATGCGTTGGAATAGGGCGGGCGCGGATAGGGCGCGGTGGCAAAGACCAGAATCTTGCCAGCAATGTCGGCGGAGGCTGGCGGGTGGGCCGGATCGCAGTAGAGCATCGGCGCCGTGATGCCGCCTGCCGGCGTGAAGCCCGAGGTCATGCCGTAGGAGGCAACGACTGGCACGGGCGTGCCGTCGCTGACGAGCTTCTCCACCGCAACGCCTGAATCGTGCACGTGTGCACGCCGATCGGGCCAGTCGTCGACGATGTAGTGGTCGTAGGGGATTTCAATAAAGTCGAGATCGACGGCGCCGAGCTCGCCCATCTTGGCGATGAGAAAATCAATGTAGCGCTTCCAGCCGGCGCTGCCCGCATAGGTCGGGCCGCCCTCGGCCTTGAACATGTTCCAGTCGAAGGCCTGCTGCGGCGTGATCATCAGCCGCGGATCGATTTTAGGAAAACCGGCCGCCGCGCTCGGCGACCACGACGAGGGCAGCACCGTGCCGGCCGTGACGCCGGCCGCGACCTTGAGGAAAGTTCGCCTCGAAGCGGTTGAAAACCTTGGCGTTTTTCTCATTCTGCGCTCCCGGATCACGCGAGAAAGTTTAGCACTTGACAGATCGTAAGTCTGCACTTACGGTAAGCCCACTCTAACGCTTTGGCCTGCCGGCGCAGGCCGACCGATGAGAGACTTTTTCGCCCCGTACCTCAACCCTCACCCGGAGTTTCACCATGCCGGAGCTGGAGCTGATCGGCGGATCGCCGAGCAATTATGTGTGGGCCTGTCGCATCGCGCTTGCCGAGAAGGGCGTGCCCTACAGGCACATATCCGCCAAGCCGCACACACCCGAGGTCGATGCGATCCATCCCTTCGGCAAGATCCCGGTGATGCGCCACGGCGAAGTCGAACTCTGCGAATCGCGGGCGATCTGCTGGTACATCGACAACATGTTCCCGGGCCCGAAGCTCGTGCCCGCCGACCCGGTCAAAGCGGCACGGGTCGAGCAATGGATCTCGCTGGTCAATACCCACATCGATCTGATGTGGTTGCGTCAATATCTGGTCGGCTATGTGTTCCCGGGCACGCCCGACGGCAGCCCTAACCGAGCGCAGATCGACACGGCGCTGCCGAAGATGGAGCCGCAATTCGCCGTGATGGACCGCGCAGTCGCCGCGACCGGTCATCTGGTCGGCGACAGCTTCACGCTCGCCGACATCAACTTCCTGCCGATCCTGTTCTACATGGGCACGCGACCGGAAAGCACCGCGCTGCTGCAACGCTCGCCCGCACTCAAGCGCTACCTGGACCTGCACATGGCGCGCAAGAGCGTGCAGGATTCGTTCCCGATCTTCACGCCCGCATTGGTGCCGGCGGCGGGGGAACGGGCGGCCTGATCACCGCGATGGCTGACGCCGCAACCGCGCTTGCTGCGCTCGCCGATTCGACCCGGCGGCAGATTTTCGAGCGGCTCGCCACTGGGCCGCGGCCGGTCGGCGAGCTTGCGCGCGGCTTGTCGGTCACGCGGCCTGCGGTCTCGCAGCATCTCGCGGTGCTGAAGGCCGCGGGCCTGGTCAAGGACCAAGCGGAAGGAACCCGCCGCATCTATGAGATCGACCCACAGGGCCTCGGCACAATCCGCGCCTGGCTCGATCAGTTCTGGGACGCCGCGCTTCATTCCTTCAAGGAAGAAGCCGAGCGGCCGAAGGACAAGAAACCGAAGGAGAAGACATGACCGCGACCATCATCCGCCCCGCCCCGGTCCGTAAGAGTCTCACCGTCAAGACCGACGTGGCGCACGCCTTCGAGGTCTTCACCGCCCGCATCGGCAGCTGGTGGCCACGCTCCCATTGCATCGCCGCTTCGCCGCAGAAGGACGTAGTGATGGAGCCACGCGCCGGCGGGCGCTGGTACGAGATCGGCGAGGACGGCTCGCTCTGTAATTGGGGCAAGGTGCTCGCCTTCGAGCCGCCGGTGCGCGTGCTGCTGGCGTGGCA
>Ga0126373_10003837_pt1 | contig 11348 bp, 9 predicted proteins | sample PanSoiMetPlot_11_FD_92545 | JGI IMG/M metagenome (GOLD analysis project Ga0126373, IMG submission 92545) | Tropical forest soil microbial communities from Panama - MetaG Plot_11 | ecosystem: Environmental > Terrestrial > Soil > Tropical forest > Bulk soil | place: Panama | collected 2016-02-17
CAAAGTTCGAGTCATTGTGCTCCACCAATGATTTCAAACGGTTATAAGTCTGCAATATAGTACCGTCGGAGGGCTCGCGGTTCGCCGGCGCTCAGACGATGGTGAACACGCCGATCCAGATGTTTGCTTTAGCCCTTGCAAGCTTTGTCTACTCCACCGTCCGCACGCCATTCGCGCGCTTGATCCCGAGCGCGAGGATCCGGCGCAGCAGCTCGGAGTACGCAACGCCATCGTGGTCAGCCGCGTGGGCGAACTCCTGACTGCGCGCGATTTCAGGATTCGGGTTTGCTTCGAGGAAATACGGGACGTTGTCAGCTGAGAGACGAAAATCGACGCGGACATAGCCATCGAGGTCGAGTGTCCGGCAGATCCGCTTTGCCATCTTTTGTATGCCCGAACGTAGCTCCGGCGGAAGGTTTTCGGCAGGCCCGTGGATGATGCCGCGACGCTCCTGGTAGTCGGGATCGTGCTTGACCTTCTCGGTGGCGATCCGCCGCGTACCCTGCGGCATGTTGCCGAAATTGAGTTCCCAGACCGGCAGCACGCGGAGCCGGTCGTTGCCTAGGACGCCGACATAGATCTCGCGCCCATCGATATATTGCTCGGCGATCGCGGCGGTGCGCACCCGCTCATGAATAAAATTGACCCGCTCCTCGAGCTTGTCGTCGGTATCAACCACTGAGGCTTGGGAGATCCCCTCTGACGCATCCTCGCTCAGGCTCTTGACGATGAGCGGGAGGGCGAGGCGGGCCGGGCGCTTGACCTTCCGTCCGATCGGAAACACCGCAAAGGCCGGCACGGGAATGCGATGATAGCCGACGAGCTTCTTCGAGAGGTCCTTGCCGCGTGCCAACATCAGGCCGCGCGGGTTGCAGCCCGTATAGGGAATGCGCAGCAGCTCGAGATAGCTGGCCACGTTCTGATCATAGGCTGTCTCGCCGTGAAACTGCTCGAGCAGGTTGAAGACGACGTCTGGCTTCCAGTTTTCGATCTCTTCGCGGATCGCCTTGAGCTCGTCTTGCACGCCAAGGGGGCGGACCTCGTGTCCGGTCTCCCGCAGCGTGCTCACCACGTCGTATTCCGTCTTCCAGACGTTGATCTGTTGCTCGGTATATCCATCAAGCGAATCAGGTGGCACCAGATCCGAATGCAGCAGTACCAAAACGCGCGGACGCTTCATAGCGCGATCCATCGTCGCCGCGAGGGGCGGTACAGCGAGTGCACAGTCTCGGCCGTGAGCAGCACGGTGAAGTCCATCTCCAGCTGTCGTCGAGGGCCCGGCGCTCGCAATTTCAGCACGCGACAGCGCGCGATCATCTGATCGAGCACTGCGTCAAGCATGAGCTGGTACTCGCCGGTCCACCGCGAAACCGTTCGCCTGATCCGCGCTCGGTCCCGGCGGATGAAGGTCGAGGCCGCCGGCGCCTGCCGGTGTCGCGGATCATCGGAGAAGATTCGAAGAAGCTGCCGGTCGTAGGTGTTGCCGTTTTCGATCGCGTATTTGGCCTGTTTCTTCTCATAATGCTGGGCGAGCGTGTGCGTAAGCCGCCGTAGCGGGTCGACCTCGGTGCGGCGAGTGAGCACCGGCTTCTCGGTCGTGATCTCGACCATCAGTTGGTCTACGTACTCTAGCTTCTTTAGCGCCGGCCAGCCGGCATACCGGCTTCGCCAGTTCGAGCGCGGCCTGAGCCAGACTGCGAACGTTTCGGCGAAGTCCTCGTCCGGGTGACTCTGAGCATACCAGAGTCGCAGATGCTGGACGTAATTCTTGCTGGCAGGGTTTGGCCGGTAGTAACGCGGATAGCTAATCGACGAGCGTCCGAACAGCTCCTGCCAGCGGCGCCGGCGCTGCAGCTGATAGGAGTGCTGCAGCACGTGTCCGGCCTCATGACGCAGGATGCGCATACACTCCGGCACGGCTCCGCCTTCGACATCGATGATCTTCTTGCGCTCGAGCCTGACCAGTCGCGGATGGGTCAGATAAAACGGAATAGCGATCCCGGGCGTGGAGTCAGGGCTAAACCACTCATCCGAGATCCAAGCGTGCGGGCGCACCGGAATCCCGCGCTGTTCGAGCTCGTCGTGGAGTTCGCCGAGGCAGCGCTCGAGCCACGTGCCTTCGACGGTCACCTCGAGGTCCCTGAGGCGCAGCTGGAGGAGCTCCTCGTCGGGCAGCGAGGTCCAAGCGAACCTACGGGACACGGGGATGGAAACGGGCGTAGGAAATCATTGGCGCGATGGTGTCATGTTGCAGCAAAGCGGACAAGGGGGCAAAAGGGGGCGGGGTCATCCCGGGCGCGGGAGCCCGCGACCTATCCTGGCACCAGGAGAAGATCTGGAACCCCATTGCGCGACGGCGCAATCTGCGCACTTCGGCGCGGTTCGCAGGGTCGGGAACGACTCACTGATTGTCTTTCCGAAATGTCCGGTTATATAACCGGAACTATACCTGCTGGTTTGGACACAGACAAGTGGCAAGCAAGTCCCAACGAAAGGCCACCAGTGCGCATCGGCGTCGCGCCGCCGCGCGCGGGCTCGTACGCCTTGAAGTTCAGACGCCGAGAAAGGATGTCGAGCTGGTCCGGAGAGTTGTCGAAACGCTTCGCGGCGAGCCCGAGAAGGCCAAGGCTCTTCGAACGGCGCTGGAGAAGGCGTTGGTCAATCCGGCCGAGATGACGGCGTTCGATATATTCGGCTCGGATCTCCCCGATGAAGCCTTTGCAGCCGTGTTCGACCAACCGCGCGAACGAGATTGGCGGAAGCTAAAGCTGTGAGGTTTCTGCTCGATACGAACATCATTTTCGAGCTTCGCAAACGCGACCGAGCGCATCCGAACGTGGCCAGATGGGTCGCGCTAACGCCGGTCGAAGAGATCGGAACAAGCGTCATAGTACTGGCAGAGATACGTTGCGGCATCGAGCTGACGCGGCGGCGTGACCCTGAGCAAGCTCGGTCTTTGGATCGCTGGTTCGGGCAGATGCGAAGGCGCCTCGGCGACCGCGTGCTTCCCGTCGACGAGCCGATTGCAGATGCGTGGGCTGTGCTGGGCATTCCCAATCGGCTGCCCCTCATCGATGGCTTGTTGGCCGCAACGGCCAAGGTACACGGACTTACTCTCGTCACGCGCAACGTCGATGACTTTGTCCGAACCGGCGCGTCGGTCGTTGATCCCTTCTCGACGTAGCGGACGGCAAACCGCCCGCGGCCCATCGAGCCAGGGCGGCCTCGTCACCACACAAGGCGCGGGCCAGCGTAGGCCGCAAGAATGACGATCGACGTCGAGAGGTCCCGAGCCCTCCAGCTTGGTCGTCACGTAATCGGCGGCTAGAGGGCCGTGCTGCAAGTGCCTCTTTGGGAGTCTTGGGGCCAGAGGACCACTTTGCAATTTGATCCTAAGTCCATGACTTGGTTATACCCGAAAGTCTAGCGCTTTGATCTTAACCGATTGATTGATAAGGAAAGCGATTGGACCTCAATCAGCGGGTCCAAGGTTCGAGTCCTTATGCACCCCACCGATGATTTCAACTGATATGAGAGTGCAAGATAGTACCGTCAAAATGGGGGTCAGCTGCTATTGTAAGAGAATGGCCACGCCAGCCTTTCGTCCCCATCTCAACTGCGAAACTACAAAACGATCGCGCCACGACTTTCGCCCATGCGCTTTCGTCACTCAATGATCCGGCGCGGCTTTTTTGCGACGCCGGGGACGTTAACGGGTGCATGGTATCTGGCGAGGCCTGGACGCTATTGGGGCGGAGAATCCTCAATCATTCTCGATGGTTCACAGTCTTGAGCACGGACACCATGGACGGCAATTTTTGCGCCCAACCGGGGGTGAACAAAAAAGCGCGCCGGGGTGCTGTGCGAAGGCGAGGGCGTTTTTAGCTGATCAGAGTTACCAGCTCGTAGGCGCGGTCTCGGCGCCCTCCAGGTCATCCTTGATGCGGTAAACCGTCATGGGTTATCTGCGCGATGGCGACAGATTGGCCCAGCATGTCGCGCAGGGTATCGAGCTGCATGTCGCTAACGCTCGGTGGACGTCTTATTCCCAGCGGCGCTCGCGAACATCCTCTGCACCCAATCGGAGCCTTGCGGCAAAGCCGAAAGCCAGGTCCCCATAAGCGCTTCGGGTGAAAATCGCTCGATTGCTTCTGCCATGCTTTGCTCGATCCTTGCCATCATCTTGGCCTGAACGGGCTCGACATTCGGAAGGCCAAAAAACTGGCGGGCCTCGATTGGGGTGCAATCAATTTCAATGGTTACCTTCATGAGTTGTCCTCCTCGTCAAACGGTCCGATACGTGGTTAGCACGCCGAGGAGGATAGCATGCGTAGTTCGCCGAGACTCTCGCGGCATTTCCCGCTGCAACGCAATATGACTCTAGACGGCCCTTTTTCGACTCGCCAACGCTAAAAAAGGGCGCAAGGTTAGGTATGACCGGCTTCGTCCGAATAGGCGCCGGTGGCTGAGAGCGCTCCTGTAGGGTTTTCATGCAGCAGCCGGTAAATATGGTGTAACTTTCCGAGCACAGGTGCCGCCGCGATCTTTCGACGAGCGTGCTGCCGGAGAGACATCACCTCGCCGCATGGATCTCCCTGGCACAGCGAGTGGTGTGGTGGTCAACGATTGTGTTAGGTGACGTGCGCCGATAGAACTCGACGCAAATTGGCTTCGCTGAAGACAATTAGATGATCCAAACACTCACATCGCGCCGATCTCACCCATCACTCAGCGACGGCACGTGCGAACTTGCCGTATCCCGCGGCCCCGCACGCGACAATGGAAGCTTGCTCCATGGCGGTTTATCGCGATCATGAATCAAAATCGCGGTGGCGCTCGATCCCAAGCGGAGCACCCTTGTTCGCGACGATCACGGGGGTGCCGTAGACCCGATCTCGATCGCGGATCGGGAGGTGGATCGCCTAATCATGTACTTCGCGACGCTCGACTGAGGGACTTCGAAACCGACTTCTTCAGCAGCGCCCCGCAGCGGATTGTCGACACTCATCCGTTGGATCAACGCGCGCAGTTCCGCGTCGATTCGTGGCCGACCACCTCCCGATCGCGGCTTCCAACGCCCGTAACAACGAAAACCGACACGAAGCCACCGCTCCAGGGTCTCGGGTCGGATGATCCGAAGGTTATCCAACGTTGGCGGAAACCAAATGAAGAATAGCCGATCGCTATTGGTGAAGCGAACGCGACCATGTATCTTGCGCTGTAGCACGATCAATTGATGTCGAAGAATCGCGTTCTCTACCTCAACCGGGATTTTCGACTTGAAGGGTAAGGTGAATAGCCTAAGGCAGAGGCACATCAGGGCGATCATCTCGACCCGATAGTAGATGATTCTGCCGGGCGCCAACAGGATGAGGTTTTCGGTAGACACAACCGAACTTGAGGAGATGCAACAGCCTAGCGGAGATGAATGACGATATTGCTTTCGGGCTTCGTCTTACTCGTGTCTCTGAGCTGTGACGATCCTGCTTCTAAATTGTGGGCGCGATGCTGTCGTTGAAACCAAACTCGCGCCGGCGGAATACGGCAAACAGGAGACTGAAATGGAAAATCGCAATTGGATAGCACTGACGGACGCCGATGGTCAGCCGACGTGGATCAACATGTCCACGGTTCAGCAAATGTATCAAGAGGAGGGCCTTACGGTGCTGGTTTTCGGCATGGTCTTTGGGCCGAACGGCAACACTGCCGCGGTCTACGTCCGTGAACAGCCGCAAGATATTTTGAGCAAGCTTTCCCGAGCTGTATAAGCACTAGGGGCTCGGACAATTCCGCCGAACCGTGTGCCGCCAGCCCAAGCGCCGCCATGTCTTGCCATTGTGTAAAAATGCGGCGGCGCGAGGAGCATTTGCGCTGCGGCAGCTTCAGGCTGAGTCCCGTGATCTCCACCGCCTCAGAAACAACCGATCCCATCCTCGCGGCGACGAGATGCCAAGCCGATCGAGGTAGAGATAGAGCACGGGGGTCGTGTAAAGGGTGAGCAATTGACTAACGATGAGCCCACCGACGATCGAAATCCCGAGGGGGCGGCGGATCTCGGCGCCGTCGCCGAAGCTCAGGGCGAGTGGAACAGCGCCCACGATTGCCACCATAGTGGTCATCATGATAGGGCGGAATCGCAGCAGGCAAGCTTGGAAGATCGCATCGCGAGCACTGGCATTTCGCGAGCGTTTCACCTCGAGCGCAAAGTCGATCATCATGATAGCGTTTTTCTTGACAATGCCGATGAGGAGGATCACGCCAATCATGGCGATGATGCTAAACTCGGTCTTGAAGACCAGCAGCGCCAGGACAGCGCCTATGCCAGCCGAGGGCAGAGTAGATAGAATAGTGATTGGATGAATATAGCTCTCGTAGAGAATCCCTAGCACGATATAGACGGCTGCGAGCGCCGCCATGATCAGGGTCGGTTCGTTGGCCAGCGATTCCTCAAAAACTCGAGCCGTGCCCTGCAGGCTGCCGCGGACACTGGCCGGCATATGTATCTCGTCCCTCGCTTGGCGGATCTCGGCACGTGCATCGCTCAACGAGGTCCCGGGCTGAAGATTGAACGAGATTGTGGAAGCGACAAACAGCCCCTGATGATTGACTGCCAGGGGAGCGTTGCCCGAGCCGTAGTGGGTGAAGGTTGCTAGCGGGATCATACTCTCGAGGCTCGTGCTCACCGCCGCTCCGGCCGATGCGCTGCCCTTGCCAGTGTTGGCGAGCGCGTTGACGGCTGTGTTGCGAGCCGAATTGTTGACGTTTGATGCGGTTGTCGCGTTCGAGGTCAGCGAAGTCGCGGCAGCGACCGCAGTAGCTGTGGCGGTCCCGGCCGGGGCATTGGTGGTGGCGGTCCCGCTTGGATTGCCGCCAAAGGTACTAACATAAATGTCCCTGAGGGCTGTCGGATTCTGCCAATAACGCGGCGCGACCTCCATGACGACGTGGTATTGGTTGATCGTGCTGTAGATGGTTGAAACCTGGCGCTGCCCAAAGGCGTCGTAGAGCGTGTTGTCAATTTGGCTCGTAGTAATCCCCAATCGGCTCGCGGTGTCTCGATCAATGACGATATTGGTCTCCAGCCCCTTCTGCTGCTGATCGGAGTTGAGGTCGGCAAGCACGGTGCTGTGCTGAAGCGCGTCCATGAGTTTAGGCGTCCACTCATAGACCTCGTCGGTCGCGTCACCCTGCAACGTGTATTGGTACTGGGCGTTGCTCCGGCGGCCGCCGACCCAGATTTCCTGCGCCACCCGTAGAAACAACTGGCCACCAGGCACCTGCGAAAGCTCCCGCCGCAAGCGCGCGATCACCTGGTCGGCGCGCTCGCTGCGTTGGGCGAGGGGTTTCAAGGCAACGTACACCGAACCGGTATTGGTTTGTGATTGCCCGCCGCCACTCCCGGTGCCCGTAAAGCCGACCACGCTCTGTACGGCCTTGTCGTTTTGAACGATGGACATCAGTTGCCCAAGCTTGTGCCGCATCAATTGAAAAGAGATGCTTTGATCCGCCTGGATGCTGCCGACCAATCGCCCCGTATCCTGCTCCGGAAAGAAGCCTTTCGGGATCACGATGAAAAGCAGCACGTTTAGGCCGATCGTGGCAAACAGCATCAACATGATTAGCGCACCGTGCTGGAGAGCCCAGGTGAGGCTGCGCTCGTAGCCCGCCAATAGTGGGTCGAACAGATGGCGTCGGCGGTGCACAGGCCGGGGCCGTAGCAGCAGTGAGCACATCATCGGCGTGGTGGTGAGGGAGATGACGAGCGACATCACGATCGCAAGCGAGAGCGTGATGGCAAACTCTCGGAACAATCGGCCAAGAATGCCCCCCATCAGCAAGACGGGAACAAACACCGCGATCAGCGACACGCTGATCGAAAGCACGGTGAATCCCACCTCGCGGGCGCCGCGCAGCGCCGCCTGGGTCCGTGAAAGTCCTGCCTCGGTGTATCGGGTGATGTTCTCCAGCACGACGATTGCGTCATCGACCACGAACCCGGTCGAGATGGTTAGCGCCATCAGGGAGAAATTGTCCAGGCTATAGTGGAGCAAGTGCATTGCCCCGAACGTGCCGAGGATCGAGATCGGTACCGCTACGCTGGGAATCAGGGTCGAACGGATGTCGCCAAGAAACAGAAACACGACGATCGTCACCAAGCCGACCGCGAGTAGGAGGGTCAGTTCGGTGTCGCGCAACGAGGCGCGGATCGTGGTGGTGCGGTCGATCGCCTGGGTAATGTCCACATCGGTCGGCATGGCGGCCTGGAGATGCGGCAGCTCGGCTTTCACCCGGTCAACGGTCTCGATGATGTTGGCGCCGGGTTGACGGTACAAAATTGCCAACACTGAGGGTTTGCCGTTGGCCAAACCCTCGTTGCGCAGATCCTCGACTGAATCCTGCACGTCGGCGACGTCGGAGAGTCGCACCGCCGCGCCATTACGATAAGCGACGATGAGTGGTCGGTAGTCGGCCGCGTGATTCGCTTGATCATTGGTGTAGAGCTGATAGTGCCGGCCGCCCTGCTCAATGGCGCCTATGGGGCTGTTCGCATTGGCCGATGCCAGTGCGGCACGCACGTCTTCGAGGCCGATTCCGTATTTGAACAGCGCCACGGGACTAAGCTCGACGCGAACTGCCGGCAGCGCTGAGCCGCCGACAATCACCTCACCAATACCATCCATCTGCGAGAGCCGCTGCTGGAGAACATTGCTTGCTGCGTCGTAGAGCTGGCGTCGGGTCAAGGTTTTGGACGTCAGCGCCAGGATCAGGATTGGGCTGTCGGCGGGGTTCACTTTCCAGTAAGTTGGATTGGTCTTCAGACTGGTCGGAAGATCCGCACGCGCCGCATTAATGGCCCCCTGAACGTCGCGCGCGGCCCCGTCGATGTCGCGATCCAGCCCGAATTGCAGGACGATGCGGGTCTGGCCGAAGCCGCTTTGCGAGGTCATTTCGGTCACGTTGGCGATCTTGCCGAGGTGGCGCTCGAGGGGGCTTGCGACACTGCTTGCGACCGTCTCGGGGCTGGCGCCGGGCAGCTGCGCCTGAACCGAAATGGTAGGGAAGTCGACCTGTGGCAGCGCGGAGACCGGCAGTCTAAAGAAGGCAAGGATGCCGGCCAGCGCGATCCCAATGGTCAGCAACGTGGTTGCGACCGGGCGGGCAATGAACGGCGCTGACAGGTTCATTAGAGTACCCCACCGCCAGGTGAGGGATATCGGCTCGAGACCCGTACGGCCAGCCGCTCGATGTACAAATAGATGACTGGTGGCTAGCGTGTAATCGTCATTCGAGACGACAATTAAGCATTTCGCTCGGTCGTGAAGCCGCTTATGCTGCGAGCGGACCAGGCAGCCGAGTATAGACGCAACGTGTAGAGGGAGCGAGTCCAAGCGTCCCACCTGGACTTCGGGGGACCACTCTCACCCTCTCTCCGGATTCGGCAGTCGACGAAGCTCCAGCGGTGCCATTGCCATCGGTACGTATCCGAGCGCCGCCCCTATCCGATCAGGTTGGATCCGTGAGGCTGGTAGTGATGGGCATACGGGATTACCCGATCTCACCTCGGTCACTTTCTGAAAACGGACTCGCGGAGAGGCTCATCGAATCTATCCCGCGAGACCGCCTTGGTCATGTCGTTGTCTTCGACGAACAGCGTCTTCGTCACGGCTCAATACTCCTCTCGCCGAAGAAGGACGCGCCGATTCCGCGTGAGACCCACAGGGTAGGGCGCATGCTCGCACTGCCCATTTTAGGCGCGCTTGTCGAATGGTGCGGTGACGAAACCATCGCATTTGGATCCAGCGCTCATCCGCTTCCTAAAGTGCATGTCAGCACTCCAGCTTCACCCGCCCCCGATGACAGCGGGTTCGTACGTCGAGAGATATCAGTCGAGGATCTCCGCCGCGGCCGTCGCCGCCAATAGCGCTTGGATGCGATTGCGCGGCCGGAACACCAGCAATCTACAGCCTGAATAGCGCATATCGGTTCCGAGACCTGATTAGGTTTGAACGGGGCAGGCGGTCCGAGCGAGTTTCGAATCTAAAAGTCGATCTGGACGAAGTTAGTCTGCCATCGGCCAAATGGACTTTACGATTCACCCTGCCGCCACTGACCAACGACTGCGCTTTTCCTACGGCGTTTGTACAACTAACTGAGCGACTTTGGCTGGCCTGAACCCATTCAACCGACCTTTGGTGGCCAGACGCCGGCCGCCGCAAGCTCCTGCATCGCCTTGTCGGTGAATTCCGCGCGCGGGCCGTTACCGCCGATCACGAACATCAAGATGTTTTCCTGATCCCGATCGCCCGACGTGACGTTCTCGAAACGGCGGATCGCGCCGGGCGGGAATGAAATAACGTCGAGTGGATCGAGGTCGACGTGCTCGACCTTTCCCATCTCGTTCTCCCAGCTGCATCGCCATTTTCCCGTCATCGGGATGAAGGTTTCGTTGGTGTCGTGGTTGTGCATCATCGGGCCGTGGCCGGGCTTTGCCTTGCAGTAGCCGACGTTGAAGCCTTCCGCGATCGGGATCGCCGCCGCGCGAGCGGCATCTCCTCCGACCGGCGACGTCACCGCGTCTCCCTCCCCCTCCGGGGGCTGAAAGCCGATGACGTTGATTAGCGTGCGCTCGCAGCCGGGCATGTGACTGTCCGGCAGTCCACCGTCCGATCCTTTGAGCGTCTTGAAACGGGCCACCCGCCGCATGATTTCGGTACGCGAGAAGCCCCGCTTGGGCAACGTTTCCATCAACAGTCTCCCTTTCCTAACCCTGACACCGCGCACACGCCCCGCGACGCAGGGCTGGGATGGCAACCGGCATCTACTCCAGCCGAATGCTACTAGGCCGATGCTAGCGGGGAAAGTTCTTCTTTCCCTATGGTCAGGCTTCTGTCAACGTGAGCGGGCCAACGCGGCCGTGCCGGGCAAGAACTCACTGTCTGCTCGCGTCGGATTGGGAGGACTTTATGAACGGGTCGAATGCAAGGCGCGCTGGGGCGCTCTTGCTTGCCAGCATTTTCGCCGCAACGCCGGCTGCCGCGCAGCCCGCCCAGGCTCCGATCCGGATCGGGTTCGGCATGGCGCTCAGCGGCGGTCTCGCGGCCGGAGGCAAGCAGGCGCTTGTGACCTATCAGCTCTGGGCCGAGGACGTTAACGCGCGCGGGGGATTGCTCGGCCGTAAGGTGGAACTCGTCAACTACGATGACCAGTCGAGCCCTGCGACTGTCCCCGGCATCTACTCGAAGCTGCTCGACGTCGACAAGGTCGATCTCGTCCTATCGGGCTACGGCACGGTGCCAACGGCCGCCGCGATGCCGCTCATCATGCAGCACGGTAAGGTGTTCCTGTCC
>Ga0126373_10003839_pt1 | contig 11347 bp, 5 predicted proteins | sample PanSoiMetPlot_11_FD_92545 | JGI IMG/M metagenome (GOLD analysis project Ga0126373, IMG submission 92545) | Tropical forest soil microbial communities from Panama - MetaG Plot_11 | ecosystem: Environmental > Terrestrial > Soil > Tropical forest > Bulk soil | place: Panama | collected 2016-02-17
GCGGTGTCGGTCCACTCGCCGCTGACCGTGTCGCGGCCGACGTCGCCGAAGGTGAAAGCCGGCGGAGTCGAAAAAGCTTTCGGATTGAACCATTCCGCCGCGGTGTGCGTGCCAGGTCCAAAAAGGGGCTGGCCGGTAAGGTTCGGAGGGATCGGGTTTTCGCCAAGCACTGTGCCCGCGTTCGCGGTGTCACCAAAAGCGGAAATCGTGAGCGGGAGGCCTGTCTGAACCTGGTACACCGAGGACCACTCCCAGCAAAGACTAGGTCCGGGTTACAAACAAGAGGAGAGCATCGTTAACCTTGTCGGGAAAACGAGCCTCAAAGCTTTTGGCCGCTTACCCACCCTTGCTGGATTTGCCTGCGATCCCGGTCCAACGCTTGACCAGCCCGGAATCGATTCCGAAGAGATCGAGGACGCGGCCGATCGTAGCGTTCACCATGTCATCGATCGAGCGCGGCCGACCGTAGAAGGTGGGCATGGGCGGAAACACAATGACACCCAGCTGCGAGGCTTCGTAAAGCAGTTTGCAGTGCCCGGTATGCAGGGGCGCTTCGCGGGGCATGACCACGAGCCGCCGGCGCTCTTTGAGCGTAACATCGGCGGCGCGCACCAGCAGGTTGTCGGCAAACGAGTGAGTAATGGCCGAGAGCGTCCGAATCGAGCACGGCGCCACAATCATCCCTTCGGTGCGAAACGAGCCGCTGGCAATGCTTGCCGAGATGTTCATTACGTTGTGAACCACATCGGCGAGCGCTTCGACGTCCTTCACTTGCCAATCCGTTTCCACGGAAATATTCAGTTTCGCCGCGTCGGTCAGAATCAGATGAACTTCCTCGGTGCCGAGCTTGCGTAACACCTCGAGCAGGCGGATTCCGTAGGGCAGCCCGCTTGACCCGGAAAGGCCCACGATAAGACGCGGCTTTTGACTACTGCCCATGGGCGCGCTCGTCCTTGAAAGCTTCCTTCGACATGAAGGATGCCCGGAATCGCAGGGGTGCGAAAATAGGTAGTAATCCTACCACCGACACCTCTCTACGTACTTCTTGATGACGGCATGGTTCTGTAGGGAAAACCGCTAAGGGAGAAATGGCGCATCGAGAAATATCCGCTTTCCTCTCAACGGGTCCCGGTGCCCGGCGTAGTCAACGGCGTCGGTAGACGACCACGTCGTCGCCGTAAGCGCCACTGGGCGTAAAGGTCGTGGTTCTTCTTCCAAGGTAGCGAAGCTCGCTAGCGTGCTCAGCGGGGAGAACATTGTTTGCCAGAAAAATGCCCCCGGGATTGAGCATGCGGGCGATATTGGCCATGGCAAGAGCTTGCTCAAGCCGGTTGTAGTAGACCAGCACGTTGGTAGCGACCATGAGGTCGAAGCCTTGGCCCGACGGGAAGTCCAGAGTCTCGGCGACGATGTTCGCATTGTAAACCTGCATGTGCGCGGCGAATGGCGCACGGATGGCCACCGCGCGAATCGCGACGCCACCCAAAGAGACCGGGACAGGCAAAGGCGTCCGGGGCGACCCGAGAATCTCGCCAAAGCCTTTCCAATAAGAGATCGCCTCCGGGCTCCACTCTGCTCGCGGGTCGCGGGGAAGCTGCAAAGTGTAGGGTTGCCCCGCGCGTCCTCCTTCGGCAAGTTTCTGGATGTGAGCGATGACCGCCGGATTCACATCCAAGCAAACCACCTCGAGGTCTTCTGCCTTTCCGAGTTGAAGCCGCGCGACCGCCTCGAGCACGGCAAAGGGCTGCAGCGTCTGCAACGGGTAGAAGTCGTAGCCGTCCCGCTTGTCGGTGAAATCCAGCCCCGGCCCGATCACGGCAATTCGGCGCATGCTCCCAGCCGTGAGGGCGCTCTTGCGAAGCATCGCGCCGAGTGTTTCTTCGAGGGCAAAATTCGGCAGGAGGGAAGTGTCGACAGAAAGCCCGCGAGTCTCGAAGAGCGTTCCGCGCGCGAGGTAAACCGCCGAAGGGTCTCGGTCCTGGGCGGCATCCTGAAGTTTCTTCTGATAAGCGGCCTGCTCGGCAGCGAAGCGGCCCAAGTTTTCTTTGAAGTACGCCTCTATAGACTTCCTGGCGATTCCCTTGCGCTCGAGAAAATCGCGGACGAAGCGGACGCGCTCGTTCTTGGCACTCACAGCAAGGGCGAGCGCCAAGGCATGGATGCGGGCCACGGTAGCCGGCCGAAGCTCGCCGGACTCCGTGGCTGCGAACTCTACGCTTTCCACGCGAGCAAGCGACGTGAACGACGTCCCATAGAGGATCAAATTGCTGATGGAATCTTCGACGCCTTGGTCGATTCGGCCGCGAACCTCCGTGTCGCGCGCCCTGATCCAGACGTCCCATGCCTCACTCCCCTTGATCTCACTTCCAGGAAGCCCGGAATCGGCATTCAACCGGAGGGTTTCTTCGACCTCATCGAAGCGAAGGTAGCGGACCGGGTTCTCTCCTGCGAGTGCCGCAAGAAGGAAGAAACCGAGGGATGCCCACCATGCCGTGCGCCACACGCAAGAGCGCAAGCGAGGACAAGACAGGTTGCGGGGGCCGTCCGTCATTGCCCCGCATCCTAGCTCACGAAAGGCGAAGGGGGAAGCCTAAACCCTGGTCAGCGGCGGGCCGAAAGCCCTTCTTGAATGCGGCGAAGCTCGGGCAGATCCCTGTCGGCCTTGCTCCAGAACTTCTCGGCAGCGGCAAACTGTTCGTGCGCTTCGGCGGCGTGGCCGGCATGCTCGGCGGCGAGGCCGAGGGCAAAGTATCCGCCGGCATAAGTCGGATCATGCTCGATCATGTCTCGCGCCACGGATTCCGACAAATTCCAGTCGCCGCTCTGACGCGCGGTTTTGGCGATAGCTTCCAATTCAAAGCGCGCCGCGCTCCAGGCATCCGGGCCCGGCCGCGCCAGGATCATTTTCACGATGTCCTGCAACAAAGACTCTGCTTGTTCCAATTTCTTGTCGCGGAGCAAGAGCCCGGCGCGGAGAATGCTCGGGAACGGCGAACTCGTCACCAGGTTTACCGGTAGATGCTCTGTCTCTTGCTCGGCGAGGCTCAATTCTTCCTCGGCTTCTGTAGTTCGATCCATGGCCAGGAGGGCCTCGCCGGCAAGCGTGTGGCCGGCAAGCCGCGGCAGCGGCCATTCCCTTTTTGTCAATTCTTGCGCGGCGTGGAGAGCTTCCTGGTAGCGGCCTCGTGTGATCAAAAATTCCGGCCAAGCCTTGCGATTAAACTCGAGGAAGTCCGTGTAAGCAGGAGCGGCAAAGGCCTCGCGAAACGCGGCTTCGGCCGCTTTCATTTGCCCTAACGATTGGTAACTCATGGCCAGCAATTGCAAATTGTGGGCATGATGCCAGTCGTAGCGGGCCGGAATGTTCTCCGTCCGGTAGTACTCCTCTTCGAGTGATTTGGTCTTGAGAAATTCTGCAATGGCTTCCTCGGTGCGCCCCAGGCGCATCAACTCATGCCCGTGCATGTGGTGGGCGTGGGGAATGGCCGGAGCCATGCGCACATAAATCGCCGCTTCGTCAAGCGCCTCCTTGGTCCGGCCGAGGTTTTCCAAGGTATGAGCGTAGTAGTGATGGGCGGCAAAATTGTCCGGGGCGAGCGCGAGAGCGGTTCGGTAGAACGCGATCGTATCAACGCCTCCGACCTGTCCATGCGTCATCGGCGAGCCCTCGTCTGCTAAACCGCGTTGCATCCACAGCCAGGGATCGTTGGGATTGGCCTTCAGAGCGTCGTTGATGGATCGTCGATAAGCGACATATTTGTTCGGATCTTCGTTGTTCTCCAAATCATCGAGTTCGCGATCGCGAATCGTGATCCACATTTGTTCGCGCTTGCTGACTTTGGGTGCCAACGCCTTCGCACGCTCGAAAGCTGCACGCGCCGTGGGGATGTCTTCGAGTCCGATGTACGCGTCGGTCAGTCCGAGAAAGGCCATTGCCAGATTGGGGTCCAACCGCAAGGCTTGATGAAGAGAGCGTATCGCTTCAATCCACACATAGGAATGAAGGTAGGCCAGCCCTTGATCGTAAAAGGCCTGCGCTTCCTGGGAGGAGGTCGTCACTTTTTCGTGCAAGGTCCCCATACCGGTTCGCAGTGCTACCGGGCGCTCCAGAATCTCGCGCGGTACGAGGCCAGACGCCTGATGTCCCTCATGGCCTGCCTGCGGAGTGGACGACGCGGGTACGGCAACAACGGTTAAGAGCACTGCGGCATTTACGAATTGCGTTAATCTACGCACTCTGTCTCCTCAACTGCGTTCCTGGCAATTCCACGCTGCCACAGGAATTCGTGTCACGTTTCCGTTATCTCGACGCTACGAACATAGTATCCCGAGTCCAGGCGACGGGCCTCGACGGCCGGTTCCCTCACCGACAAACGGATTGCGTAAGTTCCCGGCGTCTTCGGCAACCAGTCGTGGGTCCAGAACGTCCAAGGATCATTCTTGACTTGGTGAAAGTTATCCACCGGCACGTAATCTTCTTCAGGATTGAATCGAATCTGCAGCACCTTGATGAGCTGTGAGCCTCCCCAGGCGATACCTACCACGCGGTATCGGATCTTGTCTCTGACGCTCCATTTCTCCACGCGAATGGGCGTAGCTGCCTGCTCGATGGCAGCCGGCTGATAATCCTTTGCCAGTCGTGGGACGCCTTTCTGAAGCGTCCTTCCGGCGTACTCCCGCATTTGCGAGGTCGCTTCTAACTCTTCTCCCACGAACGTGATTTCGTTCACCCATTTCATGCAGGTGCAGCCGTACCAACCGGGCACCAGGAGACGGACCGGGGCGCCATGATCTCTCGGCAAGGGTTGGCCGTTTAGCTCGGTAGCCAGAAAGGCGCCCGCTTTTTCGAGTTGCTCCCGCGAGAACACCCAGCTCGCGCCGGGAATGGAGGTTCGCGATTCCGTGGCATAGCGATCGAAACCGGAGATCAAGACGCGCGCCGTTGCGGATTTGGCTTTGGCGTTGTCGAGGATTTCTGAAACGGGGACACCCGTCCAGTCTGCCACGCTGAGAAGTCCAAACTTGGCTTGGCGCACATTGCCCGCGCACTCCATTAAGTGTGTTCCCATGGGCTTGGCAGCTTTCCGCAGGCTCTCGATACCCAGATTCATCGGCCGGTCGATCAGCCCGCCGAGTTTCACTTGCCAGGTGGCTCGGTCGGGAAGCAGTTCCGAAGCACGTGTGCGAATGTAGAATGTTTCCGTAAGCGTAATAGGGTTTTCGGGTTCGAGTGTGGACAGGTCGGAATACAGCCGACCATCGAGTTCGGAGCCTTGCGGGGTGTCCAGCGCTACCGGGCTTTCGCCGACAAAGTCCAGCGTGCCAACGAGCTTGCCGTTCCGAGACGCATCTTTTTGCTGCGTTCGACACGAACCCGGCCAGGCAACACCGGCAAAGTCGAAGAAAAAAGCACTCCCCGAAAGCAAGGAAGCCTTCAGCAAAGAGCGGCGAGCGAGCGTCGTTTTCTTAGGGGCGGACATAGACCCTTTTTCGAATCTCAAAACGCTTATCCTAAGACTACTGTTTTTCGTGAAGAACGATTGTACACGTGTGAACCGCCTCTACGGCACTGCCGCTGACCTCGAGACTCCTCTATAGGGCCGGTCATCACAGCCGAGCCTTTGGGACGTCACTTCGAGCCCTCGGGTAAAGCCGGTCCAAGTTAGGGAGGCTTTAGAAGCTGGTGGCGCGCCGTAAGGGTCCCGGTTCTCTTATTTATATAAACCCTTTCTGGCCGCGAACTTAAGTTTGGTCTTGACATTCCCTCGGATTAGTAATTGAATGACTGAAAATAACGGTGTTTGCCCAGTGTTTCTTGGTTCAGGGTAGTGCAGGTGTTTTTTTGGGTTCCTTGCAAAAACTAAAATCTAAATTTGTCTCTGAGGCTTTGGCCGAGAAGGCTTTGGACAGGGAGAAGGTATGAGACTGCGCACTCTTGTAATTCTGCTCGCCGCTCTGCTCGTTCTCGCGAGTGGCGGAGCGGTCTGCTCACAGACCGTGCAGGGCGTCATCACCGGCACGATCATGGATCCTACCGGAGCCGTGGTGCCCAACGCCACGGTGACCATCATAAACGTCGGGACGAATATGTCTCAAACGACAACGACCGGCCCGGACGGTTCCTACCGCTTTCCGCTGGTGCCGCCGGGGACGTACACCGTCGACGTCAAGGCAGCAAATTTCGCCGAGGTGAAGGCCTCCGGGCTCGTTGTGGAGGCAAGTCAGGTCGTGCCTTTCAATGTCAAGCTGGAATTGGCCAAGGCCAGCCAGGTCATTGAAGTGACCTCGCAAACACCGCTCGTTCAGACCGCCACTTCCGAACTCGGATACCAGGTGGACAGCTCCACGATTCAACACGCCGCGCTGGTCGATCGTGATGTTTTCGACGTGCTTCCATTTATGGCACCCTCGGTTAGCCCAGGCCTCGATATGTCGCCGACTTCAGGCGGAGCGCGAGAGGCTGGCACCTCGTACATGCTCAACGGATCGGAAGACAACAATAACTTCAGTGCGGGCGCGATCAACATCAACCCGCCGCTCGAGTCCGTCGAGGATTTTTCCATTCTTACCAATAGTATGGGCGCCCAGTACGGCCGTGGAGCGGGAGCGGTCGTCAGCGCGAATCAGAAGTCTGGCACGAATAGGTTTCATGGGGTGGCGTACGAACAGAACCGCAATGCGACCCTCAATGCCAACGATTTCTTCTATAACCGGGATTACGGTGCCTCGGTCATCGCACACCAACAAGACCCAGCAAATCCAGTTCTTCCGAAGAGGCCCAAATATATAAAGAACCAGTTTGGCGGCGCTTTCGGCGGGCCTATAAGGAAGGACAAGACTTTCTTTTTCTTTGCATACGACCGCTTCAAATTACTCCAGGGGTTTACGCAGGCCAACACCTTTGAACCTACTAGCAGCGCCCTCGCGTTTGTAAAAGCCAATGGCGGGGCCTTGGCTCATCAGATGCTCGCTGCGTATCCGCCCATCTCTTCGGATTCTCCCTGTCCTGGAATAGCGGGTACCGGTGGTAGCAATCTGGTTGGATGTCTTTCCTTTTCAGATCCGGTAACTACCACCACAGATAGCTACTATGGTCGCGTGGACCAGAACTTCAGCAGCGCGGACCGCCTGAGTTTTACGGCTAACGTTTCGCGGTTTAAGCAGCTGGACAAGTATGGGAATTTCATCGGCGCGGGCGGTAGCGTCCTGGCGGGTTTCGCCAACATTCCTGGAACGAACACGATCAATCAGCACAATCTGGCGCTCATCGAAACGCACACGTTCAGCCCACGGGTTGCAAATGAAGTGAACCTATCACACAACCGTTATTTCAATCCGACCACGGAAGGCGACCCGGCAAAACAAACCGCTCCCAATATTTTAATCGACAATCACAACGAGGGAGGACTGCAGTATGGTTTTGGCCCCTTTGAGGGCGTGCAAGTCATCTCGTTTGTTCAAGATCGCTGGGCGTTGCAGGACAACCTAACATGGAGCGCAGGACACCATGCTTTCAAATTTGGTGGGAGCGCCAACTACGGCATCCTTTATAGGAACTGGGATTTGGGGCTTCCGGGCCAGTACGAGTTCGGCGAGCTCTACACGCTATCACCAACTTGCCCCGGTGGTGTGCTGACGGCAACATGTGATGGTACTCGGCAGACCGATGGCACCATCAATGGCCTCGCCCCGGCCAACGTGTCACACTCCAATTTCGCTGGCGATTATCCTTATTTCGAGGAAACGTCCATTGACCCCCGCATACCAGCTCCCAACAAAGCGAATGCTTATCGTCATTACACTAGCCACGATTACTCCGTGTTCGCCCAAGACGACTGGAAAGTGTCTTCCCGCTTAACGTTGAACCTGGGACTCCGGTGGGAGCGCTTTGGCGCGCCAAGTGAGGTTCACGGGACCATCGCGCAATTTACGAACCTGGGCGGCTGCAACATCGCCACGAATGCGAACAACTGCATAGGAAACGCCCGCGTGAACCCCGTTAGCCGGATGTGGAACACACAGAATCATGACTTCGGCCCGCGCATCGGTTTCGCCTGGGATCCCTTTGGCAAAGGCCAGATGGCCGTCCGCGGCGGCTATGGCATTTTCTATGACCGCGTCTTTGATAACATCTGGTCGAACGGCGCCTGGAACCCGCCATTTTATGCCTTGCTCGACTTCGATGCGACGGGGAGCGATTCTATCTTCTACTCCAATCCGGCTTCCATTGGCCCGGGGTATGATCCAAGCGGTCCGAATGGTCCGATCCCCTACCCTGGAAAGAGGGTTTCCGTCCGCACTATGGACGTGAACATGCACGATTCCTCCGGTCAGAACTACTACTTAGGAGTGGAACGTCAGTTCTTCGGCGGCTTGCTTCTGAGTGCCAAATACCAGGGATCGATGGGCCGCCATTTGCCCATGCTTGAGTTTTACAACCGGGTGGACGGTGACGGCTACAATAGCTCACTGACTCCCAGGCGTCCTAACCGACTCTACACAGGCTTTAACTACCGCTCCAATAGCGTCAGCTCCAACTACAATGCGCTTATCGTTGAAGCGACCAAGCGGATGGGCCACGGCTTGCAGTTTCAGACCGGCTACACATATTCCAAGTTGTTGGACGTGAACTCCGAACTCTTTGCAGGGTGCTCTACAATCGGAGCCCAAAGCGCTCCCTACTATTACATCTCTAATGCGTTTCCACGTTTGTCTTATGGCCGAGGAGCCGAAGATCACCGTCACGCCTATAAGTTCAACGTGACCTACGATCTTCCCTTCCTGAAGACAGAAAAGGGCATCGTTGGGCACGCTCTCGGCGGGTGGTCGCTCGGGAGCTTCTTCCAGTTCTATTCGGGCCATCCGGTCGACGTTTTCGATGGCCGCTCCACGTACCCCGCGCTCGATGCCGCGGGTAATTCGATCCTCGATCCAAATGGCATTCCCTTCAATCTGGGGGGAGACTACAACTTGGATCGCGTTGGCAATGATCACCCGATCTTCATCGGCGGCAACATGAGCTCCGTCTACAGTAATCGCAGCCCAGCCGACGGCATCTTTAGGGATAACGGTATCATCGGGTGCGGGGCGCCGTGGGTTCCCGCAAACGCGGACATTGCTACTTGCAATGCCAATTTCGGCGTGGCTGGCGCCTGCGCCGTCGGCGATCCCACCTGCAACCCGGCCGTTGGCACCCCGAACTCGATGTTCGTAATGCCGGGTTATCCCAAGTCAGGACCCTTGTATGAGCGCTTTGGCACTCTGGGAAGAAACGTTTTCCATGGGCCGAGATTTGTCGACCTGGACTTGGGTGTGCACAAAACCTTTAGGGTGACCGAGGCCGTAACCCTGCGCTTCAGCGCAGAGGCTCAAAACCTTGCCAACCATCCCAACTTTGACGCTATCGACTCTAGCCTTGGCAGCAGCACATTTGGCCAAGCACAGATTGTCGACGGCGGCGCGGGCCTCCCCACGCAGAAGTCTCGCGTGATGTCGCTCAGCTTGCGGCTGTCGTTCTAATTCCCGCGCCCGGCGGCTTGCCCGATCGGAGATCGGGCCCTCGGGTCAGCATTTTGGGGTAATGAAAAAAGGGCGGAGAGCAATCTCCGCCCTTTGATTCTCTGGACACTTCGGCCACCCGTGCTTGTGTTTATCTTAAGATGGCAGGGTGACCGTCAAGCGAATGTCCCTCCCTACCTTATCTGGGATACTCCTAGCGTCGCTCCTACTTGCCGCACTCCCTCCTTCTTCCGGCCGCTTCTCTAAAGCGAGCTAGTTGCGGATCGAGCGGTATGACCCGCGGCTACAAGGAGCTGTGGACCGCCCGCTCGGCGGTCCCGCAGTGGTTATCGTGGTGATGGACCTCGAATCAGGGGAAATCCTGGCCGCGAGAAATCTGGGATTGGCAGGCTCCGTCTTCGAGGACGATCGGCAAATAAAGGGGAAACCTTGAAAATGCGGGCCCCATTTCTTTTCTTGTTGTTTATCGTTCCCTCCGTTCTGCCTGCCGAGGACGTTCAGATACGAATCTACTCGGCGCATCCTCCCACTTCTCTGACGGTCTTGGCCATTGAGGGACACTTGCACTGGAGATCCTGTCTCACATGTCAGGAGGAGACCGGCCAGAGCTTGACCGTCGAGTCCGCGAAAGCAAGCACTCCTCGAGCGATTAAGGACGCCGAGAAGGAATTCTTGATCACCGGAATTTACAGGTTGCAGCCGCCGGATGGGCCAACCTTCTCGTCCTCGTTTCCTCTGCGCATTCAGGCGCCTGCGGGCGGTTTGATCATTCTCGTCAGCATGCCCATCGAGCAGTACGTCGAACACGTGGTGATGGCGGAGATCGGCGACTTCCAGAATCCCGAAGCGCTGAAAGCCATGGCGGTGGCCGCCAGGAGTTACGCAAAGCGGTTTAGCGGCCAGCATTCGAAGGAAGGATTCGATTTCTGCGACACAACGCACTGCCAGGTCTTCTACTGGAGGAGTGTGACAGAAGGGATTCGACTTGCTGCCGAAGCGACGCGCGGAGAGTACGTTTCCTACGAGCGGAAGGTGGCCGCGACGTTTTATCACGAGAATTGCGGCGGCACCACCGCCGCCGGCAGCGAAACCTGGGACCAGGTTTCCGAGCCTTACCTGACGGTCCATCCCGACCCTTATTGTTTGAGGAGAGGCGGGCTGCGATGGCAAACGACTCTGACCCAGGAGCAGCTTAACAAAGCTCTCGGCAAATCTAGTTTGCAACCTCCACAGAACTGGCTAAGACTCGAAATCGGTTCCCGCACGAGCAGCGGTCGCGTGCGCACGCTCGATCTGTCCGGCGGAAATCCCGCAAGTTTTCCGCTCTCCGAATCTTCCCTTCGCTTGGCAGTGGATCGCATGTTCGGATCGACCAAAATTGAAAGCGACTTGTACAACCTTAGAAATTTCGGGGGCAGAATCCTGTTTTCCGGTCGCGGTGCCGGACACGGCGTCGGCCTTTGCCAAGCGGGCGCCGAAGAGATGGCGCGGCAAGGCAAAACCTACAAAGAAATTCTCAGCTTCTACTATCCCGGAACGCAATTGAGCTCTTCCGAGAGCGAAGCCTGGCAGAAGCGCTCGGACGAACGTTTTGATCTGATCAGCGCCGATCCCGATGGGGACTCGAGCATTTTCCCCGTGGCAGAGCGCCTCTTGCGCGACGCTGAGAACGACGTCGGCTGGCGCCTGCCGTTTCACGTTCGGTTGCAGGTTTTTTCGACGCTCGACGGCTATCGCACTTCGACTGGCCAACCCGGATGGGTGGCCGCTTCGACGCGCGGCCAGACCATTCGATTGCAGCCTCTCGCGGACCTGCGCCGCCGCGCGA
>Ga0126373_10003841_pt1 | contig 11339 bp, 12 predicted proteins | sample PanSoiMetPlot_11_FD_92545 | JGI IMG/M metagenome (GOLD analysis project Ga0126373, IMG submission 92545) | Tropical forest soil microbial communities from Panama - MetaG Plot_11 | ecosystem: Environmental > Terrestrial > Soil > Tropical forest > Bulk soil | place: Panama | collected 2016-02-17
CCTCCTGCTCCGGGCCGTCTGGACGCCTGGCCACACGCCGGGCCATCTGTGCTTCCACGACGAGACGCACGATCTGCTGCTGACCGGCGACCACATCCTGCCGCGGATCACGCCCAACGTTTCGTCGTACAACCTGACGGACAACCCCCTGAAGGACTACCTCGAGTCGCTCGAGCGACTGCGCGGCCTCGAGCCTCGCGAGGTGCTGCCTGCGCACGAGTACCGGTTCACCGGCCTCGACTCCCGGCTTGATTTCCTGGCCGAGCATCACGCCGAGCGGCTCGCCGAGACCTCCGCCGTCCTCGCTGCTGGTGGCGAGGACGGCGTGACGGCCTGGCAGGTCGCCCAGGGCATTACCTGGTCGAGGCCGTGGGCAAGCCTCGCCTCGTTTCAGCGGCAGGCTGCCATCGGCGAGGTGCTCTCGCACTTGCGGCACCTCCAGGCGCGGGGCCTGGCCGACGAGGCCGACATCGACGGAATCGGCATCTGGACGCTGGCCCGGCCCGCCTGACCAGTTAGCCATCACCGGCTCGCGAGCACCCGCTCGCTGGGCCCGCCCCGATGGCCCGCTATGCCCTTGGCTCGGCGGCACGAGAGGTGCGCCGGACGCGGGCTCGCAGCGCGCGTCGGGCGACAGGTCCGAGATCTTCGATCACCTCGGAGAGCACGGCGAGCTGTTCGAGGGTGTCAAGTGCCGAGGAAGCACCGCCCGGATTCACGCCTTCGTACAGCACGATGCCGACAAACGCGGCGGCGACGCCCTGGGCAAGCCCAGCAGGATTGGCAACATCGGCGATCGGCGTGTTAGCAGTGAGCCGGGTAACGGCTGACTCGATCTCGCTGATCCACATACCAAGTGTGTCCCGCGCGGTCACGGCGAGGCGTTCCTCCTGCTGTGCGCCCGCCAGCACCTGCGCGAGCGCGACCACGTTGCCGGCGTCGCGCTCCGCCTCGCGTATCTCACGGCCGATCTGCAAGAGCTCCCGAAGCGACCCGACAGTCGCGAATCGTGATCTGTATAGCGCGACGCGCTGTGCCGTCGCCTCCCGGCACGCAACGTCAACCAGATCCTCGACAGACCCGAAGTGGTAAAAGATCAGTGCCTGGTTGACGTCCGATGCCGCCGCGATCGCCCGCGCGGATGTACCGGCGATGCCACGCGCTCGCAGCGTCTCTATCGCGCCGTCCATCAACTTGCGACGGGTCTCGGCCGATCGCGAGTCGCCCGGCCGGACGGCGAGGGCCTCCGCCTCATTTGCCTGAGCGTCGGCCGGGCGCGCACTTTTCACGAAAGCTCCAGGGCTGGATAGCTAGCTGCGCGGCCTTCACGGCGTGCTACGCAACGATCTCACGCCTTCCGCCGGACTTGCCGCCAGGGCGAGCCGATCGCCGGCGGCGGGGCGGCCTGCCGAAGTACGCAGACGGGCCAAGAGCCGCGGCGAGCAGCACGGTAACTACCGTCAGCACGGCAGGCGCGGGCACCCAATGCCGACCGGAGCTGATCATCAGGGCGATCATCCAGGTGGCCGGCGGCAAGCCCGCGCCAGCTGCTGCCACGACGCGGATCGCGCTGCGGCTGGCACCCACTCGGCGCCGGAAGATGATCAAGCCGAGTCCGCCCGCAAGACCGCACGCGACCCCGAAGATCGCACCTATCGCTGCGGCGATCGGCGTCGCGATGAGCAGTCCCACGACGAGTGCGAAGAGGACCGACGGCACGACCGCGACGACTGCGCCGGTCGCCGCGCCCCAGCTGGCGCCGTAGTAGATCGATCGCATCAGGATCGCCCCCCGTGCCGGCAAGACCTCGGTCCGCGACGGCATGACGATCAGTCGCCCGGTCATGGAACTCTCCTTGTCTTCAAAGCCATGAGTTTGAGCGTTCGCTCAAACTCATGGTAGAGCAATTTGAGCGAACGCTCAATGTCATGGCCAGGCGTCAGCGGCGCAGGCACGCATGTGCAAACTGCTACGTTCGTGGGGTTGACCAGCACGAAAGAGGGAGATCTTGGCTGACCGGCACGCGTGGATCGAGGAAGGCGCTCATCCTGTCGCGCCTGGCGTTCATCGAATACCGCTTCCCCTGCCCACCGACGGGCTGCGCGCCGTCAACGTGTACGCCATCGAGGCGGCTGGCGGGCTCGTCCTTGTCGACTCCGGGTGGGCGCTCGCGAATAGCCGCGATCAACTCGAACGGTCCCTAGCGGTGATAGGTGCGGGCCTGGCCGATGTCCGACGGTTCCTCGTCACGCACATGCACCGGGACCACTACACGCAGGCCGTCGAGATCCGCCGAATTTTCGGGACTCCGGTCGGGCTCGGCGAGGGCGAGAAGCCTTCCATCGACGGGCTGCTGTCCGGGGAGTTCACGCCATTCCGCGCCCAACTCGGGATCCTGCGAGCAGCCGGCGCAGGCGATATCGCCGGCAAGCTCGCACAGTTTTGGGCCATCGACATCGCTAACGTCGACGGCGTCGGCCCCGGCCATCCACCGCTGCGACCCGGCGCCACAATCGGTGCTGCGCTCGGCTATGACCAGCCCGACGAGTGGATCACCGCTGACCAGGAGTTCGACCTTGGCACCCGCACGCTGACGGCAATCAACACGCCTGGGCACACCCGCGGTCACGTCGTGTTCGCCGATACGGCCGCTGGCCTGCTGTTCGCCGGGGATCACGTGCTGCCGCACATCACGCCGTCGATCGGCTTCCAGGAAGCCCCGTCGGCCGAGCCCCTGCGCGAGTACCTGCAGTCGCTTGGGGTCGTGCGACGCCTGCCCGACATGCAGCTACTCCCGGCGCACGGGCCCGTATCGCCGAGCACGCATCGCCGGGTCGACGAGCTGACCGAGCATCATTCCGAGCGCCTGCGCCTGATGGCCGATGCGCTGACAGCTGGCCCCAGCACCGGCCTCGACGTCGCGCTCGCCATCGGCTGGACGCGCAGGCAGCAAAAGCTCTTCCAACTCGATTTGATGAGCCAGATGCTCGCAGTCTGCGAGACCGTCTATCACCTCGACCTATTGGTGGCCCAACACATCGTCGTCAGTGAGACCAGCGACGACGGTATCCGCCGCTTCCGGCTCGCAGCCCAGCCGCTCGCCGAGCGCAGCGGCTGACGGGTACCGCTACCGCGTCCCGCCCGACGCGTCTGACCTGGTCTGGTCGGAGGGCGCCATGCCAGTCTGGTCCGCGCCAGTACCGGTGAACTGCGGCTGTCCCCTGACGGCTGCCCCCGTCGAGATCACTAGGGTGCGCCCGAGGTGGTCGCCGATCCGCTGCCGGTTGCGCGACATCAAGATGACGATGAATCCAACCAAGCCGGTGAACGGCCACGTGTACGGGATGGCGTCGAAGATCAGGCACACCCAGCGGATGAATAGCTGAGCCAGGTTCGCAGGGCCGCCTTCCTTGCTGATGACGCGCAGCCCGAGTAGCTGCATGCCGAAGGTCTGGCCGGTGTGACGGTGCGGCCTGATGACCCAGTACCACAGACCTATGAGCACGAAGAGAACGAATGCCACGAGGCCGCCAATGATGTGGATAATCGTGCTGCCGCTGCGATCGAACGGTATCGACACCAGCGACGGGATCAAGGACACCAGGAAGCTGTCGATCAGGTACTGGACGACGCGGCGGCCCGTAACCCTGGTCTCGTCGCGATGCACCGGGCTCACGTTTCCCGGCTGACTGCCCCACTGCCCGCGGTTTTGCCCGTATCCGCCGGGCGACTGCCCACCCCCGCCGTACGGCGTGCTCCCGAATTGCTCGTGGCCGGGCATGCCGCCCGGGGACGGCGCACCGGCGCTATCGCCCGGATGAGCGCCTTGCTGCGAGCCGGTCCACTGCCCACCCGCATTCGGCTCAGGCATGCTGGTCATCTGATTCCCCCGATCCCCACCCGGAATGACGACAGTTGCGGCGGCTTCGAAGCGCGCAACCGCGCGCCTAGGCGCTATCCGACTGGTACCCGCGGCCACACGTAGAACACATCTGCTCACTGAGCGTGACGATTGCGCGACGCCGCGGAGCGTGGGCAGGGGCGATTACTGCGTGAGGCGCCGTGAATACTACTGGTGTCCGGCCTAGAGAAAGGAAGCCCATGAGGTCTCGCGTCCTAGGTGCGGCCGCCGCCGTCGCCGGCCTCGGGGCCTTCGGCCTCGCAGCCGCCGGTTGCGCTGACGGATCGGCATCGCCGAGCCGGACTGTCGCCCATGACCGGGCCGGTCACGGCGTCATAACCGGGCGGCCAACTGTGGGCACACGCGGCTCGTTCGGACCCGGCTGCGACCGAATGCCAGCGACCGGTCCCGGCAGTATCGACGATATGGCTTCAGCGCGGGTCGTAGCCGCTGTCCGTCGTAGTCGGCTGCTGACCGAGATCGCCCACGCAATCATGGCAGCAGGCCTGACGCGAAGCCTCAATTCGGCCAAGGCGATCACGATCTTCGCGCCCGAGGATTCGGCCTTCGTCGCGCTGGGTCGCGGCAACCTCACGACGCTGCTGGCCGACAAGTCTGACCTGACGAAGATGCTGAAGTACCACGTCGTCAGCGGCCGCCACACACCGGCGGAGCTGGCTAGCGGCCGGCGCCTGACTACCCTGCTCGGGACCGTCATCGTTCCGAGGGAGTTGCGCGGCCAGTACCGCGTCAACAACGCCCAGGTCGTCTGCGGCAACATTCAGACCGCGAACGCCACCATCTACATCGTCAACAAGGTTGTCGTTCCCATCCCATAGCCTGCTGTCCTGGCACCGCGTAGCGTGGCGCCGCGCACCCGGAGACAGGCATGAAGCTCAAGCTGGACCTGCACGACATCTACAACCGCGGTCAGGACATCGACCGCGCCTTGCGCGACATCATCGACGAGGCCGTCCGGACCAGGGCGCCGCTGGTCGAGATCATTCCGGGCAAGGGCTCCGGCCAGCTCAAGAAGCGCGTGCTCCGGTTCCTCGAGCAGAAGGAGATCAAGGCCAAGTACCACCGGGTTGAGAAGGACTCAAAGAACTTCGGCCGGATCTTCGTGCATTTCCGCTGGTAGTGGCTGCGCTGTCGGCGGCGCGACAGTCCTCGAGACGGCGTGCGCCCCCCGGGGTCGGCGCAGGCCCCTGGCTCGGCGAGCCCTACCGTGCGACAGGCTATCCCGCGACGGGCCGATTCGCGGATAGGTCCCCGTTAGAGCGAGACCGCCAAGACCTGGCCCCGGACTTCTCGGCCGCGCGTGCCGGCCAAATCCGGCGCGCGCACCATCCGCCATCCACGCAAACCCCATCGCCGTTCCCCCAGGCGAACCGCAGTCGGCAAGCCGCAGAGTCCCCGCTTTCCTCGCCCGCAGCGATGGTGACAGGGCCGCCAACCGATGTCCAAGACCGCCACACGGCTTTATCGCAGGTGAGAGCGCAAATACGAATATGTAAGCCATGGGTGACTCGCGCCGATGGCGGCCGAGTCCCATACGTCGGCGGCATGCTGGGGGGCCGTGCGGAAACGCCCTGGTCGGGCGTAGCGAGCGTCTTCTGCCTAGGATTATGGCTGTTTGAGCAGATCATGGCAGGATGACGCCATGAAGCTCCTGCTGCACATCCTGATCGTGGCCGCTGCGCTCGGCGTTGCCCATCTGGCTATCTCCGGGATCGAGCTGCTCGGCAGCAGCGATCCCAAGAAGATCGGCACGCTCGTCGTCGTCGCCCTGATCTTCGGCGTGGTGAACGCGGTGATCAAGCCGATCGTGAAGACCGTCGGCTGCCTCTTCTACGTACTCACCCTGGGTCTGGTAGGACTCGTGGTCAACGCGCTGCTGCTGTGGCTGTGTAGCTGGGTGGCCGGCAAGCTGTCGCTGCCGTTCCACATCACCGGCTTCTGGCCGGCCTTCTGGGGCGCCATCATCGTTGGCGTAGTCAGCTGGCTCCTGAGCCTTGTCCTTGATGACCGTCGCCCGAAGTCCGCGCACGCGCACTAGCGTCCCGCGGCGCAAGGCTCGCGCCATCGCAGCGACGTCGGTTACGCTGTGGGCATGCAACGACACCCCGGCACCGGCTGGTGGCGGCCGCTCTAGCGGCCGCCAGTCCTTGCGTATCTCGACGGCGTGCCCGCTGGGCGCGCCGTTTCGCTTCGTTTCGACCTGTGGCCGGCGTGACATCCTGGCGGGCTTATCTGCACAGGAGGTCCTGCCGTGTCCACCATCACCGCGACCCGCTCACAGCTCTCGAGCCAGCAGCGGAGCAATGAACTCGAGGCCGCGATCGCGCGCGATCCGCACGCCTTCCGCGTGCTCAGCGGCGACCGCCCGACGGGCGCACTCCACGTCGGCCACTACTTCGGATCGCTCGCCAACAGAGTCCGGCTACAACATGCGGGCGTCGAACTGCTGGTCGTTATCGCGGACTATCAGGCCATCACCGATCGCACCGCGTCAGCTGACCTCCCGGGCATCGTCCTCGGGCTAGTTGCCGACTACCTGGCGATCGGCATCGACCCTGCACGGGGAACCATATTCGCGCATAGCCAGGTCGAGCCCCTGAACCAGTTGCTCCTGCCGTTCTTGAGCCTCGTCAGCGTCGCTGAGATCGGCCGCAACCCGACAGTCAAGGAGGAGATCGCGGTCGCAGGTTCCGGCGCGGTCTCTGGCCTGATGTTCACGTATCCCGTCCACCAGGCGGCCGACATCTTGTTCTGTCACGCGAACCTGGTGCCGGTTGGGCGCGATCAACTGCCGCACCTGGAGCTCACCCGGACCATCGCACGCCGGTTCAACGACCGGTACTGCCCCGGCGTCCCGTACTTTCCCGCACCCGATGGCATGCTGAGTGCTGCCCCGCTGCTGCTCGGGACCGACGGCCAGAAGATGAGCAAGAGCCGGAATAACTCCGTGCCCATCCGTGCCACTCCAGACGAGACCGTTCGGCTCATCGCGACCGCGAAGACCGACGGGGAACGGCACATTGCTTTCGAACCGGAACGCCGTCCTGAGGTAGCGAATCTGTTGCTACTGATGGCGCTGTGCCGGGGCACTACCCCGGAAGCGGTTGCGGCGGAGATCGGCGCAGGCGGCGCCGCGGCGCTGAAGGCAGCCGCCGCCGATGCCATCAACGACAGGCTCGCGCCCGTCCGGCTTCGTCGAGCCGCACTTTCCGCTGAGCCCGGCTACCTACGTGAGGTGCTAGCGGCCGGCAACGAGAAGGCGGCGGCGATCGCCAGGACCACGTTGCGGCGGGTCCGGGAGCTGATGCATCACTCGTACTAGCCCTCGCCCCGCGTTGCCCGGCAGGCGAAACAGCGTGGTTGGCGCGTTGCTGTTGCTGTATCAGCAGTAACAAGCCAACCACGCTGTTTCTGATCGTACATCTGTACGTGCTTATATATGCTAGCATTGATGTTATGACAGCGCACCCGAGCGCATTCGAGACCGTCGCCGAGCCGACCCGGCGCCGCATCCTGGATCTGCTGCTCACAGGCGAACGGCCGGTAGGTGACCTGGTGACGGACCTGGATATGAGTCAGCCCGGGGTGTCGAGGCACCTGCGAGTGTTGCGCGACGCCGGGCTGGTGACGTCGCGGACGGACGCGCAACGGCGCCTCTACAGCATCAACCCCAGTCCACTTGCCGAACTGGACGCCTGGCTCGCGCCTTACCGGCGGCTATGGGCCGGGCGCCTCGATCAGCTCGGCGCGCACCTTAATGACATGCCCGACGAGCCGGGCGACAGCTGACCGGTGATGGGAGGAACAGAGCATCATGAGCGACTGGCAGCAAACCGAAACTGCTGATCTCGGGGTACTGGAGCGCAGCAGCGACGGCGTAACCCTGCGGTTTACTCGCCGACTACCACATCCAGCGGCGAAGGTCTGGCGCGCACTCACCGAGCCCGAGCATCTGGCTACCTGGTTCCCGACAACGGTGGAAGGTGACCTGGCGCCTGGCGCGACGCTCCGGTACAACTTCCGCGATATGGATCTTCCCGGATTCGATGGCACCGTGGTGGCGTGCGACCCGCCTCGGCTGCTGGAGTTCCAGTGGGGAGATGAACGTCTCCGGTTCGAGCTGACGCCCGACGGGCAGCAAACGCTGTTGAGCTTCTTGGCTTCCTTCGCCGAGGTGGGGCGCGCGGCTAGGGACGCCGCAGGCTGGCACACGTGTCTCGATGTGCTCGGCTATGACTTGGCCGGTGAGACACCCCCGTGGCCGCAGGACGATCGCTGGCGGATCGTCCACGCCGACTACGTGCGTGTGCTCGGCCCGGAGGCCGCGACCATCGGGCCGCCCGCGGAGTGGGAGGAAACCTACGGGCCTGCCAATGCGGAACCGCGATAGCAGGCAAGGAACGCAGACACGAAGCCGGCGGGCCGCTTGCGCGGCCCGCCGGCTCCTTCGTTGCGACTCTCGGGTAATCAGGCGGATGCGCCCTGCAGCTTGGCCAGCTCGGCCTGCACCATGGACTCGTGCTCTTCCTCATCGCGCCTAGCGTCACGTGTCCGCCAGCGCCCGCGCAGCAACGGGATAGAGAACAGGAAGAAGATAACGCCACCGAAGCAGATCCAGTACCAGGCCTTCCACTGACCACCGGTCTTGTTCGCCGCGTTCGACACATCAGCCCCGTGGGCCTTCATGTAGGACGTTACCGCGGGCGGGATCTTCTGCAGCGCGGCCAGCTCGGACGCGACGCCTGGGGCCGACACGTCTGCGATGACCGATGTGGGAACCCGCGACAGCGCCGTGAGCTGAGCCGAGTACGGCGTCAGCTGCTGCAGCTGCGGCGCTACGGCGATCACGCCCTGGATCGCCGCCGAGTTCGCGGCGATGGTGCCGAGGACGGCCAAGCCCTTGGCGCCGCCACCAGCTGCGGCGACGAGCTTGGCTGCCAGCGCGGGCGGGACCTTGTTAGCCGGGTACTTGGCTGCCTGGGCGAACAGCAGCGGGTTCTTTCCGATTATCGCCAGTTCGGGAGCGAACTTCTGGGCGTTGGCGATCTGCGGGCCGTCGTTCTTGGCGATCGCGACGATGCTCGGATGCGTCGCAGCGAACGTCAACGGGGCCGCGTACTGCGTGGCCTCGGCGATGACCTTGCCATGCGAGCCAGCCCAGACCAGTGACGGGTACTGGGCGGCGTAGGCCTGCACGGTGGGGCCGTAAGTGACCAGCGGAGTGACCGTATTGATGACGACCGGGATCAGCAGGTAGGCCAGGAAAACGACGATCCGGATGATCCAACCCCAGATCGCGAGGCCGGTGGCGATCAGCGCTGGGTTGCGGTATTCGACCGTCTCGGTGAAGCTGGCCATCCACGGGGTATACGCGATGCCCAGGGCGAGCGATGTCAGGGCCAGAATTAGCGCGATCGTGTAGTAGCTGGGGTGGTGACCGATCTGGAACAGGTAGACCACGATCATGACAGCGGCCATGACGCCGCCAATGACCATGAACGGCTTCCGCACGCGGAACCTGTCCGAGATCATTCCGATCGCAATGACCGCGATGGCGTTGAAACCCCAGTTCCAGTTGCCCAGGCCGTTGGCGTTCTTCAGCGACTGGCTGAAGACCGTGGTCAGGAAGATCACGCCGAACCCGACGGCTGTGTAGTAGATGAGCAGCATGATCGATACGGCGACTGCGGACACGACGATGTCGGTCTTCAGCAGCTGGCGGAATGGGTTGTGAAGCGCCGACTCGATGTCAATGCCCTTAGCCCGCGCCTCGATCAGTGCCCGGTCCCGCATCGTGACCATGAGCTGGTCGCGCAGCTGCGGCGACAGCTCCCGCAACCCGAACAGGGCGATCAGAAACACGATGAGACCTGCTACGCCGCAGATCTTGTACTCGTGCGTCCAGAACCGCGTGCTGTTAACGACGGCCGGAACAGTGTGACTGCCGACGGTGGCCACGATCAGGCTGCCGAGCACCGGGCCGCTGGTCCAGAACCCCATTGCCGTGGCACGGCCGACCTGCGGCGAGAAGTCGCGGATCAGCGCGGGGGTAGCTACCAGGCACATGCCCTCAACGATGCCGACGACGAATCCCTCGATCGTGAAGACCCACTTGCTGTGCGCGTTCGGGAGGACGACGGCTACGAATACACCCGTGAACAGCAGGCCGAATACGACGACGTTTGCCCGGCCATACCGGTCGGCCAGACCGGCGAACAGCGAGCCGAACGCTCCGAGCAGGGCTCCGACCGCGAGGGTCAGCACGAAGAACGTGAATGACATGTTCAGGTTGGCCAGGATCAACGTCGATACTGACCCGCCCACGTACAGCTCGTAGTAGAGCGTGATCGTGGCGAGGACGGTGAGTGCCAGATAGAAGACCCTAGGACCCGTATTCGGATAGGTATCCATCTGCCGGTGTATCAGCCCGGAGAGCAGTCCCCGTTGCCCAGAGACTGGTTCCGCGGTGGTAGCTGTCATGCGGCCCTCCTTGCTGCGACCGATGTTGCGCGGGGGTTAACTACATGCCGACTAGACGGTATCCCCACCGTCACCACGAAATCAACGGTCTGTTTCGCCGTAGGACAAGGCAGCGCTAACAGTTTGTTGCCCTGGCAAAGCGAATACCGAGGCGCTATCAGTGTCGCCGAGAACGCGGCAAAGCGGTAGATCTAGCCGCCGGCTCGGCGGCTGCGCGCGAATTAACTCGGCTACGCGCTGTCCGGCTGCCACGCTGGGTCGCGACCCAACCAGCCGGCAAGCCTGTCGTAGCTCGGAGCGTCTGGCGAGACCGGCACCTCGGGCCCGAAGGCCAGGCCCGCGCCTCGGAACTCGGGCTTGAGCATCTGTCTTGACCAGCTCAGGGCGCGCTCTGCGACCGCGGGATCGAGCGGCTCACGCTGGCCTGTTGCCTTCACCAGGTCCCAGGCATGGACGGCGAGCTCAGCGATCTGCTGATCGGCCCGGGCACGGAGCGGCGCCTGACCGCCACCGCCGGCCACCATGCGTTCCACATCGGCGGCGCGCCACGTCGCGAGGAGCTCATGAGCCGCAGTCCGGTAGGCCTCCGCCCAGTCAGCCTCCACCGGGGCCGCCGGGGCTTGCCAGTCCGGGGTCCCGCCGGTCGCGGCCACGATCAAGTTCGGCATCGAGTGACCGATGACGTGAGTGAGTAGCGCTCGCACGTCCCAGTCTGCGCAGGGCGTGGGCAGATCTTCCTGGCCCACGCTGATCCGTGCGATGACGGCATTCATCTGGTTGACGGCTCGGTCAAGCAGATCGAGCGTCGTAATGTCGGCGGTCATGATGATCTCTTACCCAGTGTGGCTAGGCCCGGCGTACGTTGAGGCGCGACGGCGTAGTTGGCATGCAACTTCGCGATTCGTGAGCATCCTCGAAGATACGGTTTATGGAGACG
>Ga0126373_10003843_pt1 | contig 11337 bp, 15 predicted proteins | sample PanSoiMetPlot_11_FD_92545 | JGI IMG/M metagenome (GOLD analysis project Ga0126373, IMG submission 92545) | Tropical forest soil microbial communities from Panama - MetaG Plot_11 | ecosystem: Environmental > Terrestrial > Soil > Tropical forest > Bulk soil | place: Panama | collected 2016-02-17
TCTATCCAAGTTTGTGCAGGCGGGACAGAGAGTTGTGGGCGATCCCAATACTGGACGCCGACAGTCATCCTATCTTTGGAGATTAGATTAAGGTTGTAGGACCATTGCCAGGAATGCAGTTGGATCTGCTCTGGTACTTTTTGTCCAGGCGCTAGGTCGTAAACTTGCACGCCAGTTGGGAGCTGATCTTGCCCAAGCATCCCAACTTGCCGCCAAGCCCAAGTCTGATCTATGCGGTAGTTCGGTGTCGGCAGCGGCCAATCAGTCTGGAAGAACGGCCGTAAGATCTCTTCGATCTGCGAGGCATATACCCAACCGTAGATCTGCGGGGTTGGGAGGGTTGGGCGATCGTAGATCTGTATGCCAACTGGCAAGCGATCTTGGCCGAGCATCCCAACCTGACGCCAGGTCCAGGTTTGGTCGATACGATAATTCGAAGTTGGTAACGGCCAATCGGTTTGGGTGAACGGTTGTTGGACTGCTCCTGCAATCTGTTGAGCATACACCCAACCATAGATCTGTGGAATTGGTAGAGTCGGGCGATCGTAGATCTGCTCGCCGACTGGTAGCTGATCTTTACCGATTAGGTTGAGGTTATACGACCATTGCCAAGAGTGGAGTTGGATTTGTTCTGGCGGGCGCTGCGAAGGAACGAGATCGTAGACCTGTACACCAACTGGTAGTCGGTCTTGACCAATCTTGTCGACCTGACGCCAAGTCCAAGTCTGATCTATCGGCTGCGGTGCTAGGCGATGGGCGGTTAAGTCGTAGCGCTGTGCGCCAACTGGAAGGCGGTCTTTGCCAATTAGGTTGAGATTGTAAGACCACGTCCAAGTGCGGAGGTGGTTGATATATGGCGGCCAGATTGGTGCAAGGTCGTAGACCTGAATGCCGGTAGGAAGTCGATCCTGCCCGAACATCCTTGTTTGAGACCAACCATAGAACTGGTCGATCGGCGCAGGCCCAGGCGTCCAAGGATAATCCGCAGGCCCCGGCATTAACAGGGGCGCGAAGGTAACAACGGTAGTCTGGACGTAGAACGCCTGCGGCTCTAATGGAGCCTTACCACGTCCCGGCCATATTGGTCCAACAGGTACTACCATTAGTTCATCGACTGCATCGTTACCCACATTGGAGTGACAGAGCCAGCGACTGAGAGAGTCCAGCCAATGAAGATGCCGGTTTCGACTGTGAGGTCTACGGTGGCGGACGTACCGCCAAAGGTGAGAGTGTTGTTAGAGGCTGCGGTTGCAGCTGCACCAGCACCCTGAAAGTGGCCTGTTCCCATAACGGTTGAGTTAGCTCCCGGTGCGCCGAGAGTACGAACGACCAGAACGAAGTTCAGAAACCAAGGGACGTTGGTCAAGCTAGCTACAACTGTCTGCGCGTTAGAAGCACCAAGAGTAACGCCACCAGTCGTCGTGCCTATACGCGGGGTGATCGTTAAAGTGCCGGAGGCGCCAGTGGAGAAGATCCCACCAGCCATCAAGTGGTAAACCTTGCCAACGCCACGATAGGCATCATAGGCATGGATTGGCGAGAACTGTGGCACGTTCCACAGGCCGGTCTCGACTGTTGCGGTGATCGCAGTTAGGTTCGCAGTCGGTGGATCGATTATGAGATCTGGAAAGTATTGCCTAGCCATTTGTCACCCCGGCCTCATCCTTGCCGTTGTTCTTTAAGTCCGGATATACTACCTGCACGTCGTCAACTGAGCGAACGAGGTTGTTAATGCCAACAAGAAGGTTATTGACATCAGACCACCGTTGCTGCTGGAGATAGTTGACAATCTCTTGAAGCAGCTGCATTGGGATTGGGTAGGTTTTCATACGCTCCTCGCTTCCTATGCGGTTTCGACAACGCCGCAAAACGAATAGCTGTGCGCCTGGATGCCACCACTTGAAGGGCCAAACCGAATCGCGGCGGTAGCGCCTACGAAATACGCAAACATAGCTTGAGTGTTAGCACTACGGTCTATAGCAGAAGCCGGAAAATCCGCTACACCAGAATTAACGACAGTAAAAGGCAACGCAACCTGAATGTAACCACTACCCGTCCCAACCGTTGTAATAGTGACGTTACAAGCCACAAAGGCCGTTTTCCCAACTTGTTTGATACGAAGATCGCCTGAGACAGTGGTAAACGTGCCACTTTGTGCGGTGATGGTTGGGGAACTGTTATCTGTCCAAGAATTAGCGAGAACTGCCGGTTTCCAACCGCTATTGTAGTAATAGAGAATATCGTTAGTAGTATCTACTACGGTTGGCTGACGCCCGCTGTAGCTTGTCGGTGTACCGGTTGGTGTACCCGCGCAACTTTCTATGTATAAGAAACCATCAGTAGCATTAGTAGCTAATCCAGACGCACCTTGAACAATATTTCCTTTGTTATCTATGATTAATCGGGTAGTCCCAAACTGTGACCCACTAGGTGTAGTAGAAAACTCTAATCGACCTGGGGTAGAGTTGGTGCCTGGAGCTGCATCACAAAAACATGAAACCGCCGCAGAATTTTGTATTGAAGCATTAGAGTTCTCTACACCACCAAACCAAACAACGCCTAAACGATCCCCACTCTGTACGGCTGTATAGGTAGCAACGCTAGCTCCTCGGCTTGCCGCTAGAGATATCGACCCGCCTCCGGAAGCACTTGCTGCCCAAGTCGTCAAACCCACTTGAATTTGACCGGCTGTCGTACTATTAATTAATACAGAAGGAATATTATTGAATACTGCACCAGCAGTTGTTTGACCGCCATTAGTAATATTACCACTGCTATCTATTCGTAGACGTTCGACAATACTGGCACTATTAGTCGGACCCGTTGAAAGTACTATTCTCTGAGGAGCTGTACCAGAACTAACTGTACCATCGACTACGGCTTTTATAGTCGCAGTATTTCTAAAAGCAGTTCCGTCATTTGCAAAAAAGTTAAATATGCCGACAACATCGCCACTGCTTGTAGCGGTATTCGTATTAGCTTGCCCTCTAGTCTTACTAAAGTTTATAGTCCCGCCGCCTGCATTAGCATTAATAGCTTGGATGTTAATAGCGTTAGTTACAGTACCATCTGATAAAATAGTAAACCATGCAGCGCCCGGCGCACCGGTCAGTCCGCCGCTAAAGCTAGTAGTATTATTACCTCGCATCAACAGAAAGCCAGAGCTATCTAGTCTGAGCATTTCACCGAAAGTATTAGTCGTATATTTCAACGACATAGGAATTGAGTTAGTACCTACAGTTCCGTCAACAAACCAACTAAAACCACCGGTGGAAACAAGATTAGTTGTAACACCGTCATCAGCATAATTCCAGATAGTTCCTAGAGCATCTCCATTCTGAACGGCACCCAATCCTGTTGATGTACTCGCCCGCGACGTGCCAAACGCCATCGCGCCGCCACCTTGAGCGGTATTGCCCCAACCATATAATTCTAACGTCCAGACGTTCGGATTGCCGGTGTTGAACTGACGCTGAATTTGCATAGGCGTAACAGCGCCGCCAAATGACCTTTGCGCCTGAACGCCATTCCCAAATCCGGCCCCGCCGGTTACGGTTACTGATTGCCCGGTATCAATCTGAAACGAATTGATCTGCGAGCCGGTTTTAAATTGAATGCTATCTGACGTGCCAACGCCGCTAGTGGATTGGAGTGTTAGGACAGAGTTGGCTTGGTTGCCAGCAATGATCGTGCTTAGTTGCTGCCTCCAGTTGGCGCCTGGAGTAGCAACTCGTATCCACTCAGTTCCATCAACTGTCCGAAGGGTCTCGTTGAGGGTGGTTGTATTGGGCATTAAGCACTATCCTGTTGATCACGAAGCTCCACGGAGTTATCCTCCCGGAGTTCGTAAGATCCATCCTCTCTGAGTTCGATGTCGTTAGGAACCAGGAGGATGCCTGCCTGGCCACCAATCGGCATTAGTACGCTTCATAGATGATGTGTGCGTTGGCAGTCGTCGCCTGCGCACCGCCACCTGTAATGTTTGACAGAACGCTCTGAGCGCCGGGGGCGGCGACACCGGCGAGTTGCCACTGCTGAGTTGGCGCTGCGTTCCAGCGAACGATACCACCGAAGGTGTTCTGGCCAAGTTCGAGCTTGGCGTCGGTGGCCGCGCTGGAGAGTGTAGGCATCGTCGTTGCGAAGGAGATGGAAGTGACGATAACGCTGGCAGCAGCTAAGGCACTGATACTCGGAAGCATACCACCATCCGAGTTCGGGTTGGCGAGCGCAGTACCTGCTCCAGTTGCAAGGGTGGATGCCCTAACGAGATAGAATCCACCAATGGCTGAAGCTGCCGCTGTGCCGGAAATCATAACCTCCAGAACATCGCAGAGCGCAGCTGTTGCCGAGCCAGATGGGATGGTGATTGCCATGAAGGTTAGAGTAGTGGCAGCAGAGCCTAGAGGGTTGAGCGGTCCAATCACACCTTGCGTAGCAAAGATTCTCTTAGCCATCGCTATTCTCCTGTTCTAGGGACAAGGAGAGGCTTGCTCATTGTCCCATGCATTTCCCATTTACCGGAGGCTAGTAGTTCACGAATCTCTCTCATAGTTCTATGGACGTAGCCGGATTCGTAGCGGACTCCGTCGCAAATGTCGCAGATGTATTGGTTGCATTGGTAGCAGTGCGCACGCGGGCGCTTGCGCATAGGGTTCAACAAAATATGAGAACCACAATGCGGACAGCCGAGGGTCGGGGCGTGCATCTGCTTGCCTTCGCCGACGAGTTCGGCCGGATAACCAAAGTGGCGCGCCTGTTCTGGCGTCAGCCCTGGAGAGGCACGATGGTCCACCATCAACTCGCCGTCGTGGGAGGTTTTAAGGAAGGGCATTATGGACCATCCAATACATAAGAGATACAGCCGCCAACAGCTACGCTAGGACTAACATTTAACACCAAACTATCGTTGAAGAGAGTTTGGAACCACCCTCCTGCGTTGAAAGGGAGGATATATCCTCCGGTCGCTGTGATTGGCATAAGACCTGTGAGCGCAACCAATCCGGTAGAGGTTTGCCATTGGAGAGAAGTATTTGCGCCAACTGTAATGCCGCAAGATATGAGGACGATTCGCTTGCCCGGTACGCCGACCACAATAGTTCCTGCTGCGGGGATAGTCGCGTAGTAGATGCCAAGAGGGATCTCCAGTCGGTATAGGTTGCTCATGACGCGAGTTTGCGGCGGGCATCTTCCATTGAGATAGAGACAGCTTTCAAGCGGGACTCGCCCTCAATGACCTCGGTTGAGAGTTCCTTCGCACGCTCTTCAAGGGACTTAACGCGATCGGTTAGGTTGCGAAGCTCGCCCTGCTTGGTGAACATGTCCTGCTCGAAACGCCTCTGCGCGTCGCGCTGGACTTGGTTAAGACCAGCGCTGGCTTCGTTCATCTCGTTCTTCGTTCTTTGCAAGCGAGCGTTAACGTCATCAAGATCTGCTTGCGCACGAGCTTTCGCTTCTTTAAGATTATCTACGTCGCCTAGCTCCTGCGACAGCTGCTGCAGGTCGGCTAGTATCTTGCTCAACAGGTCTTTCGTCGACATTGGTCGGTTCCTCTAAAGGTGGGAGGTCGTCTACGATTGGCTTAACTACACCGCGTGCCTCCAGCTGCTGAATGGTTAGCATCTCGAGGATCTTTTGGTTCTGCTGCATCATGGCAGTCATGGTCGCCATGAACTGATCCATACCAGCGACGCGCTTCTCTTCTAGCTGCGTCATTTGCATGTTGACACGATCTTGCTGCTGAACGAAGTGGTCGGAGAGCATAGAGGCGTAACCACCGGGGTTGTTTGGGTCGAACTCTCTATTCGGGATGCTCCACTTCTCCTTGAATTTCTCGGTCTTCTGGAAAGCGTCGTCGTCGAGCGGGAGCATGCCGGGGGTGGGTTCGCCCCTGAAGATGATGTCGTGGCGCTTAGCGCCGACTCCATCAGAGACGACCACGCCACCCTCTTCTCGGTCGTTGAAGTCGGCCACCGACTCGTGATGGAGGTAGCGTGGGATATCGTATTGCTTACGGGTCTGACGACCGGTGTCTCGGTCGGTTTCGATGTACTCCCATTTCGTGGGAGGATCGGTGATGAGGTAGTGGGGTTCGAGTAAGCGCCAACGGGCCATATTGCCCTCCTAGAATTGCGAGTAGTAGATCATTACCGCTTGACCTATTGTAGCACCGACAGTAACGACACAAAGCCCCTGACTTACAGTAGAGTTTGGTCCGATTGCATAGGTCTGGTGATCGCCTGACGGTGCAGTCGAGGTCACACTGAACGCAGGAGTGAGGGTTATCGTGTTGGTACCACAAGTCGCACCAGCACCGAATATAATCTGGAAGGTCGTGGAGGTAGATTGCGTTGACGTGACGTGCCAACCACAGACGAAGACGCTCTGACCTGTAACAGGGGCGACTAGTTGAGTTGTGGTAGCGGTGACAATAGACGCCTGTACCGACTTCGGGCACATGATGAACTGGCCCGGACCGACGATAGGGGCTTGAGAAAACGCGCTTGGGCCTATACACAAAAACGGTAAGAGTGCGAGGATCCCAAGCGCAAGTCGGGCGGATTTCATTTGATTCGAGTCCACTGTGAGAGTGAGAGGCTGTACACCCATGCAGGGCCAGAAGTGTTGGCAGTGATGGTCTGCGAGGCGTAAGCTGCGCTCAAAGTCTGGTTTTGCGGAGAGGTCAGGGCTGTGACTGTTACAAGGGTTGTGAGGGTTGTATCAGTCGCCAGCTGAACGATCTGTCCGTCGTTGGCTGGATTGGGCAGGGTGAGGGCCCAAGTCGTTGGGGCTGTTGAGTGCCATTGGTAAAGTGAGAAGTTCGCTGTGGCTGCGGTGGTCGCTGCACCGGAACCGGTTACGATCTGGAGGCCAGTGCCATTGCGAAAGCCTGAACCACAGACAAAGGACGACGGTCCACCGGGACCTTGACCAACGGACCAGCACTCATTGCCGGTGAAGGTGTTTTGGACTACTGGCTGCGCCCATAGCCAGCCCGCAGCCAAGGTAGCGAGTGCTACCCCAGCCACGAGTGTCGCGGTCTTACGCATTAGTTCGCTACCGTAATGCCAGGAGCATAGCCGCCCCAGATGACGTTGTTGGTTGCGTTGTAGATCTGATCGGCGCGGTCGAGGACAATCGTGCCGAGGAGGTAGTTGGTCGTGCCGGTGAACGGACCGGACGCGACGGTGTAGAGGAGCTTAAGGAAGCGTGGGATGGACATGCCAGCGGGCGGGCGTGGTACGTCCATGTCCATCAACCTTGCACCGCCATTGGTGTTGATGGTGCTACCTAAGACAGCAGCAGGCATTGTCACCATAGTGGTGTAGGAGCCTTGGCCACCCGATCCGTTATCCGGTGCGCCCTGCAACGCGACAGTGAGAGTCGCAGTGCCCGGCGCCCAACCAGTGCCAATGGCTTGGACGAGGATCTTCATCGCCGGATCATCGCCAATCCCAAGGTCACGGAAGGGTTGGGTTGATGGAGAAGTCTGCGAAGGCGGTGCCCACGCAGCAGTGTTTACGATTGCAAGGTCGATCACGTTCGTCGAGCTTGCGCCAGTGGCGAGGACGTTGTCAGCGTAGGCAACGCCGCTGCCAGGAGGAGTTGATCCTCCAGTGAAGAGAAGTTGGCCGTCAAGGATCATGTTGCTCTCCTACGATACAACTGCTTCGTTGCTGGCAATCGCGTCACAAGTGCGAACGGGAATGCCACGGAAGGTGGTGATCGGCTTGCCATCGAACTCTTCAAGGCGAAGCAGGACGTTGGTTTTGTTCATCGCTTGAAGGTCGAGGTACGTGCGGACCACACGGTTGGCGTAGATTGCCGTGCGCCCCATGTTGGCCCGGACCTCTGGAGTGTCGGAGGTCTGGATGGTCGTGGCAGAGACTGGTGCAGTCGGCAGACGGTACAACCCACGGATTAGCAGGTTGATGAGATTGGCCGCGCTGACGCCGGTAAGGGTTGTGACGTCGATATTACAAATTCTAGCAGCGTACCGCCAGTCTCGAAGGACGAGACCAATTTCCCATTTGAAATGATCTCGATATGCTTGATATGTGTTGTTGGAAGCGTCAAGAACCGGCCATTCACCCATATCACGATGTTGGAGTTCGGTGATCTTTCCTTTGGGAAAGGTCGCATGAAGAGTGTCATCTCCCCACACCGTGATCCAAAGGGAGGTTTGGGAGTTTGCAGTGGAGCCTGCTCCATTGAGAACATTGAAAGCTGTGTTGGAGTTGGCGGTGTTGATGGTGTTGTATCTTGGGGCAAGGCCGGTGAACCTTTCCGGGTTGTTGAACTGGTTGCCATAGATAAGCGTTTGCGCGACCTGTTGGGACATACCTTCGAGGAACGCCTTCACTTCTGAAAGGCGGAACTCTCGGGTGTTGCCGTTGAGGTCGGCGATGTCCTTGTCGATGACCGAGTAGGTTTCGAGGTTGCCGCAAGTGTCAGTGATCTGCGCGGTCGTCGACTTGGAGTTTGGCACGCCTAAGTTGAGTAAGCGCCACGTGGCCTGAGGGAGGCCAGTACGGATCGTGGTCTTGTGGCCGGTGGGCAAGTTCCCTTCGATGACGAGCATATCTTCGAGGATTTCGTTCGTCTGCGAAAGGAGTTCGATGATACGAGCGACGCGGTAGCCGTCGTCCATGCGCTTGGCCCAATCGGCGTAGGTGAGTGCTTGTGCGCCTACGGTAGCCATTGATTATCTCCGATCTGAGGCTGATGGAAGGTTTGGGTAGAGAGCTTGGGCGGCGCTCGGCCGCTCAGGCGCTCCTGGTGGTCTCTGACCATCGAGGGAGGGTCCGTTTCCACGAACTGCCCCGCCTTCGGTCAAGAGTTTAGACAGCGCATAGAGTCCCTTCACTACCGCAGGGTTGTCGCCAGCCCCGGTGTAGTCCATCGCTTCTCGGAACGCTTCCGCAGTACTGCCAAATGAGTCGATCAGTTTGCTGATCGAAGCTTTGACTCCGTTCAACTTCGAACCTCCGATGTCGGGGTCGGAGTTGATTTCGTTGCGCCATGTCTGGCGTGTCTCGACGTATTGGTCATAAGGTTGCTGGTGCGATTCTTGTGCCTTCTTGATGTAGAAATCGACTAGCTCTTGTGCGGCGGCCTGTGAGAGGTTGTTCTTCTTGAAGAGAGCGGAGGCCTCTGTGGCAACGTCTTTGTCGATTTCAAAACCCTCAGGGGCTGTAAAGTCCGCGTAGGTCTCGGGTGCGCCTTCTGGACTTTTTTCATTAACGAGGGATTTACCATCCGACTTGGGCGGGGACGTTTCATTCGTCTTCTCCGCGGCCGAATCCTTCGTCGGTGTCGGCTGTGGCCGGACTATCGTCTCCGGCGTCGGGGAGGAAAGCGGGGTGGACGTATTCGGGTTCGCGATCTCCCCCGTTGGCGTCCTTGTCACTCCTGCTGCGTCGGGCGTCGGCTGCACTGCTTCTGGCATTAGCTTCCTCCATCATTCGCGTGTATTCGTGTGGGCACCATCGCATAATGGCTTTGAACAAGATTTGTCCAACGTCAAGTTGTCCGCAGCAGAAAGCAGTATTGTACGGGTCAGCAGAAAATGGTTGAGAAAATATGTTGCAATAAACGAGCAGGTCGTAAATGTAAGCCCGACCATTAACCATGCCCATAGCGGTGTTGACGAAGGTACGGTGGGCGTCCTCCTCGAGTCGAGACTGACGACGGAGGAGGTCGATGTGTCGTGGGTTTGAGGCATCATAGTCGGTCACTGTGCTTGGCCACCAAGAGGCGATACTCCCGGCGACGTAGCGGGAGCGGCGGGTTGCTGTGGCTGCTGAGCTCCCTGTAATGCCGAGAGTATCTGTTCGATTTGATCGAGGGATTTGCCGGTTTGTGCGTGGGCGGCGCGGGCTTTGGCAACGTGAGCCTTGAGCGCTGCGTGTTTGTCAGCCATCTGAGCCTCCTGTCACTCGCTTTAGCCTCCAGTCGATATAAGCAATCTCGATGTCAATGAGTCGGCGGCTTTTCAGGACCCAACCAAGTCGGCCAATAAGTGTCACAGTTCGATCAATGAAATGATGCCAAATCCACAGTTGCCAGTATTGCAAGTTAGCCACTCAATCATCCCATCATTTGCTGGAGTGCATTGCGCCCGCCGCCCACGTCGGTTTCAGAGAGGTTCTTCGCGCCTGCGGAGAGCTTCTGAGCTTGGTCGGCAGCGGCTTGCGCTTGCATTGCCTGTTCCTGTTGTGCTCGGCCTTGTCGGATCTGTGCGAGCATGGTGGGCGAGCGGATCAGCTTCGGGTCATTATTAAGGAGGTGAGAGGCTTTCATAATGCTGTAGTCGGTATCGACGACGTCTATAGCCTCAGGCCGTACGCCTTCGAGGTTCCCGACCATTTGCAAGATCCGCTCTATCCCTGCCATTTGCGCAGCGTCTTGGGCAAGTTCGAGCATCGAGACGAAGTCTACTTCGATGTTTCGACCTCGGATTTCTGGCGGGGCTGGAGGGAAGATGCCCGCTCTGGATGCGATTGCAAAAGTGCGTTCAATAGCTGGTTTGAGGCCCTCAAAACAGAGTCTCTCGAGTACTGGCCCAAGCATGACCATTGATTCAGATCGTCGTGCGTCAATTTCTGCCGCTGTGACATTCGACCGGGTTTCGTACTGCGAGATGGTTTGAAAGAGGTTGTTGTAGAAGGTCTCTTTGATTCGCTCTCGGAGTTCAATGAGGTCCTCTTTCATATCAGCTAGGTTTGGATTGACCTGATATACTGGCGCAAAACCCGTGCGGCCCTGAGAGACCATGCCAGAGATATAAGTAATCCCGCCCGGTAGAAGTGAGGCAGGCTGGTTCTTGAGTTGAATATCCGCGACCATTGGCGGATTAACTTGTTTGTCAATGCCCTGCCCCTTGCGTTTGGTTTCTAGCTGGAGTTGTTTGATGTCGGGAAGAGCGTCCATCCCAGGAGAGCGACCATACGGGTCATTGGATACCAAGTCCCATCTGACAGCAAGATATGGCTGTTCGTGAAAGCCTCGCTTTCGAAGTATTCCTGGCGGAGACGATGCACCACCTTGCGGGCTTGCTGTTCCCATCCACTCCCAATAGACCTCCCTGTATTTGAAGCTTTCGGGAATGCCGAACCTTCGTCCGTCGTCATTTGGCTCTACTCCGTGAGCGACTACGAGTTCGCGGGTGAGACTAGCACCACCTTCTTTATAAAGTCGCGCAATGGAAGGTGAAACATTGTCGATTCCGAATTCCCGAACACATTGGTCAATCGTGAGGGTGAACTCCCGATACATAATCGCAGGCCAAAATGACTGATCGTTGTCGAGATAGTATTCACCAAGGCAGGGGTTAAAACA
>Ga0126373_10003844_pt1 | contig 11337 bp, 11 predicted proteins | sample PanSoiMetPlot_11_FD_92545 | JGI IMG/M metagenome (GOLD analysis project Ga0126373, IMG submission 92545) | Tropical forest soil microbial communities from Panama - MetaG Plot_11 | ecosystem: Environmental > Terrestrial > Soil > Tropical forest > Bulk soil | place: Panama | collected 2016-02-17
CGGACGGTAAGAGTCTGGCGCTCACCCTGGGCGGCAGCGGCGGCAACCCGGACATCTATGTGCTGGATCTTGCCACCCAGGACCTGACACGACTCACCGACGATCCGGCCATCGACACCGAGCCCGCCTGGGCACCCGACGGTCGCTCGCTGTACTTCACTTCCGATCGAGCCGGCTCGCCGCAGATCTACAAGGTGCCGATTCAAAGCGGTGCGCATCCGAAGCGCATTACCTTCACGGGCAACTACAACGCGCGCCCGCAGGTCTCGCCCGACGGCACGCAGCTGGCGATGGTGACCCTCGACAACGGCAACTACCGCATCGCGGTGCAGGACCTCTCAACCGGCGCGGTGCGTGTGCTGTCGCACGGGCATCTCGACGAATCCCCGAGCTTCGCGCCCAATGGGGCTACACTTATCTATTCGGAGCGCGAGAGCGACCGTGGCTCGCTCGCTACGGTAGCGACCGATGGCCTTACCGGCCTGCGCCTGAAGGCTCCGGAAGGGGAGATCCGTGAGCCGGCCTGGGGCCCATTCGGACCATGAGAGCATATGGGGAGAGAAGAAGTATGCAGAGAAGACTGATTGCTGTGCTGTTGGTGGCCCTGGCGCTGGGTGTGGTTGGCTGCGCCAGCAAGCCGGCGAAGCCGGCCGCCGCGCCGCCGGGCGGCGAGAGCGCCGGCGCCGGCGCCAACGCTGAGGGTGCCGCCGGCGCCAATGCCGGGGGAGCGAACGCGGACGACGAGGCAGCCGGACCGCAGGGAGGCCTGCTGGCGACGCGCGTCATTTATTTCGACTTCGACAGCAGTGAGATCAAGGGCGACGGCGTGCAAGTGGTGGCAGCGCACGCGAAGTACCTGGCGGCACATCCCGCGACGCGCGTGCGGCTCGAGGGGCACACCGACGAGCGCGGCTCACGCGAGTACAACATCGGACTTGGCGAGCGTCGCGCCCAGGCCGTGCGCCGCGCGATGTTGCTGCAGGGCGCGGTCGAGGGCCAGATCTCCACCGTGAGCTACGGAGAGGAGCGTCCGGCGGTAACCGGCCACGACGAGCAAGCCTGGGCCAAGAACCGGCGAGTCGAGATCGTTTATCTGAGTGGCGCCGGTGCGCCGCAGGTACCCCCGGCCACGCCGCACTAGACGAGGGACGGTCATGCGGAAGGTAATTCTCGCAGTGTCGGCGGCACTCACGGTGAGCGCCTGCGCCGATCAGGATGCCCTGAAGACCAAGGTGGACGACCTCGATGCCCGCGAGGCGCGGCTCGAGCACATCGCCGCCAACGACGTGGAGTTGTCGCAGCGCGTCGATCAGCTGCAGAACAATGAGCGTGAGCTGCAGGGCCGCATCGACGAGCTCGAGCACGCAAACCAGGCGCTCACCAAACAGCAGCGCGATCTCTACGGGGATCTCAACAAGCGTCTCGCCGCCGCAGCCGGCGGCGGCGCTGCGGCGGGCGCTGCGGCAGGCGGCGCCGCAGCAGAGGGGGCTGCGGGGGAGGGGCCGTCTTCGGTCGAGCAGGCGGTATACAACCAGTCGTTCGATGCGCTCAAGGCCGGCAGCTACTCGGTCGCGATCACCGGCTTCAAAGACTTTCTCACCAGCTACCCGCAGAGCTCGCTCGCCGAGAACGCGCAGTACTGGCTCGGCGAGGCGTACTACGTGGACAAGCAGTACGAGCCTGCCGCGGGCGCGTTCCGCACGGTGCTGAAGAAGTGGCCGGACTCGCACAAGGCGCCGGAGGCGATGTTGAAGCTCGGCTACACCCAGTACGCGCAGAAGCAGTACCCGGCGGCGCGGGCCACGCTGACCGAGGTGACCAACAAGTTCCCCGGCACTGATCAGGCCAAAGCGGCGGCCCAGCGCCTGACGCGCATGCCGGCGTCCGGCGGGCAGTAGGGGCGCGCTCGCGCGTAGACCCACCATGCCGCAAGCGGAGCGCACGCCGGCCGCCGCACGGCTGAAGATCACCGAGATCTTTCACTCGCTGCAGGGCGAAGCCGACACTGCCGGGGTGCCGACAGTGTTTGTACGCCTGACCGGCTGCCCGCTGAGGTGCCAGTACTGCGACACCGCTTATGCATTCCACGGCGGCGACTGGTGGCCGATCGAGGCGATCCTGGCGCGCGTGCGCGAGTTTGCCACGCGCTACGTGTGCGTGACCGGAGGCGAGCCGCTGGCGCAGAAGGGGTGCAGCACGCTGCTCGCACGCCTGTGTGACGAAGGCTTCCGTGTGTCACTCGAGACCAGCGGCGCCATGGCGCTCGATGAGGTCGACGCGCGCGTCGTGAAAGTCGTCGACGTGAAGACTCCCGGCTCGCTTGAGGAGCCGCGCAACCGCTACCAGGAGCTGCCGCGTCTCAATGCCCACGACCTCGTCAAGTTCGTGATCTGCGATCGCGCCGATTACGAATGGAGCCGCGCCAAGCTCGCGGAGCTGGCGCTGCCGGCCGGGTGCACGGTGCTGTTCTCGCCGAGTCACGAGCAGCTCGCTGCGCGCGAGCTCGCCGACTGGATCCTCGCGGACCGTCTGCCGGTGCGCTTCCAGCTGCAGCTGCACAAGTACCTGTGGGGCAACGTGCCGGGGAAGTGACGTGAGCGCCGCGGTGGTACTGCTTTCCGGAGGACTCGACTCGGCTACGGCCCTGGCGCTGGCTCGCGAAGCCGGTTTCACCTGCTATGCGCTGTCGGTCGAGTACGGCCAGCGCCACGTCGCCGAGCTCGAAGCGGCGCAGCGCGTGGCGGCCGCAGGCGGCGCGCACGAGCACCGCATCATGCACGTGGACCTCGCCGGTATCGGCGGCTCGGCGCTCACCGATCCGGCGATCGCGGTGCCCGAGACGCCGTCGGCCGGAATCCCGGTGACCTACGTGCCCGCCCGCAACACCATCATGCTGTCACTCGCGCTCGCCTGGGCCGAGGTGCTCGGCGCCGAGGACATTTTCATCGGCGTGAACGTGCTCGACTCCAGCGGTTATCCGGACTGCCGCCCGGAGTTCATCGCCTGCTTCGCGCGCCTCGCGGCGCTGGCCACCAGGGCCGGGGTGCAGGGCCGTCCCATGCGCCTGCACGCGCCGCTCATCGAGATGACCAAGGCCGAGATCATCCGCGCCGGCACGCGCCTGGGTGTCGACTATGCCCAGACCGTCTCCTGCTATCAGGCGGACGCGCTGGGCCGGGCCTGCGCACGCTGCGACGCCTGCCGGCTGCGGCGCGCCGGCTTCGAGGCGGCCGGAATCCCCGACCCGACCCGTTATCAGGGCCTGTAGTATCATCCGCGCCCCGCAGCGCTGGGGCGTTAGCTCAGTCGGTAGAGCATCGGACTTTTAATCCGCTGGTCGACGGTTCGATTCCGTCACGCCCCATAACCAGATCAAGCAGTTGTGACGGTCTTCTCCGTCTCCTTGGAGGTTTCGTCCAACGGCTGCTAACGTCCTGCGGACTCCCGCCCTCGATCACGCGCAGCTGGGGCTTCAACCCCAGCGCCCGCGCGGTGACGCTCTCCGCCGCGCTGGCCATGCCGGATTGCATTGTGTGGGCGTACATCTGGTCGACGCGCGTCGAGTTGGTACTCGGGGCGACCTCGAGCGTTTGCGTTCTGCTTCACATACGAGAGCCGGTTCGCGTTAGTACGCTCTGGTCATGATCTCGCGAGGGCGTCCGTCGTGATTGGAACCTTCCTGATTATTTGGCTGGGTATCGCGCCGGCAATCTGGCTCATGTGGGCCGCATCTTTCGTGGCCAGGCTGTTTGTTGGCCTGGCGTCTCGCACTCCAATCAATCCAGCGCGCGACATGGCTGCTGCGCGGCATCCGTAGTACGCATGCGGACTTTCGGCGGCGTTTTCGTTCTGTGACGCATGTCGCGAATCTCAGCAAGCCTCTCGCGCTGCTAACCGGCAAGGCGTAAAAGGTCCCGCTTTCGCCCAAGGTTCGAGCGACGAAGTCGAACCAAGACAAAACGGACGCCGACCCAGGGGAGCCCTGAACAATGCCTTTGAAGATCTTTGCGCGCGCCAGCGCGTGCGCGCTGCTGCTCGCGTGCGTCGGAGCACACGCCTCAACCATAGCCAATGTCTCGATTACTCTGCCCACTGAGTATGCAAATGGAACGACCCTTGCTACGGAAGCCATCAAGGACGTCGTGCTCGAGTGGCGTCGCGAATCCGGCCCGAACGCTACCCCCACGGAAGGCACAGTGACATTGCACCCCGACACAAAGGATTATGGAATTGCTTTGCTCTGCGGCACTTACGTTTTCGATGCCTACGTAGTGACCGACGAGGGACAGAACGGGGAAACGATTTGGTCGGCACCGTTCGACACCGGGGTTGCGTGTCCGCCATAACAGCGCTCGCGGGCCGACCCACTCACCTCATGTGCTGAAGAAAAGCGGCCGCTGTTACACGGCCGCCTGAGGTTAGCGAACACTGCCAGAGGGGGGCTGGCAGCGTCGCCTCGAATTAAAAGCGTCGCGCCATCATCCTGATGGTCGCTGAGGTTCATCCTAAGCCCGCGACGCTTGAGTGTGAATGTTACGAATGCTGCGGTGGGTTCAATAGCGGACATAAACCGACTGTTCCGTCAGATTTGCCTTACCAGCGCTGTTTTCGGCGGTGGGCAGCGCCCCCGCTGCGGTCACCCGACTACGGCTGCGCAATTCACGCCACTTCGGTGTCTGCTACTGTGCTAGGGGCCGCGTCGCACTTCTTTTGCAGCCTTATCAACGCGCAAGCCAAGGAACGCCGCGTGACGGAGTCGGCTGTCGGCGGTCCATTCGGTGAAACGAACTTGGGCCACCAGCTGCGGTCTTGTCCATTGCATCTCGGCCATCTGATCGGATGTCAGGCCTCCGCCCCATCGACCGGCGGTCAGATCTGGAAGGTTGGCAAAGGGACACGTTGAAACCCCCAGGGGCTTGAGCTTGTCGAGGACTTCCCGCCGGACGTGTCGAATAAAGCCCGCACGGACCTTGCCGGCGAACTGCAGCTGCTTGCCTTCGTAGTAGCCGACCAGGATCGCATCGAGGCCAATCGAACCGTCGGGGCGATACCCGCCAATTACGAATTCCTGGCTCCTCTCAAGTTTGAATTTGACCCAGTCGTTGGAGCGCTCCCCCGGAAGGTACGGCGAATCTCTTCGCTTGGCGATTACCCCTTCGATCCCTGCCGATCGCAGCGCTTGCACGATCTCAGCCGCGTCGCCTGGGAGATCCAGCGATAGGCGTATGGTCGGATCAATGCCGATCACCTTTGGCAGCTGCGTGCGGCGCTTGACGAGCGGCTCCGCCATCAGATCCCGACCATCGAGGAATAGGAGGTCGAAGGCATAGAACACTATCTGATGCCCTGGGTGGGAGCTGCGATGCTGCAGCGCCTGGAACGACGGCCGCCCATCTTCAGCCAGCGCGACGATCTCGCCGTCGATCAAGACCTGGTCGGTCTTCAGTCGCAGACCCGCCGCCGTGACCGTGGGGTACATCAGGGTTAGATCCTTTTCGTTACGAGAAAGGATCTGCACTTGCCTTCCATGCCTGAGCAGCAATGCACGGTAGCCATCGAGCTTGGGCTCGTAGAGCCAGTCCATTCCTTCCGGCAGCTTCGTTACCGGCTGGGCGGCCATCGGCGTGACGAATTCCGGCGCACTTCGGGACTTGGTTGCCACATGACGAGTATCAGCTTTTTCTGAATGGTCGCAGCCGTTTCTCGGCGCCTTGTTTTATTGCAACGCCGCAGTCGGCAAGCTGGACAGCGCCGATCGGACGGGCAAATAATTTCCAGGCCTCTCCGATCAGACGAACTACAAGAGGAGGTAGAACGATGAACGTATGGCGTCTGCCGCTGCCTCTGGTAATTGGCACGGCGTTATTCATGTCGACCTATCAAGTGAGTGGTGCGGATACCCCGGCCACCACGCCGAAGGCTGCTCCTACTGATGCGGACCTGATCGCGAGCGCCGAGTCTGCGGCGCCACCGAATGTAGGTAAGCACGCCACGATTGTCGCGATGGACGCAGACGGGAAGATGCGTACGCTGCGGAAGGGCACGAACAACTTCACATGCATGCCGGACAACCCGGCAACACCTGGGCCTGACCCGATGTGTATGGACCCTGCGGCGATGGAATGGGCGCATGCCTATCTGACCCACGCATCCCCCGCGGCGGGCAAAATCGGTTTCATATACATGCTCGCGGGCGGCACGGACGCGAGCAATACCGATCCCTACGCCGCCAAACCCACCGCCAGCAATCATTGGATACAGACCGGACCACATGTGATGATCGTGGGTGCTGATCCCGCTTTCTACGACGCATACCCGAGAAATGAGGATCCCGACACCTCTGTTCCCTACGTAATGTGGGCCGGGACGCCATATCAACATTTGATGGCGCCGGTACGCACTGCCGGACACGTTGCGGCCGCTAAGAAGCCAGCCGCTACGGAAGAGTCAAAGGCCAGCGCAGCGAAGTAGGATCTGACCTACGGATGGCTGGTATGAGAGCGCCCCCTCGGGGGCGCTCTCATCAACCTCTTACTTAGCCGGCTCCGCCGAGCCCGTGAGCACGAGCTGGCCTCCGCGCACTGGAATGCGATCGCCCGGGTCGTGATCCATCTTGACCGTCGCTTCCTGACCGTTGAGGCGATAGCGCACGGAATACCCGATCTGCTTCTCTGAGCTGTCGTACACCGTGTTGCACTTCTGCACGGTCGTAGTGGTCGTGTCCCGATCCTGCAGGTTCTTCTGGATCCGGTTGCCCGCGTACCCGCCGCCGGCGGCTCCTGCGATGGTCGCGATGTCGCGACCGGTGCCGCCGCCGACCTGATGGCCCAACACACCGCCGACCAGGACGCCCGCGGCCGTGCCGATGATCTGATGCTCGTCCTTGACGGGCCCTTTCTGCGTGACGGTCTCGTCGTGACATTCCTGCCGCGGCGTGTGAATTGTCCTGGTGAGCGGCGTCACCTTCACGACCTCGGCAAACTCGGGTTCCTTGTGCATCATCTTGAAGCCGGCTACAGCGCCGGCCCCTACGGCAAGCGCTGCGCCCGCCACGAGACCGATCAAGATCGACTTGTTCATCGACAGCTCTCCTCACTGCCGCGCGTCCGAGCGCGCTTGCAAGTAATTGTAAGCGAGACGTTTCGCGCCGTGCGCGACGTGGTTCACTTCAGGCGTTCAGCTTTCGCTGTCTGGAAGCGGCGACACGGGCGGGGGCGGCGTGCGCGAATCGGTCACTGCCCATTGGCGAGTTACACGAAGCAAAACGACGCGCCGAAGCGCTAAAGAAAAGCGGCGGTCTGCGGCTGTGTTCTCCCGGCAGGCGTCGCGCCGCTAGATCATGAAGGTGCGCGCCTGCTCTATTGCTTTCTTGTTAGGCGCAATCGTCAATGCGAACCTACAAGCAGCTCTGCGCTCGGAGTCGTTCGGTCCCAGTCAGCCTCAGGTGCTGATCGTACCTACGAGCGCTAAAGCCCCGGTGCTAGCGTCGATTCTAAAAATCATGAAGCCGGTCGAATTCGTGACATAGACAAACGTGCCCGTTGGATCGATGGTCACCGCGCCCGGCCTTACTCCTGCGGCCACCTGCCCCATCGAGGTGAGAGCGCCGGTCGTGGTATCGCGTGTATACATCGAGACGTTATTCGAGGCGACATTCGTCACATACAGAAACTTGCCCGTGGGGTCGACCAACACCCCCGCAGGGGCAGTCCCCGCAGCGATTTGCCCGATTGGGGTAAGGGCGCCGGTGGTTGCGTTGATGGCATACATTGAGACGTCGTTCGATCCAGCATCCGTCACATAGACGAACCTGCCGGTAGGATCCACGGTGACGCCGGCAGGCGTTGTGTCTCCGACGATCGTTCCCACTAACGTCAAGGCCCCAGTGGTGGCGTTGATCGTGAACATGGCCACACTTGGAGTAAGTCCAGCGTAGTTTTCGTTGATGACATACGCGAACGCTCCGGATGGATCGACCGCTATCGACACAGCGCGACCTCCGGTGGCGATCAAGCCTATGAGCGTTAGATTTCCTGTGGTCGTATCGATCGAGTACATCGAGACACTTGTTGGCGCCAAACCACCCTCATTCGCGACATAAAGAAACTTCCCGGACGGGTGCATGGCAACCGAATAAGGGGTGCAGGAGCCTGGAGCCGGCTGGGGTCCACAAGGAGAGCTTTGGAATTCCTTGAGCGTCAAAATGCCAGTTGTGGGATCCGCCGAGAAAACGGACACGCCACCTGCCATACTGCCTCCGTCACCACTGTCAGCGTCACTCCCGACATATGCGAACCTACCGTCGGGGGTAATGGCAATGGAGTTCGCGCCCCAATCTCCTGAGGGCACCAACCCAAGGGGGGTTGGCACCCCAGTGGTGGTGTTGATCCTGTATATCGACACGCTGCCATTACCAACGTCTAGGGCGCTGCAATCGTGAATCGTCACATAGGCAAACTGTCCCGTCGGGTCCAAGGCGACTGAGGTCCCACCGCCGCCTGCCCCGGCCGGGGCGATGGTCAATGCGGCGGCGTTCGAACGGCCTCCGCCAGGCGCGGGGTTAGACACCGTGATCGCTGCGCTTCCAGCCACGCCAACGTCACTTGCAGAAATCTGAGCCGAAAGGAACTTGTTAGGGTAGTTCGTAACCAGGGTGGTCGGTCGCGCATTCCCGTTCACTTCAACGACCGAAGCGGTCGAGAGGCCTGATCCAAACACTGACAGCGTGAAGCCCAGTGCGCCGGCGGGCACGCAAGCACCAAGGTCGAAGGGGAACGGCCCGGGGGAGACCAGTTCAACAGAACTGACCGCGGGGACCGGATGCGGAGGACCCGGATTCTGAGGACTCGCATTCGCGCATCCCGGGGTGTCGCAATTTCCAGTCCCTTCGATACCACGCGAGTCTGTCGTGCTCGTAGCTCCACTAGACGACGCGTTGCCGGATCCACTCGGGGACACACCAGCGGACTCGCTGCCTCCGCAAGCGGTGAGGATCGCCGACCCAAGAAAGAGAACGACTACCCGATACCAAGAAGTTGTCATTTTTCTTGCCCCTGTTAGGACGTTACGCGGACGCTCCGGTTTTCCGGTGCCCTTCCTGACGCCTCACGCAAGAGAGGTCGAGAGCCCTCTACCTGCTCTGCCCTAGGGGGACAGCATTGACAGTATACCGCATCTGATCTAAAAGTGAACATATATGGTATCGGAAGCGCTTCGCCCTCTTATGCTCGAAGCATTGGGGCGGGCTCTGGAGCCGGTCGTACTGCTGCTGCTCAAGAGCGGAATTAGCTGGAAGGACTTTTCCGACCTGGGGAAGGAGAAGTTCGTAACCGTCGCTACCGAGTCGTTTGGCATTCGGGGACGCCCGACGAACCTCTCGCGAGTTGCGATCCTCAGCGGCCTTGATCGGCGTGAGGTCGCAAAACTGCGCCGTAGAGCAAGGGAGCCGCGAGCCACCCAGCCGGGCTACATGAGTAAACCTACGCAAGTTCTCCACGGCTGGTATCACGACCAGCTCTACCTCGATGCTTCCGGCAAGCCACGAGATCTGGAAATCGAAGAAGCGGAAGGATCGTTCGCCGAGCTGGTGCGACGGTACGCTCCGGGTATCCCGGTGGTAGCGATGATTAAGGAACTGCTTGCTGCTGGTGCGATTGCACAAGTCCCTGGCAAACGATTGCGAGCGTTGAAGCGATCCTACGTTCCCCGTGAACTCAACGAGAACCTCGTCCGACTATGGGGGAGCGTTCTGCAGGACGTCGCGACCAATCTCGAGCACAACCTGTCTCGCGACGAGGCCGATCCGCCGAGGTTTGATCGGCGCGCGATCAGCCTACGCGTGGACCCAAAGTCGGTGCCGCAGTTTCGCGAGCTGCTAGAGCGAGAAGCTCAGGCCTTTCTTGAGCGGATCGACGAATGGATTACCGCTCACGAGCTCGACTCGAGCATCAATCAAGAAGGCGTGGGAATCCGCCTTGGTGTCGGCGTCTATCACATTCAGGATCGCATTCCGCGGGAGACGAAAAAGCGGAGGCGCAAGACCAGCGGGGCCGGTTCAATGTCCGCTAAGCGGAAGTCAAAGCGGTCAAAGTGAATGACTGCTCCTGGCTGTGGATTCAACCGATCGACGCAACACATTGGCCAAAGCGTTCTGCCGGTGTCTCAAAGCCGAGCGTCTTTCGGGGCCGTTCGTTCAGCCGACGAGCGATGGCATTGAGCTTGCTCTGAGGAATATCCGACAGATTCATGCCCTTTGGGAAGTACTGGCGCAGCAGTCCATTGGTGTTCTCGTTCGAGCCACGCTGCCAGGGCTGGTGCGGATCGCAGAAGTAGACCTTGATATCGGTCGCTAGTGAGAAGCGCTGATGATCGGCCATCTCTTTGCCGCGATCCCAAGTCAGTGACTTGTAGAGCTCGCGAGGGAGCTTATGGGCCTGCTTGATGAGCGCATCCACTACGGTCTCGGTGTCCTTGCTTGCCACCCCCACCAGCATCAGATAGCGAGTCTGGCGCTCCACCAATGTGGCGATCTGACTGTTGTGGCTACCGAAGTACAGGTCCCCTTCCCAGTGACCGGGCACTGCACGATCCTCGGCCTCGGCCGGCCGCTCGCGGATCGAGACCGTCTCGCTGATCCGTCCATGATCGGGTGTCTTCTGTGTGTGGGAGCGCGATCGACGCATCACCCGGGTTCGGCGCAGGTGCTGCAAAAGCTCCTTTTTCAAGGCCCCACGGGCTTGGATAAACAGGCTCCGATAGATGGTCTCGTGTGACACTTGGTAGCTCTCATCGTCTGGATAGGTGTGCTTGAGCCAGCCGGCGATCTGCTCCGGTGACCACAGTCGCTTCAGCTTCTGAGCCACAATCCGCCCCAAGGCGCGGTTTTGCACCAGTTTACAGGCCTTGGGACGGCGCGCCTGCTCCCAGGCCGCTAGGTCCGCCTCGCTCGCCCGGTAGCCTTGGCAACCACCGTTGCGGCGGATCTCACGGCTGATTGTCGAGGGAGCTCGTCCTAATGAGGCAGCCATCGCACGCATCGAGCGGCAGGCAACGACACCTCGAGAAATCTCTTCGCGCTCGGCTAGTGAAAGCGCCAACCTCGAGCGCAATCGCGGGGGCGGGCAAAAGCCACCGCTCTCGGAGAGAATGCGTTGGATCGAGGAATGGCCGCGGTCAAAGAGCTGGGCGATATCGTGCAGCGAGTCCCCTCGTCGCCACCGATCCCACATGATCGCCTTCTGAGCCTCACTGTAATAGATCCTCGGGCGCTGCTTCATGTTCAACATCCTTCTCTCTAGAGCTAGAGATTAGGTGTTGCACTGACCCGTTGAATCCACA
>Ga0126373_10003849_pt1 | contig 11330 bp, 9 predicted proteins | sample PanSoiMetPlot_11_FD_92545 | JGI IMG/M metagenome (GOLD analysis project Ga0126373, IMG submission 92545) | Tropical forest soil microbial communities from Panama - MetaG Plot_11 | ecosystem: Environmental > Terrestrial > Soil > Tropical forest > Bulk soil | place: Panama | collected 2016-02-17
ATCGAGGTTCGACAGCGGCTCGTCCATCAAGAACACGGTTGGCTTGCGTACTATGGCCCGGCCCATCGCGACGCGCTGCCGCTGCCCGCCCGACAACTGTCCAGGTTTGCGCGAGAGCCATTCACTCAGCCCGAGGATCTTCGCGGTTTCAGCAACCCGGCGCTCGATCTCCTTCTTGGGCGTGTGCCGCAGCGTGAGCGGAAACGCTATGTTGCCGGCGACCGTCATGTGCGGGAAGAGGGCGTAGCTCTGGAACACCATCGCCATGTCCCTGCTGCCGGCGGGGACATCGTTCGCGACCTGACCGTCGATCCGCAGGGTCCCTGAGGTGATGTCCTCGAGTCCTGCAATCATCCGGAGCAGCGTGGTCTTGCCGCAGCCCGACGGTCCGACCAGCACCATAAACTCGCCTTCGGCGACCTGTAGGTCGACGTTGTCGACAGCGCGGAAGCCGTTCGGGTAGACCTTGCTCAGGCCTTCGAGGCTTACGCTGGCCATTCGTCCTCCTCCTGGGGCCGGCGCGACATTGAGGTCAGACCGGTCTGGCCATGCTGACGCTCCATTTCACCGCCCCGAGCCGACTGTCAAGCCTTTGATGATTCCGCGTTGCCCGATCGCGAAGATCACGATCATCGGCAGCATGGAGATAATTGCCGCGGCGGCTTCCAGCTGGATAGAGATGCCGTAGCGAGAGACGAACGACGTCGCGGCGAGCGTCACGGTCCACTTGCTCTGCGACTGCAGCAAGACCGCCGCGATTAGCACGTCACCCCACGCCCACACGAAGGCGAGCGCGGCGATCGTCGACAGAACCGGGACTGCTATCGGCAAGCAGATCCTGACGAATACATGGCGGGGCTTGGCGCCGGCCACGATGGCCGCCTCGCGGATGTCAGGCGACACAGCATCCGCGAGGTAGGCATAAAGCAAGTACACGCCAAGGGGAGTGTTCGTCACGCCGTAGATGAATCCGAGCACGAGCAGGTTGTCGGTCAAGTGCGCTCGGCTCAGTTCGACGAACATCGGAATGACCCAGATGATCGTCGGGATCATCCACATGCAGGCGACCGTGCCGAGCACGATGTTCTTGGTCCGCGACTTGGTGCGAGCGCACCAGTCGGCCGCAGGCGCCGACAGCACCACGGTGACGACGGCGCCGATCCCGGCCGCGATCGCGGAGTTGAGCAGCGACTGGCCGAGGCTTGCGGATCGCCAGGCTGAGTTGAACTGTGAAAACACGACTGGGTGCGGCAGACCGAGCCGGTTGGTCGCGTAATTCTGGGTCGTTTTCAGCGCGCTGATGATGAGGAAGTAGAAGGGGTAGACGAACGGAATGCACAGGCCAAGCGCGCCAAGATTCCGGAGAACGAGGCGGCCTCGCCTGCCTACGCCGCGGCGTTCAGCCGCGCTGCCGCGAAGGCGTATCGCGCCGCTAGTCATGTGACCACCGCCGGCCGATGACCCAAGCGGCTACGGCGATCAGGATGACCATTGCCAGCAGATAGACCGACTCCGCGGCGCCGACTCCGAACAAGCCGTTGGAGATCGTGTTGGTAAAGACGTCATAGTCGATCGACGCACTAGAGTTCCCTGGCCCGCCGGCCGTCAGCGAGTAGATCAGCCCGAACAGCCAGAGGAACACACCAAGCGCCTGGAAGGTCATCCACAAGATCAGCGTGCGCTTGATCCCGGGGACAATCACGTACCGGATCCGCTGCCAGCTGCCAGCGCCGTTGACGGCTGCGGCATCCAGCAAATCGGGCTGGATGCTGGTGAGCGCCGCGGTGAATATCGCGACACCCAGCCCCACGTTGGCCCAGGCCAACACCAGAATGATCGTTGGCTTGACAAGACTGGGGTCGTCGATCCATGGGCGAGCGAGCCCGCCGAGTCCTGTCTTTTGCAACGTCGTGTTCACAAGCCCTTCGGGGGCGAGGATCGGAGTGAACATGATTCCAAGCAGGGCGGGAGAGACAACAACAGGAAGGAAGATGAGCATTCGTACCAGACCGGCGACCCGGACGCGCGTGAAGAGGAACACGGCTATCAACAGCGGCAATAGCGTCCAGATCGGCAGGCCGAGCAGGTAGTAGCCTTCGTTCACCAAGATTGCGTGGAACGTCGACGACTCAGCAAGCAGCTTGAAGTTGCTGATCCCCGTGAACGGACTGTTGGTCCCAGGCTGCCAGTTGAACAGGGATCGCGAGAGCCCGAACGCCGCTGGCGCGACGACGACCGCGACGGCCGAGATCAGTAGCGGCGCGATGTAAGGCACCGTCGCGAGCCGGCCAAGCCAGCGCGTCCGGCGAGGTGGCCGACTCGGCCCTGGAGACGACGCGGTTGAGGTGAGAGAGTCTGACGAAACCGGCTCAGCGTCAACTCCCACGGGATTCGCGGCGCGCGTCATAGCCTGCCGAGGACCTCCGCCGATCGAAGTCGTCTCCCGAAGTTCGGCCTCCCCGCCTCCGGCGCCACCCATGGTCCGCTTCGCTCCAGGTCGGGCTACCCGACGATCTTCGGCCGCAGCTGCAACCGCAGTTGCTCCATCATCTTCAGCACAGAGCTCGTTGAGGTACGGCCCGTGATCATCTCGCCTGCATACCGCTCGTTGATGGCAAGGACGGAGACCGGGAACCCCACGTAGATCGTGTGGTTAACCGGGTTCTTGATCGCGGTCAGGATGGACTGGATTGCAGGATTACTTGTCGGCGTCACGGACTGCACATTGTTCGGGATGATGTGTCCGAGCGACCACATCAGGTTCTGAGCCTTGGCTCCTTCCATGAAGTTGATGTAGTCCCAGGCGCCCCTCGTGTCCGTCGTCCACCTCGTGATGCCCCACCCCGAGTTCGGGCCAGCGTCGACGAACGGCGGATATAGCGACCCCGGCAGCCTGGGCACCGGGAATACCCCCACGTTGGCTGTTCCGAGAGCCTTCTGTGAGGCAACTACGTTAGATACCAGCGGCGCATCGAGCACCATCGCGGCTTTTCCTGCGTAGAAGTTGTTATAGGCGTCGTTGTACAGGGTGAGGCCGAAGGCATCCTTCGCGTAATACGGACCCAGCGCCTTGATGTACGACCAGACCTTCTGGAAGACGGGGGATGTGATCGGGTAGTTGTAGTCGAGCCAGCTCTTGGTCACCGCTGGTGACATCAGCTGGTCCAGCAGCGGATATGCCCACCACTCCCACTCGTATCCGTCCTTGAACCCACCGGACAGAGCCGTGATGCCATGTGATTTCAGAACCTGACAGTCCTTAATGAACTGCTGCCAGGTGGTCGGGGCGACGTTCGGGTTCAGCCCCGCCTTTTTGAATAGCTTCTTGTTGTAGTAGAGAAAGTAGCCGTACTCGCTCCACGGGATCGAGAGGATCGAGCCGCCAGGGCCAGCTGCCTCAGCCAGCAGCCGCCAGTTCTTCCTGTCGCTCGCGGTGATGTAGCTCTGCAGCGGGATCAGGCCGTTGCGGTAGGCGGCTCCCGCGACGCCGGGAAAGACGCTGACGATGTTCGGCCCGGTTCCGGCTGCGATCGCGGCCGTCAGCTTCGTGCCCATCTGCGTGAACGAGATCGGCACGTCATTCACCGTGTACTGGGGATACTTCGCTTCGAACTCGGCGTCCAGCTTCTTCTGCAGCGGTTGCAGGCCGGCGGCGAAGCCGGACCAGAACTGCCAGACGACGAGGGTCTTCTTGCCTGCGTGGCCCTGAGAATGACTACCGCTGGACCCGCCGCAGGATGCGGCCGCTGCGGCGCATAGCACCGTAGCCAGGACCGCACTCCCAGACTTCATTAGCCGGCGATATGGCGTGCGCATGAATACCCAACTCCCGGTCTTGGCGGATTGAGTAGCCGCCAGTGCTTCACAGGGACGGCGTGCCGCGGACCGTCAGGGAAGCCGAGCACTCAGCTAGGTCCGCCCTGGCGCGGCTTGTTGGTTCAACGTGGGCTGCTCCCAGCCTTGGTAGACCGCCACGAAGTGTCTGGATCCTCGGGGTTTTCAGATCGGCTAAAGCATAAACTTATAATTCTTGGGGTGTCAACGGAGGGTCGCTCAGCCGGCTGGGGCGCCGTGAGGTGGGTGCGCAAAGCTCGTGGCGAGGTTCTGGGCGCTGCCCATCTCGGCCGATCGGTACGTGCTCTCGATGATGTCGATCACATGGCGTGCATGCTCGGCCGTCACCGTGGACTCGATGCCGTCCCGCACCCAGTCGACCAGTTGCATCACGTCTTCGAAGACGTGCGACTCGGGGATCTGGCTGTGGACCCCGGTGACGTGCGGCAGAACCCGCATCTGGGCGTCCCAATCCCAGGTCGGCGCGTGCGTAGTGAGCTCACGCCCCGGGAAATCGAACGGCTCCCCGTTGAGCAGCAAGCCGCGAATCTCGCCCTCGGTGCCGAAATAGCACGCCGCGGCGAAGTCCTCGATGATGTTGCCACTGGCCGTCCCGTACGCGACAGCGCACACGCCGTCGCCGAAGTCCAGCAGCGCGACTGTATTGTCGTCCATCTCAGGCGTAATGGAGCGACCGGCGAATTCGCGTGTCCTGACAACCACGCCGGACATTGCCGTGACTCGCCTGGCGGGGCCGAGCACGCTGGTCAGGCCGTGCAACGCGTATGCGGTCATGTCGTACAGCGGGCCGCCTCCCGGCTTCTTGAAGTACCACGACGGGTCGATCGGCGTAGGCGACCCGGCGGCGCGCTCGGGTTCTTCCTCCTCGTGATAGCGGCCGAACGCGCATCCGCAGATCGCCCAGCTCAGCTTGCCGATCGCGCCGTTGTCGATGAGTTCGCGGATGCGGGTAATCTGCGGGCGCAGAACCTCACCTGGGGACGCGACGATCCGGAGATCATTGCTGGCAGCGAGCTCGATCAGCTCATCAGCTTCCCCGACAGTCGTTGCCATGGTCTTGTTGAAGTGAACGTGTTTCCCCGCAGCCAGGGCGATCCTGCCGTGCGCCGCGTGCAAGCCAATGGGCGATGCGATCGTAACCGCGTCGACTTCCGGATCGGCCACGAGCTCTTCAATTGTCGCGTAGCTGCGCTCCACGCCATGGCGCCGCCCGACCTTCTCGGCCCGATCGATGACCGGGTCGCACACGGCGGCGACCACGACGGAGTCGGCCAGGTCTGGCTGGACGAGGTGGGGAAGCAGCGCGCGCTGGGCGAGTGCTCCAACGCCGACGATCCCGAGCCGCAGCGGTGGCCGCGCGACACTCATCAGACCACCGCCTCCGTTGCGCCGGCCGGAAGCCCGTCAGCTGCCCTTGAATCGACCGCGACCGGCTGCCCCGATGCGGCAGCTCGTCGCGCCGCCTCAATGACGTCAAGAACGTGCACGGCGTGGTCTGCCGAAGCCAGCGGCTGGCGCGAGCTTGCGATGCATTCGGCCAGGTGGAGCACGCCCAGGATGTGGTCTGGGCCGGCGGCGCGTTCGTGCGCGACCGCGACGTCTGCCCAGGCATCTGCGCCCGGCTCGAGCACCCGAACGGGCTCTGCGACGTCGAGCAGGCTGAACGCGACGGCGCCCTGGTCGCTCCTGAGCTCACATTCCGGCGCCATGCCCTCGGCAGTCGCGAACGTTGCTTCCACGGACGCAACGCATCCAGGCAACGAGGCAACGAGCTGCCAGTGATCCTCGCATTCGACTGGAACGACCTTGCCGCGGAAGGGGCCGTCGTTGATCACGAAACTGTCCCTCGTCCGACTCGCCAAGGCCGCGACCTCCCGTACTGGTCCCAGCAGCCCGGTCAGCGCGTGCAGCGGGTAGACGGCCATGTCAATAAGTGGCCCGCCGGCCGCGCTGAAGAACGGCGTGGGGTCAGACGCGTATCCCTCCCACGGCGGAACGCCGCCGTTAGCGTGAGCACGTGCCGACCGGATGATGCCCAATCGGCCCGATGCCAGCAGTTCGCGCACGTAGCGGATCTGCGGGAATAGCAGCACAGACGGAGCACAGACCAGCGCGAGGTCCATTCGCGCTGCCAGATCGCGCAGGTCGCGTGCGTCGTCGGCGCTCACAGCGACCGGCTTCTCGGTATAGACGTGACGTCCGCGCTTGAGTGCTGCGCGGTTGACCTCATAGTGGAGATCCAGGGGAGTCAGGTTGACGACGGCATCGATATCGCTCTCGATCGCCTCCCGGTAGTCCGTGCTCCACCGCGACGAGTACCGTTCAGCAACGCTGCGAGCGCGGTCCTCATGGCGACCGCACACGATAACCACGTCGGCGATCCCGGCAAGGCGGTGGGCTTCTGGCAGGTAGTCGCGCTGCGCAACATCTCCCACTCCGATGATGGCGATGCGCAGCGGTCTCACGGCCCGGAGATCTCTCTGGTCGCGGCCGGCCCGGAGCCGTCACTGGCCTGCGCTCGGGCCTGGGCCGGCATCAAGCGCACGAGCAGGTCAGTTTCACGACTGGAGTCGACCTGGAACCGCACGCGGTCGCCGCGATGGACGAGGCGGAAATACTCGACAGGCACGCGGTTGCCAGCGAACGCCGTTCCCTCTACCTGCAGCAATGGCTCGCCGGTCGACACACCCAGGCGATCCGCTTGCTCGGCGCTGGCGCGCGACATCTCGATCGTGCTCTCAGCTCGCGTGACTACCACGCCGTACTGCTCACGCAGCGTCTCGTACAGCGACGCATGCTCGAATGAGGCGTCGAACAGCTTCGGGTAGGTCTTCAAGGACAGATACGCCTGAAGCAACGCGAAAGGCTCCCGATTGACAACCGCCACGCGTTCAAGCAGCAGCACGGTGCGTTCGCGGGTTTGCAGGGCCTGGGCTACTTCCTTTGGCGTGAGTACCCGCACCTGCCTGATAACGCGCATGTCGACCGGGACGGCCTGGTCGCGCATGCTCTCTGTGAACGAGTGCAGAATCGAGATTTTCGCGTTCAGCGAAGAGCCCCGCACAAATGTCCCTCGACCGCGGCCGCGCACAAGCAGGCCTTTGTTAACCAGATCAAGAATCGACTGGCGCACGGGAGCAATCGAGACGCCGAAGAGCTGAGCGAGATCCCGCTCCGGCGGCAACCGCTCGCTAGAAACAAGCTCGCCGCGTTCGATCAGCCCGACGATAACCTCGCTGATCTGCGTGTGAAGTGGCTTGCTCGAGCCTCGGCCGACACTCAGGCCGTGCGTCAACTGATGCCACCGCTGCAATAGCTCAGATCCGCCTTGCTGGGGCTGCATCTCAGATAGTCCTGAAGTCATGAGTTTATTAAAAAACGCTGGCGGATACCTAGTTTATTATTTTATGAGTATTAAGAGAGTTGTCAAGAGTCTGGTCGCGTTGGCGCGGTGTGGCAGGACAGAATGCCTGGGCACGACATCAGGCCGTGGCTGTAGTACCGCCATCGACCATCAGTGCTGTTCCCGTGACGAAGGACGCGTCGGCTGACGCAAGGAACGCTACGCACGCGGCGACCTCGGCTGCGTAGCCCATACGGCCCAGCGGTGCGAATGCCTCGTACTCGCGCCGGAGCGCGGCCGGATCGTCGGCCAGTGCCAGGAACGCTTCGGTCAGCGGCGTATCGATGATCCCGGGGCAGACGCAGTTGGCGCGCACCTGCCGCGGGGCGAGATCGAGCGCTAGCGCGCGCGTGAATTGAAGCACAGCACCTTTCGAGGCCGTATACGCGGCGTTGGCCGGGAATGCGACAACCGAGTTGATCGAGCCGACGTTGACTACCGATCCGCCGTCAGCCACGAGCGGCCCGAACGCGCGGCACATCTGGAATACCCCTGTGACGTTGATCGCTATCACGCGCTCCCACTCGGCATCGGTGGTGTCCCATACGAGCGGCGCGTTCGGCAGGTCGACGCCGGCGTTGTTGATCAGGATGTTGAGCTTGCCGTAGCGCGCCGCTACGAGCTCGGCGAACCCGGCGACGCGCTCGGCGTCAGCGACGTCGAGCACGTGCGTGTCAACGGTCAGATCCCGCATGATCAGTCCCGCGCGAGTCTGCGCCAGGTGGTCGGCCGTGCGTGAAGCGGCTATGACGGTGGCGCCCTCCTCGGCTAGGCGCTCGCATATGGCCCGGCCGATGCCGCTTCCCGCGCCGGTCACTAGCGCTACCTGGTCGGTGAAGCGGGGCGTATTCGTCGTCACAACTGTTCGTCTCCAAGGTCGGCATACAGGCCCGCGTCGACAACTGCTATGCCGGTGTCGGGATTTGGGAGATCGCGGGCGAGCGCTTGCGCGTCGCCAAACGCGGCAAGGCCCCAGACCGCCAATGAGCGCGAGCCGGGGGCCAGCGCGCCCAGCGGTCTGGCGAGGCAGCGCAGCGTGCGCTCGGGGTGAAGCCGCCCTCTGCTTGTGAATGCGGCCGCCAGACTCTCGTCGCTGACCCCGTCGCAGCTGAACCACTCGACGAGGTAGCGGCCCTCGGTAGCCTCCGTCGGCTCGGTGACAGGCTGGTAGCAGCCTGCACGGTCGATCCGCGCAACGGCCTCGAACTCGGCGTGGTGCTCGGCCACCTCGGCCTGGCGGAACAAGCGCTCCCAGTCGTCGATTCGGTCGAGCCCGGATCCGGGCGTGTACCAAACACACATGTACTCAGGCTCTGGCCCGACGCGCCAGGTGCGGCCGACGTTCAGGATGATGCGGTCGTCGCCGTGACGGTGTGCCCAGGTGCCCTGCGTCCGTCCCGCCACGGCGTGGAACCGCTCGAGCGGCGCCGACGGGCGACGACTGATGAACTCGACGTACACCAGCACGGCTATGCCCCGCTGTCCGAGGCGACCAGCGGCAGCGAAGGTGCAGCCCCGATCAGCCGGCGTGTGTAGTCGGCTGACGGGGCGTTTAGCACCGTGACCACCTCGCCGGTCTCCACCTGCGCTCCGCGCTCGAGCACCAGCACCTCATCGGCCACGGCCGCGACGACGCCGAGGTCGTGGGTGATGAAAAGCAAAGCCAACCCGAGCTCCGTCTGAAGCTCGCGCAGCAGGTCAAGCGCGGCCGCTTGGACCGAGACGTCCAGCGCCGAGGTGATCTCATCGCAGACGAGCAGATCGGGATGCGCCGCCAGGGCCCGCGCGATCGCCACTCGCTGGCGCTCGCCGCCCGACAGTGAGCTCGGATACCGCTCGCCGAGCCGCGCCGGCAGCCGCACGCGCTCCAGCAGGAGCCCAACCTCGGATTGGCTCGCGCGCTTACTGACGCCGCGTAGCGCACGCGCTGGCCAGCCGATCTGGTCAGCGATTGTGTGGCGCGGATTGAGCGACTCGTAGGGGTTCTGTGAGATGAGCTGGATCCTTCTGCGCTGCTCCCTGGTGCGGCGCCTGGCCACTGCGGCCAGCTGCTCGCCGCCGAACTTGATCGATCCGGCGTCGGGAGCGTGCAACCCGGCCAGGCAGCGGGCGATGGTCGTCTTGCCGCTACCGGACTCACCGACGAGCGCGACGCACGACCCTGGCCAGACCTCGAACGACACGCCGTCGACGGCAGTTGTCGTCAGGCCGCGCGTCCGGTGCCGCGCGGTCAGGTCCGTCACGGCCAGCAGCGCTGACTGCCGTGCGGGCGGGGTCACATCGCGAGGCGTCGGAAGCCGCCGGGTGGTGTCGGCCCAGCGGATGCACCGGACGAGATGACCGGCCGCAACCTCGGTCATCGGCGGACGGGCGTCGTCGCATTGCGGGATTCGCAGACCGCAACGCGGCGCGAAGAGGCAGCCTGTCAGCAGGTCAGTGTCCTCGGGGGCGACCCCGGGGATGCCGACGAGGCGCTGCGGACGCCGGTGGTCTGGCACGCTCGAGACCAGCCCAGCGGTATACGGGTGGCGAGGCCTCCCGATTATGGCCATGAGTCGTGCCTGCTCAACGATCTGCCCGCTATACATGACCGCGACACGATCGGTTACCGTCGAGACGGCGGCGAGGTCGTGCGACACATAGATGAGCGCCACGTCCAGTTCATGCCGAAGCCGGTTCACCTCTTCGAGGATGAGGCTCTGCGTCACGACGTCCAGACCGGTTGTCGGCTCGTCGAGGACGACGACGCGCGGCTCGCACGCCAACGCGATCGCGATCGCGACCCGCTGTTGCTGGCCGCCCGATAGCTGGTGCGGAAAGCGCCGCTGGAACGCTCCGTCAAAGGGCAGTTCGACCCGCCGCAGCAGTTCCGCTGCCCGGCGGTCAACATCTCCGTCCCTGGCATGGACCTGTTCCCTGGCATGGACCCGCAGCATCTCCCGGATCTGGGCGCCAATCCGCATACCCGGGTTCAGCGCCGCGGCCGGGTCTTGCGGAACATAGGAGATAAATCGTCCGCGCATCGGGCGAAGACCCGCGTCCGGGCGGCCGACGAGCTCATCGCCCGCAACGCGCACCGAACCGCCGGCGAATTCCAGTCCGGGGCGCGCGTAGCCGAGGAGCGCTTGCCCGAGCGTCGTCTTGCCGCTGCCTGATTCACCGACTAGGCCGAGCGACTCGCTTTCGCGCACCGCCAGCGACACGCCTGCCAGGACGGCCGCTCCGGATCGAGCGCGCACCGTCAGGTTCTCGACTACCACGACTGGATCGGTCATCGGCGCAGCGATTCGGTGTCGAGTGACTTCCCGAGTGACGCGGCGAACGCATCAGCGAGCGTGTTGAGACTGACTGTCAGTAGCCCGATCATGAGCGCGGGGATGAGCACAGCGAGCGGGTTGATCGTGATGCCCGCCCGGTTCTCGGAGATCATCAGCGCCCAGTCCGCCGTCGGCGGCGCGATCCCCAGGCCGAGAAAGTTCACCGCCGCCACCAGCAGGATCGAGACCGTGAACCTCGGTCCGGCGTCCGCCACGAGCGCGCCGGCCATGTTCGGCACGAGTTCTCTTCGCAGGATCGTCAGCAGCCGGTCGCCACGCGCGACCGCCGCCTCGACGTAGCCGCGCACGGAGACTTCGAGCGTCGCGGCCCGCACGATGCGTGCGACGCCTGGCATGTGGACAACCGCGATTCCGATTATCAGCGCGGCCGTATTGTTGCCGAACCCAGACGCCAGCAGCAGCAGGAAGATGATCGGGGGGAAGGCCAGCAGCACATCCATGCAGCGCATCAGCACCGCGTCGATCCAGCCGCGCCGATAGCCGGCGAGCAGGCCGACCATGCCCCCCGTCAGGTACGCCAAAAGCGTCGCCAGGAACCCGAACACAATCACCGTTCTGCCGCCGGCCAGCACCCGGCTCAGAACGTCCTCGCCTGCGTAATCCGTTCCCAGTGGCGATGACGCCGATGGCCCGGCGAATGGAGGACCGATCAGCGCGGTCGGAGCGTGCGGTGCCACGGCGGGGCCAATCGCGACCAAGGCCACGAGCAGGAGCACCACCGCGATCGCGATTCG
>Ga0126373_10003850_pt1 | contig 11329 bp, 11 predicted proteins | sample PanSoiMetPlot_11_FD_92545 | JGI IMG/M metagenome (GOLD analysis project Ga0126373, IMG submission 92545) | Tropical forest soil microbial communities from Panama - MetaG Plot_11 | ecosystem: Environmental > Terrestrial > Soil > Tropical forest > Bulk soil | place: Panama | collected 2016-02-17
GCCTTCGCGGCCGCCTTGCGCGTCGACGCTCGGCTCATCCCATGCATATGGGTCGGGCCGCCTACGACAATGAGATCGGCTTCCGACAGAACGGCGGCGCTCGCTCGCCAAACCGGGATCACGCTGACGTCGAAGCCGGATCCGAGCCCAGTTGCAACAGCGTCGGCGATCTTGTGGGTGTTCCCGTACATGGACTCAAAGACCACCACTGCTCGCATGACTCTCACCTCTGATCTTCTTGACGCACTTCAATCCTGCTGCTTCGCGGCTCGGGGGGGCAGGGCCTAACGTCACGTGACCGGCGGACCTTCAGCGGCTCTATGCAGAACTCGGCGCTGCCCGAGACGCAGGCATTTGCTGAGAAATATGCCTCCGTCGTCGGTACAGCGCCGACGTTCTACATCCTCGCAGTTATCGAGGAAATGCGGTTCAGCTAACCACCTCTCCCTTGGCAAGCTCTGCACTTGCTGGCTGCCTGATGCCATGCTTACCGCGCAAAGGTGACAGCCAGCGCGGCAAGTACCAGGTGCGCTCGCCGAGAAGCGCCATGGCGGCGGGCATGAGGACGCCGCGCACGATCGTCGCGTCGATCAGGATGGCCGACGCCATGCCGATGCCGAACATCTTGAACTCGATCACTGACAGCGTCGCGAAGATCGAGAACACCGCGACCATGATGACCGCCGCGCTGGTCACGACACCTGCGCTCGCGCCGATGCCACCGGTTATCGCCTGCCGAGTGGAGGCTCCCCGCGATCGGAGCTCACGGATGCGGCTCAGCAAGAACACGTGGTAATCCATGCTGAGCCCGAACAAGATCACGAACATAAACAGCGGCATCCATGGCACGATCGCCCCAAAGGGGCTGAATCCGAGCTGCTGGTGCAGATGCCCGTCCTGGAAGATCAGCGTGATCAGGCCGTACGCCGCGCCGACGGAGAGCAGATTCAGCACGATCGACATGAGCGGGATGGCCACCGACTGAAATGTGATCATCATCAGCAGGAAAGCCAGCCCGAGAACAAACACGAAGACGAACGGCGCACGCTTATCTAGCTGGGCTGAGAAATCGTGGTTGCCAGCCGTGAAGCCAGTTACGGCGTAGCTGATGCCGGGCACCTTGCCTAGCGTGGCCGGGAGCACTTGCTGACGCAGTGTCGCCAGCGCGTGCTCCGACTTTGCGTCGGTGCCTCCTCCGGCCAGCGGGACCGAAACCATTAGCACCCGACCGCCGCCCATCAGGTCCGTTGTCACCGGCTCACGAAGCTCCGGACTCGTCGCCGCTCGCCCCTGCAGGGCGGCGACGGCCTGGCGTACTTGCGGGCCGGACAGGTCATGGCCGGTCACAACCACCTCGGCAGGCGCGGGGCCGCCGGGGAACGCCCGCTGGGTGGCCAGCAGGTTCTGCACGACTGGGACGTTGGCCGGCAGGTCGCGGAAGCCCGCGTCAGCTAGCCGCATGCCAAGGGCAGGTGCGGCCAGAGCGCCAAGGAGTACCGCGGCGGCGCCGCCGAAGAGCAACGGCCTGGCCACGACGCGCTTCGCGAGCCCTTCCCAGAACCGGGACGGCCTGGCCTTAGCACGACGCCGTCCAAGGAACGGAATCTTGCCACGCTCGACCCGGTCGCCGAGCAACGAGAGCGTGGCCGGGAGCACGGTCAGCGAGCCAAGGATGGAGACTCCGACAACGAGGATCGTGCCGATCGCCAATCCGGTGAAGACGTCGATTCCGGTCAGGAACAATCCGGCAAGCGAGATCATCACCGTTAGCCCGGACACCATGATCGCCCGGCCGGATGTGCTCGCAGCGACCCGCAACGCCTCGTTCTTGTCCCGTCCAGCGCTACGTTCCTCCCGCTCGCGACGCAGATAAAACAGGGAGTAGTCAATGCCCACAGCCATGCCCACGAGCAGCACGATTGACGACGTTGTGCTCCCAACGGGCAGCCAGCGGCTCGGGATCGCCAACAGCGAGATCGCCGTCGCGACCGCCGTGCCGGCCAGCAGCAACGGAATGCCCGCAGCAATCAGCGCACCGAAAGCGATGAGCAGCAGCACAAGCGTGATCGGTACGGATGTCACTTCAGCCCGGCGGAAGTCCGCACCCACGATGCTGTTGGTCGCGCGGCCGACGCTGGCCTCTCCGGCTTCAGCGATCCGCAAGCCGCGATGCTGAGCCTGGACGGCCGCGACGGCACGCTCTGCGGGCGCGACCGTCTTGTCGGCGTTGTTCGGGTCGCCAGCCACGGTGAAAGTGACAAGTGCTGACCGGCCGTCGCGCGATATCAAGCCGTGGGCACCACCGCTGGCGAGCGCCCGCCCGCCAGGAGCAAGCGGAGTGCGTACGTCGATGGCCGATTGCGGAACGCTGCGGAGCCCCGCGGCGACCTGCGAGATAGCCTGCAGCACCTGCGGGTCTCTCGCGACCTGGAGCCCGCCGGTCCGATCTTGAATGAGGACGGTCTCGATCGGCCGCTGCACGACGCCGGGCTGGTTCAGCACTCGCTCGGCCCGGCCGGCTTGGCCTGGGTCGTAACTATTCAGGTTCTTGGTCCCGAGCATGTTGCCGACGGCGATCGCGACTGCCACAAGGACCAGCCATCCGATGACGGCGGTCTTGCGGTGCCGGACGCTCCAGCCGGCGATTCGTTCCACTAGTGGACCGCGGGTTTTCGCGCGGCCCGGCGATGGGCCCTGGGCCTCGCCTTGCGATAGTGCACGCTGTTGTTGCAGCTGTTGTTGCATTGGAACCTCACTGGATTCGTTACGTGCTGGCTTCGGATCTGTGCGCTAATCAGCCTCAGATATCGCGCGCTGCAACGGCATCCGGCAGGCCGCCGAATCGGAGGTAGGGCTAGCCTCCGGCTGATTCCGGGGGGCTGCGGGATGGGTGGTTCGCCTCGGGTGCCCCTATCTTCGACAGAAGACGACCAAGCTCGCGTCGGCCGCACCCGGCGCTGAACAAGTCGTTGGCCGGGCCGACGCCCGGCCCGGGGATGTGATCAAGGAGGAGTCCGTGGCGGACAGCGGATCCGGCACCGCGGCGCGTAATCGCGCCAGGCCGGCAGGCCAGAGGCAGCGCTTCGGCCTGGCCGCCGCCTTCGGCATGATTGTCTCTGGGACGACCTGGCTAGCCGTCATCCATCTGCTCGCTGGCCTGTTCATCGGCATAGCCACATTCACGATCGCCGTCACCGGCGCGGCCCTAGGTATAGGCCTCCTGCCGATCTTCCTTATCGGGATCCCGCTGCTTGTGGCTGTCCTGTGGATTTGTGATCTGATAGCTCACGCGGAGCGGAACAGGTTCTCGCTCATGCTGGGCACCGAAATTCCCGAGCCGGTGCGAGCACCTGACCGGCCAGCAGGCTGGCGCCGTCTCAGCCTGTCTTTCCTCATGCGCTCCAGTTGGCGCAGTTTCGCTTACGCGATAGTCAGGCTGCCGCTCAGCGTGGTCCAGGTCGTGGTGGTGACATTCGTCTGGGCGACGGGGATTGCGCTGCTCACCCTCCCGGCCTACAACTCAGCGCTGCCGACCGGTGCCGCTCATTTCGGCCATGTCGCGTTCGGTGCCCCGCTGGTGCAAACGGCTCTGGCACTGGCCGGAGTGCTGGTGCTGCTCGCAGCGCCATGGGTGACACGCGGTCTGGCCGTCGCGGACGCAACCGTCGCGCTGTGGCTGCTTGGGCCGAGCCGGTCAGACCGGCAAGCCGGGCTGACCGCGCGAATCGGCGAACTCGAGAGCAGCAGGGCGAGAGTCGTCGATGCCGCTGAAGTGGAACGACGCCGGATCGAGCGGGACCTGCACGACGGTGCTCAGCAGCGCCTGGTGTCACTCGCGATGGAGCTTGGACGCGCCAAGGCGAAATTCGCATCCGATCCTCAAGGGGCGCAGGCGATCGTCGACCAGGCCCACGAGCAGGCAAAAGCTGCGCTCACCGAGATACGCAACCTCGTGCGAGGAGTGCATCCCCCAGTGCTGTCTGACCGGGGCCTCGACGCAGCCCTGTCCGGCCTGGCTGCTATCAGCCCCGTTCCGGTTGCCGTTACAGTCGACGTTTCCGTCAGGCCCCCCGCAGGCGTGGAAGCAATCGCCTACTTCGTCGTGGCCGAGGCGCTTACGAACGTCGCCAAGCATGCACGGGCGAAGCAAGCAGATGTCACCGTTCGCCGGGCTGGCGATTGGCTAATGCTCGTGATCTCCGATGACGGCATAGGCGGCGCAGACAGCCGGGGGCAAGGCCTTTCCGGACTCGCCGCTCGTGTGGCCGCGGTAGACGGACGACTCGAGGTCACGAGCCCGGCCGGTGGACCTACCGTGATCGAGGTGGCACTTCCATGCGGCTCGTGATCGCCGAAGATTCCGTGTTGCTGCGCGAGGGCCTTACCAGGCTGCTCGCCGAGGCGGGACACGAAGTTGTGGCCGCCGCCGGTGATGCCGAGGAGTTCCTGCGCGCCGTCGAGGCGCACCAGCCTGATGCTGTCGTGGTCGACGTGCGCATGCCGCCGACGTTTACCGATGAGGGTCTGCGGGCGGCTCTAGTGGTGCGCAGCACCTGGCCAGCAGTCGGAGTGCTCGTCTTGTCGCAATACGTCGAAGAACGATACGCGACCGAACTGCTCTCTGACCGACCACACGGCGTCGGATACCTGCTCAAGGACAGGGTGGCTGACCTGACGGAGTTCCTGGATGCGCTCGACCGAGTCGCCAACCAGGGCAGCGCCCTCGACCCGGAGGTGGTCGCTCAACTGCTGGCTCGCAGTCGCCACCCGCTGGCAAGCCTGACCGGGCGAGAACGAGATGTTCTTGCCCTCATGGCCGAAGGCCGGTCGAACGCGGCGATCGCGGCCGAGCTTGTCGTCAGCGATGGCGCAGTCGAGAAGCACATCAACAGCATCTTCTCCAAGCTCGGCCTCGCACCGGCCGACCGTGATCACCGCCGGGTTCTAGCGGTGCTGCGCTACCTGGGAGCTGACGGATCATGAACACATCTCTGCGGATGACACGAGGCAGGCGCTGGGCTTTGGGCATCGGCGTCCCGATCGCCCTGGCCATCATCGGGTGGACTGCCGTTTCCGAAATTGCCTATGCCGGCCAGGACAGCTACCCCGTCCGGCTGACCATCCCGATACGCGCAAACTCGGCGACCGTCGCAGTCGACGCAGGCGATGTGAACGTAGGACCCGGCACTGGCAACGTGCTGCGAGTGACCGGGACAGCTCACTACTCGATCGTCCGCTCGCGTGTCACCTGGACGTCAACGGCTTCCGGCGTTGCCGTGCGCTCCGACTGCCGGTTCCCCACTGGCACATGCGGCTTCAATTACCAGGTCGCCGTGCCGCCCGCCGTCCACGCGGTGCTTACCAACGGCTCTGGCGACGAGACCGTGCGCGGCCTTTCCGGAACGGTCCACGTGCTGACTGATTCGGGCGATATTCACGCGCAAGCGCTCAGCGGCCCGCTGACGATGACTGACCACTCTGGTGACGTTTCTGGCTCAGCATTGTCCGGGCCCCAGGTGGTAATCAAAAACAATTCGGGTGACATCGTCATCTCGGGCTTGAGCAGCCGCGATGTTTCCGCCACTGACGATTCCGGCGACATCACCCTGACCTTCACGACTGCCCCGACCAGCGTCCGGGTTCTCGACGATTCGGGCAACGTGACGATCGTCCTGCCGCACGGCAACACCACTTACAACGTCAGTGCGATCGCCGATTCCGGATCGCGGACTGTACGAGTGCCGACCAGCTCACTCTCGCCGCATGTGATCAGGGTGACTGCCCACTCTGGCGATATCACCATCACCCAATGATTGCGGCCATCGCGTCAGCTAGCCGCTGATAGTCCCGCAGTGTGTTGTAGAGCTGCGCCGATACCCGCAGCCAGTGTGACTTACCGTGCGTCGTGACCGGCACGACTACGCCGTGGTCGGTTAGGAGGCTGCGTTCGAGCGCCCTGGCCTGCGTCTCGGTTAGCTGCAACGGCACGCGCACAGCTCGCATTGATCCGGCCAATCCATCACTGACCTGGTCGCGACCGGTCCCAATCCGCTGCGCGACCAGATCCGCACCCTGCCGCGCTAGCTCATTGTTGTGCTGGCGCACTGTCTGCCAGCCGGCTTCAGCAAAGAAGTCCAGCGTTGCCGGAACCGAAAGTAGAGCACTCGGATCATGGGTGCCGGTCCAGTCAAACGACGGCCGGTACCCGTCGGACAACCCATGCGAGGCCACCAGCGGCCGCAAGGTGTCGCGCCATTGCGGGGCGGCATACAAAGCTGCGGATGCCTTAGGCGCACAGACCCACTTGTGCATGTTGCCGACCCAGAAGTCAACGCCAAGCTCGCCGAGGTTGACCGGGAGCATGCCGGCGGCGTGCGCGCCATCGACCAAGATTGGCACTGCCAGCCGACGGCACTCACGCGCGACTTCCTCGACTGGGAACACCATGCCACTACAGGAGGCCACATGATCGATGACGAGCAACCGCGTGTTGCCGGTCACATGCGACAGGACGGACTCGGCGACAGATTCTCGGTCGCTTGCTGGCACCGCGACCGGCGCGACCTTCAGCACCGCGCCGACGGACTCGACGGCGCGGCGAAGCTGGATAAGCACGGCCGGATAGCTGTGGTCGGTGGCAACCACTTCGTCGCCTGGCGCTAGCCGCATCTGCGCGATCACTGTCTGAGTGCCGCTCGTGGCGTTGTTGACAAAGACCAGGCCTTCCTCGTCAGCGCCAAGGAAGGAGGCGACTTGCTTGCGCACTGCTTCCAGGAGCTCTGGCAGCTCATATGCGAGGAAGCCAACCGGATTGCGTTCCATGGCATCGCGCAACGCCTGCTGTTGCCTCAGTACGCGAACTGGCGTAGCCCCGAAGCTGCCGTGATTGAGGTAGGCAAGGGCAGGATCCATCGCCCAAGCAGACGCATCGGGAAGACCGGTGGCGTCAGGGAGACCGTTAGCTGCTGTCATGCCAAATGCGATGCTAACACCCAGCTGGGTATCAACGGGACGGTCCAGATACCAGCGCCAACATCCTCGCCAACAGCGGCCCAATCGGCCAGCATGGATGCCGAGGAGGCCCAATGCCCATTACAGAACGACTTGTCGCCGCCGGCGACGTTGAGCTTGCGATCGCCGAGGCTGGCGCCGGACAGCGGCCCTTGCTGCTCGTGCACGGATTCACCGGAGCGAAGGAAGACTTCACCCCATGGCTTGACGACCTTGCCGCCGGCGGCTGGCATGCGGTGGCACCAGATTTGCGTGGCCACGGCGCGAGCTTCAAGCCAAGCGCGGAGTCGGACTACTCGTTCCAGATCATGGCCGATGACATGCTTAGCCTGACCGATGCTCTCGGCTGGGATCGATTCGTGCTGCTCGGTCACAGCATGGGAGGCATGATTGCCCAGTTCATGGCCTGCGCGGCAGCGGATCGGCTGGACGGGTTGATCTTGATGGACACCTCTCATGGGCCGTTGACCAACCTGGATCCCGAGATGATTCAGGTTGCGGTGTCGATCGTCCGGACGCAAGGCATGAACGCGCTGGCGACGATCCTCGCCGAGAACCAAGGACCTCTGGACACCGCGGCGCACCAGCGCCTTCTCAAAGAGCAAGACGGCTACGCCGAGTTCGAGGACCGCAAGTTCCGGGCAACCTCTCCTGCGCTCTACTGCGCGATGGCTCCAGTGTTTGCGACCACAGCCGATCGCCTCGACGACTTGCGCAAGCTGCCGGACACCTTGCCCGTGCTCGTCATCGTCGGAGAGCAAGACCAGCCGTTCCTCGCGGCATCGCGGACCATGGCCGCAGAAGTCGGCCAGGCGGAGCTAGCGGTCATCCCGAATGCCGGGCACTGCCCGCAGTTCGAGAACTCCCCGGCGTGGTGGCATGCGCTAGCCACCTTCCTCGCAAGGCTGCCAGCGGGATAGGTCGCACGCATTTACGGTTCACGGGGCAAAAATGATTTGTGGCGCTCGCAAGTCGAGCGCCACACTCCCGGTACATGATGCCGTTGGCGGAGCTCGACAGGCTCGTAGAGCTCGTCGACCCAGACTCTTCCTGCTCGGTCGCCGACCAGGCGGCAGCGCCCTGGGGTTACGAAGCGGGCCGCGCCAAGTGGCGCCGGTCCAGCGCATCCCATGTATTCGTCCTGCTAGCTGACGAACGTCCCAGTCGCTACCTGCGTTTCGTGCCGGAGTCCGCGCGTCCGCTCGCCGCGGTGTCTCAGACGGCAACGCTGATGCAACAACTCGCCGACGCTGGAGTCGCGGTAGTCCGGCCTGTTCCATCGGCACGCGGGCGCCTTACCGAGCTGATTCCTACCTCGATTGGCCCTATGTGCGCCACGGTAGTTGAGTCCGCTCCGGGAAAGCAGATCGACGCCGACGACTTGACCCAGGACTACGCCGTGGCTTGGGGTAGCGCTCTCGCAAGTTTGCATAAAGCCGGACGCGACATCGCCTTCCCGGTCGTGCAACGGTTTGACGATCTTGGCCGACTGATTGCAACCGGCGACGCGATCTCAGCCGTCGTCAGATCACTTCTGACCAGGCTGCAGGCTCTTCCCGCCGATGATCGCCATTTCGGGCTCGTGCACGGCGACTTCGAACTGGACAACATCGCCTGGGGCGACGGCGTTCCAACCTCGTTCGACTTCGATGAAGCGGCCTGCTCCTGGTTCGCGGCCGATGTGGCCTTCGCACTGCGAGATTTGCAGGCGGACGCGAATGGAGGCGAGGCACGCAAGGACATGATCGACGCCTTCCTGAGCGGCTACCGCCAGGTGCGGCCGTTTGACAGCGATGACGAGGACTCGCTTGAACTGTTCACACGGCTCAATGCAGCCCGCGCCCTGGCCACGATCCTCGAAGTGCTGGCGGCCGACGGGCGGCCGCAAGACCATCCCGGCCTCTATCAACGCTTGCAGCGTTTCGTTCACCGCCAGCGTGCGATCGTCCTCAACGAAGTCGCGGCACCGTAATCAGGCAGTAGCGCGGGCATCGGCGAGCGAACCGCACAGGAAACTGCCGATCCGCCGTCGCAAGCTCGTCGCGTCCAGGCCGTGTGCTGCGACATGCTCCTCCGGCGTGCCGTAATGGCGGATCTCCTCCCGGCCGACGCCAAGCCCGATCACGCGGTGCGGAATGTCACTGAGTGCTTCAGCCACGAACGGCACGGAGGTCCCTGCCATGTAGGGCTCCACGACCACCACGTCCGGCTTGCCAACAGTCGCCCGGAGGGTCGCCGCGTCGAACGGCCGCACCGTCGCTGCATATAGCACCGTCACGTCCATGTCGCTGGTCGCAGCGAGTACGGCATCGGCGACCGGGCCGACTGCGAGCACGGAACCGCCGCTTCCCGTCCGCAGCACCGTGAATTCATCCGGCTGCACCGGGAACGGCGCCGTGTTGGCAGGAAGCGACAGCCGCACGTAGACCGGTCCGGTGGCGGCGATCGCGTCGCGCAGCAGCACCTCTGCCTCGTCTGGATGGCCCGGAACGTGCACGGTCCAGCCAGGCAGCGTGTCCAGCAGCGAGACATCGCCAGGCGCCATGTGCGTGCGGCCGTAGTACGGATAGTCAAACGAGCCGCCCGCACTGACCAGGACGGCCCCGACGCCCTGGTGCACAATGTCGAGCTTGATCTGCTCGAACGGCCGCTCTACCAGGAACGGCGCGAAGGTGTGCGCCACCGGCCGCATGCCTATCAGCGCGAGTCCGCTGGCAACGCCGATCAGCAGTTGCTCGCGAATGCCCAAGTTGATGACGCGCTCGGGGTAGCGGCGGCGGGCCGGCTCGAACGCACTGGCGCCAATGTCAGCCGTTACCACGGCAAGTCGCGGGTTGGAGTCCAGCAGTTCGCTAGTGACCTGCTCAAATCGCTCGCGCATAGTGTCCACTTCAAATGCTCCTGTTCTCGCTGGTCTTGATGGCCGCCACCACAACTTGCGGCCTGGCCGGATGTGGCGCACTTAGCGCAGCACCTAGCGCAGCATGGTCCCGGCCGTTGACGCGCACGGCCGACCAGCCTTCGCGGCTGAACCTCGTCTCCGCTCCCCCGGACCAGCCATACGACGAACTTGAGTTATCCACCACGATGACCGTCAGCCGGTCCAGGCCAATCGCGCCTGCGAACGCGATGGCCTCGTGGTTGGATCCCTCGTCCAGTTCTCCGTCGCCGACCAGCACGAATACTCGCGCATCCGCCTGCCCACGCGCCGTCAGCCCTAGCGCAACGCCCACCCCGATTGGCAGCCCGTGTCCAAGCGATCCGCTGGCGATTTCCACGCCTGCGATCAGGTTCCGGTCAGGGTGATGTCCGAGGATCGACTCGAAGCCACCGAAGCTTGGCAGGTCCGCCAGATCGATAAAGCCCTTGGCAGCCAGGACGGCGTAGTACGCCTTCGGCGAGTGGCCTTTGGATAGCAAAAACCAGTCTCGGTCGTCGTCGGCAACGGTCTGCGGGCTGATCCGCAGCACCTGGTCGTACAGCACCCACAGGACATCTAGAGTCGAGGCGGCCGAGTGGTCATGTTTCTCGTCGCCGCTCATGGCAGCCATCAACCCAGTGAGGTCACTGAACGTGAAGTCCGATTTCGCGGTCGCATTAATCATGCCAGTAAGCCTGCAACTTAAAGTGCACTTTAAGTCAAGAGCATAGGAGCCATATGCTCGGAACGTGGCTCCCCCTAGGAAACTCGACGTCCTGCCCATCTCCGAGCTTTCAGCTCGCAGCGGGGCGGCGCCTTCAGCGTTGCGGTTCTACGAGAAACTCGGCCTGATCAGCGCCGCGCGAACGGCAGGTAACCAGCGCCGTTACCCGCGGCACATGCTCCGCCGGGTCGCGTTCATTCGAGCTGGCCGTAAGCTCGGCCTCGAGCTCGCTGAAATTCAGGCGAGCCTCGCGCTTCTTCCGCCCGACCGCGCTCCGACCAGAAACGAGTGGAGCCGCGTCGCGAGGACCTGGCAAGCCAAGATCGACGATCGAATAGCTGAGTTGCGCCGGATGTCAGAAACGCTTGGCGGGTGCATCGGCTGCGGCTGTCTTTCGCTGCGCAGATGTGCGCTCTACAACCCGGGCGACGAGGCTGCCGGACTTGGCGGCGGCGCTCGCTGGCTTCTAGGTGACGAATCGCCAGCCGAGGATGCGGAGTAGCGTGACGGCGGATCGACACCGGAAGGAGCCAGATGCAGGCCAAGCCGCCGCCGCCAGACGTCGGCCTGTTAGGGACCGTGGCTAACGCTGCATTCGGAAGCGGGCGCAGGCTAGCTGGCGCCACCCGGCTGGCCGGTGCGAGCAAGAAGGGCGTCTATCGCGCAGCTTTCGA
>Ga0126373_10003851_pt1 | contig 11329 bp, 10 predicted proteins | sample PanSoiMetPlot_11_FD_92545 | JGI IMG/M metagenome (GOLD analysis project Ga0126373, IMG submission 92545) | Tropical forest soil microbial communities from Panama - MetaG Plot_11 | ecosystem: Environmental > Terrestrial > Soil > Tropical forest > Bulk soil | place: Panama | collected 2016-02-17
CGCCTGCGGGCTGATCGCATGACCGGGCTGCTGCGATAACGGTGTTGCTGCGATGACTGAGCTGCTGCGACGCGAGCCGCACGTGATCAACGCCGGGCTCGGCTTGCTGGCCGAATCGGCGGAACGGCAGGCTGCCCGCGTGACGCGCGTCGACTGGGCGCCCCCGATGGCGGGAACGGCCGACGACCTCGGTCTCGTCCTAAGGGATTTGCGACGAACAGTCGCGAATGAGCTAGCCGTCGAACGGATGCTCAGCGTGCGGGCACAGCTCGTCGATGTCGTGCCTGCGAGTGTCGCGCTTGGCCTGGAGCGCGGCGAGTTCCTGCACGCAGGTCCGCCCATCGACTGGGATCGGGCAGCGGGTCCGCTGCGCGGTGCGCTTATGGGCGCGGCAGTATTCGAGGGACTCGCCGACACGCCTGAAGCGGCCGCGGCCCTGGCCGAGCGCGGCCAGCTGACACTGGCGCCGTGCCACTCGCGCGGCGCCGTGGGACCGATGGCGGGCGTCATCTCGCCGTCGATGTGGCTATTCGTGCTCGCGGATCCGGCGACCGGGCGGCGGACCTACTGCTCGCTCAACGAAGGGCTCGGCAAGGTACTGCGGTACGGCGCGTTCTCGCCGGACGTGCTCGAGCGGCTGGCCTGGATGTCGGCGATCCTCGGCCCCCTTCTTTCCGCCGCGGTGCGCGACCACGGACCGGTGGACGTCACCGCGATCCTCGCGCAGATGGTGCAGATGGGGGACGAGGCTCACAACCGGAACAGGTCCGGCACACTCATGCTGCTGCGTGACCTGCTGCCCTCGATGGTGACATCTGGGCGGAGTGAGGCCGACGTTGCACGGGTGGCGGGGTTCATTGGCGGCAATGACCATTTCTTCCTGAACCTGGCGATGCCGGCGTGCAAGCTCGCGTTGGATGCCGCCCGCGACATTCCGGGCTCGACCATGGTTGTGGCGATGGCGCGCAACGGCACTGAATTCGGCATTCAGGTCGCCGGTACTGGCGATGAGTGGTTCACCGCACCGGCGCTGACGCCGCAAGGCCTGTTCCTCGGCAGCTACGGCCCCGCGGACGCGAGCCCCGACATCGGCGATTCGGCGATCACCGAGACTGCGGGCCTCGGCGGCTTCGCGATGGCGGCCGCCCCGGCGATCGCCCGGCTCGTCGGCGGCAGCGCGGCCGACGCCCTGGCCACGACCCGGCGCATGTACGAGATCACACTGGCCGAGCACCGGCTGTATCAGGTGCCGGCGCTGGAGTTCCGCGGCACGCCAGCCGGAATCGACGTGACGCTCGTGGCGCGGACCGGGATCCTGCCCCAGATCAACACCGGGATGGCCGGCAAGCTCGCGGGAACGGGGCAGGTCGGCGCTGGTCTCGTCACGCCACCGGCTGCCGTTTTCATCGACGCGCTGCGCGCGCTCGCGCAGCGCAAAGTCATGACCTAGGCATCCGTGCCCGCAGGGTAGGGCCCCTGCCACGATCGCGGCAGGGGCCCAACCTCGGTTAGCGGCGATTGCTCGGCGTTATGGCAGTGTTAGCGCCGGGCAGGGAGCAGCGGTTTGCGGGTTAGCTAGCACGCCAGAAATGAGAGTGCCGCCGTACTGTGCGATGGCAGGCTTGCCGTACTCGGCATCCTTTCCGAAGTTGTTCGTCGTAATGTTCGTGATCGTGTTCCCGAAGTTAAAGACGCAGGTGCCGGTCGGGAACAGGCCCACGCCGACGTTCTGCTTGTTGGTCAGCGTGAAGAACGGGTAGAACTTGGCACTCAGCGGTGGCGCCAGGCAGTCCGTACCGGTGGTGACGTTGCAGAGCGATTCCGATCCCGCTGCGTCTGTCTCGAACTGGACCCGCGGATAGGTATTGCCGGCCGGATCAAACGGCCCGACGTACCTGAATGACGTCGGCGTCGACGTTGAGCCGTTCGGCCAGGAGGTCGTCTGGTACGAGATCCCGTCAAAGTCCAGGTCGCCATTCTGGAACCGGTCGGCCTGACAGTAATTGATCGGCATCGTTTCCGTCACGCTGACGCCGTTGAGGGTGATCGTGCGGCTGCCCTGCGGCAGGCAGATGCCGTCGGCATATTCGCACAGATTCCCGCTAGTGAAGTTGTTGCTCGGGCAAGCGACCGGGCCGGCTGTACCCTCCGTCGTCGGATGCTGGCATACGCCGGTCGTCGTGCTGCACGAGCCTTCGCCTGTGGTGCTGCCGCCTTCGTTGCCGCCGACGCACGTGTCAGAGACCGAGTTGTCCACCAGGCCGGCACTCGTCAACGGGTCTTTATGCGTCAACGACGTGCAGACCTCGTTGTGCCCGATCTCCTGCTCCATGAGGACCCCGCCCTGAAGCGCGGCCCAGGGCACCTGGTTCACCCTTCTTGCGGTGTTGTACTCGGCGTGGAACGTGAAGGGAGAGCCCGCGCAGGTTAGGTAGTTGGTATTCATGAACCCGTTGGCGGAGCTGGCGATCATGAAACCGGTCTTGCCGGTCGTAACATCGGTCACGGTCGCCGTGAAACCCGCAGTGGGCCCGGTCAGCGGATCGGTGATGGCAACCTTCACGACATCGCCCGAGCTGAGCTTCAGCGTGTTGGCATTCGGCGTGAAGGTCCTGCCGTTGGCCAGCTGCGGGCTTGGCGGCCCGGTCGGGACGCCGTTGGTCTGCAGGTAGGCGAAGTTCACCGGCTCTGGGCAGTTGGGGTTGATGTTGGCGAAATCGAACTTGCCCTCGAAGCTGTCAATAGTCATCGCCACGCACCACTTGAGCGTGCTGCAGCTGCTGTTTTCCTGGAACGGCGTGAAACCCGGGGCGTAGAACTGGAGCTCGCTGAAGGCCGAGCCCGCATCGGTCGCCGAGTTGAGGCCGGTGTTGGCGTCACTGTGCGGAGTGCACGGATTCTGCGGGTAGGACCCTGGGTCGCAAAGCGGCAGGCCGAACCAGGCGGCGCCGGTCAGCTCGGCGTACTTCGTGACCGAACCGGTGTTCGTCGGAGGCGTGGCTGGGTCCGTCGGGAGCTGCATGAAGTAGGTCATCGTGTTGCCTGAGCCGGTGACGCCGGACTCGAACTTCACGCTCGGCTCGTCGTGCCCGACGTAGTGTCCATTGTCGATGAACCGGCCGGCACCGTAGCCGCCGTAACCGGTAGCGCCGCGCGGGTCGGTGCACAGCTTCCTGAAGCCAGGATTGACCGACGTGTAGGTCTTGCTCCACCCATTGCAGTCGAGCATGTTCACCGCGTTGGGCTTGACGGTGCCTTTGACGAGACTGGCCGCAGCCGTGCTATGCGCGGGAGAGCTCGCAGCGGCGGCGCTCAGGCCCCCCATCGCCAGGACGGGCGCTACCCCGAGCGCTACCAGGAACCCCTTCTTGAATGACCAGCGAGTTCGCACTCATCCACCCCTCGTTCTTGTCTTGCCATTCGGCCTGCTCATGTGCCGGACATGAGCGACGAAATGGACGTCATTGGCGCGGAAAATAGCACGGCGCCGGACGTGATCAGGCAAGAAACGCGGAGTACTTAACCAGTCTTGATGACTGCCAAAAGGAAATTTGCCGCTAACCATCCTTAAGGGTGGTTGCTTAGATCCCGGCCGGGTGCCAGACCGTCTTGATCTCGAGCGTGGCCAGGAGCCGGCGTAGCGTCGGAGGTTCGGTCCACTGTTCGCCGTCATGATGGGCGAGCACGCGCTTCAGGTTGCCCGCCGCGGCGCGTTCGAGCGCGGCCTTGTCGGCGGCAGGCGCGCCAGTCAGGTCGATGGCGTTCACGTCCATGTGGCCGGCCGCGATCGGCGCCAGCTCGGCCGTGTTACCAGTCAAGATGTTCACGACACCGCCCGGGACGTCCGACGTCGCGAGCACCTCAGCCAGCACCACCGAGGGCAGCGGCCGCTGCTCACTCGCGATCACCACCGCGGTGTTGCCGGTCACGATCACCGGCGCCAGCACGCTGATGAGGCCAAGCAGGCTCGAGTCGGGTGGCGCTAGCGTTGCCACCACGCCGGTCGGCTCGGGCACGCTGAAGTTGAAATACGGGCCAGCGACCGGGTTCGCGGCGCCGGCCACCTGGGCGACCTTGTCGCTCCAGCCCGCGTACCAGACCCACCGATCGATGGCCGCCGACACGACGGCGTCGGCGCGTGCGGGCTTCAGCCCCTCGGCATTAGCCACTTCAGCCGCGAACTCGGCCGCCCGGCCCTCCATCATTTCGGCGACGCGATACAGGACCTGGCCGCGGTTGTATGCCGTCGCGCCCGCCCAGCCCGCGAACGCGCCGCGGGCCGCCTTGACAGCGTCGCGCAGGTCCTTGCGGGACGCCTTGGCGGCGTAGGCGAGCAGGTCACCGCCCTTGCCGCGAACCGGGTAGGAGCGTCCGGATTCCGAGCGGGGGAACGCGCCGCCGATGAAGAGCTTGTAGGTCTTGCGGACGCCGAGCCGCCCTGTGCTAGCAGTGCCCGTGGTTGGAGCGCCCGTGATTGGGGTGTCAGACATCGAGGTACGCGGCCAGGCCGTGCCTGCCGCCCTCCCGCCCGTAGCCGGATTCCTTGTAGCCGCCGAACGGACTGGCCGGGTCGAACCTGTTATAGGTGTTGGCCCACACGACCCCGGCGCGCATGCGCTGCGCCATCCACAGGATCCGGCTGCCCTTGTCGGTCCAGATGCCGGCCGACAGCCCATACGGAGTGTTGTTGGCCTTGGCCACGGCTTCGTCCGGAGTGCGGAACGTCAGCACGGACAGCACTGGTCCGAAGATCTCTTCGCGCGCGATCCGGTGCGATTGGCTGACACCGGTGAACACCGTGGGCGGGAACCAGAAGCCCGCTTCGGGGAGGCGGCACGGCGGCGACCAGCGCTCCGCGCCCTCCGCCTCACCTGCTGCCGTCAGCTCGGTGATCTTGTCGAGCTGCTGGCGCGAGTTGATGGCGCCGACGTCAGTGTTCTTGTCCAGCGGATCGCCGAGGCGCAGGGTCGCCAGGCGCCGCTTGAGCCGGTCGACGACCGCGTCGGCCACCGATTCCTGGACAAGCAGGCGCGATCCGGCGCAGCACACGTGACCTTGGTTGAAGAAGATGCCGTTGACGATGCCCTCGATGGCCTGCTCGACCGGCGCGTCGTCGAAGACGATGTTGGCCGCCTTGCCGCCCAGTTCTAGCGTCAGCTTCTTCGGCGTGCCAGCGGCCGACGCGGCGATCTGCTTGCCGACCTCAGTCGACCCGGTGAATGCGATCTTGTCCACGTCTGGATGCGTGACGAGCGCTGCACCCGTATCGCCGGCGCCAGTCAGCACGCTAACCACGCCGGGGGGCAGGCCGACCTGCTGGCACACGTCTGCGAGCAGGAGTGCCGTCAGGGGAGTGGTCTCCGCCGGCTTCAGCACGCATGTGTTGCCGGCAGCCAGCGCCGGGGCGAGCTTCCACGCGGCCATCAGCAGCGGAAAGTTCCAAGGGATGACCTGCGCGGCCACGCCGAGCGGTCGGGGCGCCGGACCGAAGCCCGCGTGGTCCAGCTTGTCGGCCCAGCCCGCGTAGTAGAAGAAGTGCGCCGCCGCCAGCGGAATATCGACGTCGCGCGATTCCCGGATCGGCTTGCCGTTATCGAGGCTCTCAAGCACGGCGAACTCGCGGGATCGCTCCTGCAGTACGCGCGCGATCCGGTACAGGTACTTCGCGCGCTCGCTGCCCGGCATCGGGCCCCAGACATTCTCGTAAGCGGCGCGGGCGGCGGACACCGCCGCTGCGACGTCGGCAGGCCCAGCCTCCGCCACGGTGGCCAGGCTTTCGCCGGTGGCCGGGTTGATCGTCGCGAACGTGCCGCCAGCCGCCGGCGGCCGGAACTCGCCGTTTATGAACAGGCCGTATTCGGGCGCGATGGTGACGATGTCCCGCGACTCCGGCGCCGGCGCGTACTCCCAGCCGGCGCTTACGGTGTCCACAGCGCCTGTGTCCACCACGGCTGCGCCAGCCTGCTTCTTGCCGGACTTGCCCGACCCCATCTTCCTGGCCTTCCTGCCTTGTCGTCGCCTTCCAGCACACTCTAAACGGTGATCCACATGCGACTAAGTCACGGGAGCAGGCAGTGCGGCGCCGCAGATGCCTGACAGAAACGGTCCCGCGGCGAGCACCGATGTCTATCTAGTTCGTGCATTCGCTAAGCCCGGCGCGGGTTCTTGTCGCGGCGCTGGAGAAGGGTGACCTTGATGACCCTGACGATGGCTGACTCGGTCACGGTCGCCGACTTGCCCGCTGGCTACAACGCCTACCTTGGCTACGTCGACGGCCTGTACATCACCTACAACAAGCTGCGGCTGAAGTTTCCCGGCGTGCCCGCCGTCGGCCTGACCGTCCTGGGCGGCGTCGCGGTCGCGGACGGCTGTGACATCGAGACGTTCGACCTGACCCCGGTGAGCGGCGCGGAGTGGACTGCCGGCCGGCTGCGGGCCGGGGCTCACCGGCCCATCTCATACGCCTCCGTGTCGAACATGACAAGCCCGGGCGGCGTGCTACCTGAGCTGAACGTGCGCGGCATCGCCAGGTCGCAGGTGCGGCTGCTGTCGGCGCACTACGGCGCGGGCGAGCACATCTGCGGACCGGGGACATGCGGGCAGATGAGCGTGGACGCGGACGGCACTCAGTGGACCGATCAGGCCCGCGGTAACGGCGGCAGCCTCATCGACGCCAGCGTGCTGCTTGACAATTTCTTCGGGAGCGCGCCACCGCCGCCCCCCTCGAACTGGCAGGAGCAGATGATGAGAGCGCTACCCACACTCAGCCACGGCGCGACCGGAACCGATGTCCGGTCAGTGCAGGGACTGTGCACGGCCCGCGGGCATTCGACGGCGATCGACGGGATCTTTGGCCCGAACACCGAAGCGTCGGTACGCGGCGTGCAGGCGGCGGCCGGAGTGACGGTGGACGGGATCGTCGGCCCGGTCACGTGGCAGAAGCTCATGGCCGTTTGACCTGCCCGGATGGTCGCGGAGATGTCCCTCAGCGCCTGCTGCTACAGCTGGACCCGCGAAGGGCGTTAGTCGATCGTGAAGTAATCGGGGCCCGCGTAGTTGCCGGTCTGCTGCTTCCATCGCTGCATGAGCAGGTCGTTGAGCAGCGTCGACGCGCCGATCCGGAACAGGCCCGGGGTCAGCCACGCCGGTCCGGCGACTTCGTTCACCAGGACCAGGTACCGGATCGCGTCCTTGGCCGTCCGGATGCCGCCAGCGACCTTGACGCCGACCCGCCGACCGCTGGCCTGCTCGAAGTCCCGTACCGCCGCCAGCATCACCAAGGCCACCGCTGGTGTCGCGGCGGGCGTCACCTTGCCGGTCGAGGTCTTGATGAAGTCGGCTCCGGCCATCATGGCCAGCCAGGAAGCGCGGGCGACGTTGTCGAGCGTGGTGAGTTCGCCGGTCTCCAGGATGACCTTGAGGTGCGCTAGCCCGCAGGCCTCGCGGACGGCTCTCATCTCCGCGTACACCTGCCCGTAATGACCAGCCAGGAAGGCGCCGCGATCGATCACCATGTCGATCTCGTCAGCCCCGGCGTCGACGGCCTCCTTGACGTCAGCAAGCTTGACCGTCAGCGAGGCTCGCCCGGACGGGAACGCGGTCGCGACGGAAGCCACGGCGACGCTGCTGCCGGTTACGGCCTGCTTCGCCACGCCGATCAGGTCCGGGTAGACGCAGACTGCGGCGACCGGGGGGGCGGTGGCATCCGGGTGCATGGCCTTGGCGCACATGGCCCGCACCTTGCCGGGCGTATCGGCGCCTTCGAGCGTCGTCAGGTCGACCATCCTGATGGCCAGGTCGAGAGCCGTCAGCTTGGCGTCCTTCTTGATCGACCGGGTAGCCAGCGCTGCGACACGCTCGCCGACGCCAACCTGGTCAATGCCAGGCAGGCCATGCAGCACCTGCCGCAGCCCGGCGTCCGAGGTAGCCACATCAGCTACGTCGAATTGCCACCGGCCTAGCGCCTGGCGCTCGAGTGACTCAATCCCCACAATCACGACGTTACCTGAGGCCAGCGAAGCCTGGCTTGATCACCTGGTTGATGATCGCTAGCCGCTCGTCGAACGGCGCGAATGCGCTCTTCATCGCGTTGATGGTCAGCCATTGAAGGTCGGCCCAGCCGTAGCCGAACGCCTCCGTCAGCGCCTCCAGCTCCGACGACAGAGTCACCCCGCTCATCAGCCGGTTGTCGGTGTTGACCGTGACCCGGAAGGACAGGTCGCGCAGCAAGCCGATCGGGTGCTCACGAATCGAAGTTGCCGCGCCCGTCTGCACGTTGGAGGTCGGGCACATCTCCAGCGGGATCCGGCGGTCCCTGATGTAGCTCGCCAAGCGGCCGAGCACTGGCCGGCCGGCGGTGTCGAACGTGATGTCGTCGATGATCCGGACGCCGTGGCCGAGGCGCTCCGCGCCGCACCACTGCACCGCCTCCCAGATCGACGGCAGGCCGAATGCCTCGCCCGCGTGGATCGTGATGTGGAAGTTCTCGCGCTCCACGTACTCGAATGCGTCCAGATGGCGGCTTGGCCGGTTCCCTGCCTCCGCCCCGGCGATGTCGAATCCGACAACTCCCTTGTCGCGGTACTGCACGGCAAGCTCGGCGATCTCACGTGACCTGGCCGCCGTGCGCATGGCAGTGAGCAGGGTGTAGACCGTGATGCCGCGTCCTGCGCTGCCGACGCGAAAGCCCTCGAGTACCGCCTCGACCACCTCGTCCAGGGTCAGTCCGCCGTCGAGGTGCAATTCGGGAGCAAATCGGACCTCGGCGTAGACGACGCCGTCGTCGGCCAGGTCGGCCGCGCATTCGGCCGCCACGCGGCGCAGCGCGTCCTGCGTCTGCATCACGGCGACCGTGTGCTCGAAGGCTTCGAGGTACAGCTCAAGCTGGCCGCGCCCGACTGCGCCGGTCAGCCACTCGACCAGGCCGTTAGCGTCGGCGGCCGGGATGTTCTCGTAACCAATCGCGGCGGCGAGGTCGATGACGGTCTGCGGTTGCAGGCCGCCATCGAGGTGATCGTGCAGTAGCACCTTGGGAGCCCGGCGAATGTCGGTGATCGGGAGCGCCATAGCCTCAGCTAATCCTGTCGATGATCAGCGGCACAGCCCTGGGGGGTTCCGGCGCGATCTCGATAGCGCCGGCGAGCGCCTCGAGCGCGTGGTCGAACCTGGCGGAATCGTCGCTCCGCAGCTCAAGCACCGGCTCGCCGGCCGTCACCTGGTCACCCGGCTTCGCCCTGCAGATGATGCCGGCGGCAGCCGACACGGGGTCTTCCTTCCGGGCCCGCCCCGCGCCGAGGCGCCAGGCGGCCACGCCTACTGCCCCGGCATTCAGGACGCGAAGCCACCCGCTCGCTTCGGCCCGCACGAACTCGGTGTGCTCCGCGGAGGGCAGCTCAGCTGCCGGGTCACCGCCTTGCGCAATGACCATCGCCCGATAGCGCTCGAAGGCGCTGCCATTGACGAGAGCGGCCGCCGGGTCAGCGTCGATACCGGCCAGCGCCAGCATTTCGGCGGCCAGCGCGAGCGTCACCTCGACTAGGTCGGCTGGTCCCTCGCCGAGCAGCGTGGCGACGGACTCGGTCACCTCGACAGCGTTCCCGACCGCGCGGCCGAGCGGGGTGTCCATCCGGGTTAGCAGCGCGCACGTCCGTACGCCGTGGGCGTTGCCGAGTTCCACCATGGTCTCCGCAAGCTGGCGCGCCGAGGCCAGGTCCCGCATGAACGCGCCGGTGCCGACCTTGACGTCCAGCACGAGCGACCCCGTTCCCTCAGCGATCTTCTTCGACATGATGGAGCTTGCGATCAGCGGTATCGATTCGACGGTGCCGGTGACGTCTCGCAGGGCGTAGAGGCGCCGGTCCGCGGGCGCCAGGCCGGCACCAGCCGCGCAGATGACGCAGCCAACATCAGCCAGGACGCGGACGATGTCGGCATTGGAGAGGGACGCGCGCCAGCCCGGAATCGACTCCAGCTTGTCTAGCGTGCCGCCGGTGAAGCCGAGCCCGCGCCCGGATAGCTGCGGCACCGCGGCGCCGCAACTGGCGACCAGTGGCCCCAGTATCAAAGACACCTTGTCGCCGACGCCGCCTGTGGAGTGCTTGTCGACAGTAGGCGCGTTCAGCCCGCTGAGATCCAGGCGCTCACCCGAGCTGATCATCGCGCGCGTCCAGGCCCGTAGCTCTTCCGGGTCAAGGCCACGGAAGTAGATCGCCATGAGCAGCGCCGACATCTGCTCATCAGCCACCGCGCCCGCCGTATAGGCGTCGAGCAGCCAGCCGATATCGGCGGGAGACAGCCGGTCGCCGTCGCGCTTGGCCCGGATCAGGTCGACCGCGTCAGGCATCCGGATTCCTCCGGCTCTCCAGGTCACTGGCCGTGAACGCGCCTGGCAGCAGGTCGCCAAGGCGTTGCGGTCCTCCGTCGGCGTCCAGCAGCAGGCCCGGACCACCGGCCTCGAGCAGTAGCTGCCGACAACGGCCGCACGGCACGAGCGGGGCGCCATCGCCGGCCACGACGCTGACGGCCACCAGCGGCCCAGCCCCGGCCGCACGCTGCGCGCTCACGAGGCCGCACTCGGCGCACAAGGTCAGCCCGTACGACGCATTCTCCACGTTGCACCCGGTGACCACCGTTCCGTTTGCATCGAGCCCGGCCGCCCCGACGGCGAGTCCCGAATACGGAGCGTATGCACGCGCCGCGACCGCTGTTGCGGCCGCCCTCAAGGCCGGCCAGTCAATGTCCATTTCATCCCGTCTATCTTCTGATACGCGATCGTTATCATCCGACGGCTGATGCCTGGGTATGGGAAGATCCTGAGCGCACCTGCCAATCGTCTCAATTTGGCATCAGCCTCACCAGAAGATCCTGACCGACTTTCGCGTCTTAGCTGGCAGGGCTAGCCTTCGGGCAATCCCTGTGGGGGAGTCACGTTAGTCCCCTGGGCCGGCTTGGGGTGTGAGTGGAGCCGGCGGCCGCTAAGGCAGCATCGGTGCTGCCCATGTCGAGGAGGTCGCTGTTGAAAAGATCGATCATTGCCGTGGTCGCGGCCATTGCGAGCGTGCTGCTCGCGGCCGGCTGCGGATCCGCGAGTTCACCGTCCTCGAGTAGCAGCTCGGGCACGACCGGGGCCACGGCCGGGAAGTTCCTTGGCTGCATGGTGACGGACACCGGCGGCATCGACGATAAGTCGTTCAACGCCTCGTCGTGGCAGGGCATGCAGCAGGCCCAGGCTGCTGAGCCCAGCAAGATCACTGTGAAGTTCCTGCAGTCCACTAGCTCCGCCGACTACGCACCGAACATCAGCGCGTTCGAGGGGCAGAAGTGCGGGATC
>Ga0126373_10003852_pt1 | contig 11328 bp, 10 predicted proteins | sample PanSoiMetPlot_11_FD_92545 | JGI IMG/M metagenome (GOLD analysis project Ga0126373, IMG submission 92545) | Tropical forest soil microbial communities from Panama - MetaG Plot_11 | ecosystem: Environmental > Terrestrial > Soil > Tropical forest > Bulk soil | place: Panama | collected 2016-02-17
CGCCACATCAGAAACATTGGCGGCCGTCGCCACCGCCGTGTGGATGATTTTCGTCTTGCTGTCCACGCCGATGTGCGCCTTCATCCCGAAGTACCAATTCTTACCTTTCTTCGCCTGATGCATCTCCGGATCGCGGCTCTGGTCGCGGTTTTTCGTCGAACTGGGCGCGTGAATGATGGTCGCGTCCACAATGGTGCCCGTGGTTATGCGCACGCCCTTCTCCTGCAAGTGTAGATTCACGGTTCCCAGGATCTTCTCTCCCAACTTGTGCGCTTCCAGCAGATGGCGGAATCTGCAAATCGTGGTCTCATCCGGCACCGGCTCTGCCCCCAAATCAATCCTCGCGAACTGCCGCAGTGTGGCCGAGTCATACAGCGCTTCTTCCACCGCCGGGTCCGCCAAGTTGAACCACTGTTGCAGAAAATAAATCCGCAGCATCTGTTCCAGTTCTTTCGGCCGGCGTCCATTCCCGGGCTTGGGATAGTGCCGCTCAACCAGTGCGCACAACTTGCCCCACGGCACCACCTGCTCCATTTCTTCCAAAAACATCGCTCGCCGCGTCTTCTTGGTGTAACGCTCGAATCCCGTCATGGTCGCCAGTGTCCTCTGCTTGCTCTCAGATTTCATGCTGGCCTGACTCTATCTATACTGGGTGTGGAAAGGGAGCACTTAATCAGTGTCTCCTTAGCGATGTTCCTGCGCTGCTTATCATGGGAGTTGTGCTGATCGTGCTCGCGCCAGCAATGGAATTTGAAGGCCTTCCAAATCGAGGCGTGGATTACCACTATCACTACCTCTGCTCATCATTCACCGGAGCCAACCCGGAACCATTGCGAACAACGTCGCAAAGACTATGGGCGGCTTGACGCAATCTAGCGAAAGGAATCAGCGGGGCGATTTGCGGTTAGTTTCCATCATCTTGCGGCCCTGTGAAACCCACAGCTCCACTCATTCGTTTCGCCTTCAGAATAGTAATAGGAAATACCGGCAAATGCGGGGTTCTCCCCAAGGTCGCCAACGCAGTGCACGCAATACTTCACTCCCAAGTGGCTACGGGAGTTTGATCGAGGTCTTCGTACGTATGTGCGATAACAATTGCGAAGCCCTGGAATGAATCGCGAAGAAAAGATTGATATCTTTGCTGCACCGCATCCCGCACCTGGCCAGCCTCTCCGATTACGCCAATCTCCTCAGGCGGCTTCCAACGAACAAACAATAGCCTACGGCACGACACCGGAACGGCTGTTGCGTAGAGCTGGATGAGTGCTTTTCTACTGACTTCCATCAGTTTCAGGACCACAGCCCGTTGACACTCCTCTGCTACTTCATTCACGAGGAAGGGACCAGGGCCGTGTCTCAACATCAGGCCGGTGCCATGCCCCAAACGGACGCGAATGCGTCGGTTGCCAGGCAGGGTCTCGACAAATGTTCCTGGCCGCTCCCGTCCCGGTAGTGTGTCAACAAGCGCGCGAACAGCAGCTGTTTGCTGTGGTGTGAGATCGTCGAACGGATCTGCCAGTTCCACGAATTCGGACGTAAAGTTGTATTCTTCAGGGCGTTGTGTCCGATTCCTGTGCCAACAAGCAAAAGCGACGTAGCTAAGACTATTCGGCTCGCGCAGGTTCTTAGCCTCCGTGATGTATCTCGTTCCATCATGCGAAGAGTCGAGATCTGCGGTTATTGAGTCCCCCTCATCAAAAAAGCGGACGTTCTCGTGCCCCAGAGAGCGAAGATATTGGGCTGCAAGCATCTCAGCAATGAAATCATCCAGTGTGGGCTCGAACGAGGGTTGAGAAGGCCGCAACAACTGTCGTGCTTTTCTTGGCAGGGCGTCGGGCGATGCAAGCGCATTTCGGGTTCGGCGAAATAGTTCATTCCAGGCATGAAGATTCCTGGCACCGGTTTCCAGGTGCTGGAGAATGGGGCAGTCAAGATAATCATCCCTAGCAAGGCGCTCTCGCAGGAGATCCCCGATAGCCCAGTTGATAGGCTCGTTGGCAGGCTCACGCAAGGCCCGGGTTACATCGTCTGCGGGCATAGTACTGAGGGTACACGCCTCTCACTTACCCGTTCAAGAAATCAACTTGTGCGCCGGCTCCCTCTCACGCTCTTGCCAGCAAAGGCACTTGTCCGCAATAAGGGCAGATATTTGCCCGAGGCTCGAAAACACGCCCGCACTCTTAGCACACCGCAATACTACAAAATTGAGAATTGTCGATCTCGTCTACGATGTAGTTGAAATCGGCTTCGCCTGCGGAGCAACTCGGGCGCTCTCGATGTTGCGAATAGCCGCGAGTGCATGGGAGCCAAGTTCAGGATCATCCACAATCGATTTGAGGACTTGCACGGACTCAATCGAGCCGATACGACCCAAGGTCTGAGTCGCATATTGGATGACGTCTGGTGTCCTTGCTGCGCCCCAAGGAAATACGGACGTCAGATGCTTCCGGTTCAGTAGTGAATGTTCCAATAGGGGCCGGAGCTGCTGCCGATACAGAGCTGGAATATCCCAACTACCGCAGATGGCTTCGGTGTCGAAACGAGCGTGGTTGATCTCGTATATCACGTCCGCAATCGCTAGGGGAGCGTCTTCGGCCATAGCCGTCCAGATTGCGTCCACTTCATCGCTCCCCCATTCGCTCCGGGCAAGGAAGAGAAATAGGAGTTGGCCGAAACGTTGCCAGGTTCGTTGATCAAGATCTGCCGCCGTGACAACGATATAGTCGCCCCTCTGGAGCTTGGCACACCCTGCCACACCGAACAGGAAAGCTGCCACGGATTCCTGAGGCATCGAAGTGGGCACCGATATGCCCGCGGCAAAACGCCGAAAAACCTCAGAGCTCTCGGGCCTTGCCAGCTGCACCAGCTTCCACAAAATCCAAGAAGTGTGCAAACCCGTGGTCTGACTCGACGAAGCAGCAAGCCCCAAGAGCTTAGCCTGCTCCGGGCCGTTCAATGCCTCAAACGCGTCGTAGTAAACGTTCTGGTAGATATCTTCGAAAATCCTAGCAATGCACTGGTTCGCCCTCTCAGCACGGGTTTCCGTATAGTCGGGAGGCCCTTCTTCGTCAAGTATTTCAGCTATTTCCGCGGCAACAATATCGACGGAGACCGGGGGCTCTAAAGCACCGTATGCGGCAAGCGCCTCGAAAACAAACGTATTTGTGAGAGGATTTGACGTGATCATTTGTTCGAGGCGCTCCACTATCTCCGGAATTCGGTGTGGCACATCAGAACGAATTTGATATCCACGGATAAAAAGGAGATGAACTGCCTCAGCCCGAATCCAGTAGACCCGAGATCTCGCACCTATGAAAAACAGGGCGACGCGCTCGTCCGCAGACAAGCCATCGGCCAGTGCTGCCGCACGGAGAAGAACGAGCAGGGCGAAATCCGCATTCTGGCCAGTTCGCACTTTTTCCATAAGGCTATCCCAAAAGTGCGGTTCGAGAGCCGTTTGCTGCCTCAGCGATGAGAGCATCTGTGCAAATGGGATCATATCTCCGGAATGGTCCAGTATCCCAAACATCCGGACCGCGTCCGCCCAAGCTCCGCTAGAATTGCCTCCCAGCTTTCGTGCCGTATCCTCTGAAGCGGCTCGCAAAGCCCGTTCGCCGGCTTCAAGAAAATCGAGCACGCTGGCGCGAAGCGTATCCACGTCGAGACATTGCATCACGGCGTCCCATAAAATCTTTTCCCAAGCGGTAGACGGCTGCACTGCGAAGGCAGTTGGTTGGACAAGTCTAGGACCGCCATTCGTTGATTCGATTACGTAATAGTGGAGTTGCAAGCGCTTCAAATCTGTTTTGGCCGCGGAAATCATCGAAAGCACCCGGGACGACAGGCGATCTTGCACTGCGGTTCCCAAGTGGCCATGCAACCCTTCTGCAAGTGTTTGGCTGTTGTGGACCGACTCGAGGAGCAAATCGAGATTCGCGGGTGTGGAGAACCTGGGCAACAGAAACTCCAGCAATGCCTGATGCTTCGGACGTGCTAATTCCTCAGCTAAACTCTTGACGTCCTCCGCGTGTCGTCGCAGTGCTTCCGCTGCAAGGTAATCCCGGAGGAGGTCGTGCTCAAAATAAATATCCTGGCTGGAATGTAACAGCAGCTGGCAACTGCTTAGAGCATCGAGAAATCCAAGCGAGACCTTGTATTTTGCAACAAAGGCCTCTGCAAACCTGTCGAAATCATCACGTCGGAGGACGTAGGTGACAGATTCATCCATCAGTGCCGCACATTCGCGCAGAAACGTGGAAGTAACTGACGGGAAGTCTCGCGGCGCGAGCTCGCGTACATATCGCTCGTAGGCGTCCGATCGGGTCAATGGGCCGGCGCTGTCGCTGTAGGATTTTGCAACGACTTCCAGGTCATACGCTCTTTGAAACGGCTCACAGAGGTATCGGACATCTATGAGCGCGGGCAGCTTTGAGTGGAAGCGAAAAATCTGCTCCTTATGAACGATTCGGAGAGGTGCCATCTGAACATGCTCGAATGAAAGGCCGCCGGGCAAATCGGGCGGAACCTGAGATGCTGCCACTATTCGTGCCCCATGTTGCGTTTGGAGGCTCATCAAATCATGCAAAAGATCCTTGAGCAAATCCGGGTTGCAATAGTTTAGTCCGTCCACAACAAACAGTGGGCGGCGACCAGTACGCTTCACAGCTTCAAGGACCACTTCCGAGTCAGCGGCAGTACACGGATTCAGACTCTGAGTAAACGCACCATCAACCTTGCCTCGATAATGACGAGCTTCTACCGGAATTGGTACTTCATCTGTCTGAACAGCCTGTGCCGCGAGATGGGCCAAATGATGACTCTTGCCGGCCCCGCTTCTACCCAAAAGCAAGTAGTTGCGCGGTCCGAGCAGTCTCCTCACCAAGTTTTCGCCGCACATCTCATTCGGTTCGGCCTTGATCAAATCACCGCGCCCACTCACGACCAGCAACCGCAGTTTTTCCTGGTAGGCATCTAGCAAGTTTTGAGCTGCTGCAAAGGTAGAATCGGTTGCGCCTTCCAGGGAAACGAGGTGGAGATGAAGATGCCGAATTGCAAAGTTATACCAGTCTTGCATGCTCCAGTTCGACGGGAGCGGATCGTTGTGAAGTGCCGCTACGAGTTCTGGGTAGGAGCGAATCCAGGCTTTAAAGTTGCCTTTTGGCAATTTCGAACCGGGGCCCAGCGCAGGATAGATACAAACAGAGGCATCCAAGGAAAAAAACCTTCCATTCGGAGGCCGTGGAAAGTCCGGATTGCGTCGCTGATAGTCCCGCATTGCATCGTTGAGAGCGAGCTTTGCATCTCTTGCTTGAACCCAGGGATTTCCATGCAGGGTGAAAGTGTTTCCCGAGAAGTCGCGGAGTCGCCATGGTCCATTCAAGTCGCCCGAGACCGGACCCGAAAGTGCTTTTTCCTCAATGAGTTCAGCACGATGTGGGGTGATGACAACCGCATCAATCTGACGAGATGCGGACCCAAAGGGCACCTCAAAATTGACGAGAATGAGGGCGTCGTCACCTTGGTTCTTGAGATCTGTCGCGAGCCGGCAAAGGAAAACAGCTTCACTCCCGACAATGGGAGCGCCGATAAGGAACTGCATGGTAGGTGTCATACTCACTGCCGGTGGCCCGGCTTTTAAAATACCAACCTACCCAAGCAACAATCTACTGTAATTCCTTTCTTGGAGTCAACACTTCCCTGCAGATCCCTCAATTTTCAGCCACGAACCGTCTCAAGTCATTTATAAAATCGTGGTTGTCTTCCCGTATGCAATTTTTCTGCTCGCGAAGGATTGTGCGGGAAACACGATCAATACCCGTCTCTTGGCGGACTGGATAGCTGTAGCGTCCGTTGCCATCATTGACTGCAACCGGCTCACAGGTCTGAGCCACAATAACGATCAAGCACAGCCGCGATTCGTTCTTAGTCGGCACAGTGATCTGTTGCAAGGACACTATTTGCCTTGGAAATTCGACGTGTCTTGCGATAACGGTCTCAACGATTTTCAGGCGGTTCTCGATTTCACGAGGAGAATCTCCCAACCCAACTATCTCCCGCTGATCGCTTACTCCCACTATCAGGACACCACCCCGGGCATTCGCCAGAGCGGCAACATCTTCCGCGAATATCACTTTCGCCCGCTCCTTTTCTGTGGAACCCTTCACCATCCACATTGTCAGGGTTTCCTTAAAATCCCAAAGTTGGGTCTCAGCCTTTTTACACTCAACGGCTTTCGAAATAAACTTTCGCCAAAATGCGTCGCCAAGGACGGACCGTTTCTGTCGTTCGAATTTCTCGACATCGAGGAGAACTTGTCGGAGCGAATCTCGGATCTCTACAAAATAGGTCGTACAATTGAGGTACACCTCCTGCGCAGCCCTGGCTAGAACAGTGGTCTCAGGTACAGCAATCTGAACGCCATTCGATAGAAATTCGGGATCCACGCTGTCCATGAGTTCATACTCAATTTCGCCATAAACCTGTTCGTAAACGCTGTGGCCGCTACTGCGTATCCCCAAAACGATTTCGGTGGAACTACGGATTAGTTTGTTCTCCGACCAACTTGGTACCTCACGGCTGTTTGCAATCCAGCGGTCAGCCATTCTCGTGGAGCCCCACACCCGGTAAGTAAAGAGTATCCCGGGCGCAAGAGGATCTCGAGCCGCCAGCCAACGCACGTAATGGAGGAGCTCTTCAACCTCCATTCTTCTATCCTCAGCTAACCCTCTGAGAGTCAGAATAAGTTCCTTGTATGAAGTCGGTCGCGTACGGGCAAGCTTTTCGGATGCTTCCTTCAGGACTTGTGCTGACTTCAGCGCTTTATCGGTGTGCGTCCGCAGTTCATCATGATTGATCTCCTTGTGGAAGACCCACCAAGCGATCTCATCGAGGCCTATGTCTTCGCTGTCACGAGATTTTTCGATAAGATTGACAGCGCGCAGCAAAATCAAATGGACCCCTCCCAGGTTTAACGTCGCAGGGGAGAAAAGCAATTCACGAATAGCATCTCGACCGGGCATCTCAAGTTCTCGGCTTCGTCCGAATCATACACGTTTCCATGATGTCCACTTCCAACAAATGTGCTGCACAGGATGGTGCACGAGTTACTGAATCGAGGATGAGGACGGAACCTCGGGTCGCGGTCTAAAACCGATTCTGGGCCCGATTGCCCTGTCGAGTGCGAGGTCGAAAGCCGCCGCAACATAAAGAATGATCACTAACTCCCACTTTGCCTTTCACTCGAACGAATCGCTCATGCAGAGCAACCATAGGATCGGCTGTGTAGATCTCCGGACACGTCGGCTTCGAGACCGTCGCCCGGAGTTGTGGGCCAATTGAGGGGTGACTCTGATTCGCGGGATCCTCTCTCGCCGAGCCACACGTCGGGCTCGAGGGTGCGAGGTACATCGATTCCCGCATGATGTTCGCGAATCACTGTCACAATGATTGAAAACTAGCAACCACTCTGCGGCGTTGCAGTGACCGACATCACGCCATTAACCAAGCCTGTGGCTGGCGGTTCAGACCAGCGTGTACTGGTGGGACTTGGTTTCGATCAAGCTGTTCGGCGGACACTCTGGGGTGGTTTCTTCTCGCTGGTGGCTGGTTCAGGACGCCCCTCTACCTTCTTTTGCAAGTAGTCGGCTTCGCGCTGCTCTTTTTCGGCCTTGGTTCGTTTCTCTGACATGCCAAGAGTTTCCCACAAGGCAGATCGGATTCCTAGACCTGTGGATTTAAAACAGCACCTTCAGCCGGGATGCGGCCCGACAGCCGAATCGAGTCAGTTTTTGCGTGACCGCCGTACTCCCCGCTGACGCACTTCGGTAATTACGCAGTTGGATGGCGTTCCTACACACTAAACGGGTGGTCAGACCGCCTTTTCCAGTTCTCGTCTCACTGCTCGTCGTCTCCTTGGTCATTGGCTCAGCGGTATTCGTGGTCGTGATGTCCTTCCGCTAGAGCCTGAGACCCTGCATCGATCACATCTGCCACATCGAACAAAATTCTCAAACCCAACACTGACGTTGAACCTTCCAGATGATGTATTCTGACCGCATGGATTACGTGGAAGTTCTGCGCGATAAGATCAGTCGGCTCCGTCTGGAGATTGCCGAGAGTCACAACTTGAACGAGCAGTATCGGCGTCAGGGCAAGAACGAACCAGATGCTGAAGTAGCTTTCCGTCAAAGGGTTGAAAGGCTGCAAGCAATCCAGCGGGAACTTGCTCAAATCGCTGACTTTGGCCGGAAGGTTCAGTCAGTAGAAGAGATGAGAAAGCAGCACCGTTCCCGGTTGCGTCTCATCAAGAAGGCTTCGTAGCCTCTTAGCGAAATCGAAGGCAGGACTCACCTTGTTGCACGCACTTCCGCTGCGAGAACGTGTGGATTTTTAGTACGTGCATTGCGGCTGACGCGAAGCAGGACGGCGTCGGAGAACCCAGCTTGCTTGAACTCGGTGAGGAAGGCATCTCCTTCCTTAGCACCCGCAATTCAGGCAAACCAGTCGGCTTCACTGACGCGAGTCTCAGAAGGTAGGGGTGCGGAGAGGATCAATTCAGCCGCGAAGACAGTTCCTGCAGGCCGGATCACGCGTGCAAGTTCTCGAAAGATCATTTCCCGCATCGGGTTGAGATTGAAGATGCCATTAAAGATTGCAACACCAACCTCCCCATCTTCAATCGGCAGACGTTCTGCATCACATTCTCGAAGTTCCACATTGACGAAAGCCGACTCATCGACAGCTTGGCGTGCGCGACGAAGCATCGTTTGACTGAAATCAACGCCGATGACGTTCCCTGTCGATTCCACCCGCTGCGCTGCAATCAACGTGTCTGTCCCTAATCCGCAGCCTAAGTCCAAGACCGTTTCTCCAGTTGGGAGTTCCGCAAACAAGGACACGTTGGAAACACCTGCAAAGGCATCACACGCTACGCGAGGTAACAAGGCAAGCAGTTCTGGGAAATAGCCAACGCTCTCCGGGTACTGCAGATCTTGCAATCGAATCTGACAATCAGAGATGCGGGGCGAAACCTGCAGAAACATCAGCGAGAGAACCAGAGCACCCATAGCGCCTCCCTCGGGAGCCTATGAAAAAGGCCTCAGTTTTTATTTCATGATCCAGGTCCCGTCTGCTTGCGGATATCGGAGCTTTCCGTTTTCACCCGGGCACTTAACGATTTGTTTGGTCAATGGAATGTCGGTGCGAAGAGGCTTTTCCTTCGGATCGGTGCAGGTGGCCAAGTAGAAGCTATCCGTGGGATCTACAACGCACGTCCCGTCGTGGACGCATTCGTCCATATTGAAGACCATCGGTTGCGCTTTGGCGGAATGCTGTACCATTTCGCGCCCCGGCGTATTTCGAAATTGATCGACGACGCGCTTGGCGACTTCTTGCGGTCCTCTCGATTGCCAGCCGAATGGCCTGGCGTAATCAGTTGACCATTCCGTCATCGTGTCAGTCTTAATCAGCTGCGCGCGTACGTGACCGACGTTACCTTCGTAGTCTTCGCCAATAAACCAGGATAGGTGATTTTTCTCTGCAACGGACGCGAGCTCATCGAGGCCAGATTGTGGCTTTGTTGCTCGGCCAACAAAGTAGCCAATACACAGCGCGGCCGTCGTCAGAACGATTGTCCACTTCAGTTTCATGTGAAGTCTCCGGGCGGCCCAAAACTCACCGCCTGTTTGCGAATTTCACGGCATGGGGTCAGAACATCGCTCTGCGACGTAATTTCCGCACAGCGGGACGAAGCATTTCCCCGTGGTATCTCTGAAGGGGTAGGGCTTCTTACCACGCTTTTCCGATTCTGCCAGTGCTTCAGCCTGTACCTGCGCTGCACACCGCTCGTACCGTGCTTTCGCTACTTGCATCATAGCTTCGTATTCCGCGGGTCGATCTAGCCGCAGCCGGACAATGGGGAGTTGCTTGGCCGCCAGGTATGCGCTGCGACCACCGTCCTTAGGAATAGCTTCTAAATGTTGAATTGCTTCTTTTAGATCGTGCTCAGACGGCGCTCTCTGACTGCAGAGGGCCATCGCAAAACTATAGTGTTCCCTCGGCGTGAGAGCGCCAAACTCGTATTTTTGCCCCATCGTGAGCCATGAGGGCAGCTCCGGATTGTATTGTCTCCAGACACAAAGGTCGTAAACTGCGGCGAGAATAACGAGGCAAAGAAGTTGCAGTCTCAGCATTTTCATCGGCGGCCAGTCCACGGCTCGCGAGATGGTAGTTCCAAAGTTAGGATTCGGGAATGGCCCTTTAGTGGGCGTCACCGCAGCACTTGGCGCGGAATCGGGAAATCCAGTATGAAGTTCCGGAGTTCACACGTTGGCTTGGTTAGTTCGCAATGATTCATGCGCAAGCATTCAGTTTGGATGTAATCTCTCTGACTCATGCGGGCGTTGTCGTCGCGGAGTTTCGCATCTTTCCAGAGCCAGATAGCATTGGATACAACCAACAGAATCAGCAACAATGTAATTTTCATCGCGCAAATCCTCACATCTAGTGCCGATTACGTTTGAGGCCTTCCGAGGCGTCCGAGGGAGAGCTTCCGCCGCCGCGAAGCGCATCGCCATTTTTCGCCCCAGCGGCCAGCAGCAGGCGAATAACTGCCTCTTGGTCTGGAGTAATCGGTGAATCTGGGCGCACGAAATCCAGCGCTGTATGTCCAGAGTAATCCTTCGCGTTTACTCTGGCCCCTCCTTGCAATAGCGCCTCAACGATAGCTGGGTCTGAATGGCTGACGGCCCACATGAGAACGGTCCTGCTGAATGCGGTCTCGTATTCTATGTTCGCTCCCGCCTCGATCAATGCTCTGACCGAGGCCGCATCGCCGAGCGTCTCGACTTGATATCGAAGCGGTGGTTCGAGAGCTGATTTCGCGTTGACGTCTGCTCCAGCGTCAATCAGAAGCTTGACTACCGCGACGCCTTTCGCCCTCTGTATCGGAGTTATAAACAGGGAGGGACTAGCCACCCGGCGAAGCGGCTTGCAATCCATCCAATCTCTTAGATCGACTTTCGCTCTAGCATTTGCCCCGGCTTGCAAAAGAGTGCGTACGGTGTCGATGTCGCCGGCTCGTGCAGCGTCCACAAGCAACACCCCAGCCTCGGGGCTGCGGACATTCCATCCTTGTCGAATTTTTTCCTTTACTTCAGAAGCATCTATGTTGATCCAACGGCTTGATCCAGCCACCTTATCCACTAGCAGGCCGATGAAAAAAATGCTCTTGGATGCAATTCGATTCATGGGGTTTGTGATTTTGTGAGTAGTGGGACTTGTAGAGTTGTCCGATTGAGGCTCGCAAGAGCCGTTGCCAGGTCTCTACCA
>Ga0126373_10003853_pt1 | contig 11328 bp, 10 predicted proteins | sample PanSoiMetPlot_11_FD_92545 | JGI IMG/M metagenome (GOLD analysis project Ga0126373, IMG submission 92545) | Tropical forest soil microbial communities from Panama - MetaG Plot_11 | ecosystem: Environmental > Terrestrial > Soil > Tropical forest > Bulk soil | place: Panama | collected 2016-02-17
ATGTGGTGACACCAGCGCTGCGTAGCAGGTCGGGGAAGACGAAGATCGCCACCCAGCCCAACGCGATGTAGCAGGGCACCGCCACCCAGTGGGGCGCTTGCGGCCATGCCGTCTGCAAGACCACGCCGAACAGCGCGCCGGTCCAGACCACGGCGAGCACGGCGAGCGCCGCGGTGCGGGACAGGGTGAGGGCTGCGATCGGGGTGTAGGTGCCGGCGATGAATACGAAGATCATCGAGTGGTCGAGACGTTTCATGATCGCTCGGCCGCGCGGCCCCCAGTGCCGCCGGTGATACAGCGCGGAGGTGCCGAACAGCAGCGTCACCGTGCCGGCGTAAACACCGGTTGTGGCGCCGCCTGACTGGCCGCGCACGGTTGCGGCCATCGCGACGAGCACAACGCCGGTGACGATCGAGGCGGCAGCGGCACAGGCGTGCAGCCAGCCGCGCAGCCGCGGCCTCAGCTCGGCGACCGCGTCGGCAAGCGTCGCCGTGGCCGACGCGCTGATCGCGCCCGGGGTCGTCACCCGGAGCAGGTTACCGAACCGTAGGTTCGTCCGGGCGCCGACGCGTCCGTACGCCTCCCGATGAACGGATGGCGCGTATCTGGCCGTCGGACCCGGTCGTTGAAGCCTGTGGTACGAGCGGCCGAGGGGTTCCGTCACCGAATTGGCGTTGCCTGGCCGGGATCGGGGCGCAATATGGATCGGCGCGCAGCGGCGGCCACCGCCGCTGCATTCCTGCTCAGTGCGATCCCGGCCGTCAACCGAGCCGATAGCCAGCCGGCACACGCCGCGGTTACGGACGCCGCTGTACGCGTGGTCCGGTTCACCGCGGAAGGGCCGGCGGTTACTGCTCAGGTCGCCGGCTACGCCGGAGGCGGTCTGACCATGTCCGTGCCGCCGGGGTCTGCGCCTACCGCGGGCGGCTACGCGCCGCTGGCGCCGGGACTGTACGTCGTCACCGTGCACGCTGCGCTGCCGGTTTCGGAGCTGCTGACGATGCGGGTACAACCTGGGGCTGCGTACACGGTGGGTGTCTTCGTGCATGCGGGCACCGTGCAGGCACTACTCATGCATGACGATCTCGCCACTCCGCCGCCCGGCTTCGGGCGGGTCCGGCTCGTGCTGGCCGCCGCCATGGCGCCGCGCGCTACGGTGACCCTCGCATCGGGCCCGGTTCTGGCGAACGCCGCACCGTTTGCCACGCTGACGGGCTACCGAACGGTGCGCGCGGGGAGCTCGCGGGTGACCGTGACGACGGCTGCGGGCAGGGCTGCGCCACCTCGCCCCATACAGCGCACGGTCGGCGACGTGGCGATTCCGTCAGGCAGCCTGACCACGCTGGTCGTTGCTGATACGTCGTCGGGCGGGCTGGCGCTACGCGCGATCACCGACGCGGTCGGCGCCGGGCGTCGCCCCGCAGGGCCGGTACCGGCGGGTGGCGGCGGGATGGCCGCGTCACCGGCCGACCGTCAGGGCGGGCCGTCGGCCGCTGTGATGGGAGTGCTGGAGCTGCTCGGGCTGTTCGCGCTCTGGGCGGCGCTACATGCCCTCGTGGCCGCGCGGCGGCGAAGCGTGCCCAAGCGAGAGAGTGCCTAGTGAGGCGCCTCGTGGCGAATGGGGTGTTTCTGGCGATCCTGTTGGCTGGGTCGGTCGCGGCGGCCGTTACTGGCGTCGGCTACCAGGCCTTCCAACGTTCGATGGTCCACCGAACGAGCACGCCGGAAGCTCGGGCACTGGGTGAGGTGGCGCGACCACCTAGTGCACCGGTGCGGCTACGCATCTCGGCGATCGGCGTGAATACCCCCGTGCAGCCGCTGGGGCTTCTTGCCGACGGCACCCTGCAGCCGCCGAGCGCGTGGCAGGTCGCGGGCTGGTACGCAGGCGGTGTCATTCCCGGCGACCTGGGGCCGGCGGTGATCGCCGGGCATGTCGACTCGATCTCCGGCCCGGCGGTGTTCTACCGACTTCGCCGGCTGCGTCCAGGCGAGCTTGCGGTAATCCAGAGCCGTGACGGGCGGATATTGACATTCGTCGTCGACAGCCTCGCTGTATATCCCAAGGACGCCTTCCCTACTGCAGCCGTGTACGGCCCGACCCCTTTCCCGACACTGCGGCTGGTCACCTGCACAGGGGACTTCGATTGGCACGCCCACACCTATCTGGACAACCTCGTGGTCTCCGCACACCTACGTGCACCGCCGGTAGTAGGGGGCGCTGATGGCTAGCGACAACCAGCCCGGTGTGCGCCCATCCCGCCAGCCGCGCATCACGCTGCATCTGGCCGGTTCAAGAGGGCAGACACAACGGGAGCCGCCTGACCATGCCCGTGCTGAGTCCTCGATTCCGCCTGCCGTTGGACGGACGCAGCCGGCCGGCGGCGAGCCACAACCGTCACGGTCCATCGTCGCAGTACTGCTGGCCGTGGCTGGCCTAACCGCCGCCGGCATCACCGCATACCTCGTGACCCGACACGGTGGGTCCCAGCACGTCGGCAGTGCAGCGCCGTCCTCCGCGCATGCTCGGTCGGTCAGTACGCCGATGCAGCAAGCCGAAACGTGGGTTACGGCCAACGTCGCAGCCAGCGCGCCGCTGTGCGCCGACGTGGCCCTGGCAGCCCAACTCGCCCAGTCCGGGTTCACCGCGGTGAGCAACTGCCGATCTGACGGCTGGGTGGACAAGAATCAATTCGTCGTGTCGACGCCGGACATCCGAGTGGCAATCGCCGGCGGCCTCGCGTCAGCGGTGCGGCACAGGGCCTCGCTCCCCGTGGCGAGGTTCGGCACCGGCGGTGCGCGTATCGAGGTGCGGATGCTCCTGCCTGCCGCGCAAGCTGCCCTGTCCGTCCGTATGGCACGCGCCACGGACGAGCGCGCACTCGCTGACGCAGCACTGCTGCATAACCCTAGAGTGACAACTACGGCTAGTGCCCGGACGGCATTGCACCAAGGCCAGCTCGACATACGCGCGGCGACGCTGCTCGCCCTTCTCGCGGCGCGAACCCGGGTACGGGTCGACGCAATCCTGATTCGCGCACCTGAGGCGGCGGCGGGGCGGCCTGCTCGCAGCATCACCGTCTCCGTCGCTGACCCGGCCGCCCTTCCGGCCACGGTGGGCATGCTGACGGGTGACTACGTCCCCGCACGTGTGACACAGGCCGGTGGCGGCGCCACACGACTGGATTGGCGCGTGGGTGGCGAGCAGGTCTAGCCGCCGGCGCGTAACGGGATAGGCGAGGCCTGGGAGCAGGGAGGCCTTGCCAACGTTCCGGTCAGGTGGTCAGTCGGTCGACCTCGGCGAGCAGGTGAGAGACCTGGCCGGTCACGCTGAATCGGTCGCGTGCGTAACGCGCGGCCGAGGGTCCACGGGTGGATTTCCAGTCGGCGTCCAGGGCACCGTTGATCGCTTCGGCAAGTGCCGCGGCGAGCGCCGTCCGATCGTCCGTCTCCGGGACCAGGGTGCCGACCTCCGAGGTGACGAAGTCGCGTGGTCCACCTGAGTCGGCGCCGATCACCGGCGTGCCGCAGGCCATGCACTCGACGAAGACGAGTCCGAACGGTTCGCGGTAGGAGGGGAAGCAGCCGATGTCGGCGCACCCGAATAGCACTGCGAGCTCGTCCTGAGGGCGCGGCCCGAGGAAGTAGGTGTGGCGTAACCCGAGCTCGGTGGTCAGCTCATGCATTGCGCGCTGGGCTTCGGGTGGTCCGGAGCCGATCACAAGAGTGAGGATTCGACGTTCCTGCTGTTCGTAGATCGCCGCGGCGCGGAGCAGCGCGTCCAGCCGTTTCCAGTCGGCGAACTTGCCGCAGAATGCGACGACGGCGTCGAACCCGTCCGACGGCGCAACCGCTTCGGGATCGCGGTCGCTGCCGTGAAGGGGCTGCGTCACAAACTCGGCCAGCACCGCCGCTCGATCGGTGCCGACGGGTAGCGGGCGGAAGACATCCTGGTTGTAACCGTTCGGGGACAGCACGACCCGCTCGCGCGGGAACTCGGGAAAGACGTCGAGCAGCGCATTCACCTGCTCGGCGGAGATCGCCGCGGCCGCGTCGACGGCGTGCTCCGGATCGGCAAAGTCGAAGATCCTCTCGCGCTGCATGAAAGGCAAGAACCGCAGCGGGAATTCGTCAGGCTGCTCGCCGCGCCGCTCGTTGTTGAACATCTTGAGCTCCGTGCCGTGCGTGAAGCACAGCAGCGTCATCCGCGGTCGGCCGTCCGCGAGCCTGCGCCGGTTGACGTCGCGCAGCACCACGGTGTTCATGAACGCGTGATGCGCGATCGCGAGGCTGAACTGATCGCCCGTACGCGCCTCGATCTCGTCGATCCATCCCGCGACGGCGTCGGTCAGCCGGAGCCGGTAGGCATCCACCTCGGCCTCGCTCATCGAGTGCCAGCGGTAGCTGCTCACCGGAGACACGGACTCGCAGATCGGGATGTCGTGTTCGAGAGGGAAGACGTGAACGTCAGCTTCCTCGAATCGCTGGCGCCGGGATGGATACATCGAGTAGCACCGGACGCCCGGCAAGGCGTTGTACGCCCGATGGTGCGACTCGTGGAGAATGCCGGAGCCGGGCGCGAACTCGCCGTCACGCTGCCAATTGTTGGTGCCAAGTTGAAAGATCAACCGGTCAGACACGGCTACAGCCTAAGGTCAGGGTCCTGGCTGCGAGGCAGCCGTAGGGGGACAACAGGAGAAACGCTCGACCGGCCGAGTCGATCAACCGGCCTACCGGTCCCCGGGTGTGCAGGATATTGCCGCCCGCACCTGAACCAGCGGCCACGGCCGGCGCCTGCATATGCTTGGGCGACTGTCGCTACCCGGGGGGATGGTGCAGCAGGTGAGCAGACCGACGATTGTGACGGTCGACGACGACCCGCTCGTCTCCGCGGCGATCACCCGCGACCTGGCCGCAAGATACGGCACCGACTACCGGGTCGTGCGGGCGGCATCCGGGCCGGAGGCGCTGTCCGTGCTGGCGCGGCTGGCGTTGCGCGACGACCCGGTGGCGCTCATCGCCGCCGACCAGCGGATGCCGGGAATGACCGGCATCGAGATGCTCGGGCAGGCGCGCGCTCACTCTCCCGGCGCGAAAATGTTGCTGCTGACGGCGTACGCCGACACCGACGTCGCAATCCAGGCGATCAACGACATCGGCCTGGACTACTACCTGCTCAAGCCATGGGACCCGCCCGAGGAGCGCCTGTATCCGGTCGTCGACGACCTGCTCAGCGACTGGCAGCAGGCCAATCCGGAGCGGGCGTCCGACGTGCGTGTTGTCGGGCACCGGTGGTCGGACCGCGCCCACGCCGCCAAGCTGTTCCTGGCCCGCAACCACGTGCCGTACCGCTGGTACGACGTCGAACGTGACGCCGAAGGCGGGCGGCTGCGCGACCTCGCCGGGGCGCAGCCGGCCGACCTGCCGCTGGTGCTCGTCCCGGACGGCGACACGCTGCGCGCGCCGTCGACGCTGGAGATCGCTAGCGCGCTCGGGCTTCGGACCACCGCACAGCAGCCGCTCTACGACGTCTGCATCGTCGGCGGCGGGCCGGCGGGCCTCGCCGCGGCGGTGTATGCGGCGTCCGAGGGGCTGCGCACCGTCATCGTGGAGCGCGAGGCACCCGGCGGGCAGGCCGGGCTGAGCGCAGCCATTGAGAACTACCTCGGGTTCCCCAAGGGCCTGAGCGGCGCCGACCTGACTCACCGCGCGCTGGCACAGGCGTCCCGATTCGGTGCGGAGATGGTGCTCGCCCGTGACGTCGTCGGATTCGAGACGCGCGGCCCGGTACGTGCCGTGCGCTTCGACGGGACGGGCGAGATCGAGGCCCGCTCGCTCGTTGTTGCGACCGGCGTCTCGTACCGGCGATTGGACGCGGCCGGGCTCGAGGAGTTCACCGGCCGCGGCGTGTACTACGGCGCGAGCGCCGGCGAGGCGAGCCAATGCCAGGGCGACGAGGTCTTCGTCGTCGGTGCGGCCAACTCCGCCGGCCAGGCAGCCCTGAACGTCTCGCGGTTCGCGAAGCGGGTCGTGCTGGTGGTCCGCGGACCGGCGCTGACCGACACGATGTCGCAGTACCTCACGGAGCGCATCACGTCCACGCCGAACATCGTGGTGCGCTATTCCAGTCAGGTCGTGGCCGGCCGTGGCAACCGGCACCTGGAGGCGATCACGGTCGCAGACCGCGAGTCCGGCATCAGCGAAGAGCTCGCCACGCAATGGCTGTTCGTGTTCATCGGGGCGTCACCGCGCACCGAGTGGCTCGGCGCCGACGTGGTCCGTGACGAGAAGGGCTATGTCGTCACGGGCCCCGACCTGGCGCAGAGCAAGCGATGGCCGTTGGCGCGACCGCCCTTCACGCTGGAGACGAGCGTGCCGGGCGTGTTTGCCGCGGGCGACGTGCGGCTCGACTCGATGAAGCGGGTCGCGTCAGCGGTCGGCGAGGGCGCGATGTCGATCTACCTCGTGCACCGCTACCTGGCGACGGTCTGATGCGAGCGGCCGAGCTGCGCGGGCTGGCCGTCTTCGACGGTCTCACCGACGACCAGTTGGACGAGCTGGCTGCCGGCGGCGCCGAGGTTTCCATCGAGCCCGGCGTCGACATGTTCCGCGAGGGCGAGCCCGCCGACTTCTGGTGGGTGCTGGTCGACGGCGCAATCGACCTGATCCGTCACATCGGCCGGGAAGACACCGTCGTTGCGCGGATGGACGTGCCCGGACGCTGGGCCGGTGGCTTCCGGGCCTGGGACGAGCACGGCGTCTACCTTGCGACCGGCCGGGGCCGTACACCCGGGCGGGTGCTGCGGGTGCCGGCCAAGGTGCTGCGCGAGCGGACCAGCGCCTGGTTTCCGCTCGGCGAACATCTCATCGAGGGGCTTTACCACACGGCGCGGTCCATCGAGTCGACCGCCCGCCAGCGCGGCTCACTGGTCACGCTCGGCACGCTCGCCGCCGGCCTTGCGCACGAAATCAACAACCCGGCATCGGCCGCGACCCGCGCGGTGGCGGCGCTGGGGGCAGAGATGGAGACGCTTCTCGGGTCGCTTCGGCTGCTCGCCGACGAGCGGATCTCCGCGGACCAGTTCGCCGCGCTGGACACGCTGCGACGCGGGATCGATCCGGCGGCCGCCGACCCGGATCCCCTCAGCCGCGCCGACCACGAGCAGGAGCTGGCGTCCTGGCTGGCGCGCCACGGAGTCGCCCGCGAATGGGCGCTCGCGACGCAGCTGGTCGGGGGCGGGCTCGACGTCGCGTCGTGCGAGCGGGCCGCAGCGATCCTGCCCGGGCCGGCCTTGGGGCCTGGGCTGGAATGGGTGGCGAGCACGTTGTCGGCCGCGGCCCTGCTGTCGGACGTGAAGGAGTCGACGCGGCGCATCTCCGAGCTCGTCGCGGCCGTGCGGTCCTACTCGCAGATGGACCGCGCCTCAATGCAACTGGTCGACGTGACTGAGGGGCTCGACAGCACCCTCGTGATGCTCGGGCACAAGCTGCGCGAGGGCATCAAGGTTGTACGCGAGTACGGGGCGGACGTCCCCCGCATCGACGCATACGCCGGCGAGCTCAACCAGGTGTGGACGAACCTGATCGACAACGCCGCCGACGCTATGCACGACACCGGCGGCACGCTGCGCGTGGCGACGCGGGTGGACGGCGACCAGGTCGTGGTCGAGATCGGCGACACCGGCCCCGGCATGTCGCCGGAGGTCGTGGCCCGGGCGTTCGACGCGTTCTATACGACCAAGGACGTCGGAAAGGGCACCGGGCTCGGCCTGGACATCGCGCGGCGGATCGTGGTCGAGCGCCATGGCGGCACGATCACCGTCGACTCGCGGCCGGGCAGCACCGTGCTGCGCGTCGCCATCCCAGCGCGATCCGCATAGTCACTCGCACGCGAGGCGGCCACCTCCACGCAGACCACGCACTCACCACGGACTTCCCAGGGCGCGATCAGTCGGCCTAAGGCGCGACCGTCGTCGCAGCGACATCGCCGAAACCAACGAGGATGACGCCGGGAGCCGAACGTGGACGCCGGACTGCTGGAGACGGAGACATGCGACGCCGCGACGGCTGACGAGAGGTTGCCGGGCGCGACTAGGTCCGATCAGGCCGCCGAGGTATTCGTCAGTGTTCGACCACGGCTGATCGAGATCGCCTACCGGATTCTCGGAAGCGCCGGCGAGACCGAGGACGTCGTGCAAGAGGCTTGGCTTCGCTGGCAGCGGACCGACCGCTCGCTCGTCCGGAATCCAACGGCGTTCCTTGCGACGACGACCACTCGATTGGCACTCAATGTGGCACAGTCCGCGCGAAGTCGGCACGAAACGTACGCCGAATCCTGGCTGCTGGAACGGGCGGACCCCACGGTCGGCCCAGAGGTGCGAGCTGAACTGGGCGACGAGGTCGAACACGCCCTATTGCTGCTCCTGGCGAACCTGACTCCGCCGGAGCGGGCCGCCTATGTTCTCCGGGAGGGGTTCGGCTACCCCTACCAGCACATAGCCGAGGTCCTCGTTCTCACGAACGCCCATGCCAGGCAGCTCGTGCGGCGCGCCCACAAACGCCTCTGCACCGGGCGTCGCCGGCCGGTGAACCCGATTGTGCATCGTCGCCTGGTACGGGCGTTTCGGGCTGCAGCCCGTGTCGGCAACCTCGCCGACCTGGAGCAACTGCTCGCCGCGGACGTCGTGACAAACGCGAGCCGAAAGGAGCCGTGACAACTGATCCCCTGGCTGTCACATCGGAGGAGCGCTGCCTGGTCTGAGTTGGTGACCGGATGGTTCGGCGAACGGAGAGGACACCCATGAAGGTCGTGGTCATAGGTGGTACCGGTCTGATCGGCTCGAAGGTGGTGACGACGCTCGGCGAGCATGGCCACGAAGCTCTGGCCGCGGCGCCGAATACTGGGGTCAACACACTGACCGGCGAGGGGCTGGCGGATGCCCTGGCCGGTGCGGCCGTGGTGATCGACGTGTCGAACTCGCCGTCGTGGGAGGACACCGCGGTGATGGAGTTCTTCGAGACCTCCACCCGGAACCTGCTTGCCGCAGCCGCGACGGCGGGCGTCAGTCATTACGTCGCGTTGTCGGTGGTCGGGACCGAGCGACTCCCCGACAGCGGCTACCTCCGCGCGAAGGCTGCGCAGGAGCAGCTGATCGAGAACTCCTCCCTCCCGTTCTCGCTCGTACACGCGACCCAGTTCTTCGAGTTCATCGCCGGTATCGCGGACGGCGCCACGCAGGGCAATACGGTACGTATGGCGCCGGTGCTGTTCCAGCCCGTCGCGGGCGATGACGTTGCTCAGGTGGTCTGCCGCATCGCCGTGGCTGCACCGCTGAACGCGCTCGTTGACGTGGCGGGGCCTGAGCGGTCTCGCATGGACGAGTTCTTCCGCAAGATCCTGGCCGCCCAACACGATCCGCGCGAGGTGATCACCGACCAGCACGCGCGCTACTTCGGCAGCGAGCTGAGCGAACGATCTCTGGTTCCGCTCGGCGAGGCAATTCTGGGCGAGACCAGGTACGCCGATTGGCACGGCCGCAGCCGTGCCTACCCGGTCGCCAGTTCGACCACCTGAGCCCTGTAGTCAACCGAAACCCGGAGCACCGCAGCGAGGTGAAGACGACCATGCCAACCGACGAGAGCCCGTCCCTGCACCGGCTCGAGATCGAAGTCCAGGAGGAACTTGTACTGGCGGAGTCGAGCGAGTCGCGGGAGCTCGGTGGCTCGCCTGCCGAGTGGCTGTTCGACCCGGCCGACATCGAGCGCGAGGAGGTGGGTCTGCGCAATCTGCTCGGCGCTGTCGAGGCTCTGGAGCTCGATCCCCCGTCCGTCCGCCGACAGGACAGCGACTGACGCCTGAGCCGCCCGCGCAGCACGGAGTGCGATCAGCTACCCGCAAGGAGCACCGATGAACACGAATCAACCGTCCAACGTGGCACCGCCCACGGTGCAGGAGGACGCGCATCTGGCCGCGGCCGCATATCTGATGAAGCATGAGGGCGCGCCGGCCCTGGTCGTTCTGGAGGACGAGGAGGGCACGCGGCAGGTCGGGATGATCACCGAGGCCGAGGTTGACGAAGCCAAGGCCGACGGTATGGATGTCGACGAGATGCGGGTCCGCGACCTGATGACGAGTGAGTAGCTAGCCGCAAGGCAAGCACCGGCGAGCTTGCCGGCGGTCTTGGATGCTGGGCAACTTCTGTTAAGAAACTGTGCATGGCTCTAGCCTCGTTTTGGAGGTGGAGCCATGACGACGGAAGCGGTGGCGCACCAGCTCCACGGCCGGCGTTCGGAGTGCGCGGTCCTGGACGAGCTGGCCGCTGCAGTGCGCGCCGGCAGCGGGCAAGCTTTGCTGATCCGTGGCGAGTCCGGAGTCGGGAAGTCGGCGTTGGTCGACTACCTTGTGGCGCATTCGGCCGGTTGCCGGGTTGCCCGCGCGGCAGGCGTCGAGTCCGAGATGGAACTCGCGTTCGCCGGTCTACATCAGTTGTGCGCGCCGATGCTGGATCTCCGCGATCGCCTGCCGGGTCCGCAGCGCGACGCCTTGGCTGTCGCGTTCGGCCATAGCGCGGGGAGTCCGCCCGACCGGTTCTTGGTCGGAGTGGCCGCCCTGGGCTTGCTGGCGGCGGTGTCGGAAGACGGGCCGCTGCTGTGCGTGATTGATGACGCCCAGTGGCTCGATCAAGTTTCGGCGCAGACGTTGACGTTCGTCGCGCGGCGGCTGTTCGCCGAGCAGATCGGCGTCGTGTTCTCGGTGCGCGAGCCGATAACCGGGCCGGCGTGGCGAGGCTTGCCGGAGCTGGTCGTCGACGGCTTGGCGAACGACGACGCCCGGGCGCTGCTCGACTCGGTGGTTCCGGGCCGGCTCGATGAACGGGTGCGGGATCGGATCGTGGCCGAAACGCGGGGCAATCCCTTGGCGCTGCTGGAGTTGCCGCGGGGGTTGACAGCGGCGGAGCTGGCCGGTGGGTTCGGGCGGCCGGACGCCCAGCCGCTGGCCGGCCAGATCGAGCGAACCTTCGCCCGTCGGGTGCAGTCCCTTCCGGCGCAGACACAGCGGGTGCTGCTCACCGCTGCCGCCGAACCCCTCGGGGATGTGGGGCTGTTGCGCCGCGCACTGCGACTGCTGGACCTCCCGATCAGCGCGGTCGCGCCCGCGGAAGAGGCCGGGCTCGTCGAGCTGGGCAGCCGGGTTCGGTTCCGTCATCCGTTGGTGCGCTCGGCGATCTATCGGGGTACGACGCCGGTGGACCGCCGCGACGTGCATCGGGCCCTCGCCGAGGCGACCGATCCGGCTGTTGACCCCGACCGGCGTGCCTGGCACCGGGCGCA